>LNAP01010465.1_pt1 | contig 14247 bp, 14 predicted proteins | sample 602601 | NCBI WGS metagenome assembly LNAP01 (sample SAMN02440304, study PRJNA202911) | soil metagenome | biome: Subtropical and temperate rainforests or woodlands; isolation source: soil samples (1 kg each in a 20% v/v slurry with milli Q water) were... ...
GGGCGCTGGCCCCGCGCCGGGTGCTGCGGGCGACCCGGGGGCTTGCCCCCGGGCTTGCGCTCGGCCGGGCGTTCGGACTTGGGCTCAGGCTTGGGCGCCGGCTTGAAACCCAGCCCCAGCAGCTGGTCTCGCAGTGAGTCTGTCATCGGTCCGGCTCTGGATCAGTAGTGCGGGGGCGGCGGCTCTTCGCCCGGGTCTGCATAGAGTTCGGTACGGACCTTGCGCAGGTCCGCGAGCAGGTGGCCGATCATGCCCGCGTTGCGGTTGCCTTCCGCACGTGCATCGGCCAGGGCCTGGCTCAACTCGGCCAGGGCGTGTTCCTGGAAGGCAAGCCTGGTCTCCAGCTCGACCAGGCGTTGCTCCAGCGCCTCGGGCAGGGCAGGGTCGGCCGGCTGCATTACTTGACGATGCCAATCAGTTCCACATCGAAGGTCAGGGTGGCATCCGGGCCGATCGGACCGCCCGGGGTGCCGGCCTGGCCGTAGGCCAGCGAGGCGGGAATCCAGAAGCGGTACTTGGAGCCAACCGGCATCAGCTGCAGGCCTTCGGTCCAGCCCGGCACGACGTTGGCCAACGGGAAGGTGGCCGGCTCGCCGCGCTGGTAGGAGCTGTCGAACACGGTACCGTCCAGCAGCTTGCCTTCGTAGTTCACGCGCACGGTGCTGGCGGCGGTCGGACGCTCGCCGCTGCCGGCGCGCAGGACCATGTACTGCAGGCCCGACGGGGTGGTGACCACGCCCTTGGCGGTCTTGTTCCTTGACAGGAACGCGGCACCTTCGTCGCGGTTGCGCTGCGCCTGGCCGGCCTGGCGCTCGCTGGCGTAGGACTGCACGGCCTGACGCGCCTGGTCCTCGGTCAACAGCGTGTTGCCCTTGGCGAACATGGTGCGCACGGCCTGCATCACCACCGGCAGGTCCACTTCATCCTTCAGCGGGGCCAGCTTGGGGCCGATCATGTGAGCGCCGATCAGTGCACCGACGTCCTGCTTGTTGACGGCCGGAGGCTGGCTGCCCGGCGGCTGGCCCGGCGGCGTCTGCCCGGCCTTGGCGGCCAGGTTGGCGCGCAGCGCGGCGTCGGTGGCCTGGGCATCGGCTTCGCTCAGGGTCGGCTGCTCGCCCTTGAGGGCGCCCTGCAGCGCGGTCTGCAGGCTGGCCGGATCGATATAATCGGCGACCGGGGCGAACGAGCGGCCGATGTCCATGCCGATGGCATAGCTGACCTTCTCGCGCTGGGTGTCCAGCGTCTGCTTCTCCTGCGCCACTGCGTTTCCTCCGATCAGGGCCGAGGCCAGGCACACGCCCGCCACCCAAGTGCCAAACGATTTCATCCGGTGCATTCCTCATGCGGCAAAAAGCGCCGGAGCATCCCGGCGCGACAGGCGCATATTGTGGCATGGGCGCATGCGGCAGGCAGAATCGCCGGCCTGCAGTGAAGGCCAGGCCCCGGGGTTTGCGAGTGAGCCGGCCACTTGCGTCCATGCGGGCTGGCGCCCGATGCGCCCCGCCCTGCCCTTGCCGAGCACAAGCCTTCGCCCCTGTTGACGACCTGTCTCCTTGTGTTGTAGTTTACTACAACACCATTAATCCAAGGCAGGGGACGCAATGGACAGCAGCCGCAAACGCTCCGCTACGACCTGGCTCGGCCTGACCTTGCTGGCCTTGGCCGTGGCCGGCCTGATGGCACAGGTCCATCGGCAGCAGGCCGCCGCCACGACCGAGACGGTGCTGCAACCGGTGCTGGACACCCGCCCGGGCACGCGCCCTTCCCCCGCCCAGGACGCCCCCCACCCTCGGCGTCCCGCGCTGTCGATGCCCTACTTCTCATTCGCCCGTCTGTTGCGACCCGGGAGCTGAAACCCATGACATCCGTCCAGTGGAGCGACCGCGCTCCCATCTACCGTCAACTCAAGGAGAAAGTCATCGCCATGATGCTCGATGGTGAACTCAAGCCCGGCGATGCGCTGCCTTCGGTGCGCCAGGTCGCGGCCGACTACCAGCTCAACCCGATCACCGTTTCGCGCGCCTACCAGGAACTGGCCGACGAAGGCCTGGTCGAGAAACGCCGCGGCCTGGGCATGTTCGTCACCGAGCAGGCGGCCAGGAAACTGCTGGCCACCGAGCGGGTGCGCTTCCTGACCGAAGAATGGCCGGCCGTGGCCACGCGCATCGCGCGCCTGGGACTGAAGCTGGAAGACCTGCCCAAGGGAGACAAACCATGAACGCGGCGATCGCACCGGTCGTGCAGGCCCAGGGCCTGCGCAAGACCTACCGCAACAAGACCGCCCTGGACGGCGCCAGTTTCACCATCGAAGCCGGGCGCATCGTCGGCCTGATCGGCCCCAACGGCGCCGGCAAGACCACCGCGCTCAAGGCCATCCTGGGCCTGACCCCGTTCCAGGGCGAGCTGCAGGTGCTGGGCATGGACCCGCGCAGCAGCCGCGACGCGCTGATGAACGATGTGTGCTTCATCGCCGACGTGGCCGTGCTGCCGCGCTGGATAAACGATCGACTTCGTCGACGGCGTGCATCCGCGCTTCGATCGCGCCAGGTGCGAGCGCTTCCTGGCCGGTACCCAGCTCAAGCCCAACCTGCGCGTGCGCGAAATGTCCAAGGGCATGATCGTGCAGCTGCACCTGGCCCTGGTGATGGCCATCGACGCGCGCCTGCTGGTCCTGGACGAGCCGACCCTGGGCCTGGACATCCTCTACCGCAAGCAGTTCTACCAGCGTCTGCTGGAGGACTACTTCGACGAGCACAAGACCATCATCGTCACCACCCACCAGGTGGAGGAGATCGAGCACATCCTGACCGACGTGATGTTCATCCGCGACGGCAGGATCGCCCTGGCCGCCAGCATGGACCAGGTCGCCACCCGCTACACCGAGGTGCTGGTGTCCGAGGCCGCCGCGGCGCAGGCGCGTGCCCTCCATCCCATCGACCAGCGCGCCCTGCCCTTTGGCAAGACCGTGATGCTGTTCGATGGCCAGTTGCCCGATGGCACGCCTTCGGGGGTGACCCGCGAACAACTCGCCGCGTTCGGCGAAACCCGCAACCCCGGCCTGGCCGACCTGTTCGTGGCCATCATGAAAGGAACCTACGCATGAACGCCCCTGCCCGCACTCTGACCAAGCCCGGCGTGTTCGGCTGGCTGCTGCGCCGCGAATACTGGGAAAACCGCGGCGGCTTCCTTTGGGCCCAGGTGATCACCGCCGGCATCATCCTGGTGTTTGCCGCGCTGGGTGCGGTGATTGGTGCGATCCAGCTGCGCGGCAAGATGCCGGGCGACTCGGTCCCTTCCAACTTCGACGGACTGGCCCAGGGCTTCGGCGCCACCGGTGACTTCGCCCTGCTGGCCGGCTTTGCCATCGCCGGGGTGGTGGTCGCCTTCGTGGTGTTCTTCTACTGCTTAGGCAGCCTGTACAACGACCGCAACGACCGCAGCGTGCTGTTCTGGAAGTCGCTGCCGGTGTCCGATGCGATGACCGTGGCCTCCAAGCTGACCTGGGCCCTGCTGCTGACCCAGATCATCTCGCTGGTGGTCGGCCTGCTGATCGGCCTGGGGCTGTGGGTGATCATCGCCCTGTCCTCATCGTTCGCCGGGATGCCAGGGGCCGGCGCGATCTTTACCGCCTCCCATCCGTTCCGGGTGATCGGCACCATGCTGGCGACCCTGCCGATCTATGTGCTGTGGTCGCTGCCGGCCATCGGCTGGCTGATGCTGTGCTCGGCCTGGGCCAGGCGCGTGCCGTTCCTGTGGGCGGTGCTGGTGCCGCTGCTGGCCTGCATCGTGATCAGCATCATGGGCGCCATGCCCGGTCTGAGCTTGCCACTGGGTGGGGTGTGGTACGTGGTGATGTACCGCGGCCTGCTCAGCGTGCTGCCGGGCACCTGGATTCCGGCCGAAACGGCCCGCCACGAGACGGTGGAAAGTGCCAGCCGCCAGATCGACAGCCCGGCCGGCGTGCTGGACATGGTCCTGCACCACACCAGCAATCCGTCCATCTATGCCAACCCCGACCTGTGGATCGGCGTGGTGGTGGGCATCGTCCTGATCACGCTGGCCGTGATCGTCCGCCGTCGCCGCGACGACGCCTGAACCTTCCAGGGAGCTTGACCATGAAGTCCACGAACCGTTTCCTGCTGATCCCGGCCCTGGCGGCCGCATGGTTGGCCGCCCCACTGCAGGCCAGCGCCGAGGACGGGCACTGCAAGTTCTCAGAGCCGCGTTCGCTGAAGCTGGACCTTGCCGGGGCCACGTCCGTGCTGTTCGAGGTCGGCTCCAGTGACCTCAAGCTCAAGGCCGCCGCGGGCGCCGACAATGCCCTGGCTGGCCGGGCCTGCGCCAGTAGCCAGGACCTGCTCAAGGGCCTGATCGTGACCCAGAAGCGGTCGGGCGACAAACTCATTGTCAGCCTGACCGAGGACCGGCCCATCAGGATCAGCTTCGGCAGCAGCTATTCCTACCTGGACCTGACGGGCGCAGTGCCCAACGACGTGTTGGTCCAGCTGGACGTCGGCTCGGGCGATGCGACCCTCAGCGGCGCCAGGGCCGCCAGCGCCGACGTGGGCTCGGGCGATGTCGACCTGCACGACATCGCCGGCCTGGTCACCGCCAAGATCGGCTCGGGCGCCCTGAAACTCAATGGCGCCGGTGCGCTCAAGGTGCTGAGCATCGGCTCGGGCGAGCTGGAAGCCGCCCGCGTCGCCGGCAAGGCCGAGCTCGGCAGCGTCGGCTCCGGCGATCTGACCCTCAATGGCGTCGGTGGCGGCGTCTCCTTGAGGTCGATCGGCTCGGGCGACGTGGACCTGCGCGATGTCACCGGCGATGTCGAGGTTGGCGCGATCGGCTCGGGCGAGCTGACCATCCGCAACGTGCGCGGCAATCTGACCGTCCACAGCCGCGGCAGCGGCGACCTCGACCAGCGCGGCGTGACCGGCACGGTCCAGGTGCCCGAAGAACACTGATCTTCCGCTGTTTCCTACCACCAGGAACACCACGCCATGACCACCCAACTGTTGCGCACCCTGCTGGCGACCACTCTGCTGACCCTGGCCGCATGCCAGCCAAGCGCCGGCAACGGCGGCCTCGCCCAAGGCATCAACCAAGCCCAGAAGGGCCTGCAGAAAGCCTCCGAGGAAATGGAGAACGCCAGGCAGGAAATCGCCGAGGCCCAGCACAAGCTGGACACCGAGAACATGTCGCTCGGCGACAGCCGCCCCGGCCTGCCCAAGGCCGAAGTCACGCCCGCCGGCGAACTGCTGGTCGATGGCAAGCCGGTGGCGATGACGCCTGCGCAGAAGGCGCTGGGCCTGGCCTATCGCACCCAGCTGCAGGGCGTGGCCAGCGATGGCATCGCCATCGGCATGGAAGGCGCCAGGCTGGGCATCGATGCGGCCGCCGCGGCGCTGAAGGGCCTGATGAACGGCGATGGCGGCCAAGCGGCCGGCAAGCAGGCCGAAGCCGTCGCCAGGGAACGGATCCAGCCGCAGGTCGCGCGCCTGTGCGCGCGCCTGCCCGCACTGCTCCAGGCCCAGCAGGCCTGGGCCGCGGCGCAGCCGGAGTTTCGCCCCTACGCCACGATGGACCAGTCCGACGTGGATGACTGCAAGGACAAGGGCATCGTCAACCTGTGACAGCGGCCGGGACGTTTGCGCAGGTCCCGGTCGATGGCTCGCTTACAATCGGCCCATGCACATTCCGACCAAGCCCTTTCTGCTTGCCGCCCTGGCCGCCCTCTCGCTGGCAGCCTGCGGTGGCGGCGACGACAAGGCCGCGCTGTCGCGGGCCGAGCGCGCCAGGCCCGCCACCTCGGTGACGACGATGCAGGTGTCCATGCGCCAGCCGCCCGGCGCGGCGGTGAGCATCGGCCCCGACGGCACGCTGAAGATCGACGATGTGGTGTTGCCGCAACCGCCGGAAAAACGGCAGCAGCTGCAGAACTACTTCGGCCAGCTGCAGATGCGCCGCCAGCAGGCGCTGCCGCAGCTGCAGGCCAGCGGCGGCATGCCGGTCACCATCGCGCCCGATGCCCAGCTCAAGCCGCTGCAGGAACGGCTGATGGCCGACTTCCCCGAGCTGCGCCCCTACCAGGACAGTCTTGAAACCATCCGGCTGGAAGCGCGATAGGCGATTGCCGCGCATTGGACGCGAGTGCAAAAGCCGGTGCTGACGCCGGCTTTTTTCGGGTCGGTCGAACGCCCCGGCTCCTCCGCGCGGCGACAAGGGGCGTGGATCGGCACGCGTCGAACGGTGCGATCGTCATTCCCGCGCAGACGGGAGATGCTTTTCAACAGCTTGGTGAGCCTCTTGCGAAATTCCCCGACGAGGCTGATTTTCTCACCGGCGATAGCGGTGAAAAGAGGAGAGCGGGTGTTGTCATTGAAGGCATGATGGAGTTGTCGAGGACTCACCAGCACCGGCCGAATGAATACTGCCCTGCGCGAACGCCTGACGCCATTCCACCGCCGCGACGGATGTCATTTCGCGGTGCGTTCATGGTTCTCGCACGCACGGGCCGAAACGAGATGGGCGTGAAGGACGGGGGATGCCTTGGTGCGCGTGCCGTCCGCTCCGCGGTGGCGGCGGCCGTGCTTGTTGTTGCCACTGGCTTGGCGTAGAAGTGGAAGCGTCTGGATTTCGGGCATCCACCGTCAGCAGGCCGGCCAATGAAATATCTCGCCCTGTTCGTCTTGATTCTCGTCGTGCTGGCGGCCTGGGCCGGCGTGACCGGCACGGATACCGGATGGTGGCCTGGATCGCACGCCGGACAATTCCAGGGCATGCACCATGGCATGCACGGCATGATGGGGCGGCCTCGCGAGGCTGTTCCCGTCGATGCGCCGGCGGCGCTCGACCAGTACGCATGCAGCTCCTGTCACGCGCTGCATGATGGCGGTGTGGGGCCGGCGTTTGCCTGGATCGCATGGCGCTATCAGGGACAGCCCGGTGCCCAGGACGCGGTGGCGTCATTCATCACGCAGGGTGGGCAGGGGGGGCCCTGGGGCGGCGTGATGCCGAACCTTGCGGTGCCCCCGGCGCAGGCGCGCGAGTTGGCGCAATGGATTCTCGCGCTGCCGCCCGAGGTGCCACCCGATCCCCAGCGCTTTCGGCCGCAGTAGCCCGCTGGGTGGGCGTGGACATCTTCTTCGTGCTCAGCGGCTTCCTGCAGCTGCCGGCGCCGCTGGTGCGCGGCTGGACCTGATCTCGGCGTGGTTGGAGACCTCCTGCGGGCGCAGCACGATGCGCTGGCGGTAAGGGAGGCGCCAGACCAGGCTGGACCACCAGAGACGCTCGGCATGTTGTTCGCGTTCGCGCTGGCGTTGCCTCCTGGCGGCACCTGGGCCCAGGAAACCGCGCCGACGCCCACGGTGACCGTCGGCGACACCTTGCCGCCGGGCGCTGCCCTCGCGCCCGGCCGCAACCAGAACTTTCATCGAGCCTGGTCGATCGCAGCAGCACGCCAGCGAACGTCTGGATCGGCCCGCGTTTCCACGACGAGCCGGCGAAAGTGCGTTGCAACCCGCCGGCGCGCGAGCGCTTGGGCCTGCGCATGCTCACCGGCACCTTCAGCGCGGCGAGCGTGGCCAATGGCGCTGTTGCTCGCCTGTTTCGCCGCGAGGCGTGAGGCGTGTGGCGTGAGGCATTAGCCTGCCCGCGCGTGGCCGCAGCAGACGCGGCCATTCACTGGCCCGGATGGTAGCTGCGCTCGGTGTGGCCCTTCAGTTGCTCCGGCCAGAAGTACACCTCGCGCAGGTTGCCGGTGGTGTAGCGCTCGGCCTGGTCGTTGAAGTGCTTCGATTCCGGCTGGCCGCTCTCGCCGCCAGCGGTGATCGCGCGGGCGCTCACCCTGGGGCCGAACTCCACCACCGCCACGAAGCTGTTGCCGCTGGTGCCGTAGTAGCGCCGGGTACCCGGCCAGCGATGCGCGCCGAAGGAGGCCAGCGAGCCCCAGCGCGAGGAGGTGAACGGTACCGGGATGCTCGGCTTGCCGTCGTCGAACGGTTGCCCGATGGCGCCGGTGAGGCGCTGGAAGCGGTTCACCTCGCCCCACGGCACGCCCCAGTGGCCGAAGTCGCGCTGCAGCCGGTCCACCGCTTCGGCCAGCGCATGCAGGCGTTGCTGCGGGCCGGCCTTTTCGGCCATCACCTCGTAGATCGACAGGCCGTCGGCGGTGTCCGCCTTGCTCACCTGGTCCCACAGCGTGTCACCCCAGAACACCGCCAGCGTGGTCGGCATCGAGGCGATGCCCCAGCGGTAGTCCCACGGGCGCAGCAGGGCGATCGGGCCGCGCAGCTTCGCTTTCAGCGGATCGCTGGCCGGCAGCGCGTCGTAGTCGCCGATCAGCACCGGCAACTGGCGCGCGAACGCAGGCAGGTAGGGGTCGAATGCCATGGCGATCAGCGACGAGCGCGTCACGTCCCTGGCACCGGTGAGCAGGCGCGTGGCGTGCAGGCCGCGCGGGTTCTCGCCGAAGGTGTCCATGTAACGCGGGAAGTCGGCCTGCTTGGGGCTGTTGGGCCCGGCGGCCGAGTAGGGCCAGTCGTTGGTGTTGAAGGCCCAGCCGTTCGGCGGGTTCACCACCTGCGGCAGCTGGTCCAGCGGGGTGAGGCCGTGCCAGTCGGTGGCCGGGTTCGCGCCGTCCACCGGCTTGGTGTAGTCGAAGCGGTCGTCGCGCCGGGGCACGAACTGCGGCATCAGGAAGGCGATCTGGCCCTTGTCGTCGGCCAAGAGCGTGTTGTTGGACGAGTTGGCCTTGAGCTCGGCCACCTTCATGTAGCTGGCCAGGTCGTGCGTTTTGGTGCGCAGCCAGCTCTGCTGCAGCGCCGGGATCGGCGTGTTCATCAGCGCCTGGGCAATCCACTTGTCGCCGTCCTTGCGCACGATCGGGCCGTGGTGGGTGAAGTACGCGGTGAAGCTGCGCTCGGCCATCGAACCATCCGCGCGGCGATACGGCACGGTGATCTGCCGTGAGGTCACCGGGCGCAGCTCGCTGCCGTAGCGATAGAACGGCTTGCCGTCCTTGCGCACGATGGTCTCGGCGAACTCGTCCACCGCGTCCAGTCCGGTGGAGGTGTGCATCCAGCCCACGTGCTGGTTGAAGCCCTGGTAGATGAAGAACTGGCCCCAGGTGACCGCGCCGTAGGCGTCGAGCCCTTCGTCGCTGGACATCTGCAGCTCGGAGCGAAAGAAGAACGAGGTGTGCGGATTGATCAGCAGCAGGGCGTGGCCGTCGGCGGTGAGCTTGGGCGCGATGGCGATGCCGTTGGAGCCGGTCGGCTCGACCCAGCTCGGATGCGTCTGGAGGGTCGCCAACGGCGCATCGCCGCTCTGGCCGTAGAAGTCCTTGAGCTGCTTGAGGTCGACCCGCTCGATGTCGCCGCCGATGCTGCCCTCGGTGAAGGAAAGCGCCATCCACGGCTCGAAGTGGGTGATCACTTCGGGGTGCACCTGCGGATGGGTGGCGAGGTAGTGGTTCAGGCCATCGGCCCAGGCGTCCATCAGCCGGCGCAGCCAGGCCGGACTCTGCGCGTAAAGCTTCTTCAGCTCCACCGGATCGATGAACAGCTTCTGCCGCAGGTCCAGCCAGATCGCAGACTCGCCCTTGACCTCGGCCATGCGTCCGAGCGAGAGCAGGTAGTTGGTTTCCACGCGGTGGAAATCGTCCTCGGCCTGCGCGTAGGCCATGCCGAACACGGCGTCGGCATCGGTGGTGCCGCGCACGTGGGCGATGCCCCAGTCGTCGCGGGTGATCGTCACCGCCTGCGCCTGGCGCTGCATGCGCGCCTGCGCGGTGTCGCTGGCATGGGCCGGTGCGCCGCCCAGCAGGCCAATGACCAGTGCGAGCGCCGCGGTGGCGATGCGGGCAGGGTGTCGCGGCGCGCGGGACGCGGAACGGATCGGCATGGAGTTTCCCCTTCGGTCGGCAAGCCCCCTGTTTTAACGCACCCGGTCGCGCTTGGCGACAGCCATCACGCCCCGGTGGGCGCCTGCCTCGGCAACCCGCGCGGCAGTTCCGCCACGCAAGTCGTCATTGCCTCTGCCACCGGTCGAGCGCGCGCGTCCGGCCCCGCGTCGCACGCTTAGGCGTTCGATCAACCCGGCTTGCCGAGGATGCCGCCCCTGGTCAGCGCGGCCGGGTCCAGCAGCGGCTTGAGTTCGGCCTGGCTCATGCCGGTGACCTCGATGGCCACCTCCAGCACCGGGCGATTCTCCCGGTAGGCCTGCTTGGCGATCGCCGCGCCCTTTTCATAGCCGATCACCGGATTGAGCGCGGTCACCAGGATCGGGTTGCGGTCCAGTGCGCGGCGCACGTTGTCCTGCCGCACGCTCAGCCCGGCGATGGCCGAGTCGGCCAGCAGGCGCGAGACATTGGCCAGCAGCTGCACCGATTCGAGCAGGTTGGCGGCGATCAGCGGCAGGGTCACGTTGAGCTGGAAGTTGCCGGTCTGGCCGGCGACGGTGATCGCGGTGTGGTGGCCGATGACCTGCGCGCAGACCATCACCGTGGCCTCGGGGATCACCGGATTGACCTTGCCCGGCATGATCGAGCTGCCCGGCTGCAGCGCCGGCAGCTCGATCTCGCCCAGGCCGGCCAGCGGCCCGGAATTCATCCAGCGCAGGTCGTTGGCGATCTTGATCAGGGCCACGGCCAGCGCGTTGAACTGGCCTGACAGCTCCACCGCATCGTCCTGCGCGGCCAGCCCCTCGAACTTGTTGTCGGCGCTTTCGAACCTGGTCCCGGTCATCTCGCTCAGCGCCTTGGCGACCTGCTTGCCGAAACGCGGATCGGCATTGATGCCGGTGCCGATCGCGGTGCCGCCCAGCGGCAGCCGGCGCAGGCGCTTGAGTGCGTCGGTGATGCGCGCCTGCGCCGATTCCAGTTGCGCGGCCCAGGCGCCGAATTCCTGAGCGAAGGTCAGCGGCATGGCGTCCATCAGGTGGGTGCGCCCGGTCTTGACAATCTTGCCCAGCGCCTTGCCGCGCGTCTGGATGGTCTTGCGCAGGTGCGCCAGCGCCGGCAGCAGGTCCTCGACCACCGCCAGCTGGGCCGACACGCGGATCGCGGTGGGCACCACGTCATTGGAACTCTGGCCCAGGTTGACGTGGTCGTTGGGATGCACGGCGAGCTTGCCCTGACCCTGCCCGGACATGCGCGCAGCCAGGTTGGCAATGACCTCGTTGGCATTCATGTTGGACGAGGTGCCCGAACCGGTCTGGTAGATGTCGATCGGGAAATGCCCGTCGTAGCCGCCCTCGGCCACTTCCAGGGCGGCCTTGCGCACCGCCTTGGCGGTGGCCTTGGGCAGCAGGCCCAGCTCGGCGTTGACCTCGGCGGCGGCCGCCTTGATCAGACCCAGCGCGCGGATGAAGCCGCGCGGCATCGGCCGGCCGGAAATGGGGAAGTTCTGCACCGCGCGCTGGGTCTGGGCACCCCACAGCGCCGCTTCGGGGACCTGCAGCTCGCCCATGCTGTCGTGTTCGAGTCGGACTTTTTGCGGCATCAGCGTGTTTCCTTGTGGACAAGGTTACGGCTGGCACGCGGTGGTCAGTCCGCAACGGCTGGCTTGAAGCGGCGCAGGATACGCCCCCGGCGCGTGAGCGGACGACAGCGGTAGACTGTGCGGCCTTGCCCGGCCCGCCTGGCTGCCCTCCCACGCGCCGCGCCCGCACCGGTTTCCCCTTCGTCAGTTGCCTTCCAGATGACCCACGCCAGCCTGCTCGCCCTGTCCCCGCTCGACGGCCGCTACGCCGCCAAGGTGGACGCCCTGCGCCCGATCTTCTCCGAATACGGCCTGATCCGCGCCCGCATCAGGGTCGAGGTGGAATGGCTGCTGGCCCTGGCCGCCGAACCGGGCATCACCGAACTGGCCCCGTTCGCCCCGGCACAGATCCACAAGCTGCGCGCCCTGGCCGAGCAGTTCAGCGTCGAGCAGGCCGCGCGGGTCAAGCAGATCGAGCGCACCACCAACCACGACGTCAAGGCGGTGGAGTACTTCATCAAGGAGCAGCTCGCCGATGACCCGGCGCTGGGCCCGGCACTGGAATTTGTCCATTTCGCCTGCACCAGCGAGGACATCAACAACCTGTCCTACGGCCTGATGCTCAGCCAGGCCCGGCGCGAGGTGCTGCTGCCCGGCCTGGAAGGCATCGCCGCCAGCCTGCGCACCCTGGCCCACGCCCAGGCCGAGCAGCCGATGCTGGCCCGCACCCACGGCCAGACCGCCTCGCCGACCACCCTGGGCAAGGAAATGGCCAACGTCGTGGCGCGCCTGGAGCGCCAGATCAGGCAGATCGCCGCGGTCGAACTGACCGCCAAGATCAACGGCGCGGTCGGCAACTACAACGCCCATGTGGTGAGCTACCCGCAGGTGGACTGGCCGGCCTTCGCGCAGCGCTTCGTCGAGGGCCTGGGGCTGGTGTTCAACCCGTACACCACCCAGATCGAGCCGCACGACAGCCTGGCCGAGCTGGGCGATGCCAGCCGCCGCGCCAACACGATCCTGATCGACCTGGCCCGCGATGTCTGGGGCTACATCTCGCTGGGCTACTTCAGGCAGCGGTTGAAGGAAGGCGAAGTCGGCTCCTCGACCATGCCGCACAAGGTCAACCCGATCGACTTCGAGAACGCCGAGGGCAACTTCGGGGTGGCCAATGCCTTGTTCGAGCACTTCAGCGCCAAGCTGCCGATCAGCCGCTGGCAGCGCGACCTGACCGACTCGACCGTGCTGCGCGGCCTGGGGACCGCCTTCGGCCATACCCTGGTGGCACTGGATTCGCTGGCCAAGGGCCTGGGCAAACTCACCGTGGCGCCCGAGCGCCTGGACGCCGACCTGGACGCGGCCTGGGAAGTCCTGGCCGAAGCGGTGCAGACGGTGATGCGCCGTCACGGCCTGCCCAATCCCTACGAACAGCTCAAGGCGCTGACCCGCGGCCAGGGCATCACCGCCGAATCGATGCGCGGCTTCATCGAATCGCTGGAGCTGCCGGCCGAAGACAAGCAGCGCCTGCGCGAACTGACCCCGGGCCGTTACACCGGGCTGGCGGCGAAGCTGGCGCGGGAAATCTGACCTGTAGGAGCGGACCGCAGGGCCGCGAGGGGCTTTACCGGGAAGGCCCCATCGCGCCCCTGCGGTGCGCCTACAACAGCCGACCGCCACCTCTGGTACAGCCGATGCGTCTCTCCCACCTCTGCCGCCCACGTCGATGACCAAAAAAACCGCCAAGTCCCCCACCCTGCCGCCGATCGAAGTCGACGCGTCCAGGCGGCCGCCGCTGGGCATGCCGCCACAGCTGTTCCTGCGCCGTTACTGGCAGAAGCGCCCGTTGCTGGTCCGCAACGCCTTCCCCGGCCTGGTCTCGCCGATCGAGCCGGACGAGCTGGCCGGACTGGCCTGCGAGGAAGCCGCGCTCTCGCGGCTGATCACCCATGACCGCGCCAGCGACGGCTGGTCGCTGCGCAGCGGCCCGTTCGAGGAAGACCAGTTCCCGACCATGCCCGACCACGACTGGACCCTGCTGGTGCAGGACGTGGACAAGTGGGACCCGGACGTGGCCGCGTTGCTGGACGCCTTCGACTTCCTGCCGCGCTGGCGCATCGACGACATCATGGTCAGTTTCGCGGCGACCGGCGGCTCGGTCGGGGCGCACGTGGATCAGTACGACGTGTTCCTGCTGCAGGCCCACGGCCAGCGCCGCTGGCAGATCGACGCCTCGGACAATCCGCCGCTGGATTTCCGTGACGATGTCGAGCTCAAGCTGCTGCGCCAGTTCACCCCGACCCATGACTGGGTGCTGGGTCCGGGCGACATGCTGTACCTGCCGCCGGGCGTGCCCCACCTGGGGGTGGCCCAGGACCCGTGCCTGACCTTCTCGGTGGGCATGCGCGCGCCCTCCTCGGCCGAACTGATTGCCGACTACCTGGACACCCTGGTGGCCGAGGCCGACGAGGCGATCCGCTATCGGGACCCCGACCTGGTCCCGCCGACCGATCCCAACGAGATCGACGCCACCGCCATGGGCCGGGTGGTCGAGGCACTCAATGCGCTGCGCATGAATGACCCGGACCGGCTGGGCGAGTGGTTCGGCCGCTTCATCACCACCTACCGCAGCGCCGGGCAGGCCGCAGCGCCAGCGCAGGCCCCGTCGCTGATCCAGCTGCAGTTCGCGCTGAGCCAGGGCGCCACGCTGCAGCGCCACCCGATGACCCGCATGGCCTGGCGCCGGGCCAGCAAGGGCGCGGTGCTGTTC
>LNAP01008626.1_pt2 | contig 14244 bp, 14 predicted proteins | sample 602601 | NCBI WGS metagenome assembly LNAP01 (sample SAMN02440304, study PRJNA202911) | soil metagenome | biome: Subtropical and temperate rainforests or woodlands; isolation source: soil samples (1 kg each in a 20% v/v slurry with milli Q water) were... ...
GCGCCGGTAGAAGATGCGGGAATGCCCGCCGGTGCGCTCGCGAAGGGCGAGGAAGCTCGCCTCTTCCGCGATCCAGACATCGGCGTCGGTGGTGTCCGAGAGGATGAAGAAGTCGAACGCCTCGATCGCGCCGGTCTGTTGAATAGATTCATAAGTCGCCTGCAGGCCGGCGAATACGCGGGTGGGCGATTCATTATAGGTCGGCATCAGCATCGCGGTGCGCTGGCTCAAGGCGGGCAGCGGCGCACTGGTGTCGATGCCGAGCGGCGTGCCGCGCCGGCCGACCATCGCGAACACGCCGCCCATCGCGTTGGTGAAGGAGAAGCCGATCCACGCGAACAGGATGACGAACAGCGCCAGCACGACGGATTCCAGCGCTGTCAGCCCGCCGACCGAGAGCACCAGATACATCTCATAGGCCGCGAAGACGGTGAGCAGCCCCGCCCCGCCGATGACGAAGGCACGGCGCGCGAACAGGCTGGAGGGCAACGCGCGCCGGTCCTTCGGCACCTCCCCCAGCGACTGCACCGGCATGGCGAGCGGGGCGTCCTCCGGCAGCGCCGGGGCGAGCGGCGGGCCAGGTGGCACGTTGCGTTCGGCTACGAGGTCCATCGATAGGCCCACGTCTCGCTCAGCCGCTCCTCGCCGCGCCAGAGCTGCGCGTTGAGCTCGGACAGGTCGGCGCCCTTGGGCTCGAACACGAAGGAGAGGCGCCAGCCGCCGATGTCCGGGTTGGGCTGGACCACGACATTGGAGATCGCGCCCTCATTGGCCGTGACCTTGGGGGTGAGGCCATCGGGCGGCATGTCCTTGATCTTCTCGCCGGCGAGATCGAGCACGAACAGCCGGCGCTCCTCGGTGCCGCCGACGCGGGTGGCGCCGAAGCGGGCAATGGGGTCGCGGTCCGGCGAGTCCCACGCCCAGTGCAGGCGGTAGGTGTAATTGTACTCGCGGCCCTTGCGCAGCGGCTCCTTCGGGCGCCAGAACGCGACGATGTTGTCGTGCACTTCTTCCGGCGTCGGAATCTCGATGAGGTGGACGGCGCCCTCGCCCCAATCCGAGATCGGCTCGACCCAGACGCTGGGGCGCTTCTCGTAGCGCGCCTCGAGGTCCTGATAGTCGAAGAACGAACGCTGGCGCTGCATCAGGCCGAAGCCGCGCACGTTGTTGTCATGAAAGGACGAGATCTGCAGCCGCAGTGGATTGGTCAGCGGGCGCCAGATGCGCTCGCCGCTGCCGGTGATGATGGCAAGGCCCTGCGCGTCACCCACCATGGGACGGAAATCGTCGATGCCGTCGCGGTCGTTCGGGCCGAACATGAACATCGAGGTCAGCGAGGCGAGGCCCGCCTGGTCGACGTCGGCGCGCGGGTACAGCGTCATCTCCACCGTCATGATGGTGGAATCGCCAGGGCGGATGGTGAAGCGGTGCACCGCCGAGGCGCTCGGGCTGTCCAGCAGGGCGTGAACCACGATGGAATCGACGCCAGCGCGCGGCTGCTCGATCCAGTACGCCTTGAAGACCGGGAATTCCTCGCCGCCGGAGTCCCCGGTCTTGATGGAGAGCCCGCGCGCGGAGGAGCCATAGACCTGGTTCTTGCCGATGGCGCGGAAATAGCTCGCGCCCTGGAACACCGCGATCTCGTCGAAATAATCCGGCCGGTTCAGCGGCCCGTGCAGCCGGAAGCCGGAAAAGCCGAGGTCGAGCTTGGGATCCGGCGGCTGCAGGCCGTGCTCGAAGCGGAACAGGTCCTGCGTATAGGGAATCTTGCGCGCCTGACCGTCGGTGACGACGGAGATTTCCACCTTGTCGCGGAACAGGAAGCCGCGATGCAGAAGCTGCGCCTCGAACGGCAGGCCCTTGCCGCGCCAGAGCGAGCGGTCGGTGTTGAAGCGTATGTTGCGGTAATCGTCATAGCTCAGCTTGTCGAGCGAGGCCGGCAACGACTGGTCACTCTGGGCGTATGGCTTCGCGGCCAGATCCTTGGCGATCTGGCGCACGGTCTGCGCGTCGAACGGCAGTGCGTTGTCGGTCTGTCCGCTCGCGGTGGTGGAGAGCAGCGAGAAGATGGGCAGGGATGTGGCGGCAAGCCCGGGCAGCAGCGCCGCCCCGAGTAGCAGCTGTCGACGACGCATTCTCACCTCTTAGATCAGGGAAGCCGTGCATGCTGCACCGCGATACCCTGACTTAAGTGGTGAGGCGGAATGATGTTCCCATGCCGCGACGATTGTGCGGAGGGGCGTGTCCCTCCGGCAACGGTGCCACTTGCGCGAGCGCCGGGCGATCAGATCTTGGTGGGGGCCGGCGGCGACGTGCCAGTGCCAGGTGTGGTGGCGTCGGGCGTGGTGGTGTCGGGTGTGCTCGGGGTCGCCTCGGCCTCGGCGGCCGGCTTGTCGCGGCGGATCACGATGTCGCCGTTGGGCTGCACTTCCGGCATCTTGTAGGGGATGAAGGAGGAAATATAGTCCATCGCCTCGGTGGCGGCGTCGGACAGGCTCTTCTCGATTCGGTCGAAGGTGGTCGGCGGCTCGGTCGACTGGCCGGTGGCCTGCGCCATGGCGGCAGTCGAAGCGCAAATCGGGGCGCCGAGCAGGGAGGTGGCAAGGCTGAGTATGAACAGGTGTTTGCCGACGGTCATGGCCATTTCCTCATCTTAAGCGGCATATTTGGTAAGCGACGAACCCGCCGCCGTCAGTTGATCTTCAGTACCACGCGCTCCGAGCGCCGGCGCATGCCGATAACGATCAGGAGCAGGAGGAAGATCCAGAAATTCAATCGGTTCGCCAACCAGCCGACGTAAAAGAACAGGTAGACGCTGGTATAGGCGCCCCAAAACACGATGATGACGTTGCGTATCGCATGGGCGGTGGCGCGCTTCGAGCGATATATGACCAGCGGCGCGTAGAACACCAGCCCGCCGAGCACCAGCACCAGCACACCGGCGATGCTCGGCAGCCGGCCGGAGAACGGCCAGTTGAGGATCGCCGAGATGTCGTAGGAGAACGGGTTGGCGGGGCCGGCGAGGAACTGGCCGAAGCTCATGTCCCACGGCCCGCCCCGGCGGAAGATCTCGCCCGGCTCCAGCAGGCCCCAATGGACGTTGGAGGCGAGGATGATGCCGCCCGCCAGGATGCCGACGGCGAGCGAAGCCAGCTCGATATAGGGGGTGAGCGGCAACTGGGCGTCCTGCGCGGCGTTCACGGCGCGGCACATGGCGGCGAGCAGCACGAACGGGAACAGGCCCAGCAGTGTCGCCTGGACGAGAAGTGCGAGGCCAGTCAGGACGAATTGGCTGCCCATTATCGGTCCGTCTTCACAGCCGGCAGTCCTCCGATGGCGTGGCGCCCTGCTCCGCGCAATTGCCCGGCATGGTGAGCGAGGGAGCTACCGGGCTACGCACATCCTGCACCAGCGCGCTCAGCGTCAATACCGCCCAGATTAGCATCAGGAGCGCCACCAGCACAGCGATACCGATCACGACGAACCGCGCCCGATAGATGATCAGGACCACGGCGATCGCCAGCGGAAGCACGACGAAGCCGACAACGAAAAGCGTCTCAAGCATCCACCGAAATTCCCGCAACCTCCACCGGACGAATGCCGTCCGACGGGGCATTTCCTAGAGCCTTTTCCGATCGGATGGAACCATCTGATCGACAAGAAAATGCTCTAGATTCAATGGGCTGGAGCATGTACTGACCGCAAAAGTCATTCAACTCTTGCGGAACATGCTCCAAGGCGACGGGATGCCGGATGGAAGCACGCCGCTCCTTCTCCACAGCCCGTCCTTGCCTACCCGCCAAGGTGGCACGCGCGGCGCTACTGCGCGATGACGGACTTCTCTTCCAGCTCTTTCACCTTGCCGACATAGGCTTCCGAGATCGGCTCCAGCTTCAGCGCGACCTCGGCCTGCTCGCGAGCCTCGACCGGCCTGCCGGCCCTCTCGTAAAGATCAGCCAGCTTGGCGCGCAGCTTGGCGTCGTGCGGGTCGATCTCGACCGCCGCAACGTACTGGATGATAGCGTCGTCCAGCAGGCCCTGTTCGGTGAGCATATCGCCCCAGGCGGTGCGGGTGATGAGGTAGTTCGGCTTGGCCTTCACCGCGCGGGCGAAGTAGCCGTCGGCGGCCGCATAATCCTTCTTGCCGGCGCGGATGATGCCCATGTTGATCAGCGGGTAGAGGAATTCGGGCTGCTGCAGCAGAGCTGCCTGAAGGTGGCGTTCGGCTTCCTTGTATTCCGCCTCGCGCTGCTCGGGCGTCAGAGCGGTGTCGCGCTCGGCTTTCAGCATGTGCATGCGCCCGAGCAGGCCGTAGGCGAGAAAGTGCTGCTCATTGGGCTGGGTACGCAGGAATTTATCGATGGTCTCATGGGTCTTGGGGAAGTCGTACTGCTTCTGCTCGAGCTCGATGCGGCGATGATAAAGCGCGATCACATAGGGATTGATGAATTCGAGAATCTGCACCGCGCCTTCGTGGAGCATGGCGTCGATGTCGTTGCCCTGGCCCTTAATCACGATCAGCTTGACCGGGTTGTCTTCCTTCTTGGTGTAGACCCGGATCATCATTTGCGGATCGCCGCCGATCTCGGTGATCTCGCCATTGATGTAATACTTGATCAGGCCGAGCACATTGCGGGTGCCGTTGATCAGCAGGCCGACCTGGAAATAATCCTCGAAGGCGCTGATGCCCTTCTCGACACCGCCCTCGTCAATATTGACGGCCTGGAGTTCAGAGGCGGCGGCCACGCTCATCTCACGCAGCTCGTCGCTGAGCTGGCGGGTGGCGACGGTGGAGGTGTAGCCGCTCCATTCGCGCACGGTCGGAACGTAGATTTTCTCGATGACGATGTCTTCGCCGACGAACAGCGCGGTCACGAAGACCATCGCCGCCGCAATCGCCGGCAAGGTGAATAGGCCGAAATCCAACATGCCTGCCCCCAGCAAACCCCAAAACGCCCTGTCCGTCCGCGCCGGCGCCGCACATCGCCGTCCCGCACGTCTCAACTCAATTCCAGCGACCTTCCGAAGCGGTCGAGCAGATTTGTATATTCGACCGTGTCGATAAGCGAGAGGCCGGAAGCGTGGAATCTCTCGAACTCTAGCGGGGTCGGATAAGTATTGAACTTTAGCTTGGATTTCTCCTGCGGAACAGCAGGTAAGTGCCGGCCCTCCAGCAATGCAGCGATCAAATCCGCCAGCAGAAGATTGCCGAGCAAATGGCTGTCCAGATTGTGCGCGAAGGCCGAGCGGCCGGGCACGATCGGCACTTCGCCGCTCGCCAGAATCGGGCCATTGTCGATGCCCGGCTCGACCAGATGCACGGTGCAGCCCAGGCTCTGCTCGCCCGCCAGCATCGAGAAGAAATGCGGGTAGAGCCCGGCATAATCCGGCACCTTGCCGGGATGCACATTGATGATGCCGTGGCGCGGCAGCGCGATGATTTCCGGCGGAAACAGGAAGCTGAAGCGCGCCGACACCATCACGTCCGGCGCGAACGCGGCAATGGTGCCGAGCAGCACCGGATCGTCCATGGCCCGTGCGACCGCAATCTCGATGCCGTGATGCACTGCCAGTTGCACTGGCGTCATCAGGCGGCCGGGGGACAGTGGCGCGGGATCGGCGTCGATCTCGGGGAAAACGGTACCGAACGGCAGATCGCGCTCAAGCTGCTTCATCCTGGTGAGTTCGGGCACCACCAGCTCCACCGGGCGGGTGCGCTCGGCGAGGATAACGTGCAGGCGACAGCCGGGAAGCGCGGCAAGGCGCGGCAGCAAATCGTTAAGCAGCACCGTGGAGGTCAGGTCGCGCTTGCTGAGGACCAGGATGTTCACGGCGGTGCCCCGCGATCATTCTTGATCACCTCGACGACGTTCAGCAGCGAGAGCGGGGGGTAGAGCTCCAGCCGGCGGGCGATCTCCATATTGACGATCAGCGAGAAGTGGTTGAGCGCCTCGACCGGGATATCCTGCGGTTTCTCGCCGTCGACCAGTATCTGCTCGGCACGGCGGCCGGTGAGCTGGCCGATGGTGTAGTAGCGGCCGACCAGGCCGATCAGCGCATCGGATTCCACCACCGGCACCTCGCCGGCGGCCGCGACCGGAGCCGCGCGGGTAAAAGCGTCGCGGTTGTTGAGGACGAAGGAGCTGGAGCCGATATAGATCAGATCGACCTTTTCCTCAGCCATCTGCGCGATGATGTCCGGCAGGCTGGCGGCGATCGGCTTGCCGGTGGCATCGCGCGGCACCGGCTTGGCCACGACCTCGAAATTCATGGTCGCGGCCACCGCGCGCATGTTGTCGACTGAGGCCACCGCATTCGGCTCGTCCTCATTATAGACGATGCCGACACGCTGGAATGGCATGTAGGAGCGGACCGCCCGCATCTGGGTCTCCTCGGGCACGATGACCAGCGTGCCGGAGACGTTGCGGCCTGGCTTTTCCAGGCTGGCGACCACCTTTGCTGCGAGCGGGTCGGTAACGATCATGAACAGCACCGGGATGTCGGTGAGGTGCCTGGCCGGGTCCGCCTTGTCGTACTCGCCGACCATGCCGAGCGTTGCGCTGGTTCCCCAGGTGACGACGAGATCGACCTTATTGGCGCGCGCCTCCGCCACGAGATCGGGAAATTTGAGCTTGAAGGTGCCGGCGTGGCGGATGAGGTAGTCGACCGGAATATGCCGGGACGCCATGTAATCCTTGAAGCCGCGGCAGGCGTCCTCGCAGCCGCGCCACAGTACCATCATGATCTTGAACGGCGCGCGCTCCGGCTGGGCGCTGGCCGTGCCGGGCGTGGCGAGCGCAAGGCAGAGCAGGATAAAGACGAGGATACGGCACCTCATGTCGCCACCTGCGGATGCGCGTTCCACCGCGCGAGCAGCAGCAGCGGCGCGGTGATGGCGATCATGCCGCCAATGGTCATCAGCGCCGGAATATAGCCGAAGCGGTAGGCGAGACCCGCGACCAGCAGCGGGCCGATGACGCTGCCGACGCGCTCCAGCATGCGCAGCACGCCGAGCACCGTGGTCTGGCCGACCTCCTCGATGTCGCGGCCGCAAATCTCCGGCACCAGCGCGATCTGCGGGGATATCGAGATGGCATGGGCGATGGCGACGCCGAGCACCGCGCCGGCGACGCCGTAAATATCGGTGCGAAACCACAGCAGAAACATGGCGAGGCCCGACAGCAGCGTGCCGGCGAACACCAGTGACCAGCCATAGCCGCGCTGGTCCGCCAGTCGGCTGACCCACGGGCCGAGGAACACGATGACCAGCGAATAGAGGATCATCACCCGGCCGGTATCGGCTTCGGAGACGTTCTGACCGGCGAGGTAGAGCGGCACGGCGTAGAACAGAAAGCCGGTCAGCACGATCTTGTTCGGGATGGCGGCGAACATCACCAGAGCCAGGAAGCGCGGGTTGCGCAGCGCGATGCGCAGATCACCCAGCCGGAAGCGGCGGGCATCGGTCTCCGGCGCCCCGGTCTTCGCCATCATGCGAAGCGCCAGCACACCGGCGATCAGGCAGAGCGCAGCCGCGCACACGAACACCGCGCGATAGCCGACCCGGTCGGCAAGGATGCCGCCGATGGCGGTGCCGCAGATGCTGGCCGACATCAGCACGGTGACGAACACCGATATGCCCTGCGTGCGGTCGGCGCGGCTGGTGACCTGCACGATGAAGCCCTGCGCGGCGATGGTGCACATGCCGTAGCCGACGGCTGCCAACGCGCGCGCCCCCACCAGTTGCAGCACGCTGCCGGCGAGCGCCGCCCCGAGGAAGCCGCCAATGGCGACGATGAGGCCGGCGAGAAAGATGCGGCGCGGGCCGTATTGGTCGGACCATGAGCCGGCGATGGGCGTCGCGAGCGCCAGCGTGAGCATGTAGACCGAGATCGGGATACTGATCATCATCTGCGGCGACAGCCAGGCGGCATGGGTCTCCAGGCTGGCGATATAGAGCGGCAGGAATGATTTCTGCAGTTCCTCCGCCATGACGAACACAAACAGCGGCAAGCGCACGTCGGTGATCGAGGCCTTGATGCCGAAGCTCTCCAGCGGCCCGTCGGTGAGGCCGAGCCGGGCACCGAGCGCGGCGACCTTGCCGCTCAGCGCCGGGCGCGCGGCGGCGCCTTCGACGAGGCGGCGGTAGCGGTCGTTGAGGCCCTGCACGACGGCGTTGAAGCGGCGGATCACCCGGCCGATGCCGTCATTGGCGCGGTAGGCGATGAGCCGGTGCAGATTGCCCTGCGCGCCGGCCTCCACCGCCGAGATCAACTGGTTGAGCGGCGTGATGGTGCGCCCGGTCAGCAGCACCACCGCCATCTCGAAGGCAAGGAACAGCGCCACCAGCAGGACGATGAAGACATCGCCGGTCAGCTCCTCGAGCTGGTGATGGATGAAGCGCGGATCGAGACCGACGGCGATGATCGCCGCCGTGACGCCGCCGGGATCGGCCCGCGACAGCACGACGTCGAAATCTCCGGTCGTGACGATCTCGCGGTCGATGCTGCCGAGCGCAAATATACTCGCCGCCCTGGTGAGCGCCTCCGACGTGCCCTGCTCCTCGTCGCCGGACGTAAAGAGCGCCTTGCCGTCCGGGTTCAGAATCGCGGCGAACTGGATTTCCGGGTGCGTTGCGCGTAGGTCATCGAAATACGGCACGACGCCGACCAGCTTTTCCAGCGGGATGCCCATGCCCAGCGCGCGCTCGACATCGAGCGTGGCGAATTCGGCCACCGCATCGGTCTTCTGCATGATCTCGGGCGTCAGCACCGCCTCGAACAGCCGGTGGGTGCGCACCGACAACAGCGATGCCGCCGCGATGACCAGCGCCAGCGTCAGCAGCAGAATGCGGGTTCTGATGCGGCTGACGTCGGTGACGGGCTGGACCGCGGCGTTCATCGGCGCGGCTCCAGTACATCCGCGTGTGCATCAGCCAGCGCCATGTCCCGCTCGATGCCGGCGAGTTCGGCCTCGGCGTCGGCGGCATTGGCGCGGAAACGCTGCGCCGGCTGGATCAGGTGGCTCGGCAGGCGTGCGCCGGCGGCCGTGTCGGACGCATCGGGATCAAAGGCGATCATCAGCCCGCCGAGCGTGCGCCGCAGCCCGCGCGTGACGAGCAGCGAGCCGATCACCGCCACCAGCGTGAACAGGGCGAAGATGGCGAGCGAGCTGATGATCAACTGGTCGCGCATCTCGGCTGTTTTGCGGTAGGTGTCGTCCATCGAATAGGCCAGCACCACGCCACCGACATTCTGCAGCACGCTGGAATCGAGCCGGATCCCAACGATGACCGGATCGCTGTCCGCCAGCCTCCAGTGCGGGCCGGCGGCGCGCTCCTGGGCATGCAGCCATTCCTCCGCCGACGGCTTGCCGATTTGATCCGGGTTCGAGGAGAACACGATGCGCTTCGAGGCGGTATCGAACAGCGCGATGCTGCTGATGTGCGGATCGCGGTTCATCGCGGCCTGCAGGATGTTGCCGCCGGCGGCGACGCCCTTCAGCTCGAGGCCGAGATTGAGCACCACCTGGATGGAATCGCGGGTCCATTCGGTGACCATGACAATACGTCGGTCGGCGAGGCCATTATAGGTCGAGAGGAACTTGGAATAGTTCAGCGCCGTCGCCAGAACCAGCACGAACGCCAGCGAGACCAGAAGCGTCAGCGTGACATGGGCCGTCGAGCCGAGCGAGGCGCGCAATGAGCGGAAGGTGCGCGCGGCCCATGAAGGGCGAGATCGTGCGTCGGTAGGCAAGATAACCCCGTCTCGACCCTGTCGAACGCTTCTGCGGCAACACCGCAAGACGCCAGTATCCGTATAGCAACTAGATACCCGAACTCTACGAAAACGCCAGCGCTTTCAAATATTTCAAGGTGCTGCCCAAGGACGGTATCCGGGCATGGGGTTGGACCCGCAAGAGTGCTGTGCGACACTCGCCCGGGCGTGCTATCAGCCTCGTTGAACGCACGCGTGCCACCTACCGGACCCGGTCGATCGGATGCATGATTTCGGCATTATTGATTGTTTGCTGCGCTGGCTGACATCGATGATGCTCGTGCTCGGCACCTATAATCCTTACGCCATGTCGTATTATCACTGGCTGCATGAGTATCCCGGCCAGATTCCCCTCAAGATCACCATCGGCGTCGTGCTGCTGATCCTCCATGTGGTGGCGGTCCTCTCCAGCGTGCGCTCGCTCGGCCTGATCGGCATCGGACTGCTCACCGCGCTGTTCGCCTCCGCCGCCTGGATCCTGATCGACAACCATCTGCTCAATGTCGAGGACCCCAGGGTGTTCACGCTGACGCTGCTGGTGATCCTCGCCACGCTCTACGGCGTCGGGCTGTCCTGGTCGCATCTGCGCAACCGGCTCAGCGGTCAGGTGGATTCCACCGACGTGACCTTCAACTCGCCGGTCTGAGGCGCGCCATGCCTCGCCTCGACGTAAACCCGCCGGTCCATTTCGTCACGCTGTTCGCAAATCGCATCCTGCTGTCCGCGCTGCTGGTGTTCGGCACCTACAATCCCAGCGGCTATTCCTATCATCACTGGATCATGCGGACCGAGAGCCTGACCACCTCGCAGGTGTGCGTCGGCATCCTGTTGTTCATCGGGCTGGTGACGATGGCCCGCATGGCCTTCCTGAGCATCGGCTATTTCGGCATCGCCGCGCTCTCGGTGCTGGTGCTGATGGGCATCACCTTCGGCGTCGGCCTGGACTTCTTCGGCTTCCAGGACGTGCGGATCACCACCTATTTCGTGCTGTTCTGGATCGCGCTGGTGCTGGGCGTCGGCACGAGCTGGTCGTTCGTGCAGAAGCGCATCTCGGGCGAGCGCGACGTGCTGCGCACGCCGCCCTAGGATCAGTCGCGATCAGCCCGCTTGGGAGACCGCGCCCGTCTCTTCCGGGTGCTCGCCGGCATCGTCTACCTCGATCGTCACATGATCGATGCCGAAGCTTCCCTTCAGCGTGGCGCGCACCGCCGCCTTCACCGGGCCGGCGCTCGCCCCATCCTTCAGGCGAAGGTGCAGCGAGGCCATCAGCCGCTCGCCGGTAAGGCCCCACACATGGATATGGTGGGCATTGGCGACGCCCTCGATCGTGTGGAGCTCCCTGGCGATGACCGGGGCCTCGAGTTCCTCCGGCACGCCTTCCATCAAGATGTTCAGCGAGGAGCGCATCAGCGACCACGCGCTCTTCAGGATCAGCACGCTGACGAACACCGACAGGATCGGGTCGATCGGCATCCACCCCGTGGCCATGATGACGAGGGCGGCGGAGATGGCCGCGACCGAGCCGAGCAGGTCGCCGACCACATGCAGCAGCGCGCCGCGCATGTTGACGTTGCGCTGGTCGCCGCCGCGCAGCACCAGCACGCCGCCGACATTGACCAGGAGGCCGATGACCGCGACCGCCAGCATCGGCCCGGCCAGCACCTCGACCGGCTGCGAGAAGCGCTCGATGGCCTCATAGACCACCCAGATGGCGATGAGGAACAGGGTGAAGCCGTTGGCCAGCGCCGCCAGCACCTGGAAGCGGTGATAGCCGAAGGTGCGGCGCTCGTCCGGCGGGCGGCGGCTGAGCTGGAACGCCATCCAGGACAGGGCCAGCGCCACGGTGTCGGACAGCATGTGGCCGGCATCGGCGATCAGCGCCAGCGAGCCGGAGAGATAGCCGCCGGTGGCCTGCGCGAACATATAGCCGCCGGTGAAGATCATCACCCAGAAGACGCGGCGCTGGCTGTCATTGGTGACCGCCACGCCGTGATCGTGACGCTCGCCGCCATGGTCGTGGGGGGCGTGCGAATGGGCCGGATGATCGTGGGCAGCGGGGTCGTGCCCGTCAGAGGCGGCCATCGTCGCTATTCCTCAGCTATGGATGCGAGCAAATGCCCGCACCCCCTCCTCGGGGATGCGGGCAAGCTATGGTGTAGCAGACGATTAATTGACGCGGATGACGCCGCCGAGCGGGCTCGGCTTGAGGTTGGCGGCCGGCACGGAATCCGTGCACAAATCCTGGCGCCAGCTCGCGAAGGTGGCGCGGACATCCTCATAGGACGGCGCGTTGGTGGTCTCCACGGTCGGCAGAGCCGGCGTGGCGGGCGCCGTGGTCGTGTCCGGCGCGGCCGGAACGTTTACGGTGACCTCGGTGCCGGGCGGCGGCAGCTTCATGTCGGAAGCGGCGGCTGCCACGCGGTCGGCGACCACATAGGGCAGGACATAGTCGTGGGTGACCGCATAGGTCAGGCCATAGGTAGCGACGGTGCCGGCGGCCTCGCGCGCATTGCTCGGGCCGACGAACGGCACCATCAGATATGGGCCAGCGGGTACGCCGTAGCTGCACATGGCGTTGCCGAGGTCGTCGGCCTTGGAGACGTAGCCCATGCGGGTGGCGACATCGAACACACCGCCGATACCGGCCACGCTGTTGATGGCGAAGCGGCCGACCGAGACGCCCATATTGTTGAAGTCGCCCTGCGCGGCGCTGGAGATGGCGGTCAGCGGCTCACGCAGATTGGTGAACACATTGTCGATGCCGAGCTGGACCGAGGCGGGGACATTGTCGCGATAGGCACCGATCACCGGAGCGGCCACCACCGCGACGAAAGCGGTGTTGAAGGCATAGGTGGCGCGGTTGATGGTCTCGAACGGGTCCCAGACGCTGGCGCTGGTCGCGGCCGCCTGGGCGGAAGCCGCCACCGGCGCACCGGCGACAAGCGCGGCGGCCAGAACGAGCGGCAGATATTGCTTATGTCCTCGGATCATCCAGGCCTCCTATGGCGACGGCACGAAGGCCCCGCGATCTGCATTGCGCTGTCCGGCTGCCGTATCCGGCCGCCGGTAGATTAGGCACGTTCCCGCATCAGGGCAGGACAGCATAGGTAAGCGCCACGCCGGCAGCCGTTGCCATCGCCGTCGAGAGCGAGCCCGACGCGACGAGACCGAGCGTGAACGCACCAGCCAGCAAGGCGGTTCCCGTCAAGGCATGTTCCAGCGTGGGGCCGAGACCATAACCGTCATCATCGCCATGCGAGGCGCTGGAATTCTGGTCCGCCGTCGCCAACTGGGCCGGCCTGCCGAAGTCCACCGACTGTGCAAACGAAGCCGTCGGCGCCGCCACCAGCGCCCATGCCGCAACAAGAAGGAGAAGCGTCCGGATCGTCCGCACCATGCCCGCCCCTACCGGATCTGGTTGAGCAGGCTGGCGCCTTCGGTGACCACGCGGGCACCGTTGGCGAGCCCCTGCTCGACCACCATCTGGTTGCCGGCGACGCGCGTGGCGCGCACCTGACGCGGCACGAAGGTCTCGGCGCCGGTGCGCTCCCACACGATGGAGCGGCCATCGCCGTCGCGAATGACGCTGGAGGCCGGCACCGGAATGCCGGCAATGGTCTTGTTCTGCTGCACGATCACCGTCACCGGCTTGCCGACCGACAGGCCCGCATGCGGGCCGACGACGCGGAAGCGCAGTGGGATGGCCTGGTTGCTCAGCGTCATGCCGCCGCCGATGAATTCCAGCGGAATCGGCTTGCCGTCGCCGGTGATGGCGGTAGCGGTGCGGATGTTCTGGGCAATCGCCGGGTCATAGGCGGCGGCCTCCACCCAGAGCGCGTCGGGATCGACGATCTCGAACAGGATCTGGCCCTGATTGACCGTGCCGCCCATCACCGCGCCGACCTTGGAGATCACGCCGTCAGCGGTGGCGCGCAGGCTCTCGCGGCGGTCGAGCGCGGTTTGCAGCGACATCAGCTCGCGGCGATAGCCCTCGATCTGGACCTTCATCGCCTCGATCTTGTTGGTGCGATAGCGCACGAACATCACATCGCCGAGCCGCTCCATCTGCTTCTCGGAGAGCGATATCTGGTTGGAGAGCTGCTGCACGCGCGCCTCGATCTGCGCGCGCTCGGAGACGGTGACGGTCGGCTGGAGGTAGGCCAGCAGATCGCCGCGGCGCACCCGCATGCCGAGGAACGGGAACGTGCCCTGATTGGCCTCGATGATGCCGGCGAGCGCGGCATTCACCGTGGTGCCGGTGCTGGGATCGGTGATGACGTGGCCGGGAATCTCATAGGCCATGGGAACGTCGGCGCTGCTGCACACCTTCCAGCGCACCGAGAACACGCGCTGCGTCGACATCGGCAGAAAGGCCGAACCGTCCGGGCGGCGGTGCGGGGTGTCGCGGATGAGGTCGAGCGCAGCCTGGGGCTGCGCCTGCGGCTCGACGATCGGCAGCGCGGCGAGCACC
>LNAP01003844.1_pt1 | contig 14242 bp, 14 predicted proteins | sample 602601 | NCBI WGS metagenome assembly LNAP01 (sample SAMN02440304, study PRJNA202911) | soil metagenome | biome: Subtropical and temperate rainforests or woodlands; isolation source: soil samples (1 kg each in a 20% v/v slurry with milli Q water) were... ...
GTGGTAGAGCACACTCTCGAAGACGTTGGGCTCGAACAAGGCCACCACGCGCACGCAGCGGTCCAGGTCCCAGATAATGCAGGAACCGTCCGAAGAGGCTGAGATGCACTGCGTGAAGTCGTGGTTCACCTTGATGCAGTTCACAGGACCGCGGTGCTCCTTCAACGAGGTAATCATGGCCTGGTGCGAGCTGGTCACTTTCCAAATACGCACGCGGCCTTCCCCGCCACCGGAGACAATGCGCCACGGGGAGCGCGAGTCATTGTCCGCAATCGCGATGGCGGTGACCTTCTCGGAGTGCGCATCGGGGATGATGAACTTCATGCGGCCGGTCTCGGGGTAGAACGCGCGGATCTTGCCGTCGTCCCAGCCACTCAAAATGGCCGAGCCGGAGGGAGTCACCTGCGAGCACATGCATTCTAGGTTGGGCACCTGAATGCGCAGCAGCTCCTGTTTGGCCTTGCTGTTCCACACGCGGATGTCACCGAAACTCGAAGTAACGACAAGGTCCGGGCAGCCCTGAGGAAACGCAATGTCATTGATGGGGCCGAAGTGGCAGGATGTCTTGAGTTCGGCCTGGATAAGGTCCTTGGACACTTCGTAGCGGTTGCACTGGTCAGTGCCCACAGCGAACTTGGCGCCCTTGGGGTGCATCGCAATCGAGGTCACGCCACCCATCAGCTGCGTCTTGTAGCCCGCCACGAGGTTCAGGTTGTGATTGATAAACGCAATGGTACCATCGCCCGCACCCACCAGCACGTTAGTATTGCCCGTGGCGGGGTTGAGCACGCAGAACACCACAGTGGCGCCCTTGGAGAAACGGTGCTTGGTGATGCCGATCATCTGCGGCACCGTCACGTCGGGGTCCTTGAAGGACAAAATTTCATTGCGGTCAATGCTGACTTTGATCACATCACCAGTGGTGGTGCCGAGGTATGCCACGTGGTCGCTTTCCTCGATGGAAATGCTGATGAACACACGACGCACAGAGCCCAGGCGACAGTCCATCGCGTGAAGCTTGGGCAAACTGAAGTCGATCTGCCAGACGCGAATGTGATAGTTACCAGCAGTGACAAGGCGGTCGTTGCGTCCGTTGAGCCATTTGCAGCAGATCGCCGAGTCAGATGCAGCAGGAGCGCCGCAGATGGCTGTGCCACTCTCGGCGTCCCAAACTACAATCGTGTTGTCATCCTGACCACCAATGGTCGCCAAGTAGGCATTGTTGGGCGAGAAGGATACGTCCTGAACTCTTCCAAGGTGTTGCTTTAATCTATAAATGCAAGTACTATCTCCAACCATCACCACGCCGCTGTCGAGCAACTTCTTAGCCTGGGCCAGATCCCAGATAATAACATCAGCCTGCATAAAGAACAACACAAGAAAAGTTGATTACATGAGAATAAAGGACGAGAAAAAAAGGGTACATCGTTTATTTACCTTTACTCCCATCAAGTTAATTTGGCCAGAAGCCAGGCGGTTTCCATCGGCAGAAACGGTCACACACGAGATTTCACTGGTATGGCCGTCAAAGAAAGCTTCTTTCTCAGTTACCATGTTCTTCAAAACTACAAATGATCCTAAAGGATAAACGATGTACTTCCCACATGGCGTGTATACCAGGGCGTTGTTTACTTTGCCTGAAGCGAGAACGAAGTGAAGGGAAGCAATAAGGTGTGGATCATCAGGTAGACGTTTGCACTTGGGGTCTTACCATTGAATCCGATGACGGACTTTATTTTCAGTTCCATGGACATGACTGACAAACTGATAGATCAAGTACAATGATGAATACCTGCCTCTCTTTCGGTCGAACAATGACTCAAATCGAAATCATGCAACGACTCAATCGAAGAAAAAACCGCCGCGTACGGTCGTTCGAATTGTACGTACACTATCTGTACTTTCATTCGTTTTTGTTCTGTCCAATAGCAAAAAGTTTCTATCATATCTGCGTTAAAAGTGCTCTCAAATCAACTACACCTCGACCGTTTGCACATAATCCTGAACCTTGTTGGCGGCATCAATACCAAACTGAATGCAGTCTCCAATGGACACACCGGTCTTATAATTGCCGCCCAAATAAAGTCCCGGCGTGTTCTTCAATCCCGCATCCACCCGTGCAAGCAGCTCCCGATGTCCTCTACAAAGCGAGCAAAGACAAAATACAAATAAGTATACAAGGGAAATGATGGTATGGTTATGATAAAAGTGAGCGGCATACAATTATTCAAACAAGGTACGTACAGGTTGTACTGCGGAATCGCGCGAGCCCACATTTTGACGCTTAGCACCTTCGGCAAGGGTGCGTCTGGCGTCAGCAAGGCCTGGACGGCGTCCTTGTGTACCTGGGCCACTAGCTCATCGTCGGTGAGGGAGATGACGCCGGGGTCCTGCGCGCCCCCGACGAAGCTCGTCAGCACGGTGAAATTGTCAGGCGCGCGACCCTCCTGTGAGTGTGCAAAAAAGGGCAAAAAAAAGGAAGACAAAGAAAATGAAAAGAGCTTTTCTAATGCAGCAGGATAAACACCTTCATGAAATACACCGGTCAAGGGCTATTTTCAATACAAGCAAGGAAAAGCAAGAACCAAATTCTTACCGGGAAAAGTGAGGATGCCCAGATGGTGCCCAGTGTGCGGATCTTCATCGCCCGGGGAATCAAATGGCCAAAACCAACGGGTTTCACCTTTTTTGAAAAAGAAAAAGAAACCGTTTTTAAAAAATAAATGATAAGGTGTCTGCAGAACCTTCACGGGACTTCATCCACGCATTATTGGAAAAGAAAAGCAGCACACACACAAAAATACACCAACACAAACCTTGAAAGCTGCGGTGGGATAAGCCAATGTGACAGCAGCCACTGGCGGATAATTAATAGTATTCAGTTCAGCCGCCGCTGGAAGCACTGCACTCGTGCGGTCGGCAGAATCACCCACGGCAGCAGGATTGCCCAGAATATCTGCCGCCACATAGGCGGGTGTGGTCACCATCAGCGCCTTGGATAAAATGGTCTGCTCCATGGTGACAAAACAGAGTGCGACGTGGTCATTTGAATAATAAAGGAAATTGAAACGAATATGTACAAAAGTTTCATTCATACCTTGGTTCCGTTAGGGGTTTCGAAGGTACTGGCCCAAAGGTTGCCCACTTTGGTCACATTCACCAACTTGTGCGATAGTTTCAACTTGTCACCCAACGCCTCCTCAATCTATAAACATGTTCAAGTAATGATACAAACATTTTATATGTATTCTCAACTTGTATGTGCTAAAGTGTCCTGGTAAAAGGGTAACGTACCTTGATGGGGACGGATTGCATGCCTTTCTTGAACGAACCAAGACTGCCGCGCGGTACCCTTGGAAGATCCATGTTCTGCGTCCCTTTCGCCAGGCGCTCTTGCCGAATCTAATGAACAATACAAGAAACATGAATTACTGTAAGAATTGATCAAGAAAGTGCTTGCACCTGTACACACTTTACCTGTTTAAAGCGAGCAAAAGCTCCCGTCAGTATGCCTCGTCCAAAGCCTACATCTTCCAAGTTGGCCATCTGTTGCAAAAAGAGAGAAATAGGAAAGGTGATGAAGTAGCGCACTATGACTTACAGTTATTGAAAAAGATCACGGTACAATGTACATACCTTCCCCAAAGCAGCTTTGGCACTGAGCTTGGCTGGGTCCCCAGCGTACACGCCTGAGACGAAAGGATCAATCAATCGCTCAAACACTTGCTTGCCTGTGTTGTGCAATATCGGTAGGTGAAACATTGTGAAAAATTTGATTTGGTTAAGAATAGAGAGCAGACAGCGTAGTGTCCCTTACCGAAATGGCGCACAGCAAACTCTTTCAATGTCTCCTCCTTTTGGGGCCTGCGCTTTATGAATCCCAACAATCCAAAGCCTAACCGAAGTTTCGCCCAAACTATATGTACAATGACTAGGAACGTGAGTACAACCTTTTAAAAGACGATTGGACACATTTAAAGTACTTACAGCCCAGCAGCTTAAGACTGCACAACTCTCCTAAGCTTGCAGGAAGCGCAATGAGCTGGTTGTCCCAATACACAAACCTCGGTAAACTTGCGTTGGCAAGAATGAGCTCTTCAATCAATCCCAGATCTTTCGCAAAACGAAGTATATGATCGGATGGTTGAAACGAATTAGGCCCCTCCTCCCATTGAAACCCATCAACTACAGGAAGAAGTGTGCAGCAGCATTAAGTGCGATGTTGAAGTGTGACATGGTACCGGTAGTAATTTACCTTGTTTAGTAATCAGGTTTCCGCCTGCTTCTTCCCGAGCATCTGTTAACAAAACATTGATACCCTTCTTGTTCAAATAGTATGCCGCAGTACCACCAGTCAGCCCGGAACCCACGACCATGACATCAATAACTTCCCCGTCGTTGCATGTCTGACTTGCAACACTTGTTGCCAGTGGTGCCGTAGCGAGTGGGAAACTGGTCGCTTGAGCGCCCAGTGCGGTCAGAATGAAACTGCACCATATCAGGGCACAAGCCGTCGTAAAGGAGCGTTTAAAAATCATCATTTCTGTGTTGTAGGGTTCTTTTTGGTCACTTCATGAGAGGAAATGGTCCTGAGAAAAGCGGGAATGGTCCCCTCCTGCATGATCCGTTTCAGCGATAGGAATCCATCACCATTTCAACACTATCGCTTGTCGGCAGGAGTTACCGTGTACAGTCCTTACATGTCTTCCAACAAAAAGAAGGTAGCTGTTATTGGTGCGGGCACCGTGGGTTTGAGTGTTGCATTGAAGCTGGCTGAAAATTATGGTCAACAACTGGATGTGACGATTATCGCAGCAGAGTTTCTTCAACAAACTACTAGTTACGGCAGTGGTGGACTATGGGAACCGTATCAAATTGCAGGTAAAGCAAATTACAGAAACCACGACCTCCCCTCTTTTCTAAACGTTCATTTACATGAACAGGTACTTCGGACGAAAAAATCAATGGATGGGGAAACCACGCATTTGACCACTTCAAGGAAGTGTATCACAGCACCGAGGCTGTGGAGGCGGGAGTGCAGTTGCTCAATACCTACCAGGTGTTCGAGGCTCACGAGGATTCCAAAGACCCTTCTTGGAAGAATATTGTGTTCAACTTCACCCATCTTTCCACCGCTGACATTCAAAAGATGGGTCTGCCTGGCAAGTACGTAAAAGGTTTCAAGTTTGGCACGTTTGTGATAGAGCAGAAGTATTACATGCGTTATTTGACTCGCAAGTTGACCGAGAAGGGTGTGAAGTTTGTGCAGCGGCGTATCAACCACCTCGATGAAGTCTTGGCGCAGGGATTTGATTGTGTCGTGAACTGCAGCGGACTGGGCGCAACCACCGTTGTTGGCGACGAAAGTATGTATCCTATCAGAGGACAAGTGCTCAGAGTCAAGTAAGTTCCATCATCTTCAGTTGTTGCTGTTTTTGTCCACAGCTTTGTGTGGAGATAATTCCTCATTTTTTACGAATTCTATCTTTCCCTCTTCTAGAGCACCTTGGCTAAAAGACGTGTGGTTCTTTGGCAGCAGCTACATCATCCCCAATATTGACACCGTGGTGCTTGGAGGCACTGCCGGCAAGGGAGACTGGAGCACTGCAGTCAGCTTGCAAGATACTGAGACGATTCTCGCCAACATTGAGAAAGTGTTCCCCTCTATCCGTGATGCACCCATTGTAAGTACTTCCCAACTTTGTAGTCCAGCAATGTCTACACTTTAGTCATTGCAACGCTTTAATATTGTATTGCGCGTCACTGTTTCTATTTGTAGGAGAATGCCTGGGTGGGCTTGCGTCCTGGCCGCTCCCCACTGCGCCTAGAATCCGAGGAATTGCGCTCCGTGCCGGTGGTGCACTGCTACGGCCACGGGGGCTCGGGGATCACGCTCGCCATGGGCTGCGCAGAAGATGTCGTTGCCAACCACGTCGCGCCCCGCCTGCAGCTTTCCAATGCTCAGAAATCCGCGGGCGGCGCGAAAAAGTCTGCGTACAAGGTGGATTTCAAACCTCGCTCCAAGTTGTAAAACGTGGATATGCTTTGTGGAATTTTCTGTTAGTATAGAACGTAGACAGTTTATCCACTAACAAAAGTGTTAAATTTCGGTCTTGAAAAGAAAGTGTGTCGTAGAATACTATTTGCCGGATCTTCATTATTCGTGTGAATACTCAAACGTTGTGTAGGAAATTCCACTCCTTCTCCTTCTGCCACTATCTATCGTTATCGTGCAGAAGATACATGGAAGCAAAACGATGTTGTACGGGCGAAACTGCCCGTACCGTCACAACATAATTTAGCACCATTGGAAACCAATTTAAAGGGTAAATTTTGATGCACCGGCAAAAAGGTAACGGGGGAATCCGGGAATCGAACCCGGGACCTCTCGCACCCTAAGCGAGAATTATACCATTAAACCAATTCCCCTGTTTGTTTTGATGGGTTTAATGCGAAATTATAACAATAGGAAGATGGTTTTGAATTATGAACTTTTAAAGGCAGAGTTGGAAACCATCTTCTTATTGTTATAATTGCGCTTTAAAAACCCACAGGGGAATTGGTTTAATGGTATAATTCTCGCTTAGGGTGCGAGAGGTCCCGGGTTTGCGCGTGGTTCGCAGTACCAATCACTGCGAGTTGATCAAACATGCTCTACCGCTACATATTACACTTTGTGAAAAATGCGCGATGTGCGAGTGCAAAGTTTCATTTGATGTTGTGCCTCGATTTAAAATAAAAACATCTGACCTACGAATAATAACTGATTTATAGTTGTGCAGAAAAGAAAAAAAAAGGCATTGACTCATGAGTGCATATTCAAGTAAACCAAGCCATCACGATCCTAAACTGACCAACTATGAACTAACGTAACAGAGTCTAAAAAATCACATGCATTTATTTGGCAGCCTTCACGAACTCCACACCCTTCTTGGCCTGGTTGACGAGGTCGGGGATCATGGCATCGAGGGTCTTCTGCTCGGCGGCAGAGAGGGCGCCGTAGTGGAGCACCTCCTCCACACCGTTGGGGCCGAGGCGCACGGGGGTGGAGAAGAAAGGAGCAGGGGTGAGGGTGTTCTCCACGAAGGAGCACTCCACAACGTTCTTCTCGCCGGCAATGGCGGACAACAGTCTGCTGGCGAACTTCTGGCCAGCGTAGGCCATGGAGAGGGTGGCAGAGCCAGCTCCGTCCTTGGCCTGCACCACCTCGTCACCACCGAACTGGATGCGGTGGGTCAGGGCAGCGATGTCAGCCTCGGAGAACTTGCCACCGGGCACCTGGGAGAGCAGGGGCAGGATGGTGGTGCCGGCGTGGCCGCCGATCACCTTGACGTTGGCGGCAAGGACATCGGTCTCTGAAACAGGGGGTAGAATGGAAAAAGTTGCAATTAGGAAGTTCTTAGGAACACATCAAAGGCAAGCATTTACGCCACAAAAAGACGTACTCTGGTTCTCAGCCACGAAGGTGTTGGCGCGGACCACATCAAGGGTGGTGACACCGAAAAGCTTCTTGGGGTTGTACACACCGTGCTTCTTCAGGGTCTCAGCAAAGATGGGGACGGTGGAGTTGACAGGGTTACTGATGACCAGGAACATAGCATCGGGGCAAGACTTGGCGCAAGCCTCGGCAATGCCCATCACAATACTGGCGTTGGTGTTGAACAGATCATCTCTGGTCATTCCAGGCTTTCTGGGGACACCGGCGGGGATGACCACCACCTTGCAGCCGGAAAGAGCGTTGCCGATCTGCTCCATGCCAACGTGACCAGTCACCTTGGCAGGGGTGCAGCAGTGAGAAATATCGGCGGCGACACCGGGAGTTCTCACAACGTCGAACAAAGACAGCTCAGTCACCTTAGGATCCAACTTCAGCAGAAGAGCCAAAGGCTGGCCGATTCCACCACTGGCACCCAGCACAGCAACCTTGTAGCCTCTAGTGCCAAGGGTAGACATTCTTTTAAGAGAAGTAGTGAACATTGTAGATTTCGAAGACTGAATTTAACGCAAAAGTTTTGACCGTAAAAGTGGATCTGCGTTGCATCATCAGCCCCCTCCTTCATCCAACAGCAGCAGCAGACCGTTTCGTCACCACCTCAGATTTTTTGTACGTACAAAAATCAGCAGTGGAGTGTCGGCGAAGTGAAATATTTTGACAGAATTGTTTGAATAAAGTGCTAAGAAGCATTTGTCAATGTCGTTATTCTTCTTTTGAACTTGATCACATCTCAAAATGACCAAGTTTTTCGATAATGCCGAAGTTTTGGGAGTGGTGTTGAGTGGTTTTATGGCCAGTCTGATTTTCTTTCACACAACTGAACTTCAACGAAGCATGCAGCGCACCATCGAGATAGCAGAGGACGATTGTTTGTGCATATACAATTTGATGCCTCCAGTTAGCTTAGTTGATTTACTTTGCTTAAGTTTGTGTCCAATCGTGGCGTGCTACATTTTGCTTCCTAATCAACGTGAACCGGTGAGTCACCGCCAACTTCAATCGAATTCGTTTCTGAAATTCAGGCGCACAATACTGAACAGTAGGTGTGGAACCATTGGCCATAGCAAAAGATTTTATTGTTGTCCATAATTGGCCATTATTATTTTTTTGTGTTTAATTGTACGTTTCAACGCATTTGACAGTACGTGCCATGAAACATTACGACGCCATTCACGTTGTTTGCTTTAACTCGTTACACGAACAAAAAGGACAAGAAAAAGCAATATATTCATTCCATTTCCCCTCAAAAATTAATCGGTGTTTCCACATCTTCTGCGGTCTTCGTTTAAAAGTACACATTAGTGGTTGTTGTTTTGGTTGTTAATGTTTGTTTTCTCTCCATCAATTCTGATCAGATCCAAAACTTGCTTCGCGTTACCAGTGCTCACCAACCATTCCTAGACAAACAAATAAAAAGGATGCATGATAAGTGTTTGAACGATGCTGAATACTTTTGTGAAGCATCGTACCATGAACTTCTTGGAAACTGCAGTGCTACCAACGATCTGTTTGCGCTTCCGTTCCTCCGGACTGAGCGTATTCGCAGCGTTGACCGGCGCAGGTGGCGCACCAGTAGAAGAAGCAGGAGGGGCGGGCGCAGACACCAACACAGAGGCAACTTGCGCCTTGATGTGGGCCACAGACTCCCGATACTGCCTCAAGCTGTCAACATACTCCAGGGGTGTGCGAATAGGCGATTGCTACAGATCAAAAGTGAAAAAACAAAATTCAAACTGTCAGAAGAGTGCAAAACATGGATGAGAAAAGACCATACTTACATCAAAAGGGATGGCCTCTGCTTTGAAAGGAATGGCAACGGCACGGAAGTTCTCGTACGGCAGCAGCCGCGCGGTGGAGGGCAGCGGCGGCAGCAAGGGACAAGCATCGTCCATGGCATCGATCGCATACCCGGCCGGACTGCCGCTGGTCGTGGCGGCCTCCAGGCACGACGACACATCGCACAGAGAGGCCCAGCAGTTGGGGCTGGCGGAATCTCCCTTGCCGTTGACCTGCTGGCTGAGCGTGCGGTGCAATTCCTTACCGTGCACGTGATCCACCGAGGCGGCAGCAGCACACAAGGCAGCGGGAATGGTGGGGTTGGCACTGGGATCTTCAGACGACAACAAGGGCTCCAGTGCGGCCAACTTCAAATGGTTGCGCAGATTCCGGTAAGAGGTGTTGTGCGGTCCTGTGGTTTTAAGAGAATGAAGAATGAGTAGTTGTACTTGAAAATGAAAAGAACAGAAAAATAGCCGACTCACCGACAACAAGACTGCGGCAATCGCCCGCAATGATCGTGGTAGTGAGGGTCGCGACGTTAAACGCACAGTCCAGGCAGTTCAAAATGAGCAATTTTCGGCACGCAGCGGTGATCTTCACACGCTCGCAGTTGCTCACAATAAGCGCGCCAAACACTGCGCCGACGACAATTTCACAATCCGAGCAGCCCGTGATGGTGGCACTGTGGTACGGGCTGATGAGGTACATCTTCGCACGCGTACACAGGTTCAGGTACAGCGGCGGCAGCATCGTCTCCGGCTTGGACAGGTAGTTATTGTTGTTGCGCATCCACATCTCGATGTCTTCCGTGTGACGCGCCGTGTCGTCGAACAGGTTGATGTCATCAAAACTGTTATCACTGTGACTGGTGTCGCCCCGTTGCCGGGCGGGACCCAGCGGAGAAGTCTTGTCGCTATCGCTGTCGGAGAGCACATGTTCCCGCATGTTGTTGTCGCTGGTCGTTCGCAGACTGTGCGCGCTGTGGTTCGACTCAGTGCGCTCAAACGACATCGATCGGTACTTACGGAAAGAACTCTTCGCAGTGGTCAAGCCTCCAATGACGTGGATCACCGTCGTGGAGCAGCCGTTGATGATGGTGGGCTTGGAGCGAGACAGCGAGGTGACGGTGTTCACTGTGCGCGAGGGCTGCTGGGCCTTCTCTCGCGCGTTGCTGGGACTGTCTTTGCCGGCGGCATCAGCGTCCGTAGCGCTCATCGTAGAAATGTGGGGCATGTCGCGGGTTGTGGGACTGCAAGGAATGGCACCGTAACTAGGTGACACGGACACAGGGTACAGCGTGTCGTTCATCGACATGTGCACATTGATCCAGGCGGATAGCTCGGAGAAGGCAATCGTGGGCAGCTCCGCAAAGGGTCCTTTCCCCTGGCGCATCGCGCTGCTTTCCTCGCTTCCGTTCAGCACGGGGAAGAGAGACGACAACTGGGGCACAGCCTGGTCACGCGAGTAACCTCCGCAGACAATCAAGCCCAGGGCATCTACTGTCTTCTTCGCAATGGCAAAATCCACGGTGGGGTTAATGGAGGAATACGGCACATTGCCACCGTTGTTCCCTTCGCTGCCGTTATTTCTAATATTTCCTGGAGTATCTATGCTCAGCGTGAGGTCAGTGAGAGTACTCTCGTCTTGCTGATCCATGCTCAGCGATCTTAAAATGAGCGGAATCTTTTGGCGCACGGAGTGAAGATATTGCGCATGGGATCTTGGGGTGCGTGATCCGGACGCATTCATCGCGGCGGCCATGGCACGCTTGGCAGAAGGTGAGCCGCTGGCCTTCGGACTGCGAGGTGACATCATGGGCGCTCCTGCCATGGGGGACGTCTTTCGGTGCAACCGCGAATCTTTGCTTGGTGATGTAGGGGGCGATGTTGTGTCGGGGTCCGTGGGGGAGCCAGGCGCCACGGGCCACACGTCTTCGTAGGCCACTGTCGGCGAAACGGGCGTCTTGCTATGGTGGGAATGGTTGTTACTTCCTCCCGAAGGAGTGGTACCGTCGTGAAGGTGAAGAACCAGGAATATTGCCACATATTCTAGGTCGAGACTAACGTCTTCCCTGTTGATGGTGAGGGAAGAATCGCGGCTCAAATAGTATGTGCTCAAACTAACCATATCCCAAAACAGGTGAATACAGTGATCGTTCCACCGCAGCACCTCCTTTGCAACAATAAGCCACCGGTCAAAACTATATAAAATTGATCGAATGCGTTAGACTAGATAAATTACGGAGCAAATTTAATGTTGCTCATACCTAATCTTTCCATCTGGAGATTGTAATTTTGTTAGTCTTCTGATCAAATTGTTTGCAGTGTTTGCATTTAGATGCCGTCCGACCGAGCCCAGCTGAGGAATAACTAACTGCAGCACCTCTTGGCGAGGCCATAGTACGATCGACATTGAAACACACTATCTGTGCCTTTCTATTTTGAGGCCAACGTCGTTGCTGTCGAAAAATCTTCTGTGAACCAAAAAATAGATCTTTTTGATGCACATAGGTCGTCACAAAGTTCCAATTTTTCTGTGCGCCGTTGAATAACCCAACAACCAACTTCTAAAACCTTCGCTCACTTTTCTTGGTCTCGTGCATCCCGTTTGTGGAAAGCATGTTCAACTTTATTTTCGATGGAAAGATTGGGGAGATGTTAGCACCTGTGGTCCCCACCAATAAATTATTTCTTGCTATTCAGCATCACAAAAACGACGAAGTTCAGCAGTTGATGCTAAATAGCGATATACAGAGAAACGATGGAGGTTATGCCGCTGTGCATGTAGCATGCAGATACAACAATAAGTTTGCTTTAGAAATCATTCTGTCAAGAGGTAAGCGAAGCTGTTGACCATTTTGAGCATATTAAGCATTTTGACCCGAATATCTGTTAAATTTATCTCAACCGTGTTCTTTACGTTACAGGTGTCCCAGTAGAAGCAGTCGACCAGCATGGGAACTCGCCACTGCATTATGCTTGTAAATATGGGCATTTAGACTTATGTAAGTACTTAATAGAGCAACGTGCTTCTCCGTGCCGGAAGAACAACACTGGAGAAACACCTTACGACGTTGCCGGCGAGCACCACACAGTGAGACAATACATGCTTCCTCTTCAGTTTCAAGCGGAGCGGAATGCCATGGAAGGCCATGGTGACCCCAATAATGGAATGATGGGAATATCCAACGATGCCTATTACAATAATACCAACGGATATGGACAGACCGGCTATGCTAGCCAGCAGGCAGCGCAGACTTTTGCCCCACCACCACAGCAATACGGCGCTCCTCCGCCTGCATATTACGGCGCCCCAGCTGCAGCACCGCCGGGTGTGCCAACGACGGCGGATGGTTCAGCAGCGCCGTCGAACCCTTCGCCTACCATTGGCGCGGCGTTCGCTCCTCCGGCTGCGCAGTACACCGCTGCTGCACCTCCTGGACCCAGCACAGGTGGTATGTACAATCACGCTCGACCTGCAGGAGCTGCCCCGAGAATTATTCAACCAGGTTTGTTGTTAAAGTTCGCTTGTTAGACATGTTCCATGGACTCATTTTTCACCTTCGGTTTTTATTTTATTTATTTTCATTATAGATGGCTTCCACACCTCTGCGTCTGACCCCGTTCTGCAAAAGAAGTATGGTCACACCCAGCAGGTAATAAACATCGCTCCTCCACCCACCGGAGCCATGCCACCCCCTGGCGGTGCTGCACCGTACAATATGTACAGCATGAGTGCACCTGGTGCCGGCGCGCCTGCTGGTCCTGCTGGTCCTCCTGGCAGCACTCCTCCTCCCATGGCTGGCGCTCCCTCGGCATACGGTGGCGCCGCACCGGGTATCTACAACCGGTACGTGGCATACGACGCGCACAACAACACCGCCGCGCCGTTGCCGAATGGCTATGGAGGGCCGCCTGCGGCAGTGCAATCCTCGTCGGTCCCGTCCATGCTACCGCAGTTCCTCGGAGGCGCACGGCCGGGCCTGCCCACCCACGTGACTCCGTCCCCCATGCCTGTGAACGGTATGAATGCACCCAACCAAGCAGCCCCACTGCCTGCTTCGGTCATGCCAGTCAACCGCACCCTCACGGCTACTAACCCCGTTGCGGTGAGTGCAGCCCAGCCCACCAGCAGTGGCGGTGTCTCCCCCGCAGGTCTCGGCGCTGGCAATGCAACCCCGGCCTCCACAGGTTCTGCGTCTAACTCGGCGCCAGGTAGTCAGCGGTTGCTGGGCAACAAGGCTCTCTCTGGAGGGGAGGATTTGTTCAACTCGACGCGCAGTGGACTCGGCTCCCACAGCGGCGAAGAGGAAGTCATCATCACCGGCTCCTCGAGTGCGGTACTTTAAAGTAGCGACTTTATTTAACATTTTTTGTAGCTTAGAGAAGTTGTGAAATATTTTGAAATGCTTAGTTCTAGCAGCGTTTGCCAGTTATTATGTGAGCATTGCTCTGGTACTATTTCCTCTGTTTTTCACTGCTACTTCTACCGCTGAAAAAGAGAAATCAAAAAGTCGCAAAGGTTGTTTAAAAGCTTTAAACGTGCGATTTTCACATTATTTTGTTTAGAATTACATGCCCACAATTCCAGAGCTCCCATACTGGGCAGGAAGTAAATATACGCGCAAAAGATGATAAGTATACTAAAAAACGATTTCACACACTACGATAAGACGTGACACAGCGCCACTGCTTGTTTTGTCTTGGCTAATTAGGCGCGATTGAGGGCGACGAGACTTGTGGGCTGGCAGGGCTCCTTGGCATTGTCATATTTGATCTGCACGGTGCCCTGGGTGTCCAGACTAATGCGGCCGGCCTCCAAGATAGCGGTGGTGCGGTAGGTGGTCGCCACAGAGGCCAGCTTGTGGTCGTACTGACTCACCATGGCAGCGCCGGCGTTGATGGCAGCCACCGCATCCACGAAGGCTTCGATGGATCTGTAATTTCAACAACAATTTAACAATCAAAA
>LNAP01003846.1_pt1 | contig 14242 bp, 8 predicted proteins | sample 602601 | NCBI WGS metagenome assembly LNAP01 (sample SAMN02440304, study PRJNA202911) | soil metagenome | biome: Subtropical and temperate rainforests or woodlands; isolation source: soil samples (1 kg each in a 20% v/v slurry with milli Q water) were... ...
GTAGTAGTTCCACAGGTAATCGCGCTCCTTGTCGGTGACCATTTCCAGGGTCAGCTCATCATGGTTGCGCAGGAAAATCGCCCATTGGCAGTTGGCGGGGATTTCCGGGGTCTGGCGCAGGATGTCGGTGATCGGGAAGCGATCTTCCTGGGCCAGGGCCATATACATGCGCGGCATCAACGGAAAATGGAAGGACATGTGGCATTCATCGCCCGATCCAAAATATTCCTGGGCATCTTCGGGCCATTGGTTGGCTTCGGCCAGCAACAAGCGCCCCGGGTGGCTGGCGTCCATGGCGGCCCGGATCTGTTTAAGCACATCATGTGTTTCGGGAAGGTTTTCGTTGTTGGTGCCTTCGCGTTCAACCAGGTAGGGCACGGCGTCCAGGCGTAAACCGTCAACGCCCATATCCAGCCAGAACCGCATGACATTAATGACCTCTTTAAGAACACGGGGATTGTCGTAATTGAGATCAGGCTGATGGGAATAGAATCGATGCCAGAAGTACGCGCCAGCCACCGGGTCCCACGTCCAGTTCGACTTTTCGGTGTCGCAAAAAATAATACGGGTGCCCGAGTACGCCTGGTCATTATCCGACCAGACGTAAAAATTGCGTGCCGCCGACCCCGGCTTTGCCTGGCGGGCGCGTTGAAACCATGGGTGCTGGTCGGACGTATGATTGACAACCAGCTCTGTAATGATGCGCAGTCCGCGCTGATGCGCCGCGCGGATAAAATTTCTGGCGTCCCCGATCGAGCCGTAATCGGGATGAACGCGGCGGTAATCGGCAATATCGTAGCCGTCGTCCAGACGCGGCGAGGGGTAAAACGGTAGCAGCCAGATCGTATTGACGCCCAGGTTTTCGATGTAGTCCAACTTGCTGATAAGCCCGGCAAAGTCTCCGATGCCATCGTTGTCGGCATCAAAGAACGATTTGATATGCAACTGATAAATAACGGCGTCCTTGTACCAGAGCAGGTCGCTGTCTTGTGTTGCGCCGGTGTTCTTGGATTGGGCCATATGTATTCCGTCGTTCTTGTCGTTCAGGCTGGCCTGGCTACTCGCCAAACTGCAAAAGGACGTTGCGGGTTCAATTCGACGTACTGGTATTTTCCATGCCACGTAAAGCGATGGCCGTTGAACAGGTCTTCGGCATTCAGTTCACCGTCATCGGCCAGCTCGAATTCCCAAAGAGGCAGCTCCAGTGTGGCGGTTTGGGTTGAAAAAGGGTCAAGGTTGATGGCCACCAGTACAACGTTGTCGCGTTGTGGCGTGGCCTTAGAGAAAAAAATTATGTTGTCGTTGCTGGCCGTATGAAACCGCAGGCCCAGATGGGTTTGCAAGGCCGGGTTGGTGCGCCGGATTCGATTGAACTGACTGATTTCCTCAATGATGTTGCCGGGGCGGTCCCAGTCCCATGCGCGAATCTCGTATTTTTCCGAGTCAAGATATTCTTCCTTGCCTGGCAGCGCCCGCGCTTCGCACAACTCAAAGCCGTTGTACATGCCCCAAAGCCCCGAGAGGGTTGTTGCCAGAGCGGCGCGTATCAAGAAACCGGGACGCCCTGACGTCTGCAGAAATTTGGGATTGATATCAGGAGTGTTCACGAAAAAATGCGGCCGGAAAATATCGGCGGCGGGCGGTTGATTCAACTCGGTTAAATATTCGGTAAGTTCGGTTTTGGTGTCGCGCCAGGTGAAGTAGGTGTAAGACTGCGAGAAACCGATTTTGGCCAGCCGGTACATCATTTTTGGCCGCGTAAAGGCTTCCGATAGAAACAGTACGTCGGGATGGCGGCTTTGAATGTCGGCAATCAGCCATTCCCAGAACGGCAGCGGTTTTGTGTGTGGGTTGTCTACTCGAAAAAGATGCACCCCTTGATTCACCCAGAATTGCACGACATCGCGCAATGCCATCCATAACGTGGTCTGGCGACTGTTTGGGGGGCCGTAGAAGTCGACATTGACAATGTCCTCATAACGTTTGGGCGGATTTTCCGCATAGCGTAAAGTTCCGTCGGCGCGCCATGCAAACCATGCGGGATGGTCTTTTAACCATGGGTGGTCGGGCGAGCACTGAATGGCAAAGTCCAGCGCAATTTCAAGCTCGTGTTCGCGCGCCACCGCCATTACACGGCGAAAGTCGTCCAGTGAACCCAATTCGGGATGCAAGGCGTCGTGACCGCCTTCACTTGATCCGATGGCGTAAGGGCTGCCGGGCTCGTCGGGACCGGCGGTCAATGCATTATTTTTACCTTTGCGGTTGCGCTGGCCGATGGGGTGGATGGGCGGAAAATACACTACATCAAAGCCCATGGCGCGAATGTCGGCAAAGCGGCGTGCCGCGTCGGCCAGTGTGCCATGCTGGCCTGGAACGGGGCTATGAGACCGGGGGAAAAGCTCGTACCAGCTGGCAAAGCGTGCCGCCTGCCTTTCCACTGTTACCGGATAGAGTGTTTGGCTGCGCGTTAGAAAGCGCCGTGTATCGGCGGCTTGCATCGCTTGCGCGGCCTCGTCCGACAATAGCGTATCGATCTGGTTCTGGCTGGCCGTCGGTACAGGATGGAGCTGCGCGGTTGCCGGCGCTGTAGCCTGTACCTTCTTCGATGGTTTCTTTGTCGATTGCGGCGTGCCGAGTTTTTCAAGGACGCTTGACAATGCTTCTTCAGTTTCAGTTTCAGTTTTAGCTGTGTTGCTTTTGACGTGCTCTAACGCCGCACTGATTAGTATTCGCCCTTCCTCGACTTCCAGCGATACATCCTGTTTGGCTGCTGCTTTCTTTTGCAGCTCATCGCAGTACGTGGCCCAGGCGTCGCGCCAGGCCTGTATGGAATACTCATGCCGCCCCAGCCGCTCCGGATAAAACGAAGCGCGCCAGCGATCATTGGCTATAAGCTCCATGGGTATGGCGTGCCAGTGCTCTTCGTCAATGGCCTTCCATATTAGTTCCGCTCTTATCTTGTCATGACCATCCATGAAAACGTCCGCCTCCACTCGCACTTCCTCTCCCGTCGTGCGCTTCAGCGGGTGCTGTCCGCCATCGATTGATGGAGTAATGTTTTCGATTGCAATACGCGGTTTGCGCAGGGCGGCTATAGCGCCTTTGCGCTGTTCTTCGGAAGTCGGTGTAGCCCGGATGACCCACGCGGTAGGCACCGCCTGGACGACGTAACAGCTTAGGGCCGGAAGTGTTGAGGGAAGCTCCTCTGGCAATATGTGCCGCGCGGACGGAATTGCAACGTTGGAAGGAACTCCACGTAATAACATGGGGTCACGATCAGCTTGAAGCGCTGGATGCCCCCACGGCCGGATTTGTGCATAGCCGTCCGGCAATCGGGTCTGCAAGGTTTGCCAATCCAGTTTGACTGATCGATGGTGGTCAGGGTTGACGAGCAGCAGGCGGGCCGGGGTTTTAAGGGCACTGCCGTTGCGCAGCTCATAACGCAGAAGCGCCGTGTAATCGGCGGCTCCTCGCAATAAATGCAGCGATGCCGCAGTGCTGCGCTGTTGCCTCAGCCAGCGGTTGGCGCCAACAATTATTTTTTGGCCCGCTTCATTTTCAAAGCCCAGCGGCATCAGTATGCCGTCGCCCAGTGCGGCGGCCGTCCAAAGAGCCTGAACAGCTTGCTGGCGGCGCGCTTGTGCATCCAGGCGGTTGTCTATCGCTCGGTTCTCGCCAGGGCTGTCGGCCATGGCGATTACCGGGGCGATGGCCCGCAGGCGGGCATGTTCCTCAACCAGCCACGGCGCGCGATAGTCCCACCAGGGTAAAGAAGAAAATGTGGCATCGAAGCCCGCGAATGCCAGACGCGTCAGTTGTTGTGGAGTCAGCCCCGGCGTCCAGGCCAGGAAGCGGGTATCGGGCCGGGCGGTGCGAATTTTTTGCATCAGGTTCCGCCAATCGCCGGCCGTGAGGCAATGCGGTGTATTGCAACGATAGCCCGACACGCCGGCCTGAGTCCAGGTTGACAGCCGCTGGGCCCACTCGTCGATAAAACCAGGAGGAGCCCGTCCGTCCGTGGTGTGCAACTGCACCGCGTGGCGATCCACTGCATGGCGTGGGTCCAGCGCAGAACTGCCGGGCTTGCCATACCAGTCGGGGTGCTTATTGGCCAGGACGCCGTTGTCGGCAGCCCGGTCCAGGGTCAGGTCCAGAAAAAGCGACAACTCATGCTGAACGCAAATTTCCGATAAGCGGACAAGGCAGTCAAGTAAGGAGTGCGCATCATCCAGCGCGGGATCAGGCGCGTCCGGGTCGTCCGGTAGTTCGGGATTATCGTTGGCAGAAGTCCATAGCGGCCCCGTCAGCAGGCAATTAAAGCCCATTTCGCTGGCCTGTTCACAGACTTTTTCCCACTGTGCATGATGGCCGTAGTTCAAGCCGGATAATCGCCCTACTTGTGCAGGCGTGACGTAATAGATGCGTGCCTGTTCAGCCATGGGGGCGGTTATTGATTTTGTCATGACCGGGCCGTGCCTCTTGTTCTTAAGTACCCGGTTGAGTCGCCATAACCGATGCGGGCGCGCGTTTTGGCAGGCGAATGGGGTGGCGCGCAGGCCGGGCCGGACGTGCTTCAAACCGCGTCGGGCCGGGCACCAGAGAGCGGTATAAGCTCATATACGCGGGCGCCGTTTTGGCCCAGCTGAAGTCGGCGCCCATGCCATTTTTTTGCATGGCCAGCCAAATATCCGGGTGTTCGCGCAGTGTCATGGCACGTGCTATGGCCTGCACCATCGCATCGGCGGTTTCGCCTTCAAACAAAATGCCCGACGCCCCTCGCATTGCGCTGATTTCGCGCTGTGGTCCCGGGTCGGTAATGGTGTCGACCATGCCGCCCACTTTCGATCCGATGGGGATCGTGCCATACCGCATGGAGTAAAGCGGCGTTAAACCGAAAGGCTCGAAACGGCTGCCGTGCAGCAGGATGTCGGCGCCGGCATGCAGCAAGTGGGCGCGGGGCTCATCGAAGCCTATATGGACTCCGCATCGGCCCGGATAGCGCTGCGCCATGGTTCGCAGCGATGCTTCAAGACTTTTGTCGCCCCGGCCCATGACGCACATTTGTAACGATGGATACGTATCGAGTGCCCGGGGGATGGCGTCAATGGCTATATCCGCCATTTTTTGTGTGGTCAGGCGACTGCCCATGGCCATGATGGTTGCGCCGGCGTCTTCCGCTAATCCGAAGGCTTGCTGCAAGTCGCGTTTGCACAGCGTTTTATTCTTGAGCCGGTGCGAATCGAATTGGTGACCATGCAGGTATGGATCGCAGTGAGGGTTCCACAATTTGGTATCAATGCCATTGGCGATGGAAATCAGGTCGCTTCCGCGTTGAGCCAATAACCCTTGTAAGCCGCAGCCAAATTTCGGCGTTAGTATTTCACGTGCATAGTTGCCGCTGACGACGGTAACAACGTCGGCGAAACGAATCCCCGCTTTCAGAAAACTCAGTTTTCCCCAAAATTCGGCGCCGGCATCGGTGCAGTATCGTTCATCTATGCCTAACTGGGCAGCCAGCTCCATGGGAAAGACACCCTGGAATGCAATGTTATGCAATGTCAGTATGGTTTTGACGTTTTTGATGCCGGCCTGATGCATTAGCAATGGCGTGAGCGCGGCATGCCAGTCGTGGGCATGCACTATATCGGGCCGTGCCATGAGAAGATTTCCGCGTGCAATGCGCGCGGCAGCGTGAGCCAACGCTGCAAATCGTAGTGCGTTGTCGGGATATTCCTGTCCGTCGGGCGCAACATAAATGCCTTCACGGTTATATAGGGCATCGTTTTCCAGCAGCAGGACGGGAAGGTTTAGCTCGGGACAGTGTCCCGCCATTAGCGCGGCGTTACCGCCGGGCAAATCGTCGAGTTGCGCGACTTCCTTGATACGGTCCAAATGCGACTGAACACCGCGATACATGGGTAGCAATAAAGTAACGGCTGCCCCACAATTGGTAAGCGATTGCGCCAAGCCGCTAACTGCGTCGCCCAGCCCACCCGTTTTGGCGAGAGGGAAAGCTTCAGAAGTAACTGCCAGAATATTTAACGCCACGTTGTTCTCCTCGGGCTGTTCACTACCTGCTTATATGCAAGTGCTGTGCCCAAAGAAAAATAGGGTGATGCCCATAATTCCAATTTCAATTGCAAATCAACCGTGAACGGTGTCGGCCGCAGTTGCCGTACAAACGTACTGTCTGCGACTCGCTGTCGTGTTCATCATTGATATGGAATTGGTATAAGCCGTCGGAGGCGAAATACCACGAGGAACGTAAAATTTACTGGCGACGGTATATTTGGCGGACTTTATTCCGGCCGGGTAGAGTCCTTCTGGTAGGCCGCTAGGCGTCCGTCGATGGAGGCGCCAAGCTTGCGGAATTCCTCCAGCCGGTTATAAAGTGTTTTAAGGCTTATGCCCAGTGCGACAGCTGTGCGCTGCCGATCGCCGGCGTAATACCCCAGCGTAGCCATAATAAGCGTGCGCTGCGCGACCGTCAGCGTGGTACCCACCGGAATTTTAAGGTATCCGTGCTTGATGTCGGGGGCCTTGATTGCGTAAGTGTCTTCGAGACCCAGGGGCGGAATTGCTATTTCGTTGTCGGCCAGGATAAAAGCACGCATAATCGTGTTTTTTAATTCACGTACATTGCCGGGCCAGGCATATTGTTCTAGTTGCTTTGTGGCTTCAGACGAAAAATACTTCATCGTTTTTTCCTGGTTATTCAGCTCGTCCAGAAAACGCTGTGCCATATACGCAATATCGGCTTTGCGTTGGCGAAGGGGCGGCACCCAGACCGGAAAGACGGCCAGTCGATAAAGCAAGTCCGCCCGGAAAGACCCCCCTGCCACGGCCTCTTGCGGATCGCGGTTAGTTGCGGCGATGACTCGCACATTTACATTGATTTGATCTGATCCGCCAACACGGTGATAGCGGCCGGTCTCCAGGACGCGCAGTAATTGCACTTGCATGGTTAGCGGCATTTCAGTGACTTCGTCCAGAAACAACGTGCCAGTATGGGCCCGCTCAAAGCAGCCGGCGGTACGCGACGAAGCGCCTGTGAAGCTGCCTTTCTCGTGGCCAAAAAGTTCGCTTTCCACAAGAGAGGGCGCTATGGCGCCGCAATTTACGGCGACGAAGGGTTCATTCTGACGAGAACTGCGATCGTGGATGGCACGGGCGACAATTTCCTTGCCTACACCGCTTTCGCCCACAATTAACGCACTGGCATTCGTCGGCGCAACCCGGACGATAGTTTTAGCCAGTTCAAGCGCCGCTGCGGTGTGCCCCAGAAACTTTGCCGTTGTATGCATATGTGCAGTCTAGATCTTGCCGGCTTGTTACGTTTATGGAATTAACACTTTATTTCTATTCTTGTTGTTAATTACATTTTCGGAGCGGGAATTGATAGTACGATGGGAATCGGTATTTATTACAAAAAGCCATAATCATTCAACTGCTAAGAGGATTAAACCGTTAATTCTGAAATCCATTTTTTAGCAGGATTTCTTCTCCGTTCTAGTACTTTCCCAATGAGCTGATATGTCGCACGTACTTATTATCGACGATGATGCCGCTGTCCGCGAAGTACTGGCCGATGTTGTTTCCGACGAAGGACATTCGGTAGCGCAAGCCGCCGATGTCAGGCAGGCCCGGATTCAGGTAGAGCGACAAAAACCCGACATCGTGCTGCTGGATATGCAGTTTCCCGACGGCAGCGGCATCGATCTTTGGAAAGAACTTGCCTTAGGCAATGCGCAACTTGTATTCATTACAGGTCATGCCACGGTGGACAACGCCATCGAAGCATTGCGTTGTGGCGCTGTCGATTATTTGCTTAAACCGCTGAACTTGCAACGCTTGCGAGGCGTGCTGGGCAGCCTCACAGGTGTAAGGCCCGAGGCGCAGCTACCTGGGCGGGCCGACTGTTTCAGCAAAATGATCGGCCAGTCGCCCGCATTGCGTTTGCTTTGCGCGCACATCGAAAAAGTGGCGCCTACTCAAGCAACGGTACTGCTGGTTGGTGAAAGCGGAACCGGCAAAGAACTGGCTGCTGAAGCCATTCATTTATGCAGCCCGCGCCATCCAAAGCCCTTTTTGGCGGTAAATTGCGGCGCCATATCGCCCAATCTTATTGAAAGCGAATTGTTCGGGCACGAAAAAGGCAGTTTTACAGGCGCCGACCGGCAGCATAAAGGGTATTTCGAGCGTGCCCGTGGTGGCACGCTGTTTCTGGACGAGATCACCGAAATGTCCATGGAACTGCAGGTGCGATTGCTAAGGGTGCTTGAAACCGGGCGGTTCATGAGGGTCGGCACACAACAAGAGATCGAAGCCGATGTGCGTATTGTGGCCGCCACTAACCGCAATCCTGAAGAAGCGGTAAAAAACGGAACGTTGCGCGAAGATTTATATCATCGTCTTAGTGTTTTCCCTTTAGAGTTGCCCCCATTGCGCGAGCGGGGTGATGATATTTGCATTCTGGCCCAGTATTTTCTTGATGCGTTAAATGCCGAGTACGGTACGCAAAAAAAATTCGCGACGTGCGTGCTGGAGGCAATGCGCCTGCATCAGTGGCCGGGCAATATTCGAGAGCTAAAAAATTATGTCTACCGCAGTTATATTCTGGCCGACGATATTCTGGAGGGGGACTTCAATGCCTTTCAACTCGAGTCCATCGGTCCGTCGAACAATGCCGAAATTTCGGTTGCGGTGGGCATACCGTTAGCCGAGGCGAATCGCCAGTTAATACTGGCTACGCTTGAACAATGCGGCGGGGTGAAGAAGTCGGCGGCTGATACCTTGGGTATCAGCCTGAAGACGCTTTATAACCGGCTTGAAGAATATAATTCGGCCGCCAACGAAGAACACGCCACCGATTAAGGGTAAAGCCCCCTTACCTGGCGTGCTTCCAGAATGCGAGTGCAGGCCACAATAAAGGCTGCCGTACGCAGGCTGACTTTGTGCTCTTTGGCCGTCGCCGAAATGGCGGCGTAGGCGGCGCGCATCATGGCTTCCAGGCGATGGTTGATTTCGCTTTCGGTCCAGTAAAAGCTGGAAAAATCCTGAACCCATTCGAAGTAGCTGACGGTGACGCCGCCGGCATTGGCGATAACGTCGGGCACGATCATTGTGCCTTTCGAGGTAAGGATGTCGTCGGCTTCCGGTGTAGTGGGGCCGTTGGCGCCTTCGATAACGATTCTGGCGCGAACGGAATTCGCATTGTCTTCGTTGATTTGGCTTTCAAGGGCGGCCGGAATCAGGATTTCGGTTTCAAGCGCCCAAAAATCGGCGGTACTTAGGGTTTCGGCCCCGTGCCAGCCGGCGACTCCGCCTGTTTCTTCGACATGCTTGGTCAGTGCCAGTACGTCCAGGCCGTTGGCATTATGAACGCAGCCGGTGTGGTCTTGTACGGCAATGATTTTTGCTCCCTTGTCGTAAAAAAGCCGTGCGGCCGTACCGCCGACATTACCAAAACCCTGGATGACGACACGCGCCCCTTCGATGGGTATGCCAAGATCGTGGGCCGCTTCGCAGCCGACCACAAAAACACCGCGCCCGGTTGCTTCCACGCGCCCCAGGCTGCCGCCCAGCGAGACTGGTTTGCCGGTGACCACGCCTGTCGTCGTTGCACCCTCGTTCATGGAGTAGGTATCCATCATCCACGCCATGGTCTGGGCGTTGGTGTTGACGTCGGGGGCCGGGATGTCTTTGTTGGGCCCGATGATGGCGCCGATTTCGCTGGTGTAGCGACGTGTAATACGTTCGAGCTCGCCATGAGAGTAATTGCGCGGATCGATGCGCACGCCGCCTTTGGCTCCGCCAAATGGCAGGTTGACGGCCGCTGACTTGACGGACATCCAGGCTGCCAGCGCCATAACTTCAGACAATGTGACCTCTTGGTGGAAACGAACGCCGCCCTTGCCGGGGCCGCGGCTGGTGTTGTGCTGAACACGGTAGCCTTCGAAGTGCGCAATAGTGCCGTTGTCCAGCTCTATGGGGATGTCGACGATTAAAGAGCGCTTGGGGCGCTTAAGGGTCTCGACCCATTTGCTTAGCTTTCCAAGATAGGGGCTAACACGATCTACCTGCTCCAGATATACCCCCCAAGGGCCCAAGTGTTCGGGATCCAGGTAGGAGGGAAGAGCATGCTTAAGGTGTTCGGACATTGTTTTTGCCTTGGTCTTTTAAGTTCGTAAGGTTATCGGTGAACGCACCATTTTAGTATTCAAAAAAAGTTATGTCGTCCCTAATAAATATTTGGCTGTTTTAAGGGGTCTTTAATCAAGCCCCCCGAGTCTGAAGCGCCGCCTGACTGTTGAATTAACCAACAAGACGCTTATGAGCTTATTGGTTTTGGGATTAATGTCTGGCAGCGATAAACACTTAACCATTAAGTCGTTCCGTTATATGGGTTAACCCCGCACACTATGCCTTCGAATCGAATTTATCCCTATAAGAAGGCATAGTGTGACAACTACCGTTTCTTCTCTTGATATGGCAACCCAGCAGCGATGGGACTTGCTGCAAGTGCAATTGGCCGCTATTGCGGCCGCGCACCCCGATGCGCTGTTTGCGTCGTCGCTGGCGGCCGAGGACATGTTGCTGGCGCATGCCATTTTTCAAGCTCGACTGCCTATCAAGGTATTTACGCTGGATACTGGCCGGCTACACCCGGAAACCCTCGCCATGGTGGACAAAATCATAGAACGCTATGGGGTTGTCATCCAGGTTGTGCGGCCCGACCCGTCAGCCATTGACACGCATGTTGCGCAGCATGGCTCGTTTGCTTTCTATGAAAGCGTCGAGTTGCGAAAAGCCTGCTGCTCCATCCGTAAGGTTCAGCCCTTGAGACGCATATTGCAGGGTCATTCCGCGTGGCTCACGGGCCAGCACCGCGATCAGTCTGTAACCCGCACGGCGCTGCCCGAGGCCGAGTTCGACAGTGTGTTCGGCTTGCAAAAATATAACCCCCTGGCCGCGTGGTCCGGCGAGCAGGTCTGGGCGGTCATTCGCGCCTTCGATATTCCGTATAACCCGCTGCACGATCAGGGCTTTCCGTCGATAGGCTGCGAGCCCTGTACGAGGGCGGCGCGTGCCGGCGAAGATGCACGGGCGGGCCGCTGGTGGTGGGAGCAAACGGATTCCAGAGAGTGCGGCCTGCATGAAGGCAATCTTAAGGCCATACCAATTCAGCCGCTTGCACAGCATGGCAATACATAGTGATTCCATTTTTAAATCAAGTGTGGGCACGAAGGCGAAGCGCAGACAGTACGTTTGTATGGCAAGTGAAGCCGACACAGCTCACGGTTAATTTGGAAATGGAATTAATGAATATTAAACAAAATTTGAGAGAACAAAATGAGTGAACTTTCTGCCCGGACGCATCTGGATTGGCTGGAGTCTGAAGCCATTTATATTCTGCGCGAAGTTGCCGCGGAATGCGAGCGGCCTGTACTGTTGTTCTCGGGCGGCAAAGACTCCGTTGTGCTGTTGCGCCTGGCTGAAAAGGCCTTTCGCCCGGCTGGCTTTCCCTTTCCGCTTATGCATATCGACACCGGCCATAATTTTGACGAGGTCATTCAGTTTCGTGACCAGCATGTTGCCGCGCTCGGTGAGAAGCTTATTGTGCGCAGCGTCGAAGACTCCATTGGCCGCGGCACGGTGGTGTTGCGCCGTGAAACCGATTCGCGCAACGCAGCGCAAGCCACGACCTTGCTCGAAGCCATCGAAGAGTTCGGCTTTGATGCGTGTATTGGCGGTGCCCGCCGTGACGAGGAAAAGGCTCGCGCCAAAGAGCGGGTGTTTTCGTTCCGCAACGAATTCGGGCAATGGGACCCAAAAGCCCAGCGGCCAGAACTATGGAACTTGTTCAACACCAAGGTCTATAAGGGGGAAAACATGCGCGTGTTTCCTATATCGAACTGGACTGAACTGGATGTGTGGCAATACATCCAGCGCGAACGCCTGAGCTTGCCGCCCATTTATTACGCGCATCAACGCGAGGTGGTCCGGCGTAATGGTCTGCTGGTGCCTGTCACGCCGCTGACCAAGCCTAAAACCGGCGAGTCGGTTGAAACCTTAACGGTGCGCTTTCGTACCGTGGGCGACATTTCGTGCACCTGCCCGGTAGCGTCAACAGCCAGCAGTCCCGAGGCCATTATTGCCGAGACGGCTATCACTACTATTACCGAGCGCGGTGCTACGCGTATGGATGATCAAACTTCCGAAGCTTCGATGGAGCATCGTAAAAAACTGGGGTATTTCTAATGAACGCGATTAATGAGTCCTGGATTTCGGCCGCTGAAACCGGCGTTCTTCGCCTGATAACGGCCGGCTCGGTCGATGACGGAAAGTCTACGCTTATCGGACGATTGCTGTATGACAGCAAAGGCGTATTTGCCGATCAGATTGAAGCCATTACGCGATCTAAATACAAACGCGTTGCAGAGCATGAAATTGATTTGTCGCTGCTGACCGATGGACTCGAGGCGGAGCGCGAGCAGGGGATAACGATTGACGTGGCCTACCGCTATTTTGCGACGCCTTTGCGCAAATTTATTGTGGCCGATGCACCAGGGCACGAACAGTACACCCGCAATATGGTCACGGGCGCGTCAACAGCACACGTTGCCATCATTCTGATCGATGCCAGCCGCGTAAAGAACGGTCAGTTGTTGTCGCAAACCAAGCGCCATAGCGCTCTGGCGAAGCTGCTGGGTATCCGGCATATTGTGGTGGCTGTCAACAAAATGGATCTGGCCGGCTGGGACGCTGCTGTTTTTGAACAAATCCGCAACGCCTATGCCGAGCTTGCCGAAAAACTCGGTATTGATTATTTTCATATTGTTCCCATGTCGGCCCTTAAAGGTGATAACGTGGTCATGCGTTCGGTGAACACGCCGTGGTACGACGGCCTGCCCCTGCTATCGCTACTTGAAAACCTGCCGGTTCAGGCCGACGCCAACTTGTATTCCGCCCGTTTTTTTGTGCAGTGGGTGATTCGCCATGCCGGCAGTTCTGTTAACGATTTTCGCGGCTACGCAGGGCAATTGACTAGTGGACAGTTGCGGGTCGGCGATAACATCAAGGTATTACCGTCCGGGATTACTGCCGTGGTTGCGCGCCTGGTGCAGTTTGACCGGGATGTCGATTCGGTTCAAAGCGGCGACAGCGTAGCGATCGTGCTGGACCGCGACATCGATATTTCCCGGGGGGACCTGATTGTTGCGGCCGACACGAAGCTTCGCGTTGCGAAAGAATTCGACGCTGAAATTTGCTGGCTGGATCAGCAGCCGTTAAGTACGGTTCGTCAGTACTGGCTGAAACAAGGTACGCGGCTTACTCAGGCCAAGATTAAAGTGGTGCAATCGCGGCGCGACATTCACGAACTGGCGAATGTGGATTCCGGCGACGCACTGGCCATGAACGATATTGGCCGTGTCACACTGGCGGCGCGCGACGCTCTGGCGCTTGAAGCCTACGCCGAACAACCTGCAACGGGGTCGTTTATTCTGATCGATGCAGCCACTCACCAGACGGCGGCGGCAGGCATGATACTGTAGAGCGCAGCTAACTCCGGTCAACTATGAAGCGTGTCGGTTCGCATGCCGTACAAATGTGCTGTCTGCGCGCTCATAATTGATCTGGAAGTGGAATAAGGTATCGTTAAAGCTTCGAGGTTCGAAGTTTTTTTCGTTTTACAGGTCGGTAAATGTCGGATTCCATAGAAAGTCGTTTGGTGCAGGTTAATGCGCGCGTGGCTGCTGCGTGCAAACGGGCAGGCCGCGAGCCTGCTCAGGTAACGGTGCTGCCGGTCAGTAAAACGTTTGATGCCAATGTGATACGCCAGGCGGTCGCTGCGGGTTTGACCCGTTTTGGGGAAAACAAAACCCAGGAGATCCGCCGGAAAGCACAAGAGCTGAACGATCTTGATCTGGACTGTGTCCTGATAGGCCGCCTGCAAACGAACAAGGCCAAAGACGACGCTCGCTACGTGTCCGAGGTGCAATCGCTGGATCGATTGTCGTTGGCACAAGCGCTGGATCAGCGCCTGCAACAGGAAGGGCGGGCTATTGATGTGCTGGTGCAGGTTAAAACCTCGCCCGAGCCCAGCAAGTTTGGGCTGGATCCCGATGAACTGCCGTCATTTTTGAAGCAATTGGCCTCGTTTCAGACATTGCGCGTAAAAGGCTTGATGACACTGGCGGTGAATTCACCGGACATCAAGGCTGTGCGTTCGTGTTTCAAG
>LNAP01003847.1_pt1 | contig 14240 bp, 11 predicted proteins | sample 602601 | NCBI WGS metagenome assembly LNAP01 (sample SAMN02440304, study PRJNA202911) | soil metagenome | biome: Subtropical and temperate rainforests or woodlands; isolation source: soil samples (1 kg each in a 20% v/v slurry with milli Q water) were... ...
GTGGTCGCGGCCCCAGCCGCCCGGACGCAGCAGCACCTGCAGGGTGCCGTCGAACTCCGGTACCTTGATCTGGCCGTTGATCATGGCCAGCGGGCGGCGCGTGTCCTCGTTCTCGGGCTCCAGGAAGGCGCGCCAGCGGAAGTCGTAACCGTGCACGATGTCCATGGCCTGGAAGAAGTCCGACTCGCCCCACACCACCTGCTGGCGACCGATCGTGAAGCCGAACCGATCGCCGGCGTCGAAGGCGACGTAGAACTCACGCAACTCATCCTCGTTGTACTGATCGTTGAAGTCGGTTTTCCGCGGCACGAAGAACGGCGCGCCGCCGAAGCGGGCGTTGTGCTGGTCTTCGAGGTCCTCCGAGTAGCGGGTCAGCGGCTCGCGTGCGATGCGGCCGATGGCCTTGAAAAACAGCGGCCCGACCTGCGTGTCGGCGTTCAGCTGTACCACGCTGCGCAGCATCGACACATCGAACTGGTCGTCGCCGCGCAGGTCCTTGTTGTCGCTCAGGTTGGTCGAGACGTACTGGCGCAGGTAGCCGCCGACGTTGATTTGTGTGTCGCCGATGTCGTATTGCACCGCCGGGGCGCCGCCAGCAAGCAACGTTGCCGACGCACCGCCCAAGCGGGCAACGTCGTTTCCGGGGGGTCGTTGCGTACCGGTCGATCACGCGCCACCCGGCCATTTCCAGCCCCAGCACAGCCTGCCGTCACGCGCCTGATTTCAGCATCTATCACCCGTGCAAAAGCTTATCTCGGCATCGGCCACTGGGCAGGGCTTTTTACAATGAGCCCATCGTTCGCACCCTCAAGGCCCTGATCATGTTGAAAAACCAACTGCGTGACCCCTCCCTGCTTGTCGAACGCGCCTACGTCAACGGCGCCTGGATCGAGGCCGATGACGGCGCGACGATCGACGTGACCAACCCCGCCGATGGCAGCGTGATTGCCCGAGTCCCGGCGTTGCAGGCCGCGGAAACACGCCGCGCGATCAAGGCCGCGCAAGCGCGCTTCAGTGCCTGGCGCGAAGTGCCTGCCGCCGAACGCGCGCGCTATCTGGAAGTGTGGTTCAGCCTGATCATGGAAAACCAGGAAGACCTGGCGCTGATCATGACCACCGAACAAGGTAAACCGCTGACCGAGTCCCGCGGCGAAATCGCCTACGGCGCCAGTTTCGTCAAGTGGTTCGCCGAGGAAGCCCGGCGCATCTATGGCGACACGATTCCTTCGCCTGCCGCCGACCGGCGCATTCTGGTGCTCAAGCAACCCATAGGTGTTGTCGCGGCCATCACTCCATGGAACTTCCCGAACGCGATGATCACCCGTAAATGCGCCCCCGCCCTGGCGGCCGGTTGTACGGTATTGGTCAAACCGTCGGAGATGACCCCGCTGTCGGCCCTGGCGCTGGCGGTACTGGCTGAGCGCGCGGGCATCCCGGCCGGCGTGTTCAACGTCCTGACCGGCCTCCCTGCCGGGGTCGGCGGCGAGATGACCGCCAACCCCGATGTGCGCAAGCTGTCGTTTACCGGTTCCACCCGGATCGGTCAGTTGCTGATGAGCCAGTGCGCAGCCACCATCAAGCGCCTGAGCCTAGAACTGGGCGGCAACGCGCCGTTCATTGTCTTCGACGACGCCGACCTTGACCTGGCGATCGCCGGCGTCATGCAAAGCAAGTTCCGCAACGCCGGCCAGACCTGCGTCTGTGCCAACCGCATCCTGGTGCAGGACGGCATCTACGACCGTTTCGCCGAGCGCCTGAGCGCCGCCGTTGCCGAATTGAAAGTCGGCGACGGCCTGCAAAGCGGTGTCACCATCGGTCCACTGATCAACGCCGCCGCCGTGGACAAAGTGGCACGGCACATCAACGACGCGCTGGAGAAAGGCGCGAGCATCGCTATCGGTGGTGTTCCGCAAGGCGAGGGGCTGTATGTGCAGCCGACCGTGCTGCGCGATGCCAACGCCGACATGCTGCTGGCCACGGAAGAAACCTTCGGCCCGGTAGCTCCGCTGTTCCGCTTCAAAGACGAGGCCGAAGCGCTGACCCTGGCCAATGCCACGCCCTACGGCCTTGGCGCCTACTACTTCACCCAGGACATGCGCCGCGCCTGGCGCGTGGGTGAGCGCCTGGAGTTCGGCATGGTCGGGCTCAACACCGGGATCATCTCCATGGAAGTGGCGCCCTTCGGTGGCATGAAGCAATCAGGCACCGGTCGCGAAGGCTCCAAGTATGGCCTGGACGAGTTTCTCGAGGTGAAGGCCTGGCACATCGGCGGCCTGGATTGATCGAGGCAGGCGTAAAGCAGCCTGTAGTCCCCCGCTCGCGCCGGACAGCAGATCCTGTTGGTCCGGCGCCCCAAAACGGCACGAATCAGGCCTGCGCCTGTGTTCAGATAACCAGCAGGCTTATCGGGCAATCCCTGGTTCTACAGAGGACGACGCTTCATGAATTTCACTGAAGGTTTTGAATCGGTCAGCGTTAACAAGGTGTGCAAGCACTACGGCAACCTCAAGGCTTTGAACAACGTGGACCTCAAGGTCGAAGCCGGGGAATTCATGTCACTTCTTGGCCCGTCCGGTTCGGGCAAGACTACCTTATTGAGCATTCTGGGTGGTTTCATCCGGGTCAGTTCCGGCAGCATTTTATTCGGCGAGCGCGACGTCACCCTCATGCCTCCGCACAAGCGTGAAATCGGTGTGGTGTTTCAGAACTACGCGCTTTTCCCCCACATGACCGTTGGCGAAAACGTGGCCTTTCCTCTGCGTGCCCGTGGCGAAAGCGCCAGCAAAAGCCGCGACCGGGTCAAGAGCGCCCTGGCGACCGTGGAGCTGTCGGGCTATGAAGACCGCAACATCGCGGCACTGTCTGGCGGGCAGCGCCAGCGCGTGGCCCTGGCCCGCGCCATCGTCTTCGAACCCAAGCTGATCCTGATGGACGAGCCGCTGTCCGCCCTGGACAAGCAACTGCGCGAAATCATGCAGATCGAGCTGCGCGCCCTGCACAAGCGCCTGGGCGCCACCATGATCTACGTGACCCACGATCAGCGCGAAGCCCTGACCATGAGCGACCGTATCGCAATCATGCGCGGCGGCCAGCTGGTGCAGGTCGATACACCGCGCCGCCTGCACGATCACCCGGCCGACGATTTCGTCGCCAGCTTCATCGGCGAGAGCACCCTGGTGCCGCTACAACGCAGCCCGGACAACGGCTTGACCCTGGGCAACACGGCCCTGCGCACCACCCGCACGGTGCCTGCATCGGGAGATGTGTTCCTGGCCTTGCAATCGGAAAAACTGCTGCTGGACAACGACAGTTCGGGACCGGAATGGAACCGCCTGCGTGGCCGCGTGGCCGACATCGTTTTCCAGGGCGAAAGCCTGAAGGTGTTCGTCGACCTCGAAGGCGGGCCAACGGTCAGCCTGCGCCAACCCAGCCATCACGAAGGCAACCTCAGCCTGCCGCCTATTGGCGCGCCTATGATGATGCGCCTGCACCCGGAAGACACCATCATCGTGCCACGCGCCGGGGTTTGATTCACCCGGAACATTTCGGCCCATAGCAGCACGGATTGTCGGCATTTGCGATGCAAGGTCCCGCCGACAAAGCGTCCTGCCACGGGCCGATGTCGTTTCTGGCGCAAACGATACCGGGCGACCTGCACAGCGAAATATTTCGTCATCCCCCTGCAAAACAGCCGATCACAGCGCCCGACGCCCCAAGTTCAGCGCTTGTGGTTCCGGGCAATCCTTATCCTGATGACATCAGCCGCCACCTTCGGCGTTCACGGAGACCGAGATGAATTCTGCACTGACTGAAAACCAACGCCTGCTGGCCCTGCGCGAACACCATGTACCGCGTGGTATCGCCACCGCCCACCCGGTGGTCGCGGCGCGCGCCCAGGGCGCCGAACTGTGGGATGTCGATGGCAAGCGTTACCTGGACTTCGTCGGCGGCATTGGCGTGCTCAACGTCGGCCATAACCATCCGAAGGTGGTCGAGGCCGTGCGTCGGCAGGTCGGCGAGATCTCCCACGCCAGCTTCCAGGTGGTGGCCTACGAAAACTACATCCAGGTGGCCGCTCGCCTGAACAAACTGATCGGCGGCGACGCCCACTACAACAGCGTGCTGTTCACTTCCGGCGCCGAAGCCGTCGAAAACGCGGTGAAGATCGCCCGTGGCTACACCAACCGCACGGCTGTGATTTCCTTCCGCGGCGGCTTCCACGGCCGTACCCTGCTGGGCGTAACCCTGACTGGCATGAGCCAGCCCTATAAGCAGAACTTCGGCCCCTTCCCCGCCGAGATCTATCACGCCACCTACCCCAACGCCTACCGCGGTGTCAGCAGCGATGACGCGCTGGCCGAACTGGATGAGCTGTTCGCCACCGATGTCGCGCCGGACCGAGTAGCCGCGATCATCATCGAACCAGTCCAGGGCGATGGCGGCTTCCTCGAGGCGCCCAAGGAATTCCTGCAAGCGCTGCGCGCCCGCTGCACCGAGCACGGCATCGTACTGATCCTCGACGAGATCCAGGCGGGTTTCGGCCGTACCGGCACGATGTTCGGTTTCCAGCATGCCGACATCCAGCCTGACCTGGTGACCGTCGCCAAGAGCCTGGCCGGTGGCATGCCGCTGTCTGGCGTGGTCGGTCGCGCCGAGATCATGGATGCGCCGACCCCGGGCGGCCTGGGCGGCACCTATGGTGGCAACGCAGTAGCTTGTGCCGCGGCGCTGGCCGTGCTGGACCTGTTCGAAGAGCAGGATCTGCTGGCACAGGGCGAGACACTGGCAGCCCAACTGCATGACGGGTTGCTGGCCTTGCAGAAACGTTACCCGCGAATCGGTGACGTGCGCGGCCTGGGCTTCATGCAGGCGATCGAAATGGTCTCAGGCGATGCTGACCTCAGCCCCGATGCCGCACTGGCGCAAAAGGTCATCGATGAAGCCCGGAACGCCGGTTTGCTGGTGATCAAGTGCGGCGTGCATCGCAACGTGGTGCGTTTCCTCGCGCCGCTGGTGACCACGCAGGAGCAAGTGGCAGAAGCCTTGCAGATGCTCGAAAAAGCGTTGGCCGCCGCCTGCTGAACGCAGTAACGGTAACACCCGGCCCGACCTGCCCCGGCAGTGTCGGGCTCCGGGTTGAATCATGATGGAACCGGCATGGCCTACTCAGGAGCAAGTCATGAGAGTCACCCATTACAAGGCGTTGGGCCTGTCATTCGGCACGTTGGTTGACCGCGAACGGGGCATTCTCGAAGGCCTGCGACCGCTGGCAGTGCAAAGTGAATCCAGCACCAGCGATGCGCAGTTACTCAGCACTTACCGACAGGTGGCGCAAGAGCTTGCCAGCACCGCACCGCGGATCAGCGCAGCCGCTTTCCACGGCCAGCTCTACCAACGTGTGGCGCAACAATTGCAGATCATTCCGGGCTGGGATGAAAGTGTGGCATTCAGTAGCTCTTCATCCCTGTGGCCGATTTTTGAAGACACGCCTGGTGCCCTTCAATACCTGGGCAAGTTCTACCGTTTGATACTGATCGCCCCACCCCAGGGTATCGATGTACTTGCCCTGGCCCGTCGCCTGCCGGTCGAATTCGATGCGATCATCGAACCCAGCGACGAGGATTGGCACAACAGTCTGGAGAGCGAGTTGCACCGCCTGGGGCTGGAGCGTTCGGAACTGTTACCGGTGCGCAGCACGGAAAGCGATGACCCGTGGAACGAGCGGGTGGATTTTCCGGTCTGCACACTCCGTCGCGGCCATGACCAGCCGTGGAACCATTCGCCTCAGGCAATGGACGGCAAGCGCTGCGAATACGCCAGCCTCGCTGACCTGGCCCATTCCCATCAAAAGGCGTTGCACGCCTGAGTACGACGGCCCTGATTTGACATTGCGAGGACTGATCAATGGACGCTGCAACCAAGCTCGACCGTATCGACATCAACATTCTGGTCCAATTGCAGAAGGACGGGCGCATGACCAATGTCAGCCTCGCCGAAGCTGTTGGACTGTCGCCCAGCCCTTGCCTGCAACGTGTCAAACGCCTGGAGGCCGCCGGGTATATCAGCGGCTATGAAGCCCACGTCAATCTGGCCAAGTTCGCCAACTCGGTGACCGTGTTCACCGAAATGACCCTCTCGGATCACAAACGGGCCGACTTCGTGAAATTCGAATCGAGCATCCGCAACATCGACGAAGTGCTGGAGTGCCACTTGATCAGCGGCGGCTACGACTACCTGGTGCGCTTCCTGTGCAGCAGCATTCAGCACTATCAGGAGCTAATGGAATCGATCCTCGACAAGAATATCGGCATCGAGAAGTACTTCAGCTACATTGTGATCAAATCGCCCGTGGTCAAGAGCACCGTGCCACTGCGCAGCCTGGTTCGCGCGGTCTAAAACAGAACCTGCAGCCGTGCGGTGTGCCGGCGGTGGCGATCACAGGATCGCTATCTCCGGCACACCGCGCGGCTACAGGTCTGGTTGACCCGGCAGCGCCCCTCCCCAACTTACGACAGGATACAGAACACCTTGCGCACGGTCTCTTCGCTGACCCATGCATTGGTGGCGCCCTTGGACACGATCACCGTTTCTCCCGCCCGCACATGATGACTGTCGCCCCGCTCGGTCTGCAGGGTCACCGAGCCTTCGATGATAAACATCAGTTCGCTGTAACTCGGCTCGACCTGCTTGCGAGCGTACGCCTCGCATTGCCACAGCCCGATGTGCAGGTTACCGGCGCTGAACAGGGTTTCGCTCCAAGCTTTCGGCGTGGCGGTCAACAGCACATTGGCAGCCGGTGGATTCGTCGGTGCAAGTGGCCGGGACAGATCGATCCTGATGGGAGCCGTGGGCATGCCGGTAATGGCTGAAAGCCCCGGAAACGCCATGAACAGCCGGCGCAGTTGCCCGCGATACTGCCAGCGCACCTTGACGCCACGGGGCACGACAAAACAGTCCCCCGCCGTCAGTTGCAGGTCGAAACCCTCGCCCTGCAAACGCAACTCGCCGGCTTCAATCACGCCCAACTCAACCCAGGGAAACGCCTCGATCAGCAGGTTTGCGCCCGTGCTGGCACTGCTGCCAGCGGCATAGCCCTGTACCGGGTCGTGGAAGTTGATGACACGCCCGGCCGCCAGCGGATCGCCCTGCAGGGCGAAGGGTGCGCAGGGCAACTGGCGATCGGTATGGGAGTGGGAGTAATGCAGAATCGGTGGCATACGCTTAACGCTCGCTCATCGGCCAATGACATCTAGAAATTGCTGCCAGCCCGCCGCCAGGCGAACGCCCGGTGCCCGGAAGGCATGCAGAGGAATGGGATTGAAATGCTCGCCCGCCAGCAAGCCGAGATCGACCTTCTCGCCCGCCGTCATGGCGGCCAGTTGCTTGCCCATCCAGGTCGACATTGCGACTCCGCCACCGTTGTAGCCAATGGCGTAGTAGCTGCGCTCATCGAGCTGCCCGGCATGGGGAAGGTAATCCAGGGTCATCGCCACCAGTCCCGACCAGCGATAGGCGATGGGCTGGTCGCGCAGCATCGGGAAAACGCCGCCCATGCTGCGCTGCAAAGCGTCGAACGCGCCTTGTGAATCACCCTTGCCGAAAGCGCCCCGCCCACCAAAAATCAAGCGATCGCCGATAACGCGGAACCAGCGCAACATGCGCTTGGTGTCACCACACACCTGCCCGCCCGGCATGATCGCGGCGAGGATGTGCGGTGGCAGCGGCTCAGTGGCGATGATCGCGCTGCGAAACGGAATCAACCGTCGATGCAGCGTATCGGTGGCGTGGGTCTGGTCGGAATAACCGTTGGTGGCGTAGATCACTTGCTTGGCACTAACCCGCCCTTGCGGCGTCTGCACGATCACCCGATCGCCTTCGCGACGAACCTGCTCCGCCGGGCTGTTGATGAACATTTTCACGCCATGATCGACTAGGTGGCGAGCCATGCCGCGCGCGTAATTCAAAGGATGGATACCGCCGGCTTTGGGTGTCAGCAACCCGCCGGAAAAAATAGTCGAACCGGTCATTTCCCTCACCTGTTCGGCCGAGATCATCCGTGATGACGTACCACCGGTTTCACGCTTGATCCAGTTCGCGGTGGACTCCAGTGCGCCCAGCGCGTGGACGTTGTGCGCCGCCGCGATATGCCCGCCCAGATGCAGCTCTGCACCGGTCAGGCCGAGGGTTTCGACCATTTCCACCAGGCTGTCCACCGCGGCATAACCGGTGTGGTACATCTGCAACGCGGTGTCGCGGCCAAAGCGCGACATGAGCGTGGGAAAGCCCACCCGGAACTTCGGTGACACCACGCCGCCGTTACGTCCGCTGGCGCCCCAGGCCAAGGTATTGGCCTCGACGATGAGGGGCTCGCGGCCATTGCGGGCGATGTGATGGGCTGCCGAGAGGCCGGTGTAACCCGCACCGATGATCACCACGTCGCACTGCCGCTCGCCTTCCAGGGATTGCAGCGCGGGTGCCGGTTGGGCGGTGGCCGCCCATAAGCTCTGAACAGTCATGCCAGCCTCTCGACTCAATAAGGATTGGCGCTCGCGGCCAAGGCCCGAGCGCCGAGGGGATCAACCCAACTCTTTCTCGACCGCGTCGGCCAATTGCGCCAGCGAAGTGAAGTGGTAATGCGGCTCGGTGCGTTCCGATTCGAGGGTGCCGCCGGTGCCTTTCTGGGCAAAACGACGCTCGATCCAGCAGGTCTGATAACCCAGGTGCATGGCCACGCCAATGTCGTGGTACTGGCTCTGGGCAACGTGCAGGATGTTTTCGAAGAGGATGCCCTGGGTCGCCAGTACACCCCGGGTGTAGGCAAAGAACTGCGGATCGGGTTTTTCGAAGTGCACGTCGTCGACGGTGACCCGCACGTCGAACGGCTGGTCGAGGGTTTCGGCCATGTAGTTCAAGGCCCAGATCTGCGAGTTGGTGGTGGCCACCAGCTTGAAGTGCTTGCGCAGGCGCTTGAGTGCTTCGACCGAATCAGGGAACGCCGGGAAGTTCTTTACCGACTGAGCCAGACCTTTGGCATAGTCGTCGTTGTCCGGCAGCCCCAACTTGGAAGCGATGACGTGGTAGCAACGCTCCAGGTCATCCGGCCACCAGCCCGAATCAGTGGAGGCGCGGGCCTCGCGATAGGCTTTGAGGATGTCGTCGTCGCTGCGAGCCTTGCCCGCTTCACCCGCGACTTCGCGCACATGGGCCAGGATTCCGGCTTCGAAATCGATCAGGGTACCGACAACGTCGAACGTCAGGGCTTTGAACTGCTTGAAAGACATAGGGCGCTCCGCAAGAAAAGTCGTAAGGATCAAACTGACTGGACAGGCCCATTATCTGCCCGCATTCTCGCGAAATATTCTGTTTTGCTCTACCTCAGAGGCATAACCTACTGTTTTTTTACTCGACGTGCCGCACCTGTGCTCAACGGGTCGATTCCAGGGTGGCAAGCAACCCCAGATGAGGGTAAAGCGCGTCGATCCTGAGCATGTCCTCGAGCATCTCCTCAATGATCCAGTCACGCACGCTTTCCACGATCGGACGCACCGGGCGATTGGCCGGAACAACCAGGCAGCAACGTCGGGAATTGACCCGCAAAGCGTCCGTCGCTGGCACCAGTTCACCCTTGCACAGGGAGTTGGAAACCACGTTCAACCACCCCAGCGCCATGCCCTGGCCCAACAATGCAGCCTGCACCACCACGGCATAATCGGAGAACACCAGCGCGTTGTCGGCACGTCCAGGCATTTCGAAGGCGTCAGCCCAGCCGCGATCCTGGTTGTCCATGCTGATCAGCGTCGGCACCTGTTTCCTGCCCTTGCCCTGAAAGACATCGGCCAGGTACTGGGCATTGCACACCGGCAGTGTAATCTCCGGAATAACCAGTGTATCCGTGGCTTTCAGGCTGCCTGCTTCCAGGTAACGCATGCCCAAGTCGACGTCCAACAGGGGACCGCCGATCCTGCCGGACATCAATTGGTAGCGCATGTCGACGGTGGGAAATCGCTGACTGAAACGACTCATGCGCGGCATCAGCCAGTGGGTGGTGAACGCCGTGGACACCGACAGCGTGACGGTTTCGATGCCCGTAGCCCGAGCCTCGATCTCACTGATTGCCGACTCGATGGTACTGAAGCCTTCCTGCACGCGGCGATACAAAATGCTGCCGCTTTCCGTCAGCCTCGCCCCGCCGCGAACACGCTCGAAAAGCTGCACGCCAAGGTGCTCTTCCAGACGCGACAACATTCGACTCACGGCCGGTTGGCTGACGCACAGCTCATCCGCCGCCCGGGTGAAGCTGCCACATCGAGCGGCTGCTTCGAAGACGAACAGGGAGCTGGAGCTGGGGACCTTGCGACGGAGATTAGACATGACCTGAGTTTATGCCTGGCACAACTATTAGTAAATTGTCCCGAACAAAATACCCCGCCTATTCTGGTGAGCGGTTGCGTAAGGCGACCCATGGATGTTCGGCGCGGCACTCCTCCCCTCACGAGACCCTTCCTTGCTATGAAAAACAACCTGAAGTTTTACATCGATGGCCGCTGGGTGGAGCCTCACAGCTCAGATCGCCTGCCCGTGATCAATCCCGCCACCGAGCAGGAATTCAGCGAAATCGCCATGGGTGACCTGAACGATGTCGAGTCCGCCGTCATGGCCGCCCGGCGAGCCCTTCCAGCGTTTTCAAGCACGTCACCTGCGCAGCGCAAACGTCTGCTGCAACGGGTTCTAGATGTCTTCGTGGCACGCTACGACGAAATCGCCGAGGCCATCGTTCAGGAAGTCGGCGCGCCGAAAGCCTTGTCCCACGCCTGGCAAGCCGGGATCGGCAAGCGTCACCTGGAGCAATTGCTGCGCACCCTCGACACGTTCGAATTCCATAAATCCCGTGGCACCACGCTGATTGCCCATGAGGCGGTGGGCGTGGTGGCGCTGATCACCCCTTGGAACTGGCCGATCAACCAGATCGTCTGTAAGGTCGCGCCGGCCCTGGCCGCCGGTTGCACCATGGTCCTCAAGCCGAGTGAAATCGCACCGATCAACGCCTTGCTGTTTGCCGAGGTCATGCACGAGGCCGGCGTGCCGGCAGGCGTTTTCAACCTGATCAACGGCGATGGCCCGACGGTCGGCGCCGCACTGTCTGCCCATCCGCAAGTGGACATGGTTTCGTTCACCGGTTCGACCCGCGCGGGTACGGAAATCGCGCGCCTGGCGGCGCCGACGGTCAAGCGTGTGCATCAAGAGCTGGGCGGCAAATCGGCCAACATTTTGCTCGACGACGTCGACCTGCAAGCGGCAGTGACCAGCGGTGTAGACAGTTGCTTTGGCAATAGCGGGCAGTCCTGCAATGCGCCGACGCGCATGCTGGTGCCCGCTGCGCTGCACGACCAGGCCGTGGACATTGCCCGCCGCGCCGCGCAAAAACACATCGTCGGCGCGCCCGATGCGGCCGCCACGACCATGGGACCGGTGATCAGTGAGCGTCAGTACGACAGCATCCAGCGGATGATCGCCATCGGCATCGACGAAGGCGCGCAACTGGTTTGCGGCGGACCGGGTCGACCCGATCACCTGCCCCAGGGTTACTACGTGCAGCCGACGATCTTCGCCCGGGTTACCCAAGAAATGACCATCGCCCGCGAGGAAGTTTTCGGACCGGTGCTGGTCATCCAGGCCTACGAAGATGAAGCGCAAGCAGTCAGCATGGCCAACGACAGCGTGTTTGGCCTGGCGGCCTACGTTCAATCGGCGGACCAGGCGCGAGCCCGCGACGTTGCCCTGCAAATGCGTGCCGGCAGCGTCTACATCAACTATCCGAGCTGGGACTCCGGCGCGCCGTTTGGTGGCTACAAGCAATCGGGCAATGGCCGCGAATACGCCGAATGGGGGCTGGAGGCCTTTCTGGAAGTGAAGGGAATTGTCGGTTGGGGGGCTTGATGCCCCCGTCCTGACAGGCTCGCCGGCCAAGTGGCTGCTACAGCTGTGCCGCCACCTTGGCCTCAGCCTTGATCAGATCGGCCATCCGCTCGGCGATCATCAGGGTGGGAACGTTGGTGTTGGCGCAGGGAATCGACGGCATCAGCGAGGCATCACACACACGCAGCCCTTCGACACCGATCACTCGGCCGTCACCGGTGGTGACCGCCAGTGGATCATCGGCGCGCCCCATGCGACAGGTGCCTGACGGATGCCAGGTGCCACCGACATTGCGCTGTACGAACTCGGTCAGGGCCTTGTCGTCGGCGAGCAGCTTTTTCAGGGTAACACCCTGGGTGACCAGGCCATGGATCAGCAAGCCCCGCAACGGTCCGGCGACATCCAGCAGCAGGCTCAAGGCGCCGCGTTGCAGCGCATTGATCTTGCCCGGCATCGCGACCCTGGCCACCCGTGGTGAGTAGCTCGATGGAAACACCACGCTGCACTCACGGTTTAAGGCTGGCGCCGACAACGTCTGGGCGCCGAAGCGTAGCGCCTGTTTCAGACGCTCAAGGTCCCGCACATCGCCCAGCATGTCGAAGCGCACGTGCGGTTCGTCATGGGGATCGCTGGATGTCAGGCGCAGACGCCCCCGGGAATAGGATTTGTTGACCCAGAAAAAGATCGTGCCCAATCGATAACCGATCGAATGCCAGCCGGATCTGGAAAGGATCGCGCCGTGCATATCACACGGAACCGTGTCGGCCATCCCGGAGGAAAAACGCACGATGGCCTGTTCATGGTGCTCTTCGGGAAACGCCGTCCGGCCTTCGCGGTTGAGCAGTGCAGACACCGCAATCGAAGGATGCTCCATCAGGTTGGCCCCCACCCCTGGGCGGTCCGCCACCGAGGCAATGCCCAGCGAGGCGAGGTCTTCCGCCGGACCGATCCCGCTGCGCAGTAACACGGCGGGACTGTGGATCGCACCGGCACAGACGATAATCTCATGTGCCTTCAAGGACTCGACGACGCCATGGCTGTCGATAACCCTGGCGCCCGTCGCACGACCGGCCTCGATCAACACCCGATCCACCACGCAGCGGGTGCGCAGGATCAGGTTCTTGCGTTTGCGCACCTCATCGGTCAGGTAACACACCGATGTCGGGATTCGCTCGCCCTGCTCGCTGACGCCAATGGCGCCGACGAACACGCCCTCCTCCCAGGGCCCGTTCTGATCGGCCTTGTGCTCGAGGCCGCGTCCGCCCAGGACCTTCATCACGCCTTTGACGAACGGCGAAAGGCGCTCCGATGGCGTACGCCGGATCCTGACCGGGCCGTCGCCGCCATGCAGCGCCTTGTCCTGCGGCCCGCAAAAGTCGGAGTCGTTTTCCAGTTTGCGAAAGTACGGCAGGCAGGTTTGCCAGTCCCAGCCTTCGGCCCCCAGCGCCTGCCATTCGTCATAGTCTTCCGGCGCGCCACGGTTGGTCATCAAGGCATTGATCGCCGAGCCCCCACCGAGGATCCGCGCTTGCTCATAGCGCCGTGTGGCACTGGCGCGATGGCCCATCAACGCGGTCAGGCGTTGCCAGATATTGCTGACATCTAGATAGGCCCGCCCTGGGTACCGGCTACGTATCTCGGGGGGCATCGTGTGCAGGGAAATGTCGCGCCCCGCCTCGACCAGGCACACCTGTTTGTCGGGGTCCTCCGAAAGCCTGGCGGCCAACGCGCACCCGGCCGAACCGCCACCCAGAATCAAATAATCGATCATGCCGGCACCTTACTGAACGAACTTGAGCCAGCGATCCTTGGCTGCAATCCCCTCGGCGGAGGCCCACCACTCTTCCGACATCAGCGCTTGCCTGGCCGCGTTATCCGGCGAGCTTGGCAGTTCCTTGGCTCGCTCGGCGGTGATCTTCCCGGTGGCGAACGCCGCCGGGTTACCTGGACCGTAGTCGATGTAGAGCGGCAGGTTGGCTTGTAGTTCAGGCGATACCGCTTCGTTGACGAACTTCACCGCCGCCGCATAGTTGGGGGCATTCTTCAGGATGCACAGCTGGGTGTTTTGCAGCAGGCCATCGTTATAGGTGAAGGCCACGTCCGGATTGCTCTTTCGCACGGCGCTGGCGCGACCGTTCCAGATCATCAGCATGTCGACTTCGCCATCGGCGAGTAATTGCGCCGACTGACCACCCGAGGTCCACCACACGGCGATGTTCGGCTTGATCTGCTCGAGACGCTTGTAGGCCCGGTCGACATCCAGCGGGTAGAGCTTGTCGCGAGGCACCCCGTCGGACAGTAGCGCCGCTTCCAGGGTGCTCATC
>LNAP01011100.1_pt1 | contig 14238 bp, 13 predicted proteins | sample 602601 | NCBI WGS metagenome assembly LNAP01 (sample SAMN02440304, study PRJNA202911) | soil metagenome | biome: Subtropical and temperate rainforests or woodlands; isolation source: soil samples (1 kg each in a 20% v/v slurry with milli Q water) were... ...
CAGTGCCCTCGATGTCCTCGACAGCAACCCCGTGGCCGTCGATCTCTCCCGCGGCCTGACCACTGTCGAACGCGCCGACTGCTTTCAGCAGCGCGTCAGTGCCCTCGATGTCCTCGACCGCCACCACGTGGCCGTCGATCACGACCGCGGCCTGACCGATGTCGAACGGGCCGAGTGCGGTCAGCACCGCGCGGCCGCGCTCGATGTCGGCCTTGCTGTTGTCGCTCGGCCAGGCGCGGCTGATGCAGCCCTCGGGCATCAACAGATCGGGCGCGACATCCTTGATGCCGACCATGCGAAAGCCGCCCTGCTCGAGGATGCGGCCGACGCCGGACAGCAGATGATCGTCGCCGCCGCGGAAGGCGCGGATGACGTTGCCGAGCAGCCGCAGCGTCGTGACGTCGAACCGGATCTCCGTCAGCGAAGGCCGCACCAGGGTGCCGATGAAGACCAGGTCGCGGCAGCCCTCCTCGCGGAACAGCCGCATGGCGCGGCCGAGCTGGCCGACCGAGATCCAGCGATGGCGGAATTCCTTCACCCGCGCCGGATCGCAGGCGCCGCGCAGCGGGAACAGCACCGGCGTGATGCCGTGCGCGGCAAGCGAATCGGCGACCGCGAACGGCATCGCACCGCCCCCGGCGATCACGCCGACCGGCGATGAAATATCAGAAGCCGCCGATGTTGCGTCCGCGGCCATCCCGGACTCACTTTGCGATGGCGGGAAGACAGAGCGGGCGTTTGCCCTTGCCGATGAAGCCGAGGATTTCGGCGATCGCCGGATCCTCGCCGGCTAGCGGCCGCACCGCCTCCAGCCGCTCGGCGAACGTGCCGGCGCCGTGGAAGAGCTTCTGGTAGAATGCGCGTACGGTCGCGAGCCGCTCCTTGGTGAACTTGCGCCGCTTCATGCCGATCAGGTTGAGGCTCTCCAGCACCGCATACTGGCCGTTGACGAGCCCGTAGGGGATGACGTCGTCGCGCACGCCGCAGACCCCGCCGACCATCACGTAGGGACCAATCCGCGTGAACTGGTGCACCGCGGACAGGCCACCGATATAGACGGCATCGCCGATCTCGCAGTGGCCGCCGAGCGTCGCCGAGGTCGCGAAGATCACGTTGTTGCCGACCATACAGTCATGACCGACGTGACTGTTGTTCATGAAGTAGCCGTCATTGCCGACGCGCGTCAGCCCGCCGCCCTTGATGGTGCCGACGTTCATCGTCGCGCCTTCGCGGATGGTGCAACCCGAGCCAATCTCGAGCTTTGTGGGCTCGCCCTTGTAGCTGAGATCCTGGGGCGCACCGCCGAGCACCGCGAATGGCGAGATCACGCAGTTGTCGCCGACCGAAGTGTGGCCGATGACCGTGACCTGTCCGATCAGCTTGCAGTTCTTGCCGACCACGACATGCGGGCCGATGATGCAATAGGGCCCGATCTCGGTACCCTCGCCGATGACGGCGCCGTCCGCGACCCGTGCGGTGGGATCAATCTTACTCATCAAGCAATCTGACTCATCAAGAAGGTCTGGTTAGGTGTTGAAGTCGCTTGGTTTTCGGTGGTTAGCGCGACTATGCCCGATCTGTCCAGTGGCGTATCATCTCGGCGTGTTTCAGGCGCCGGGTGAACCGGCCTTCGCATCCCTTCAACGCGCTCATGTGGAGGTTTAAGTCATCGTGGTCAGGGCTCTCGCAATCCTGCTCGCACAACTCGCGACCGCACCGATCGTGTCGGAGACGGTCGAGACCGGCGAACGCCGTCTTGTCGATCTCGGGACATTCGAGTGCCGCGATATCACCCGCAGCACGGTGCTGCAGCGGGTCTGCTACGACCCTGCGCAGCAGGACCTCATCGTCGCGGTTGGCGGCGCTTATGGCCGCTATTGCGGCGTGACCGCGGACATGGTCGAGCGCCTGCTGGGCGCTCCGTCCATGGGCCGGTTCTTCAACCAGAATCTCAAGCGCGAGGCTGTGTCCGGCCGTTACGACTGCCCGACGTAAGAAGCCGCCTTAGTCCGTGAGCATGGCGCCGACGTCGGCTTCCGCAACGACCTGGCCGTTGACCTTGGCGTCGCCGTGAAACCACCACATCGCCTTGCGGCGTCCGATCGAGCGCATGTGATATTCGATGGTGTCGCCGGGCAGCACCGGCTTGCGGAACTTGCACTTGTCGATGGTGAGGAAATACACCGCGCGCGGCTTCTCCGTGCCTTCGACCGAGGTGATGCCGATCACGCCGGCGGTCTGCGCCATCGCTTCGATCATCATCACGCCGGGATAGACCGGGCGTTCCGGGAAGTGCCCCTGGAAGGCCGGCTCGTTGAAGGTGACGTTCTTGATGCCGATTCCGCTGTAGTCGGCGCGGATGTTGATCACCCGGTCGATCAGCAACATCGGAAAACGGTGCGGCAACGTCCGGAGGATCGCATTGATATCCACCAGCTCGAACTTGATGGGTGATTCCGCCGTCATTCCCGTCCCTCGTTCTTCGGATCGGCCTTGCTGTCGCGTACCAGGCGCTCCACCGCGATAATTTCCTTGAGGTCGGCTTGGCAAAAAAGCCACCCCAGCGACCGTTCGGCGGGATGTCGTCCTTGACGCCGCTCATCGCGGTGACCTGGGCCCCGTCGCCGATCTTGAGGTGATTGTTGATGCCGACCTTTGCTCCCAGCGCCACGTTGTCGCCGATCGTCAGGCTGCCCGCGAGCCCGATCTGGGCCGCGAGCAGGCAATTCCGGCCGATCGTCACATTGTGGCCGATCTGGACCTGATTGTCGATTTTGGTGCCCTCCCCGATCACGGTGTCGCGCAGAGATCCGCGATCGATGGTGGTGCCGGCGCCGACTTCCACATTGTTCTGGATCAGCACGCGGCCGGTCTGGGGCACTTTCACATGGCCCTCGGGGCCGAAGAAGATGAAGCCATAGCCGTCCTGGCCGATCGAGCAGCCGGGGTGGATGAGCACGTCATTGCCGATCAGCGCACACTGGATGGCCGTACGGGCGCCGACATTGCAGTCCCGGCCGATCTTGACCCCGGGACCAATGACAGCGCCGGCGCCGATCACGGTGCCACTGCCGATCTCGACATCCGGGCCGATCACGGCGAGGGGATCGACAATGACGTCGTCTTCCAGCCGCGCCGAGGGGTCGATGATGGCCGACGGCGCAATGCCGGCATTGCCGACCCAGGACTGCGGGCGCAGGGCATCGCCGTGCCATTGCCGGGCGATCCCGACGAAGGCACGGAACGGCTGCGCCACCCGTAGCACGGCCACGTGCGCGGGCACCTGGGCCTCGAAGCGCGGGCTCACCAGGCAAGCGCCGGCCTTTGTCGCCTTCAGATCGTCGGCATATTTGAGGTTGTCGAAGAACGCCAAGTGCATCGGGCCGGCCTCGTCGAGCGAAGCCAGACCCGTGATGACGTGGTCGCCCCTCGCGGGATCGACCAGTTGCGCCTTGGTCAGCGCGGCGATGTCAGCCAGCGCTGAGGCAGGCGGTTTCTTGAAGAAGGTCGGCTGCGCCATTCCACCCCGTCGCGGTCCGGCTTCGGCATGAAGCGGTCAGGCCGCATCATGCCTCATCTCTTTAAGTGGCACGATCCCTTTCGGAAACCGGCTCCGCTGGTCCGGATCGTGCCGTGCTGATCGAATTAGAACGAGGTGCCGCCGCCGAACCTGAACTCCTGCGTACGGTCGTACTTGCCCTTAGTGAGCGGCACGGCGTAGTCGAAGCGCAGCGGTCCAAATGGCGACTGCCAGATCAGGCCGACACCCACCGACGACCGGACGACATTGCCGTTGTCATACACGAGGCCGGTACAGGTTCCAGCCGTGGCCGGGTTGACCGTCGATGCCGTGCAGTTCGAGTTCTTGGTCGTGGTCATTTCGTTGGTCAACGACCACGTCGTCGGGCCCTGATAGTCGAACAGGCCGCCGGCGTCGGCATAGACCGCACCCTTCAGACCCACTTCCTTCGGCAGGAACCAGAACGGCATCTGCAATTCGAGCGATGCCCCCCAATATTTGGTGCCGCCAAGCGCGTCCTGCGTGCCGAAGGGGTTCAGATCACGCGGGCCGATGCCGTTCGGGGCAAAGCCGCGCACGAGGTTCGGGCCCATCTGGAAGTGATCGAGCATGCGCAGATCCTGGCTGCCGATCTTGTTCAGCATGCCGCCCTGGAGGCGAGCGAGGCCGACGATGTCAGACACCAGCGGAGCATAGTACTTCGCATCAACAACAGTCTTCAGGTAGGAGACGTCGCCGCCCACGCCCGCGAAATCCTGACGGAAGTCGACGAGCAGGCCGTCGGTCGGGTTCTTGTTGTTGTCCAGCGTGTTGTAGGTCAGCGTGTAGCCAAGCGCCGAAGTCAGGGTCTTGCCGTTGGCAAGCTCCTTGCGCACCGGCAGCGAGGCTTCGCCATCGCTGTAGCAGCCGAGGCCGTTGGTAGCGCTCAGGTCGATCGGCGGCGTCTGCGATGCGGCGAAGGCCGGGCTCGGGTTGAAGGCCGAGGAACCGAGGACGTTGTTACAGTTCGACAGATAGCCCGGCAGCTGGATTTCCTGCTGGTAGATCGAGTAACGCAGCTGGAGCGCCAGATCTTCACGCAAGGAGAAACCGAGGCGCGGCGAGAAGCCGAGCGTCTTGGTGCCATAGGAGATGTAGCTGTTGGAGAGCTGCTGGCGCTGATAGAGGTCGAGGCCGAGCGCGACGCGGTAGTCGAGCAGGTACGGCTCGACGAACGACAGCGAATAGCCGCGGGCATACTGGCCGTAGGTCACCGACGCCTTGGCGAACAGGCCGCGGCCGAGCAGGTTGCGCTCGGAGACCGAGACTTCGGCCAGCGCACCATCGGTCGTGGAGTAACCGCCCGAGACCGAGAAGTCGCCGGTCGATTTCTCTTCGAGATCGACGATCAGGACCACGCGGTCGCTGGATGAGCCGGGCTCGGTCGTGATCTTCACGGTCTTGAAGTAGTCGAGGTTCTTCAGGCGGCGCTCGGCACGGTCGACCAGCGCACGGTTGTAGGCATCGCCCTCGGAGATGTCGAACTCGCGACGGATCACGTAGTCGCGCGTGCGAGTGTTGCCGCGGATGTTGATGCGCTCGATATAGGTGCGCGGGCCTTCGTCGATGTTGAACACGACGGAAACGGTGTGCGCCTCGAAGTTGCGGTCGCCGCCGGGACGGACCACGGCGAAGGCAAAGCCGCGACGCGACGCCTCGATCTGCATCTCCTCGACCGATTTCTCGACCGATTCGACGTTGTAGAGCGCGCCGACATTGACGCGCGAATAGGCGCGCATCGAGGTCGGGTCGAAGTTCGCAATGCTGGAGCGGAAGTCGACGGTGCCGACGCGGTACTGCGAGCCTTCCTCGATCTTGAAGGTGACGTTGAAGCCCTTCTTCTCCGGATCGTATTCGGTGAGCGCGGCCACGACCTGGACGTCGGCAAAACCGTTCTTGAGATAGAAGCGGCGGATCAGGTCGCGGTCGGCTTCGACGCGATCCGGATCATAGATGTCATTGCTGGCGAGGAAGCTCAGCAGGTTCGATTCGTGGGTCTTGATGACGTCGCGCAGGCGGTAGGACGAGAACGCGCTGTTGCCGACGAACTCGATCGACTTGACGCCGGTCTTGGCGCCCTCCTCGACCGTGAAGATCAGGTCGACGCGGTTGTTCGGCTGCTCGATGATTTCGGGCGTGACGCGCACGTCGTAGCGGCCGGACCGGCGATAGATCTCGGCGATTCGCAGCGTGTCGGACTGCACCATGGCGCGGGAGAAGGTGCCGCGCGCCTTGGACTGGACCTCGGTGGTGAGCTGCTCGTCCTTGATCTTCTTGTTGCCCTCGAAGGCAACGCGCCCGATCACCGGGTTTTCCACCACGGAGACGATGATCTGGCCACCAGCGCCACGGTTGATTCGCACGTCCTGGAACAGGCCGGTCTCGATCAACGCCTTCAGGCCGTCATCGATGGCGCCCTGATCCAGGCGGCCACCGGGGCCCGGCTTGAAATAGGAGCGGATCGTCTCCACCTCGACACGGCGATTTCCTTCGACGGAAATCGACTGGACGGTCTGAGCGAGCGCAGACGAAGACACAAAAACAGCCCCAACCGGGGCAACCACCGGCGCGCCGAGCATGATCAGGGTTGCGAGCAAGCCACCCCGGAGTCGCAGTCCAAACTTCATTGCGCAACGCGCCCTTATCAGTACCAGACCCAACCCCAACGCTGGTCCGGGAGATTCCCCAAGTTCGAAGCCGCTTGTAGCCAATTTCCTCGGTGCCGCAAACGGCAGCAGACACCGTAATTTCAATTTCATTCCAAGACGTTGCTGATCAGCAACGCCACAAAAAAGCCCCTATCAGGACGCCGCCATCCGCAGGATGTCGTTGTAGGTGGCGAACACCATCAGCATCAGCACCAGACCGAGCCCGATCCGGAATCCCATCTCCTGGGTCCGCTCGGACAAGGGGCGGCCGCGGACCAGCTCGGCCGCATAGAACATAAGGTGACCGCCGTCGAGCAGCGGAATCGGGAACAGGTTCAGCAGGCCGATCGACACCGACAGCACCGCGCACAGATTGATCACAAACTGGAACCCGGCGCTGGCCGCCTGCCCCGACATCTTGGCGATGCCGAGCACGCCGCTGACCTCGTTGGGATTGCCCTGTCCGACGAACAGCGAGCCCAGGAACTTGAAAGTGCTGGTGATGATGAACCAGACCTGCTCGACCCCGATCTTGAGCGCCTCGCCGACGCCGACCGGCGTGGTCGAGGCCTCGCCGGCCTGAGCCTTGTGCTCGACGCCGAGCACGCCGAGACGGTGGCTGTTGCCGAAGGGATCCTTGCGTTCGAGCAGCGCCGGCGTCGCGGTCAGCGCCACGATGGCGCCGTCCCGCTTGACCTGGAAGGCAAGCGCCGAACCGGCATTCATCGCAACGATTCGCTGCATGTCGGCAAAGCTCTCGATCGGCTTGCCGTCGATCTGCACCACGACGTCGCCGATCTTGAAGCCCGCCGCAGCCGCCGCGCCGTCGGCCACGACACCATCGACGCGCGCGATCGTGCTCGGCTTGCCATAGTACAGCGCCATGCCAGCGAAGATTAGCGCGCCCAGGATGAAATTGGCGATCGGTCCAGCGACGACGATGGCGGCACGCGGGCCGACCTTCTTGTGGTGGAAGCTGCCGGCGCGCTCCTCGGCCGTCATGGCCGCGAGCGTCTGGGACGACGGCGTCGAGGCCTCGCTCTCGTCCCCGAAGAACTTGACGTAGCCGCCGAGCGGGATCGCCGAGATCTTCCAGCGGGTGCCATGGCGGTCGTTGAAACCGACCAGCTCAGGTCCGAAACCGAGCGAAAAGGTTAAGACACGAACGCCCGCCCAGCGCGCGACCAGGAAATGGCCGAGCTCATGGAAGAACACGACGATCGTCAGGACGAACAGGAAGGGAACCGCGTAGCCGAGGAGCCCATGAAACTATGGACGAAAAAGTCGATCATCGAATTCCCTCACCCAGCGCCGCAAGGCCCTGGCCCCGAACCACCTAGGATGCCTTTAAGGCAATTTGAGGCAATAGGGCGGCAGCTCTATTTCGCGCAACATGGTCAACAGAGATTGCATCGTCGGCTGACGTCAGCGGGGTCTGGTTCCCGCCCCGGATCCAGTCGTCCAGCGTCGCCTCGACCAGCCGCGCGATCGCGCCGAACCGGATCTTGCCGGCAATGAAGGCTGCGACCGCGACCTCGTTGGCGGCGTTGTAGACGGTGGTCGCCCCCTTCCCGGTCCGGAGCGAATCATAGGCGAGGCGCAGTCCGGGGAAGCGCTCGAAATCCGGCGCCTCGAAGGTCAGCTGGCCGATCTTGGCGAGATCCAGCTTGGCGGCGGGTCCCTTGATCCGGTCCGGCCAGCCGAGGCAATGCGCGATCGGTGTCCGCATGTCAGGCGCACCGAGCTGGGCCACGACCGAACAGTCCGAGAATTCGACCATGCCGTGAACGATCGACTGCGGATGAACCAGCACGTCGATCTCGTCCGGGCTCAGCGCGAACAGGTAGGACGCCTCGATCACTTCGAGGCCCTTGTTCATCATCGAGGCGGAATCGATCGTGATCTTCTGGCCCATGCTCCAGTTCGGATGCTTCAGCGCCTGGGCCAGCGTGGCCTGCTCGATGTCGGCAGGCTTCCAGGTGCGGAACGGGCCGCCCGAGGCCGTGATGATGACGCGAACGAGTTCGTCACGATTGCCCGAGGCGAGCGCCTGGAACAGCGCATTGTGCTCGGAATCGGCCGGCAGGATGCAGGCGCCCGCTTTCGCTGCGCGCTGCATGAAGAAATCGCCGGCGCAAACGAGGCATTCCTTGTTGGCCAGCGCGACATGCGCCCCGCGATCGACCGCAGCCAATGCGGGCTTCAGTCCGGCAGCGCCGCTGACGGCCGCCATCACCCAGTCGGCCGGCCGCGCGCCGGCTTCGATCACCGCGCTTTCACCGGCGCCGCATTCGGTGCTCGTGCCAGCCAATGCAGCCTTCAGCTCGGCAAGCTTGGAGGTGTCGGCGATCGCGACGAAACGCGCGGAAAATTCCCTGGCGAGCTTTGCCAGCGCCTCGACATTGCTGTTCGCCGTCAGGGCTTCGACCCGGTAGCGCTCGGGAGAGGCGCGCAGCAGATCCATCGTGCTGTCGCCGATCGAGCCGGTGGCGCCGAGAACCGTGACGCTGCGGACGGCAGACGCCGCAGCCTTGTTGTTACGCAATGGGACCGCGCTCATATCCTCACCAAACCATAAGACCGCTTCCGGCGCTATGCACACCATGGCGGAGGAAGCCGATAATCCATGCCATCAGGATGGCGGCGACAAAACCGTCCAGACGGTCCATTAGACCGCCATGGCCGGGAATCAAGTGACTGGAATCCTTGACATCGAAGCGCCGCTTCACCGCGGATTCGAGCAGGTCGCCCAAGGCCGAGACCACCGACAGGATGGCGCTGACGAGCAGCAGTGGAACCGCCTTCCCGAGCCCGCAGGCCGCAAAGCCGCCCGCCACCGCAAGGCTCGCCACGAAGCCGCCGAGCGCGCCGGCCCAGGTCTTCTTCGGGCTCACGCGCGGCCATAGTTTCGGTCCGCCAATGCTGCGGCCGGCGAAATAGCCGCCGATGTCAGTCGCCCACACCACGAGCAGGACGAACATCAGCGCTGAGAAGCCGTTGACGAGGTCCTTCCGCACCAGGATCGAAGCCAGCAGCGCCGCCGCGGCATAGGCAAACCCCGTCGCGGCCCAGACAAACTTGCCGCGCGCGATCAGCGTCACGATCGCGCCGCCTACGCAGCCAACGATGATCGCGGTCTTGAGCGCGCCGAAGGCGACGCAGGCCCCCATCATGGCAATGGTGATCGTCCCTGCCCCGGTCAGCGCGGCTGAGCCGGCGCCCACCACCATCAGCCATTCCGCGAACAGCCCGATCGACACCAGGGTGACGAGCAGCGCCCAGAGCCATCCACCGACGTACGCGACCGCAATGGTCAGCGGCGCCAGCACCAGGGCTGCGAGGACCCGCATCACGAGATTGCTCGGGGCCGGCTGCGAGCCCGCCGGTGCCGCGTCGTGTTCGCTCACGAGGCGGTTTTCGCGACGAGACCGCCGAAACGGCGCTCGCGCCTGGCGAATTCAGCGATCGCGCCTTCCAGCGCCGCCTTGTCGAAATCGGGCCAGTGGATCGGCACGAAGACGAGCTCGCTATAAGCGGCCTGCCACATCAGAAAGTTGGACAGGCGCTGCTCGCCGCTGGTGCGGATGATGAGATCGGGATCTGGAATGTCGGGCGCATCGAGATGGGCCCCAAGAGTCTCGGCGTCGATCGTGGCAGGATCGCGCTTGCCCTCGGCGACTTCGCGCGCGAGCTTCTGCGCCGCTTTCGCGATCTCGTGCCGCGAGCCGTAGTTGAAAGCGACGACGAGCGTGAGACGCGTGTTGTCGCGCGTCAGTTCCTCGGCCTCGTTGAGGAGCGCGCAGATGTCGCCCTCCAGCCCATCGCGCTCGCCGATGATGCGGACCTTGACGCCGTCGCGATGCAGGCTCGCCAGATCGTTGCGGATGAACCGCCGCAGCAGGCCGAAGAGATCGCCGATCTCGCTCGCCGGGCGCGACCAGTTCTCCGACGAGAAGGAGAAGATGGTGAGGTAGCGGATGCCGAGCTCATGCGAGGCCCGCACCACGCGGCGCAACGCCTCGACGCCGCGGCGATGCCCCTCCGCACGGGGCAAACCGCGCGCAGCCGCCCAACGCCCGTTGCCATCCATGATGATGGCGACATGCGCAGGCGCGTCGGACCGGTCGGGTCCTTCGGTGGCAGGCGCGGCGGCGTTGGACATGGAGGCAGCCTTAGACGGTGAGAATTTCTTTTTCCTTGGCGGCCAGCAACTGGTCGATCTCGGTGATGGTGCCGTCGGTCACCTTCTGCACCTCGTCGGCTTGACGCTTCTGGTCGTCCTCGGACATCTCGTGGTTCTTCTCGAGCTTCTTCAGAACGTCGAGGCCGTCGCGGCGGACGTGACGCGCGGCGACCTTGGCGGCTTCCGCGTATTTGTGTGCGACCTTGACGAGTTCCTTGCGACGCTCCTCGTTGAGTTCGGGAATGCGCAGGCGCAGCACCTGGCCTTCGGTCGCCGGCGACAGGCCGAGATTGGAATCGACGATCGCCTTCTCCACCGCCTTGACCATCGACTTGTCCCAGACCTGCACCGAGATCAGGCGCGGCTCCGGCACGCTGACGGTGGCGAGCTGATTGAGCGGCATGTGGCCGCCATAAGCGTCGACCTGCACCGGATCGAGCATCGATGCGGAGGCGCGCCCCGTGCGCAAGCCGCCAAGCTCGTGCTTCAGCGACTGGATGGCGCCCTGCATGCGGCGCTTCACTTCGTTGAGGTCGAAAGTACCCGTGGGCATCACGTTTCTCCTTCAAGATCCCGGCAACCGCTCCCGCGACCTTCCCTAAAGGCGCGCGACAAATGAGCGGTCAGCCGGCGACAATGGTTCCGTGGCCGACGCCACGCAGAATCGCGCCGATCGAGCCCGGCTCCGCGATCGAGAATACGATGATAGGCAGCGACGTCTCGCGGGCAAGCGCGAAGGCGGTCGCATCCATCACCTTGTAGCCGCCCTCGATCGCCTGTGAATGGGTCAGCCGGTCGAATCGCGTCGCGGCCGGATCCTTCTTCGGATCGGCCGAGTAGACGCCGTCGACATTGGTGGCCTTCAGCACGGCCTCGGCGCCGATCTCGGCGGCGCGGAGCACCGCGGTCGTATCGGTGGTGAAGAACGGATTACCGGTTCCACCACCAAGCAGCACGATACGTCCCTCGGCGAGGTATCTGTACGCCGCAGTGCGGGTGAACAGCTCTGAAATCTCGGGCATGACGAAGGCCGACAGCGTGCGCGCCGGCGTGCCCTTGCGCTCGATCGCCGATTCCAGCGCGAGGCAGTTCATCATGGTGGCGAGCATGCCCATGGTGTCGCCGGTCGGACGCGACACGCCGCGGGCCGATACCTCGACACCGCGCACGATATTGCCGCCGCCGATCACCACCGCAACCTCGGTGCCGAGATGGCGGGCGGCGATCAGGTCGTCCGCAACCCGGTCCACGGTCGGCTGATCGATGCCGAACCCCTGCTGTCCCGCGAGATATTCGCCGGACAGCTTGATCACCACGCGACGGTAAGCCGGATCAGTCATGAGCACTTTCCTCGTCCGGGCGCCGCTTCCGGCGGCACGCCGGAAGGAACGTTCCGGCGCTTACTTCTTGCCGCTGGCCGCCGCGACCTCGGCTGCGAAGTCGCTTTCCTGCTTCTCGATTCCCTCGCCGAGAGCATAGCGCACAAAGCCCGCGATCTTGATGGCGCCGCCGACCTTGCCTTCGGCTTCCTTCACCGCCTGCGCCACCGACTTGCCGGTGTCGTGGATGAAGGCCTGCTCGAGCAGGCAGACTTCCTTGTAGTAGGTCTTGAGGCCGGACTCGACGATCTTCTCGATCACGTTCTCCGGCTTGCCCTGCTGGCGATATTTGTCGGCGAGCACGTCCTTCTCGCGCTTCACGACCGCCGGATCGAGGCCGGTCGGATCGAGCGCGAGCGGGTTGGTGGCGGCGATATGCATCGCGATCTGGCGGCCGAGCGTAGCGAGCTCGTCGGCCTTGCCGGGCGACTCCAGCGCGACGATCACGCCCATCTTGCCGGCGCCCTCGACGACCGCGCCGTGGACGTAGCTCGACACCACGCCCTGGCTCACTTCGAGGGCAGCTGCGCGGCGCAGCGACATGTTCTCGCCGATGGTGGCGATCGCATCGTTGATCGCGGCTTCCACCGTGACGTCGCCGACCTTGGCGGCCTTGATCTTCTCGACATCGGCGCCGACGTCGAAGGCGACCTGGGCGATCATCTTGACGAGGCCCTGGAACTGACCGTTGCGCGCGACGAAGTCGGTCTCGGAGTTGACCTCGACCACGACGCCCTTGTTGCCCTTGGTGAGCGCGCCGATCAGGCCCTCGGCCGCGACGCGGCCCGACTTCTTGGCAGCCTTGGACAGGCCCTTCTTGCGGAGCCAGTCCTGCGCCGCTTCCATGTCGCCAGCGGTCTCGGTGAGCGCGGCCTTGCAGTCCATCATCCCCGCGCCGGTCGACTCGCGCAGGTCCTTGACCATCGCAGCTGTGATCGTTGCCATCGTTGAAAATCCTTTTTGCCTGCCGGTTTGCCGCGGCGTGGCATCAAATTGCCCCGCCGCGGTCCATCTCAGGAATTCGCGTCAACTGAAATGGTGGCCGGAGCTTATCCGGCCAACCCATCGCTCTTTTTGACTATTCCGCTTCCGCGGTCAGGGCCTTGGCCTTGGCGACCCAGGCGTCCGCGCGGCTCGGCAGACCGACTTCTTCGCCGATCTTGTGCGCGGTATCGTGGTCGAGCTCGGCGAGCTGCCAGAAGTGGAAGATACCGAGGTCGTTGAACTTCTTCTCGATCGCGCCCGAGACGCCCGGGAGCTTCTTCAGGTCGTCGGCGGTTCCGCGGGGACCCGCAAGGCCCTGGAAGCCGCTCGAGGAAGCGGCCGGCAGCTCTTCGGCGAGCGGACGGGTGGAGGCACCGATGTCGATGCCCGAATCACCCTGGGCGCGCGAGATGCCGTCGATCGCCGCACGGGCGATCAGGTCGCAATACAGCGAGATGGCGCGGCCGGCGTCGTCATTGCCCGGCACCACATAGGTGATGCCCTTCGGATCCGAATTGGTGTCGACGATCGCGGCGACCGGGATGTTGAGCCGCTGGGCTTCCTGGATCGCGATGTCTTCCTTGTTGGTGTCGATCACGAAGATCAGGTCGGGCAGACCGCCCATGTCCTTGATGCCGCCGAGCGAGCGGTCGAGCTTGTCGCGCTCGCGCTGAAGCGTCAGGCGCTCCTTCTTCGTGTAGGAATTGGCTTCGCCGCCCGCCAGCACCTCGTCGAGGTGACGCAGGCGCTTGATCGAGGCCGAGATCGTCTTCCAGTTGGTCAGCGTGCCGCCGAGCCAGCGCGAATTGACGAAATACTGCGCGCAGCGCTTGGCAGCGTCCGCGACGCCGTCCTGCGCCTGGCGCTTGGTGCCGACGAACAGGATGCGGCCGCCCTTGGCGACGGTGTCGCTCACCGCCTGCAAGGCGGTGTGCAGCAGCGGCACGGTCTGCGCGAGGTCGACGATGTGGATATTGTTGCGAGCGCCGAAAATGAACGGAGCCATTTTCGGATTCCAGCGGTGAGACTGGTGACCAAAGTGCACGCCAGCTTCGAGCAGCTGACGCATAGTGAAATCGGGTAGTGCCATCGTTCTAATTCTCCGGTTGGTTCCTCCGGAAACGTGTGAGCAAAACGGAGCGTTCTCGCCCCGGCTGCCACCGGACGGCCTTGTGAGCCATGTTTCCGTGTGAGATGGCGCGCTGTATAGCGCCATTCCGGCCAGAAGCAAGGAAATAAGGGCCTTCAGGGGCGGTTTTCGCCCGCCGAAGGCCCATTCCACGATTGCCGCCCTCCGCTAGCACCTCGGCTGGTTCGGCGGGCATTTCTTTGCAGCCGGCGGCGGCGCCGCGCCGGCGTCTCGCAGGGCCGAACGATTCGGCGCAGGCGCGGACGCTTGGCGGGCCGTTTCTGGCCGCTCCCTGCCTTCTGCGTAGGCGCCTCAGTCATGAACGGTTCGATTCTCCGTAAGCTGCGCCATAATGC
>LNAP01004169.1_pt1 | contig 14234 bp, 13 predicted proteins | sample 602601 | NCBI WGS metagenome assembly LNAP01 (sample SAMN02440304, study PRJNA202911) | soil metagenome | biome: Subtropical and temperate rainforests or woodlands; isolation source: soil samples (1 kg each in a 20% v/v slurry with milli Q water) were... ...
GGTCGAGGATCACGCCAACCGCGACCGCATCGCCGGCCTGCTGCGTTTTGCCACCACGGCCGAATCGACGCCCACGGTGTCGCTGGCCGACTACGTGGCGCGCATGAAGGACGGCCAGAAAGCCATCTACTACATCACCGCCGACTCGGTGGCCGCCGCCGCCGCCTCGCCGCACCTGGAGGCCCTGCGCGCCCGCGGCGTGGAGGTGCTGCTGCTGGGCGACCGCATCGACGAGTGGCTGGTCGGCAGCCTGCCCGCCTTCGACGGCAAGCCGCTGCAATCGGCCGCGCAGGCGGATTTGAACCTGGACGAGCTCGGCCCGGCCGAAACCGAATTGCCGCCGGTGGCCGACGCCGACTGGCAGCCGACCCTGAGCGCCCTGCAGACGGCGCTCAAGGACACCGTCGAATCGGTACGCCTGTCGGATCGCCTGACCGAATCGCCGGTGTGCCTGGTGGCCGGCAAGGAAGGCCTGTCCGGCAACCTCGAACGCCTGCTCAAGTCCGCCGGCCAGGCCGTGCCGGACAACAAGCGGGTGCTGGAGATCAACCCCCGCCACCCGCTGCTGGCGCGCGTCAAGGCCGGCGCCGACGCCGAGCACATCGACGACTGGGCGCGGCTGCTGTATGAACAGGCGCTGCTGGCCGAGGGCGGGCAGCTGGAGGCGCCGGCGCAGTTCGTGCAGCGGTTGAACCGGTTGCTGTTGGGTGGATGAAGAGGCAAGAGACAAGAGGCAAGAGGCAAGGGGATGGTTTTGACGATGTGTGGTGACGCGGGTTTTGGTGCCGGTCTGGAAAATGACAGGCCGCGCTTGCGCTTCCGGAGCCTTGGCCGGCGATTGATCGGGCCGGGTGCAAGGTCGTGAGCGGCGGGGAAACGAATCCGGGCCCGCCGGCCTGGGTCAGCGAGGCGTTGCAGGCGCCGGTCAGCGAGGCCGAAGTCCTGCACGACGGCGCGCTGTTGCGCTACCGGTCCTGGGGCACGCCCGGCCTGCCGGGACTGGTGCTGATCCACGGCGCCATGGCGCACGCCAACTGGTGGGATTTCATCGCGCCGCGCTTTGCCGAGCGTTTTCACGTGGTGGCGCCGCACCTGTCCGGCATGGGCGACAGCGAGCATCGGGAGGCGTATTCGACCGCGCTGTTCAGCGACGACGTGGTTGCCGTCATGGACCATGCCGGTCTGGGTGCCGATACGGTGGTCATCGGCCACAGCCTGGGCGGGGCGGTGGCGCTGACGCTGGGCGTGCGCCATGCGGGGCGCGTGCGCGGCATCGTGATGCTGGACTCGGCTGTGTTTCCGCCGGATGAGCCCTCGCCGTTCGACCCGACCAAGGCGCCGTATCGCCCAAAGACCGTCTGCGCCGACTATGAGACCGCTGTTCGCCGGTTTTTCCTGTTGCCGCAGCAGCCCTGTCAGCATCCCTACCTGCTGCAGCACATCGCCCACCATTCGGTGGCGCCGATGAAGGGCGGCTGGAGCTGGAAATTCGACGATGCGCTGTTCAAAAAGCTGCACCTGCACGAGCCGTGGCGCGAGCTGGAAGCCCTCGAAACGCCCCTGGCGGTCATCCATGGCGACCACAGCGCGGTCTTCACGCCGGCGGTCAAGGACTACATCGGGCGCCTGGCGCGCCAGCGCGGCTGGCCCATGTTCGCCATCCCGGGCGCGCACCACCACTTGATGCTCGACTCGCCGCGCGCGCTGTGCGGCGCCCTGCACGGGCTGCTGGCCGGCTGGCCCACGGCTGCGTGACGGCGCCGTTTCGGCCGGCCGTCGCGCTCAATCCAGCGTGTCGGCCAGACTCAGCCGATAGCCTCCGGCCACCTCGATATTGGCGCCGGTGATGTAGCCGCCGGCCGGGGAGAGCAGAAACAGCACCGCGCCGGCGATGTCATCGACCTGCGCCGGGCGGCCCAGCGGCACGTGCTTTTCGATGTCCGCCGGCAGGTCGACCGAGTTGTCGATGTGGCCGGGCGAGACCATGTTCACGCGCACGCCCTGCGGCCCCAGCGCTTGCGCCAGGCTGCGCGTGAGCACCAGCAGTCCGGCCTTGGAAATCTGGTAGGCCATGGCGCGGGTGTTGGCCACCAGGTGCTCGACGCCGGCGTAGCCGAGGTTGATGACGTGGCCCATGCCGGAGGCCACCAGCGCCGGCAGGGCGGCGCGGATCAGCGCGTAGGGCGCCGTGAGGTTGGTCTCCAGCGTGGCGCGAAACTGCTCCGGCGCCAGGCCGAGCGGGTCGCCGAGCGGGTAGTTGCCGACGTTGTTGACCAGCACGTCGAGGCGCCCGGCCTGCGTCAGGGCGGCTTCGATCAGCGCTTCGGCTTGCCCCGGCACCGCCAGATCGGCGCTGATCGCGAACCCCCGCCGGCCGAGCGCGGCGATTTCGGCCACCGCGCTTTCGGCGTCCTGCCGCGACCGGCCGTAATGCACCACCACGTCCGCACCGGCCCGCGCCAGGGCCAGGGCCAGGCCACGGCCGGTGCGCCGGGCAGCACCGGTGACCAGCGCCACGCGGCCGCTGAGGTCGGCGGTCGGTGCCGCCGTCATCGGCGCCGTTCGAGGCTGACGCCGACGCTGCGCGCGGCCGGCAGGATGTCCGGCTTGCGCACGCGCACGCGCACCCGGCTCACCTGCGGGTAGCGTTCCAGCAGCAGCTGCGTGGCGTGGCTGACGTAGGCCTCCACCAGATAAAACCGGCCTTCCACGGCCAGCCGGGTGAGGTGTTCGGCCGCCACCGCGTAGTTGATGGTGTCGTTGATGCTGTCGCTGGCGGCAGCGGCGGCGAAATCGATATCCAGCTCCGCATCGATCAGGATGCGCTGGTCGTGCAGGCGCTCGGATTCGATGATGCCGATGACGCAGTGGACCGTCAGTTCCTCGATGTGGATGGTGCCGATGCTCATGGGTGAAAACTGCTCCGGAATCAGCTGACGACCGCGTAGCGGCCGGTCTTGACGAAGGCGATGTACTCGCGCAGGCCGCGCATCAGGTCGTACTCGGGCAGGTAGCCGAAGTCGGCCTGCGCGCGCGGGTCGGGCGCAATCGGACCGGCCCGGAATGGGCCGGCCTCGGTCGGTGCCTCGGGCACCTCGATGTCGGCGCCGGGTATCAGCGCCTTGATCGCCTGCACGACCTGGTACAGCGTGCTGGCGACCGGCGCGTTGATGTCGTAGACCACGTGCGGCAGGTCGGCGGCCAGGGTGGCAGTCATGCAGCCGCGGCCGGCGTCGGCGCCGTACAGCATGGGGATGATGGGTGCCGAGTAGGCCAGCAGCGGATTGTCGTAGTGCACCGGCTCGCCGCGCAGCGGCTTCTCGATGAACGGCTGCAGGCCCTGGCCGACGGCGCCGGCAAAGGCGAAGCCCGGCCCGTACACCTGCCCGCCCAGGCGCAGGATGCGCACGTCCAGGTCGTACAGCTGGCGATAGTCGTTGGCCAGCAGCTCGGCGCCGACCTTGGCGCTGGCGTAGGGATCGGCGGGGATGTCGAACTTGCCGGTATTGAGCGTTCCGGAGAAGGCCGCGCCGGTCCACCCGGTCTTGCCGGTGGACACGTAGCTGACGCGCTTGATGCCCATGGCGCGGGCGCATTCGAGCACGTTCAGCGTGCCCATGATGGTCAGCTCGGCGTTGGCGTAGGGCCGCGCGTAGGCGCCGGGGGTGAGGAAGCTCGCCGTGTGCAGGATGCGCGTCACGTCCAGCTCGCGCACGGCCCGGTACAGGTCCGGCGCGTGCAGCACGTTGCCCTGCATCAGCGTGACCTTGTCGCGGATGTCGGCCAGCAGTTCGGTTTTCAAGACCATGTCGAAGGCCGCCACCGGCACGCCGCGAGCCGCCGCCTCGCGCACCGCAAACGAGCCCACCAGGCCACAGCCGCCGGTTACCAGAATTGTCACGGGTCTCTCCTCTTGTGTCGTGGCTTGAAAATGAATCCATGCGCATTCGGCCCGGGAGCGGGCCTCCCACACCGCCTCGAAGAGTGTGGGAGCGGCGCCGTCGCCGCGAACGGTGCGTTTCCTCAGGAAGTCGCCAGCACCAGTTCGCTGGTGGCCGAAGGCTGCAGCGGCGCATCCTCGGCCGGCAGCACGATAGTCAGGCGCCGGACCGGCACGCCATTGTCCATCAGTGCGGCGCGGATTGCCTCGCCGCGTGCCTGCGCCAGCGCCCGCAGGGCCGCCGTATCCGGAGCCATGGCGGCCAGCAGGCGCTCACGCCCGGCGCGCGCCGCCGCGGCGCGCTGCTCGGCAGCAGTCGGCTGGGTATCGGCCGGTGCGGGCACTGCCGGCGGCTCGTTGCCGAAACGCTCTTCGTACAGCGCGATCAGGCGCTCGGTCCAGTCGGCATCGCCCTCGAACGGATCATCATCTTCACCGCCCGCCTGGCCGAGGGCCGCCCCCAGCGCCTGCTGCGCCAGGGCCCGGGCGTCGTTCTGGTCTGCCAGCGGGTGGATGTCCAGCGTGAGCTGCGGCCGCGCGATGAGGGCCTGCGCCACTTTCTGCAGGGGTTCCATCTGCGCCGCCGGCAACTGCGCGCTGCCGGGGGCGAACGCGACTGTCCGCAGGTCTTTTGCCTTGCCGCCGACCAGGCGCGCCAGCAGGGTGAAGGGTGTTTTCACCGCCTTGACCACGAGCGCCCTGATCGCCTTGCCGATCAGGGCGCCGTAGTCGAACTGCGGGTTCGAGAGATCGCCGCGCAGCGGCAGGGCGACGTCGATGACTCCGCGCGAGTCCTTGAGCACTGCCAGGGCCAGGGTCAGCGGCAGGTCGAGCGCGTCCGGACTGTCCACCCGCTCGCCCAGCACCAGACGGTTGAGGATGATTCGGTTGTTGCCGATCACCTGTGGCCCGCTTACCGTGTAATCGAGGTCCACGTCCAGCGTGCCGCGCTCGATGCGGTAGCCGGCAAACCTGCTCACGTAGGGCGTGAAGGTCGCCATCTCGACCCCGGTGAAGGACAGCTTGAATGCGGCTTCGCGCGGTACGCCGACGGTAAAGCTGCCCTCGACCGTGGCTGGCGCGTACTGGTCGATGCGACCGTTCAGCACGACGCGCGCCGGCTGCGTGGCATCACTCGCCAGGCCGTCGATGTTGCCTTTCAGCTGCTCGATGCTGACCGCGAAATGCGGCGTCAGGCTGTGGTCTTCGATGTGGAGCGTGCCGCGACTGACGCGCACCGTGTCGACCGCGAAGCGCATCGGCGCCGGCCCGGGGCCATCGTTGGTCACTGGTGAGTCGGTGACTGGCGCCACGTCGCGTGGCCCGAAGCGCGACAGGTTGCTTTGCCGGTTCTCGGTGATGACAGCCCGCAGCACTGGCCGGTTGATCCAGATCTTGCTGGACGTGACGCCCTGCGCGCTGGCCTGCAGCTGATCCACGCGCAGCGTGCGCAGCGCCAGCAGCGCCTCGTCGCGTTCGGTGTCCCACAGATCGACACGGGACAGCGTGACCTGGCCGCGGAATTCCGGCCCCGGCCCGCCGAGCGTCAGCTGTCCGGTGGCCGCTGCCGTACCGCTGCGCAAGGCGACCGGGCCGACGTCCGGCAGGTAGGGCGCCAGCGGCGGCAGGGGCAGGCCCTTGGCGGTGATTTCAAGCTCGGCCGGGCCGGCTGGCAACACCGCCTCGCCGGCCAGCCCGAAGGTGCCACCGTCCGCCAGGCTGCCGGTGAGGCTCACCGGCACCTTGTCCGGCGCGCCCAGCGCACCGATGTCGACCTGCTCCAGCGTGAGGTCCTGGTGCAGCGCCGGCTGCACCGTTTCATCGCTGATGCTCAGGCGCTGGCCGGTCAGCGCCAGGGCGCCCAGCGTGACCTGCCAGCTTGGGCCGGCGGGATCCGTTTCGTCGTTGCCGGCCTGGCGGGTCAAGTCCTGAAGGTTGATTCGTCCGTCGGCTGCCCGCGCCAGCGCCAACCAGTTGTCGCGTCCGCTGATCCGGCCCACGGACACGCGCCGGGCGGCCAGATCGAGGGCCAGTTCATCCACGGCCAGTTCGGCAATCTGCGCCAGCGGGGCGTCGCTGGCATCGGCAAGCGCGGTCTGGCGCAGGCTCATGCGACCGTCGCTGAGTCGCACCGCCCCGCCGGCAGCCAGCGATAGCGTGGCGTTGGCGTCGATTTTTCCCCCACGCGCTTTCAGGGGTAGCGCGCGTTCCAGGTAGGCCAGCGCCGGTTCGGCGTCGATGCCCTGCAATGAGAAGCGGCCGTCGAGCGCCAGCGGCGCCGGCACGAGATCGGCCTGCAGGCGCAGCGTGCCGCCGCCTGCGCGGCCCCGCAACAGCACGGGAATCGGTTCTGCGGCCTGGCTGTCGAAGCCGGCCATCGACACGACCAGATCGGTCAGGCGCAGCGCGGCAGCCGGCCGTGCACTGGCGTCGCGCACGACAAGCGCGCTGCCATCGACGTTCATCCGGTCGATGCGCAGCCGCGGCGGCGGACCGCCATCGCCGCCGCCGGCCGGCAGTTGCGGGCTGATGCCGCCGCCCTCCAGGAGACCGAGCTGCCCGCGCGCACCGCGTACCGTCAAGGCGTCAAGATGCACGCTGCGTGTCCACAGGGAGTCGACCGCAAGGTCGGCCATGGCACTGTCCACCGCCAGCAGCAGGGCGCCATCGGGATCGCTCAGGTGCAGGCCGTCGATCCGCAGCGCCAGCCGCAAAGGGTCGAAATCGAGCGCTGCCACATGGGCGGTGCCGCCGGTGGTTTCGGCGAGGGTCTGCTCGGCGTAGAGCCGGGCGCGCTCGGGCACGGCCATTGCAGCCGCCACAAGTGCGGCCAGCAACGCCAGCATGAGCAGGCAGCGCCAACGACAGCGGTGGCGCAGGTTCGCTATTGCCAGGAAGGCGCGCATGGTCCCGATCTTAAGCCGCGAAAGCGGCACGAGCGAGCCGGCCGGCCATCCGTGCGGGCCATAATGGCCGTTCAGTCAGCCTGCGCTGACCCCTCATACGGAGCAGACGACCATGACCCTTCGAGATGCCGCCACAGTGGTTCTGGTGCGCGAGGCGGGCGACGGCGCGCCGGGCTTCGAGGTGTTCATGCTGCTGCGCACGGTCAAGAGCGATTTCAATGCCGGGGCTTATGTATTCCCCGGCGGCGGGGTCGACCGCAGCGACGGCGGCGCGCAGGCACAGCGTGTGTGCAGCGGGCTCGACGCCCGCCAGGCCAGCGCGCGTCTGGGCATCGCCGACGGCGGCCTGGCGTTCTACCTGGCGGCGATTCGCGAGTGTTTCGAGGAAGCCGGCGTGCTGCTGGCGGCCGATGCCGCCGGGCAGACCTTGAGCCTGCACGAGCCGGCAACGCAGCAGCGCTTCGCGGCGTACCGGGCGGCGCTGAATGCCGGTCAGACCACGCTGGCGGCCATCTGCGAACGCGAGCACCTGCGCCTGCCGCTGGACCAGGTCCATTACTACAGCCACTGGATCACGCCCGAGGGCATGCCGCGGCGCTACGACACGCGGTTTTTCCTGTGCCGGGCGCCGCTCGGTCAGGAACCGCTGCACGACGGCGAGGAAACCGTCGACCATTGCTGGGTCCGTCCGCAGGAGGCCCTGGCGCGGCACGCGGCCGGCGGCTTCAACCTGGTACCGGCCACGCGCAAGCAGCTCGAATTCCTGGCCCGGTACCCGACGGTCGATGCCCTGCTGGCGGCGGTACGCAGCATCGGGCAGGTGCCGGCGATACTGCCGCAACTGATCATCGGCGCCGACGGCAAGCCCGAGCGGGTGCGCCTGCCGCTGCCGGAAGGCGTGGAAGAAATCGACCTGCGTGGAGTGGCCCTGTGAACGCTGCCGGCAACCCCTTCGATACGCCACAGATTCGCGCCGAGTTCCCATTCGCGGCGGCGGTGGACGTGTGGCCCGGCGTGCGGCGCATCACCGCGCCCAATCCGGGCCTGATGACCGGCCCCGGCACCAATACCTATCTGGTCGGCAGCCGTCAGGTGCTGGTCATCGATCCGGCCTGCGACGCCCCGGCGCATCTGGATGCCATCAAGCGCGCCGCAGGCGATGCCATCACCGCCGTGCTGGTCACGCACGCCCACCCGGACCACGCCCCCGGCGCGCGGGAACTGGCCCGCGACTGCGGCGTGCCGGTGTACGGCAGCGGCATCGCGCTGGCCGGCGTCAGCACGCCGGGCTTCGCGCCCGACCGGGTACTGGCCGATGGCGATACCCTGCCGACCGACGCCGGTCCGCTGCGCGCCCTGCGCACACCCGGCCACGCCGCCGACCACATCTGCTACCTGCTCGAAACGCAGCGCCTGCTGTTCGCCGGCGACCATCTGATGGATGGCACCACGGTGGTGATCGCGCCGCCCGATGGCGACATGGCGGCCTATCTGGCGTCCTTGCGGCGCCTGCAGCAGGAGCCCGTCGAGCGTATCGCCCCCGGGCACGGCCGGCTCATGGAAGGCGCGCAGGCCACCGTGCAACAGGTCATCGACCACCGCCTGGCGCGCGAGGCGGCCATTCTCAAGGTGCTGGAGGGTGGGGGCGGGCGCAGCATCCCGGACCTGGTGGCCGAACTCTACGTCGGCGTCCCGAAGGCCCTGCACGCATTGGCCGAACTGTCGGTTTATGCGCATCTGATCAAGCTGGCGGCGGAAGGGCGGGTGCAGGGTGATGGCCGCGCCGCAGTGTGGCGGCGGGTCGTCTAACGAAACACGGAGGTATTCAGCTTCCCGCAGCGCCGGCACGCGCTGCCAGAATCAGTGGCTACCAGTGAGTCATCGGAGGACTGGTGCCCGGCTCGCCGGGCGATGCGTCCTCGCGTAGGGCCGGTCCGTCGTCCATCGCGCAGCGAAGCCGCTACAGCGGGTCGTGGCGGGTCGCTTCTGATCAGGCGCGCGCCAGCAGGCACACGGCGTGGGCGGCGATCGCCTCGCCGCGGCCGACCGGACCCAGGCCCTCGGTGGTGGTGGCCTTGACGCTGACGGCGTCGATGTCGAGGCCCAGATCGGCGGCGATGTTGGCGCGCATGGCGTCCCGATGCGGGGCGAGCTTGGGCCGCTGCGCCAGCATGGTGGCGTCGATGTTGACCACCGAGTAACCGGCTTCGCGTACCAGCGCAACCACGCGCCGCAAGAGCAGGCGGCTGTCTGCGCCTGCATAGGCCGGATCGGTGTCCGGAAAGTGCTGGCCGATGTCGCCCAGGGCCGCCGCGCCCAGCAGCGCGTCGGCCAGGGCGTGCAGCAGCACGTCACCATCGGAGTGCGCAATCGGGCCGTGGCTGTGGGGGATCTGGACGCCACCCAGCACCAGGGGTCGGGCGGGCGCCAGGGCGTGCAGGTCGTAGCCGTGGCCGATGCGCATCAGGTCTCCAGGGTGCTTTGGGCAGGGCGATCGAAGCGCGCTTGCGCGGCCAGCAGGCACTCGGCCAGCGGCAGGTCCTGCGCCACGGTGATCTTGATGTTGTCGCGCCGGCCGGCCAGCAGGCGCGGGCGAAAGCCTGCGCTTTCCATGGCCTGGGCCTCGTCGGTGGGTTCCTGGTCGGCAGCCAGCGCACCGCCCAGCGCCGTCCGCAGCACATCAAGCCGAAACCGCTGCGGCGTCTGCACCGTCCACAGGCCCTCGCGCGGCACGGTTTCGCGCACCCGGCCGGCGGCGTCGGCGCGCTTTACGGTGTCGGTCAGAGGTGTGGCCAGCAGGCAGCCGTGCTCCTCCAGCGGCTCGGCGCACAGGCTGTGGATGTCGCCCGCATGCAGCAGCGGGCGCACGGCGTCGTGCACCAGCACTGGCGTTTGCGGCTGCTGGCGGTCGGCCAGCCAGTCGAGTGCGGCCAGCACGGACGCGCCACGGCTGGCGCCACCGGTCACCACCTGCAGCGGTTTGGCGCAGGTGAAGCCGAGCGCCTGCCAGTACGGATCGGCCTCGCGCAGCGCCAGCACGATGCCGGCGACGCGCGGGTGTGCGGCCAGGCGTTCGAGGGTGTGCACCAGCACGGGTGCGCCGGCCAGCGGCAGGTACTGCTTGGGCAGGTCCGCGCCCATGCGCACGCCGATGCCGGCGGCGGGCACGATCGCCCAGTGGTCGGCGCTCGGCAGGGCTTCCGCCACCGGACGCCTACTCGATGACGCGGATGAAGGTCTCGCCGGGCTTGATCATGCCAAGCTCGCTGCGGGCGCGGTCTTCCACGGCAGTCACGCCGCTGCGCAGGTCCTCGACCTCGGCCGTGAGCTGCGCGTTGCGTTCGGCCAGCTGGTCGACCGCGTCGCGTTCGCGCACGACCCGGTCCTGCAGCTCGCCAAGCTCGAACAGGTTGCCGGGCGCCACCAGCAAACGGTGTTGCAGGCCGAGCATGACCAGCAACAGCGCAAGCAGGCCGGCGCGCATGGGCATCAGCGGGCGAGCGACCCGAACACGCCGGCGCCCGGATAGCGCGCCGCGGCACCCAGCTCCTGCTCGATGCGCAGCAGGCGGTTGTATTTGGCCACCCGGTCCGAGCGGGACAGCGAGCCGGTCTTGATCTGCCCGGCGCCGCTGCCGACCGCGATGTCGGCGATGGTGGTGTCCTCGGTCTCGCCCGAGCGGTGCGAGATCACCGCCGTGTAGCCGGCGCTGCGCGCCAGGCGCACGGCGTCCAGCGTTTCCGACAGCGTGCCGATCTGGTTCACCTTGATCAGGATGGAGTTGGCCACGCCGGCCGTGATGCCCTTCTGCAGCGTGGCCGGGTTGGTCACGAACAGGTCGTCGCCGACCAGCTGCACGCGCTTGCCCAGGCGCTCGGTGAGCAGCTTCCAGCCGTCCCAGTCGTCCTCGGCCTGGCCGTCCTCGATGGAGATCACCGGGTAGCGGTCGGCCAGATCGGCCAGGTACGCAACGAATTCGGCCGACGTCAGGCTGCGCTTCTCGGATTCGAGCTCGTAGCGGCCAGCCTTGTAGAACTCGCTGCTGGCCACGTCGAGCGCCAGCAGCACCTGTGTCCCGGCGGCATAGCCGGCATCGCCGATGCTGTCGAGCACCACCTTCAAGGCTTCTTCGTTCGAGGCCAGGTCCGGCGCGAAGCCGCCTTCGTCGCCGACGGCGGTGTTAAGGCCCCGTGCGCGCAGGCGGCGCTTGAGGGCCTGGAAAATCTCGGCGCCGCAGCGCAGGGCTTCCGAGAAGCTCGGCATGCCGGCCGGGATGACCATGAATTCCTGCAAGTCGACGCTGTTGTCGGCATGCGCGCCGCCGTTCAGGATGTTCATCATCGGCACCGGCAGGCACATGTCGACGCCGCCGCACAGCAGGTTGATGTGCCGGTACAGCGGCAGCCCGCGCGCCGCGGCGGCCGCATGGGCGGCCGCCAGGGACACCGCCAGTGTGGCGTTGGCGCCCAGGCGCGCCTTGTTGTCGGTGCCGTCGAGTTTGAGCAGCACGTCGTCCAGGCCGCGCTGGTCGGCCGGGTCCAGGCCGCGCACCGCCGGCAGGATTTCCCGCAGCACGTTGTCGACCGCCTTGCGCACGCCCTTGCCGCCATAGCGGGCAGCGTCGCCGTCGCGCAGTTCCAGCGCTTCGCGCGAACCGGTGGAGGCGCCCGAGGGCACCGCCGCCCGGCCCAGGTGGCCGCTGTCGGTCAGGACGTCCACTTCCACGGTGGGAAAGCCGCGCGAGTCGAGGATTTCGCGGGCCTTGATATCGACGATCGTGCTCATCGGGGTCTCAGGTTGATTGCATCAGGGCCTGCTCGGCAAAACCGGCGGCCTTGACGGTGCGGTCCAGGCTGACCAGGGTTTGCAGCAGGTTTTCCATGCGGTCCAGCGGCCAGGCGTTGGGTCCGTCGGACAGCGCGCGGGCCGGGTCGGGGTGGGTTTCCATGAACAGTCCGGCCACGCCGGCGGCCACGGCGGCCCGCGCCAGCACCGGCACGAACTCGCGCTGGCCGCCGGAACGGTCGCCCTGCCCGCCGGGCAGTTGCACCGAGTGCGTGGCGTCGAACACCACCGGGCAGCCGGTTTGCCGCATCACGGCCAGGCCGCGCATGTCGACCACCAGGTTGTGGTAACCGAAGGACACGCCGCGCTCGCACACCATGACCCGGCCTTCGCCGCCGGCGGCGAAGGCCTTGGCCACCACCTGCGCCATGTCGTCCGGCGCCAGGAACTGGCCCTTCTTGATGTTGACCGGCTTGCCGCTGGCGGCGGCGGCTTCGATCAGATCGGTCTGGCGGCACAGAAAGGCCGGCGTCTGCAGCACGTCCACCACCTGCGCGGCGGCCTGCACGTCATCCGGTGTGTGCACGTCGGTCAGTACCGGCACGCCGAGCGTCTCGCGCACCTCGGCCAGGATCGCCAGGCCGGCGTCCCGGCCCGGACCGCGAAAGGACTTGCCGGAACTGCGATTGGCCTTGTCGAACGAGGCCTTGAAGATGAACGGCACGCCCAGCCGGGCGCAGATGTCCTTGAGCGTGGCGGCGGTGTCGAGCGCCAGAGTGCGGCTTTCCGCCACACACGGCCCGGCGATCAGGAACAGCGGCCGGTCCAGGCCGACCTCGAATCCGCACAGCCTCATGCCGGCACCGGGTGCGGGGCGCGGGCGGCGCGGTGGATGCGCGCGGCCTCGACGAAGCTGCCGAACAACGGGTGCCCGTCGCGCGGATTGGAGGTGAACTCCGGGTGGAACTGGCAGCCGATGAACCACGGGTGATCCGGCAGTTCGATGATCTCGACCAGGCCGCCCTGCTCGGAGCGGCCGGACACCACCAGACCCGCCGCCTCCAGGGCCGGCAGCAGGCGCGGGTTCACTTCGTAGCGGTGGCGATGGCGCTCGACGATGCGCTCCTTGCCGTAGATGCGCCGCGCCAGGGTGTCCTCGGCGAGCAGGCAGGTCTGGCCGCCCAGGCGCATGGTGCCGCCCAGGTCGGTGCCGGCGGTGCGCTGCTCGAGGCGGCCGCTTTCGTCCAGCCATTCGGTGATCAGGGCCACCACCGGCTGCGGCGTGGCCGGATCGAACTCGGTGCTGTGGGCGCCGTGCATGCCGGCGACGTTGCGTGCGAACTCGATCACCGCCACCTGCAGGCCCAGACAGATGCCCAGGTACGGGAGACCGTGCTCGCGCGCGAAGCGCACGGCGGCGATCTTGCCCTCGATGCCGCGCTCACCGAAGCCGCCCGGCACCAGGATGGCATCCATGCCGGCCAGGCAGGCGGTGTCGTCGCTGTGCAGGGACTCGGCGTCGATGTAGTGCACGTTGACTTTCGTGCGGGTGTGGGCGGCGGCGTGGTCCAGCGCCTCGTTCAGGGACTTGTAGGAATCGGCCAGGTCGATGTACTTGCCGACCAGGGCGATGTCCACCGCCGCGGTCGGGTGCTCGAAGTCGTGGATGTAGCGGTCCCAGGCGTCCAGGCGCGAGGTGCCGACCGGCAGGTCGAGGCGGCGGGCGACGAAATCGTCCAGGCCCTGATCGTGATAATGGCGCGGAATCTTGTAGATGTTGTCCAGGTCCTCGGCCGAGATCACGGCCTCGCGCGGCACGTTGGTGAACAGGGCGATCTTGCGCCGTTCTTCCTCCGGCAGCGGCGCACAGCAGCACGTCCGGGCGGATGCCGATGGCCTGCAGCTCCTTGACCGAGTGCTGCGTGGGCTTGGTCTTGATCTCGCCGCTGGCGCGCAGGTACGGCACCAGCGTCAGGTGCATGTATAGCACGTCGTGGTGCGGGCGCTCCAGGCCCATCTGGCGGATGGCCTCCAGGAACGGTAGCGACTCGATGTCGCCCACCGTGCCGCCGACCTCCACCAGCGCCACGTCGGCGTCGCCGGCGCCCTCGACGATGCAGCGCTTGATCTCGTCGGTGACGTGCGGGATGACCTGCACGGTGCGCCCCAGGTACTCGCCGCGGCGCTCGTTGCGCAGCACCGCCTCGTAGACCTGGCCGGCTGTGAAGTTGTTGGCGCGGCGCATCGGCATGCGCCCGAAGCGCTCGTAGTGGCCCAGATCGAGGTCGGTCTCGGCGCCGTCGGCGGTGACGTAGACCTCGCCGTGCTGGAACGGGCTCATGGTGCCCGGGTCGACGTTCAGGTACGGATCAAGCTTCAGGAAGGTGACCTTCAGGCCACGCGACTCCAGCAGCGCGCCGATGGAGGCGGCGGCGATCCCCTTGCCCAGCGAGGAGACCACGCCACCGGTAACGAAGATGTATTTCGGCATGCGCGTCCGGGTGGCAAAAAGCGGGAAAAAAGCGCGCAAAAAGTACCAGATACGCCCTATCCGGACAATCGGCGGCGGCGCAGATCGCGCAGCGCCGCGGCCGCCGCGGTCG
>LNAP01011614.1_pt1 | contig 14233 bp, 11 predicted proteins | sample 602601 | NCBI WGS metagenome assembly LNAP01 (sample SAMN02440304, study PRJNA202911) | soil metagenome | biome: Subtropical and temperate rainforests or woodlands; isolation source: soil samples (1 kg each in a 20% v/v slurry with milli Q water) were... ...
ACTGACATGCGCGCTGCATCGCGCGCGCCCACGCTGTCGCAAACGTGGGAGTCCGACATGCGCTACGCGATCGTCACCGAGACCTACCCGCCGGACATCAACGGCGTCGCCCTGACGGTCCAGGGGCTGGAAGAGGGCCTGCGCCAGCGTGGCCATGAAATCAGCCTGGTACGCCCGCACCAGCCCAGCGACACGCACGCCCCGGCCCGTCACGACACCCTGCTGGTGCGTGGCGTACGGCTGCCGCACTATCCTGGCCTGCGCTTCGGCCTGCCGGCGCCCCTGGCCTTGCGCGAACACTTGCGCCATTTCGCGCCCGATGCGATCTACGTGGCCACCGAAGGCCCCCTGGGCTGGTCGGCGCTGCGCGCGGCCAGGCGCCTGGGCATCCCGGTGGCAACCGGCTTCCATACCCGTTTCGATCACTACATGGGCGACTACGGCATGCCGTGGCTGCGCCCGGTGGCGCTGCGCTGGATGCGGCGCTTCCACAACGGCGGCGATGCCACGCTGGTGCCCACGCGCGAGCTGGCCGACTGGCTGGGACAGACGGCCTTCGCCAAGGTCCAGCGGCTGGCGCGCGCGGTGGATACCAGCCAGTTCCATCCCCGCTTCCGCGACCAGGCCCTGCGCCAGCAATGGCAGGCCGGTGAGCAGGCGCCGGCGCTGCTGTCGGTGGGCCGCATCGCCGCCGAAAAGAACCTGCGCCTGGCGGTCCAATCCTTCCGCCGCCTGCAGCAGCAGTGCCCGCAGGCGCGCATGGTGTGGGTGGGCGACGGCCCCGAGCGCGCGGCGCTGCAGGCAGCCAATCCCGACTTCATCTTCTGCGGCATGCAGCGCGGCGAAGACCTGGCCCGGCACTACGCCAGCGCCGACCTGTTCGTGTTTCCCAGCCGCAGCGAGACCTTCGGCAACGTGACCCTGGAAGCGATGGCCAGCGGCCTGGCCACGGTGGCGTTCGATTCCGGCGCCGCGCGCGAGCACCTGCGCAGCGGCCTGCACGGTGCCGCAGTGGCAGACGATGCCGGGTTCATCGAGGCGGTCGTCGATCTTGGCGGCGATGGACCGCGGCGCCGGGCCATGGGCGCCAGCGCGCACCTTGCCGTCCAGGCGCTGCAGCCGGCCCAGGTCGCGGCCGACTTCGACGTGCTGCTGTCCCGACTGGCCCAGCAACGCAAGGAACCTGCCCATGCCATCCCGGCGTGAAATGCCGCTGCCCCGGGAATCCCGGGTCTGCCTGTTTGCCAACCGCTTCGGCCGGCGCCATGACCTGCGCCGGTTCTTCGCGCTGGTCAGCCGCCTGGGCGATGGGGTGTTCTGGTACGTGCTGATGGCCGCGATGATCGTGTTCGACGGCTGGCAGGGCCTGGCCGCCGCCGCGCACCTGGCTGCCACCGGTGCAGTGGCCCTGGTGCTCTACAAGGGCCTCAAGCGCTGGACCCGGCGGCCGCGCCCATTCGCCTCGGATGTGCGCATCCAGGCGTGGATCGCGCCGCTGGACGAGTTCTCCTTCCCCTCCGGCCATACCCTGCATGCGGTGGCCTTCACCCTGGTGGCGCTGGCGCACTACCCGGCCCTGGCGCCCTTGTTGCTGCCCTTCACCGCCTGCGTGGCAGCTTCGCGGGTGGTGCTGGGGCTGCACTATCCCAGCGACGTGCTGGCGGCGACGGTGATCGGGTCTGGACTGGCGGGGATGGCGGTGTGGGGCGTGCCGGGGGTGAGCTTGCTGGGGTGAGCGGCGGTTGCACTCGCACGACCGCGGCTCAATCCTGCAGCACGTCCTTCCTCGGCAGGGCCTGGTCCCGCATCGCGGCCTGGTAGGCGAATGCGGCGATGATCGCCGCCGCCTGCTTCAGGTCATCCGGTGATGCGTGATCGTAGGTATCCAGGTCGCTGTGATGCACCTGGGTGCCATAGTCCAGGCGATCCTGGACAAACTGGAAACCCGGCAGCCCGACCCGGTCGAACGGGATGTGGTCGGTGCTGCCGGTGTTGCGGCTGGTGACGATGCTCGCACCCAGATCGTTGAACGGCGCCAGCCAGGCCTTGAAGATCGGCATCACCGCCTGGTTTTCCTGCGCATAGATGCCGCGGATCCTGCCCGAGCCGTTGTCCAGGTTGAAGTACGCCGAGAACCTGCCGTAGTCCCTGGTTTTCTGCAGCGCGCCGGTGGCATCACGCAGGTAGGGCGGCAACGCCTTCTGCGCCGGGTCGGTCGGCTCGGGATAGGTGGCGAAGTGGCGCGAGACGTAATCGGTCGAGCCGACCAGGCCCTGCTCCTCGCCGCTCCACAGCGCCACGCGGATGGTGCGCCTGGGTTTGGCGCCGACCGCCTTGAGGATGCGCATGGCTTCCATCATCACCGCCACGCCCGCGCCGTTGTCCGAGGCGCCGGTGCCGGCGTGCCAGGAGTCCATGTGCGCGCCCAGCATCACCACTTCGTCGGCCTTGCCGCTGCCCTTGAGCTCGGCGATGGTGTTGTAGCCCGGGTCGTTGGCCTGGCTGGTGAAGCGCGCATCGGAATTGACGCGCAGGCGCACGATCTGCTTGCGGTCCAGCGCGCGCAGCAGCGGGTTGTAGTGCTCGGCCGCGACCACCAGCTCGGGCACGCCGACCGCTTCACCGACCTTGCGCGAGCCGCCACCCCCAACCCGCAGGATGCCGTCATCCCAGCCGCTGATGCTCAGCGCGGCCACCGCACCTTCGTCGATGAGGAACTGGTTGGTGGCCTTGGCCAGCTCGGTGCGCTCGCGGTATTCCTTGACCCGCTTGGCCTTTGCCTCGGCGCCCCCTGCGGGCATGGGGAAATTGAGCAGCTCGCCCAGGCCGGCCTGGTCATAGCGCCTGGAGGACGGCTCGGTGCCCGGCTTGTATTCGCGCGCCTCGCTCAGCAGCACGATCTTGCCGCGCAGCTTGCCCTTGTACTTGTCCAGGTCGGCCTTGGTCTTGAGGGTGAGCGCAATGGCTTCGCCCTCGACCGGGCCGCCGGTGCCCGGCGTCCAGGCCTTGGGCACCGCATGCAACGGCGCGGTGCGCGGGGTCAGCAGCTCCAGGCTGGCACTGCTGAATTCCCAGCCGCGGCCGAAGTCGGCGAACGCCTCGTCATGCACGTTGGCCAGGCCCCATTCGGTGAACCTGGCCTTGGTCCAGGCGTTGGCCTTGGCCATGTTGGGCGAGTTGGTCAGGCGCGGACCGATCTGCTCGGTCAGGTGCTGCAAGGTGTCGGCCACCTGCGAGCGATGGAGCGCTTCCTGCCGGATCTTGCCGACCATCACCAGATCGACCGCTTCCTCGGCCTGTGCCGACAAGGCCAGGCCCAGGCCTGCGACCAGCGCAGCCCACTTCATCCGCCTCATGCGTGCTTCCCCATCGTGATGGATCGAGGTATCGAGTCTGCCAGTGCAATGTGCGGCTGCAGCAGGCCATCGGTCATGGCTTGAGATGACAGAATCGTCATTTTTGAGCGGCACCAGCCGCGCGCGCGGTCGCCGCAGCAGCGGCAACGGGGGCCACTTCATCCACGCTGCTGCGCCGGCGCGTACGGCAGCCGGCGTGCGGCATGGCGCTCGCGCCCCGCCCCACCCTGCTGCTGCATCAGCGCAGCTCCGCCGACAACGCGTACCAGTCCACGCGCCGGGTCACCCACATGATCAGCGCCAGGACGCCGAACAGCAGCAGCGCGCCCATCAGCAGCGCGTTGTCTTCGGAAACCAGCAGGCCGTACAGCGCGCCATAGAGTGCGCTCAGGCCGGCCGCGAAACCCGCCGCACGTGCCCAGCTGCGCAGCACGCCGGACAGGTACACCAACTGCACGCCGATGCACGCCAGCGCCGACACCACGTACGCGATCCAGAACGCCACGTGCTCACTCAGGCTGAGCAGCAACAGGAAGAACATCGCCAGCGCCAGCCCGACCAGCAGGTACTGCAGCGGATGGATCGGCAGGCGCCTGATCAGCTCGAACAGGCCAAAGCCGACGAAGGTCAGCACCACGAACAGGATCCCGTACTTGCTGGCGCGGTCGGCCAGCGTGTAGACATCGACCGGATCGATCAGCTCCACCCGCAGCGCATCCAGCCGCGTGTCGGCGGCCTTGAGCTGCTGCAGCTGGGTCTGCGCCTGGCTGGCCAGCGAGGACACCGCCCACTGCGCATCGAACCCGTCCGCGCGCACGCTGCGCTGCACCGGCAGGAAATCGCCGGTGAAGCTTGGATGCGGCCAGGCCGAGGCGATCTGCACCCGTGTGTCGTCGGCCACCGGCACCACCTCCAGTCCCTGCGTGCCGGCCAGGGTGAAGGACAGCTGCACCCTGCGTCCCGGGATGACCTCACCTGCGATTGCCGGCAGCGACGCGCTGACCCCGGCCAGGCGTCCGTTGAAGGCGCGTGTGCCCGGCTGGAAGCGCAACGGCTGCCCATCGACCTGCAGCTGCGGCACGCCCAGCAGGCCACGCACGTCGCTCAGGCCCAGCACCAGGTACGGCACGCCGTAGCGGCGCGTGTTGCCGGCCGGCACCGCGGGCAGCGCCGTGCCGAAGCGCGCGGCCAGCCTGGCATCCCACTTGTAGGTGGGCACTTCGAACAGGCCGACCTTGCGCAGCTCCGGCGTGAGCCGGCCATGCACTTCCAGCGCCAGCGGGGTCTGCAGCAGCACGCCTTCCTCGCGCACCTCGCGGGTGCGGGACACGCCCTTGTCGTCGACCCACGCCTCCTGGCGCAGATCGAGATAAGGCACCGCGCGCAGCGGACCGACCAGCCGCTGCGCCCCGGCGGTGCTGCGCGCGATGCGCTGCACGGCCTGCTCGCGAAAAGCCGCACGCTCGGCGATCTTGCCGCCGATCATGCTCAAGGGAATCAGCAGCGCCAGCACCAACGCGCCGACGATGGCAAAACGCAACGCCAGTTTCAGGGATTTCATGGACCGCTCCATCGCAGTGATGGCATCCAGCCTGCGCGGCCTGCGTGGGCGGGGTTTGCGCCCTGTTTGAAGCCAGGGTGAAGTGCGCGCCGATGCGGCTGCCTCACCTGGGCTGGGTAGACTTGCAGGCCATGCAGACCTCGCCCCAGCCCATCGACCCCCGCCGCCTGCGCCTGCGCCGCATGAAACTGGCCGCCTCCGGCCTGCTGGTGCTGATGCTGGCCGGCTTCGCGCTGAGCCATGCGATGGGCCTGCGCGGCGGCTGGGCCTGGCTGGCCGCGTTCTGCGAGGCCGCCGCGGTCGGCGCCCTGGCCGACTGGTTCGCGGTGGTGGCGCTGTTCCGCCGGCCGCTGGGCCTGCCGATCCCGCACACGGCGATCGTGCCGCGCAGCAAGGACCGCCTGGCCAACAGCCTGGCGGTGTTCGTGCGCGACCATTTCCTGGCCCCCGAGTCGCTGCTGGAAAAGCTGCGCGTGTTCGACCCCGCCGCGCGCCTGGGCCAATGGCTGGCCGAGCCCGAACAGGCCCGTAGGCTGGCCGGCATGGCCCGCGGCTGGGCGCTGCAGGCGCTGGACCTGCTGGATGAATCGGCCGTGCGGGTGGCGATCCAGCAGTTCGTGGTGGGGCGCCTGCGCAGCTGGAACGCGGCCGGCACCGCCGGCGAAGTGCTCGGCATCCTCACTGCCGACGGCCGCCACCAGGAACTGCTGGATGAAGCGCTCAAGCGCATCGGCCGCTGGCTGGACAACCCCGCCGTCAAGGCCCGCGCCTCGGCGCTGATCGTGCGCTACGCGCGGCGCGAGTGGCCCAAGCTGATGGGCACGGTGGACCTGATCAAGCCGGTGGAGGAGATCGGCGATTCGCTGGCCCAGCGCATCGCCGCCGCGGCGCTGGAAGAACTGCAGCTGGTGCTGTCCACGCCCGGCCATCCGCTGCGCAAGGATTACGAGGAGTGGTTATCCGGCTATGTGGTGCGCCTGCGCAGCGATCCGGACCTGGCCGCGCGCGTGGAGGAGATCAAGCAGAACCTGATCGACCACCCCGCCGTGCAGGACTACGTGCGCGGGCTGTGGGACCAGGTCCATGCCACGCTGCGCACCAACCTGGAGACGCCCGATTCCACCTTGGCCCGGCACCTGGAACGCTCGCTGCAGGCACTGGGTCAATCGCTGGTACGCGACCGGTCGCTGCGCGAGGCCCTCAACACCCACCTGACCAGCGCCGCCGAAAGCCTCACCACCCGCCTGCGCAGCGGGGTCACCGACCACATCGCCCAGACCATGAAGAACTGGGACGAGCGCCAACTCACCGAGATCGTCGAACTGGCCGTCGGCCGCGACCTGCAGTACATCCGCTTCAACGGCACCCTGGTCGGCGGGTTGATCGGGCTGGTGCTGCATGCGCTGGTGGTGCTGACCCCGCTGTAGAGCAGCCGACGGGGGTCGGGCCGAGCCGGCGCACCTCCCCATGCCTTGTGGCACTGGCCGGGCGGCCTGGGCCGGGGGCACCTTACCCCCATCACATCCACGCCACCGGAGAGCCGCCCCGATGCCCCGTCTTGCCCGCCCGTTGCTGACCCTGGCGCTGGCTGCCTGCTGCGCCAGCGCCCATGCCGCCGAACAAACCCCGACCGGCCGCCTGCCCACCTGGGCCCAGCCGCAGGATTACGCGCTGGACCTGAAGATCGACCCGGCGCAGGACACCTTCAGCGGCACCACCACGATCAAGGTCAAGGCCAGCGACCACCTGTGGATCGACGGCAAGGAGCTGACCGTCGACAAGGTCACCGTGGCCGCCGGCGGCGGCAGGCCCAAGCCGGCCAGGTACGTGCAGGCCGATGAAAAGACTGGCGTGGCCCGGATCGATTTCGGCACCACCCTGCAGCCGCAGGACCTGGTCCTGACCATTGCCTACAGCGCGCCGTTCAACGGCGAGCTGGAAGGGCTCTACAAGGTCACCTACGAAGGCAAGCCCTACGCGATGACGCAGATGGAGCCGATCAGCGCGCGCTTTGCCTTCCCCGGCTTCGACGAGCCCTCGTTCAAGACCCCCTACGACATCAGGCTCACCATTCCGGCCGACCTGCAGGGCGTGGCCAACACCGCCCAGATCAAGCAAACCCCGGCCGGCAAGGGCTTCAAGACGCTGACCTTCTCGCGCACCCTGCCGCTGCCGACCTACCTGGTCGCCTTTGCGGTGGGCCCGTGGGATGTGGTGGACGGCCCCGGCATCACCGCCACCCCACAGCGCGCCGGCACCCTGCCGCTGCGCGGTGTCGCCCCGCATGGCAAGGGTCCGCGCATGAAGATCGCCCTGGATTCGACCCCGGTGATCATCCACACGCTCGAGGACTACTACGACTTCGGCTACCCGTGGGACAAGCTGGACCAGCTGGCCGCGCCGGACTTCTCGGCCGGCGCGATGGAAAACGCAGGGCTTGTGACCTATCGCGACTTCCTGCTGCTGCTGGATGAAGACTCGGCCACCCGCTACAAGCGCGCCTCGTTCAACGTCATCGCCCACGAGCTGGCCCACCAGTGGACCGGCGACACGGTGACCATGGCCTGGTGGGACGACCTGTGGCTCAACGAGTCCTTCGCCACCTGGATGCAGCAGAAGGTCACCATGAAGGTGCACCCGGAGTACCGCGCCGACCTGGATCGGGTGCTGGGTGCGCAGCGCGCCATGTCCGGCGACGGCCTGGTGGCCACCCGCAAGATCCGCCAGGAGATCACCGGCAACGGCGACATCGAGAACGCCTTCGACGGCATCACCTACCAGAAGGGCGCCTCGGTGCTGGGCATGTTCGAGTCCTATGTGGGCCAGGACGTGTTCCAGAAAGGCATGCGCCAGTACATCCAGGACCACAAGTTCGCCAATGCCACCGCCGACGATCTGGTCAGCGCGATCGCCACGGCCGCAGGCAAGGGACCAGAGTTCACTGCCGCGTTCAACAGCTTCCTGGACCAGCCGGGCGTGCCCTACGTGCACACCGAAGTCACCGATGCCAAGGGCCAGGTCGTGCTGAAGCTGACCCAGAAGCGCTACCTGCCGCTGGGCAGCACCGGCGACCCGGCCAAGACCTGGGGCGTGCCGGTGTGCGTGCGTTACCAGACCACCGCCGGCAGCGACAACGCCTGCACCCTGCTGACCGCCGCCAGCGGTCAGCTGGCCCTGCCCGGCGCCCAAAAGGGCGGCTGGGTGATGCCCAACGCCGGCGCTGCCGGTTACTACCGCATCGGCCTGGACGCCACGGCGCTCAAGACCCTCACCGCCAACCTGCCCCAGCTCAGCGACACCGAGCAGCTGGCCTACAACGATGGCGTGGACGCCTCCTTCCGCCTGGGCGAGATCAACCCGGCCCAGCTGCTGGCCGCGCTCAAGCCGCTGACCGCGTCCAAGGTCCCGGAAGTGGCCGACAAGCCGATCGGCAACGTGAGCTGGCTCTATCACTCCCTGGCCAGGACCGACGCCCAGCGCGCCGCGCTGAGCACCTGGGCGCAGCAGGCCTACCTGCCGCGCATGCAGCAGCTGGGCTACGTGCGCAAGGATGGCGAGGAAGGCAGCGACGCCCTGCAACGCGCCGAACTGGCCGAATTCCTGGGCCTGACCATGAAGGTGCCTGCAGTGCGTGCCGAACTGCTCAAGCAGGGTGACGCGGTCCTGGCCGGCGGCAAGACGCTGGCCTTCGACCAGGCCAATCCGGACCTGCTGCAGAGCGCGCTGGGCGTGAGCGTGCAGGAACACGGCGCCGCGGCCGTGGACCAGCTGATGGCCGCCCTGCCCGGCGTGATCGACCCGGCCCACCGCAATGCCATGCTCGGTGCACTGGCCAGTGTCGAGGACCCGGCCCTGGCGGCCAAGGTGCGCAGTTTCGGGTTGAGCAAGGACGTCAAGGTGGGCGAAATGCGCTATGTGCTGACCGCCGGCGAGCACAACACCCTTGCCGACCGCGACGCCCAGTGGAACTGGTTCACCGCCAACTACCAGGCCATCCACGACCGCATCGGCGCCTTTGCCGGCGGCTCGCTGCCGCGCATCGCCGCTGCCGGCGCCTGCACCCCGGCCGAGTCCGAGCGCCTGCAGGCGTTCTTCGAGCCGCGCCTGAAGGACCTGCCCGGCGCCGTGCGCGGCCTGCAGCAGGCGCGCGAAAGCATCGCCCTGTGCAGCGCCCTGACCGCCAGGCAGGATCCGGCCACCCTGGTGAAGTGATCGCACGGGGCCATTGCCTGCGCCCGACGCCGCCGCAGGCAACTGCGGCGGCGTCATTGTGTGCGGCGCCACGCCGGCTGACCGACGGATCTTCAGGCGAGCGCAGCTGCAACCGAAGTCTGCCTGCGGCTGCCGACGGTGCCGGCCAGGGTTGCAGGTGAAGACGCTCGCAAGGTTTGGCGAGCCGCTCTTTGCCGATACCGCACGGCCCTGCAATCGCCGCCGCCTCGGTTGCGGCGCCAAGGTGCCCGGAGCGCGATGCGATACGATGTCGCCCCGCCGCGCGCCGACAGATGGCACGCCAGCCGTGCCGCCCGGCGCTTGCTGACTTGCCTGGTGCGGTCCTGCACCGGCCGATGACCCCAACCTGCCCCTCATGACCCCCACGCGCATCGACCTCACTGCCCCCGACGACTGGCATCTGCATCTTCGCGATGGCGAGGCGCTGGCGTCGGTGATCGGCCATACCGCCGAGCGCTTTGCCCGCGCCATCGTCATGCCCAACCTCAAGCCGCCGGTGGCCACCGTGGCCCAGGCAGAGGCCTACCGCCAGCGGATCCTGGCGTGCCTGCCGCCCGGCGCGCGCTTTCAGCCCCTGATGACGCTGTACCTCACCGAACAGACCTCGCCCGCGGAGATCGCCCTGGCCAAGGCCAGCGACAGCGTGCTGGCGGTGAAGTACTACCCGGCCGGCGCCACCACCAACTCGCAGTCCGGAGTGCGCGACCTGGCCCGCGTGCATGCCGTGCTCGAGGCCATGGAACGGCATGAACTGCCGCTGCTGCTGCATGGCGAGGTGACCGATCCGGACATCGATATCTTCGACCGCGAGCGGGTCTTCATCGAGCGGCACCTGCTGCCGTTGCAGGCCAGGTTCCCCGCGCTGCGCATGGTGCTCGAGCACATCACCACCGCCGATGCGGTGGCGTTCATCACCGGCGCGCCGGCGCACGTGGCTGCCACCATCACCGCCCACCACCTGCTGCTCAACCGCAACGCACTGTTCGAAGGTGGCATCCGCCCGCACCACTACTGCGCGCCGATCCTCAAGCGGCAGACCCACCGCGCCGCGCTGCTGCAGGCGGCGACCAGCGGCGACAGCCATTTTTTCCTCGGCACCGACAGCGCCCCGCATGCGCGGGAAACCAAGGAGACCGCGTGCGGCTGCGCCGGCCTCTATACCGCCCACGCCGCCATCGAACTGTACGCCGAGGCCTTCGAGCAGGTCGGCCGGCTGGATCGGCTGGAAGCCTTCGCCAGCTTCCACGGCCCGGACTTCTACCGCCTGCCCCGCAATCAGGAGCGCATCACCCTGGAACGCACGCCGTGGGTGGTCCCGCCCAGCTATCGGCTGGCCACCTCGACCTGCGTCCCGATGCGTGCAGGCGAGTCGGTCGCCTGGTCGCTGGTCCGGCAGGGCTCCTGACGCGGCGGCAGCGCATCGCGCAGGTCAGAGATATGCAGCGTGCTTTCGCAACAAGCCGACGGTCGTCACCAACCCTTGTTTCAGGTAGCTGTCCAGCAACTCATCAACGCTTCTCGGCGGGCGCGTGAGCGAGGCACGGTGATCGCGCACGGCGGCGATCACGGACGCTGGGTTGATGCCGAACGCGTGCTCGATGAATTCATCCGGGTGCTGCGCGGTGATTCCCAGTGGCGCCAGCGCAGCCGCCGGGAAGTCCTTGAGGTTGTACGTCACGATGGTACCGGCGTGACAAAGGATGGCGGCAGCCAGTACATGCCGGTCGTCAGGATCGGGCAGCACCAACTGTGCCTCCAGGCCTTCATAGCCGGTGACGAGGCAATCCGGCACGCTGGCATCCATCAGCTCGCGGGTGCGCTCGACCTGATCACGCGCCAATTCGGGACGCTTGGCCAGCAGGTTGCGCACCCATTCCTCGTGGATACGGGCTGTCCAGCGCGCCCGGAACAAGTCGCTTACTGCCAAATGCATCAACAAATCGCGCAATGGCGCCGGATACAGCACGCAGGCGTCATACAACGCAACGAAACCCGCCATCAGTAAAAGCCTTGTTCCTGGGCTTGCTGGGCCAGTTCGGTCAGCCGCGCCTTGCTGTTGGCGAGCTGGGCACTCTTGTAGGTCATCAGGTCGCGGAAGTACACGCGCCGATGCGTGCCCACCTTGTGGTGGGGCAGTTCGCCCCCGACCACGTGCGGGCGCGACACATTGAGGAAGTCGGCGGTTTGCTGGGTCGTCAATTCGGCATGGATGGGCACCAGGCTGACTGCGTTGCCGGCGGCCATATTGTTCAGAATGTCGACCAGCATCCGCAGCGCCTGGACCGGCACCTCGATTTCACCGTCGCTGTCGATCACACGCAGTCGCGCGGTCTTGCCGCGGCCAATGCACGCAGCAAGCAGCCGGCTGCTTTCGCGCGCAAGCTCCGATTCTTCGGGAGTGGCTGGGGGCGTGATGAGTGGTTCGTTCGTCAGGGCAGACATGGCGGCTTCATCCTCTCAAAGTCTTTTCTTGGGTGAGGCAGCCTATCCATTAAACGAAATAAACGCAATACACGAAACAGACGAAAAGGCGCCAGCGCGCGCGACTTTTGATGCCCGCGCTTACCGAGTCATGCTGGTCATCGCCCACAGATCCAGGGAATTGTTAGACCGCAGCTTAGACGGGGGATCGTGCTTCTTCCAGGCTCGTCGTTTTCAGCGGCAAGTGACAATGCTTCCAACTGTGTAGCACGTCACTCCGTTTCCACCCGGCGGCGCTATGGGTTGAAATTGCGGTGCCTGCCAGCTACTTGTCCCTTGCAGAATTTGCTGGGTAGTTTGCTGAATCTGTTGGCTTGCCTGATTGATCTGATTCCAAGTCTGCTGGTTCTGCTGGTGCTGAAGCATCTGTTGCTGCAAGGCAATCTGCTGCTGAATCTGACGCTGCTGCTCGGCGGTAGCTGCCTGCTGCCTCATGCTTTCGAGCTGCCTTTGATAGTTGGCCGAGGCGGCCGCGTAAGGCTCCTTGAACTGATCGCGCCAAGAACAGATCCCTGTATACGTAGCCCTGTCTAATTCATCAATACCGCTCTTTCCGTTGCAAGCTTTGAACAGATACTCACGCTCGATCTGCTGCGCCCGCTGGAGAACAGAATTCACCTTTGATGTGGCGCTCAAAACCTCATAATACTTAGACGATAGATAGTCGGTGTAATTTGACGGGATTTTGATGGGCTCATGCTTGCCGTTTACAACTTTGAAGTGCTGGACGGAGCCGTTCGCATAGCGTGCAATCGCAACACCCCCAGACGCATTGGCTTTTGGGTCGATAATTTCAACTGTAAACGAAACAGCGTTTTGATTGACTACAGGGGCGGCCGAATAATCAGTGAACTTGTAGGCTATGGAACCATCTAGTCTCGTGTTCAGATAAATGCGTTGAGGCTGAAACGCAGAAGTCTGAACCACGAACGATTTTCCGGATTCGTCAGTAACACTGAGTGTATAGTATGCGTTAAAGCCACTAACGGAGCTATCTATTTTTTCGCCCAGTTGAGTCGCCTCGGGAAACCTTGAGCCGCCTACCGTATAGATAACCGTGTGGTTAATATAGTCATAGTCGACTCTAGGCTGAGACCAATTGTTTCCACTTCCGTCATGGACGGTGATTTCTTCAAGATGATGAGTATCGGAGATGGCAATGTCCCGGCCGAGCCCAAAGGCAAAGCCGTTCTTGCAGCCTCCGTCCCAGTATGAGCGGAAGTTGGGGCGATCCAGCTGATCCTGTGATGTTGGCAGCTTGCAGGGTTCTTTTTTATTGACTGGCTGGATATAAATCAGCGATGGCATTTGGGGCGAGCCTGATCCGCGAGCCAACAGCGAATGCTCAAAGGCCGAAGCTTCATCGTAGCTGATCTGTTTCGGTTGCGATGCGTACTGCCCCGGTGTGGCGCAACCAGCAGAGAGGGCAATCGCTGCAAATGGAAAAGCTTTTTTACTTTTCATTTCGTCTCCGTTCGATATATCTTCTGCAGCGCGTTTATCGCGCTATCTAGTTTCTGCGCGATTGCTTGGTTCGGTGTTTTGTTGTCGGAGGAAAAGATGAGATCTTCCCCCAAGCCATCCATAACGTCGCAAACTATGGCAATCTCTTTGCTGGTGGATGCCGAAGTCATGGATCGGACCATTGCGACGCTCTTTCTTGCCTCAGAAATCCTAACTTTTAGACCTTCGACTTCCTCATCGGCAGCGAGAAGTACGGGTTGGCTGGTGAGTGATTTTAGGTATTGAACCTGGTGCAACAGCTCCAAGATTTTCTCAATGCTCGCCTTCTTCAATAGCGAGTTTCGCTGAAATGCGAATGTATTTTTCGCCACACAAGCCGCAGCAATAGTGGCCATGGCCGCGCCGAATGCGACGATTGTCTGCAGGCATGTCTGGTAGTCAGCCATTTCAGAAACGCTCCCTAGTTCACTGGCTGGAATCATTGCAGAATTTGGTTCTGCGGTCTAACGCATGAATTACAGTATTCCATTGGCAAAGCCAGTCCGGCTTGAATGGACTGATAGGTTGTGCCGGAGCACCGTAACCGCTTGAGCCAAGAATGCCACAACACCCCAACCTTCGGAACGCCTTCGCATTGCATTGCAACCGAAGTGATGACCGAAGCAGGCAACCGAAACAGGCGTGAGAATCCGAGGGTTCCCTAGCTTTAGTTGTTATTAATCAACGATTTGCAGAGACTCGAGTTTGCAAAAGCGCGCATGGCGCGATCTTCGTGGTTACCACACCGATGAGGGTTGCAGCGCATACGCGCGAGCCAAGTATCGGAAAGATACAACTCTGCCTGCCGCACACCTTCCCCCGTTCTGGCCCAAACGTGGTCGATCGCGTGCAGGTACAGCGGCAGCACGTCGCGCGGCTCGGCGTTGAGCGCTGCCGCATAGCCGCAGCCGCGACAGGCGACGCGACCGCCGCCGAACGCGAAGGGCACTAAGCGCGGGTCAATCGCCAGGCGCGGTGGATGCGCGTGTTGCGCTCGAAGTCCGGCGGGATGGTCTGGGCGCTGATCTCCTCGCACACGGCGAATTCGGCCACCCGTTCGGCGTCCAGCCTGAAGCGTCGGAAGTTGTTGGAAAAATAC
>LNAP01003850.1_pt1 | contig 14225 bp, 13 predicted proteins | sample 602601 | NCBI WGS metagenome assembly LNAP01 (sample SAMN02440304, study PRJNA202911) | soil metagenome | biome: Subtropical and temperate rainforests or woodlands; isolation source: soil samples (1 kg each in a 20% v/v slurry with milli Q water) were... ...
GCGGGGGCTTGCCCCGTTGCCGGAGGTGTCGGAGCCGGCGGATCGGCAGGGGCCTGAGGTGCTGCCTGGGGCGGGGGCGGCGCGGGCGCTGCCGCTTGCGAGAGTGCCGCGGCGTGGCTCAAGCAGACCGTTGCGAATACGGACGTGCCGAGAAGAGCCGTTCGAATAGCACGCATATTCTGCCCCAACCGATCGCGCTGCAGGAACACGCCTGGATAAGCCGCGACGCCAAAACGTAGGTAAGGCTACATGTTAATGCTGCACCATTAACTGTCAAGACGTCCCGGTCATCTTCGCGGGACGTGCAGGCCTGTTGCGGACAAGCCGCCAACTTGCAATGTAGACGGGCGCGCGCCATGGTCCCGCCTCCTCTCGATGGATTCGCCTGGAAGGTGCCGTGTTGCGCAAGCCCTCGACAAATCGGGCCAGACCGATGCAGCCGCTCCCGGCGGAACAGACGCAGGCGCGCCGCTTTGGCAAAGCGCGATCGGCGCGGTCGACTGCGGTTCTGGAAGATTATGTCGAACTGATCTCCGACCTGCTCGGAACCACCGGCGAGGCGCGCCCGACGGATATCGCGCGCAGGCTGGGCGTGTCGCACCCAACGGCCATCGACACCATCGCGCGGTTGAAGCGGGAAGATCTTGTGACGGCCCGCCCCTATCGCGGGGTGTTCCTGACCGAAAAGGGCGAGGCTCTCGCCAAGCGCGTCCGCGCGCGTCACCGCCTTGTGGTGGATGTCCTGCTGGCGCTGGGCGTTCCTCGCGAAGCCGCAGAGGCCGACGCCGAAGGCATCGAGCATCACGTCTCAGACGCAACCATCAAGGCTTTCGCCGAATTTCTTCGCGGCAGCGAGGATCGACGCAAGGCATAATGCGCCGGGATTGAAGCAGTATCCCGCCGGCCATCAATGCTCCCTGACGCCAAAAGGTCGAGAGGCCATGGTGCGGTTTGTGATCGAGGGCGGGTTGAGCAAGGCCGCCGCAGGTGCCACCGCCGGCGCCGCCGTGGGAAAACGGTGCTTCAGAGCACGACGGGCCTGGACAAAATGGTGGGCGCGACAGGGATCGAACCTGTGACCCCCTCGATGTCAACGAGGTGCTCTCCCGCTGAGCTACGCGCCCTAAAGCCTTAGGTGACGGGTGGGGTCCGTATATCGGCTCCAACGCGGGCAAGCAAGGTTGGCCGTGCCCCTTAATCGAGCCTGTACAGACCTTGGGCAGCCGGTCAGGCTGCCAGCATCTTGTTCACTTCGCTGACCAATTCGCGCAGATGGACCGGCTTGGACAATACCTTGGCGTTCTTCGGCGCTTCCGAATCGGCATTCAGGGCGACCGCGGCAAAGCCGGTGATGAACATGATCTTGATGTCGGGATCGAGTTCGGAGGCACGGCGCGCCAGCTCGATACCGTCCATCTCGGGCATCACGATGTCGGTCAGCAGCATTTCAAACGGCTCCTCGCGCAGCCGCTGATAGGCCGACAGGCCGTTGTCATGGGGCGAGACCTGGAAACCGGCGTTTTCCAGCGCCTTGACGAGGAAGCGGCGCATGTCGTTGTCGTCTTCGGCGAGGAGAATCTTGTGCATGGCGGGTGGTGTAGTCCCGGTGGGAGAATCAATCCGTTCACTAAGCCCGACAGGGGGTAAATTTCGAGTGAAGGGTCGCCGGCAGCGTCTAGGCGGCTAGCCTGGCTAGTTCTGTACCGGATCCCGGTTTGAATCAATGAAGGCAGGCATTTCTCTGTTCTTGAGAGCTGTTCCAGCCGGTTTGATATTTTTTCACTTGGCAGAATGGTTGTGATTACCGACAATGAGCCCTCATAAAACCTCCGTTTTTCTGGCACAAATAAGATGCTCAGAGCCGCGGATTCCAGGGACGGCGCCCGACGATGACCCAGTTTGATGGCGAACTGTCGCCTCCGTTCGAGATCGTGGAGCCGGCCGAATGGCGGGCACCGATCATCTTCAACTCACCGCATTCCGGCTCGGTCTATCCGCACGAATTCCTCAACGCGTCGCGAATCGATCTGACCGCGCTGCGCCGCTCGGAAGATTCGTTCATGGACGAGTTGATCGGCGGCTTGAGCGATCGCGGCTTTCCGGTGGTGCGGGTCAATTTTCCGCGCTCCTATGTCGACGTCAACCGCGAGCCGTATGAACTCGACCCGCGCATGTTCTCCGGGCGCTTGCCGAGTTTTGCCAATACGCGATCGATGCGGGTCGCCGGCGGTCTCGGTACCATCCCGCGCGTGGTCGGCGATGGGCAGGAGATCTATCGCGAGCGTCTTTCGGTCGACGACGCGCTTTCCAGGATCGAGGCGCTCTACAAACCCTATCACCGCGCGCTGCGGCGGCTGATCAACAAGGCGCATCAGGCCTTCGGTACCGTGGTGGTGGTGGATTGCCACTCGATGCCCTCGATCGGCGTGTCGCGGGACGAGCCGCGGCGGCCGGACGTGGTGATCGGCGATCGCTACGGTACCAGTTGCGCGGCGCTGCTTCCCGACATGGTGGAAGAAACCATGGGCCGCCTGGGCTATTCGGTCGGACGCAATAAGCCCTATGCCGGCGGCTTTATCACCGAGCATTACGGCAACCCGGCATCCGGACTGCATACCGTCCAGCTCGAACTCAACCGCGCGATCTACATGGACGAGCGGCGGCGCGAGCGAGGACCGCGATTCGCGCAGGTGAGCGCGGATTTCGCCGCGCTGGCCGACGCATTGGCCGCCGCCCCGCTCGGCGATCTCGGGCCGTTCCAGGCTGCTGCAGAATAGAAGCGGCACCCTCGGCGCACACGAGCGGCATTAGCCTTGTAATTGAATCCAATTTTTGCGGTTTGCCGTCCGACGAACGGCCCGTCCGAATCTTGGGCGGTGCACGTAATTTTACGGCCCCGGTTCACATAAACTTAGATTCTCTAAAACAGGTTCCAGTGGCGGAACTTTTGCCGCACAGCAACCTGGAGGCTACCTTGAAGCAGAAAGTTTTGAATTTCGTGTCGGACGAGTCCGGGGCAACTGCGATCGAGTACGGTCTGATCGCTGCCGGAATCGCCCTCGCGATCATCGCCGTCGTCAATACCCTCGGCACCACCCTCAATACCAAGTTCACCGACATCAATACTTCGCTGAAGTAAGTTTGGCAGATCGCCTTGAGGCAAGTTGCCTTGGGGTAGCCTTGGGCGAATAGCCTTGGACAGATAGCGTTGTCGGGCAGACAAGCTTTGAACCGGCGATCGCGGGATCGCCGGCGGCTCGCAAAGGCCCGTCTCGCCGACAAAAAAGAAAAAAGGGCCGCTTGAGTAAACAAGCGGCCCAAGTCTAGGGAGGAAACGCCCAAGGAGGGCAGCGATAGCGCGAGGCGCTACCGCACCGCAACAATATGCGACCGCGCTGCACAAAACGCAAGGGGTTTCCGAGCATTTTCCGTGCAAAATTCACGAGACCATGTCGCGCTGTGAATACGTTGGATGACGCAAAAATTTATTTTTGATATCAATATCTTAAGGAAAAAACCGGATTGAAGAAACCGCCGTTATCCCATCCATTCGCCTCAGCTCTCGAATTCGTGATCAACCGTGTTGTCGAAAAATCCACCCTTGCTCCGGCTGGTTCGGACATTGCAAAGACCACCAAAGTAGCGTCGGACAACGCATCCGTTCCTCGTGCGCCATTCGCAGGATTGGGCTAGGCAAGGACAGACATCGCCCCACCCCGCTCCGACCAAAGGACAGCCGTGACGGTCATCGATTTCACAGCCTTCATCGGCCGCCTTGCGACCTCCTCCGGCGAAACCATCCTACCGTTTTTCCGGACTTCACTGAGCATCGACAACAAGAGCACGGCCCATGATTTCGATCCGGTGACCGAAGCTGACCGTGCGGCGGAAGCGGTGATGCGGAGGCTGATCAAGGCCAATTTTCCCCAGCACGGCATTGTCGGCGAGGAATTCGGCAGCGAACGCGAGGACGCCGAATATGTCTGGGTGCTCGACCCCATCGACGGCACCAAATCCTTCATCGCCGGCTTTCCGATCTGGGGCACGCTGATCGCGCTTCTGCACAAGGGCACACCGGTATTCGGCATGATGCACCAGCCCTTTATCGGCGAGCGTTTTTCCGGCGACAGCGGCTCGGCACATTATCATGGCCCGTCCGGCGAACGCAGACTGGCGGTACGGCGGTGCGCATCGCTGAAAGAGGCGACCGCATTTACGACAAGTCCGCTGTTGATGAACACCGCCGACCGTACGGCCTTCGGCCGCATCGAGGATGCGGCGCTGCTGACGCGCTACGGCGGCGATTGCTATTCCTACTGCATGCTGGCCGCCGGCCATCTCGATCTCGTGGTCGAGACCGAATTGAAGCCCTACGACATCGCGGCGCTGATCCCGATCATCACCGGCGCCGGCGGCGTCGTCACCACCTGGGACGGCCAGCCCGCCCAAAACGGCGGCCGCATCATCGCCGCCGGCGATCCGCGCGTGCACGAAGCGGCGATGAAGCTGCTGAACAGTTAGGGCGCAATTCGAAGCTCGATCAGCAGATGACGAGATCGGTGTGCCCGAAGCCCTTCGAGTAATCCAGCACGGAAATGACCGTCGGCACCACGCGGAACAGCCGGATCTCGTCCGGAGTCGGCATCTTGATCGGCAGTGGGGGCGCATCGGGGTACTTCAGCGGAAGCATTCGCAAGACCTTCTGCGCTTCGGCCTGATCGTCCACCGCATGCGCATGCGCCGCCATCGACAGGCCGGTAATGGCCATCAGGTCAGCGGTGTCGTGATCGATCGTCAGCGACATCCGGTTGTCTCGCGCCAGATTCTTCGCCTTCTGGCTATCGAGCCCGCAAAGAAAATACAGCGTCAGGCCTTCGTTCACATAGCCGACGGTCGTCGCCTGCGGCCAGCCGTCCGGCCGCAGCGTTGCAACGGTCATGATGCGGTGTTGGTCCAGCAGGGTTTGAATCTTCCTCCGCATCGCTTCGTCCATATATCGCCTCCGGGATCGGGCGCCACCCAGCGCAGAATGGCAACCTACTTCCCGCCAGGTCATCCGGCGTTGAGCCATGTCAACGATGACCTCAGGAAAACCACGCGCCGACCCGCGTTCTCGCAATACAAGCCTGACTTCGATGAACGGCCTCCTGCGAGGCGGCCTATTGCGCCGCCTTGCGCAGATATTCCACCAGTTGCTGCGCGGGCTTCGGCAGCCCCCTGAAACTTCGTGCACAGATCATCAGCCTGCGGCTGGCCCAGGCATCGCGAAGCCGCACCACGCCGATCCGCATCGATCGCGCACAACGTTTCGCCGCGATTTCCGGCATGACGGCGATGCCGATCCCGCCGGCCACCAACTGGCCCATCGCGTCGAAATTGTTGAGCCGGGCGCGGTACCGCAGCCGCGCTCCCAGCCGCGCCGCGTGTCCGGCGATATGGATGTGCAAAGCGCTCGAGGCGATCAGACCGACGAATTCGCGATCGACCACCTCGCTAAATTCAAGCTGCCGCCGGTTTGCCAACTCGTCCTGCCGCGGAACCACCAACACCAGCCGGTCTTCGCTGAACGGTATCCGTTCGATGCCCTCGGGCAATGCGTGCTCGGCGGCCAGCCCGATATCGCCGGCGCCGGTCGCGATCGCATGGGCGATTTCCCCGCTCTCGTGTTCCTCGACATCGATGCTGATATGCGGATTCTCGCCAAGAAAGGCGGCAAGCAGCTTCGGCAGATACTCCGACAGTCCCGAGGTGTTGGCGAGCAGGCGGACGGTGGCCTTCATGCCGCGGGAAAACGCCGCAAGATCGCCGCGCATTGCCCCCACCTGGTGGAGGATGATACGGGCGTGATCGAGCAGGCTTTCGCCGGCCGCGGTCAATTCGACGCCGCGGCGTCCGCGCTTGAGCAGCGCTACGCCGAGAGTGGCCTCCAGGTCCTTGATCCGTGCGCTTGCGGACGCCAGCGCGAGATGGGAGCGCAGCGCGCCGCCGGTGATGCTCCGCGCGTCGGCAACCGCGATGAAGAGCTGGAGGTCGACCAGATCAAAACGCATGGCGATTTGCCCATCCCTCTGCCTTCGTCATGGCCGAAGGCTGGCTCCGTAACCTGCAGATTGTGCCGATCGCGCCGATCGGTCAATGTCACCCCATGGTCGAAGCTCACTTGTTCCTCATCGCCGCCGCGTTCCTGCTGGCCGGCTTCATCAAGGGCGTGATCGGGCTCGGCCTGCCGACGGTGTCGATGGGCCTGCTCGCGGTGGCGATGCCGCCGGCCCATGCGCTGGCCATCGTCATCCTGCCCGCGATCGTCACCAACATCTGGCAGACCTTCGTCGGCCCTTATCTGCGCGACATCATCCGGCGGCTATGGCCACTGATGGCAGGCACGGTGATCGGCATCTGGCTGAACGCCGGGATGTTGACCGGCCCTTATGCGCGTTACGCCAGCATCGTTCTCGGCGTGCTGCTGGTGATCTATGCGATCGTCGGCCTGAGCAAATTCAGCTTCAACGTCGCCCGCAAGGACGAAAAATGGGTCGGCGGCATTGTCGGCCTCATCACGGTGCGGTTTCCGCCACCACCGGCGTCCAGGTCATCCCGTCGATGCCGTTCATGCAGGCGATCGGCATGGAAAAGGACGAACTGGTGCAGGCGCTCGGCGTGTTCTTCACGGTCGCGACGCTGGCGTTAGCCTTCAACCTCACCAGCGCAGGCTTACTCACGGCAGCGACCGCCTTGCCGGGCGCCGTCGCGATGGCCTGCTCATTCGCCGGCATGTTCATCGGACAGGCGGTACGCTCGCGGATGCAGCCGGAAGCGTTCCGCCGCTGGTTCCTGCGGGCGATGATCCTGCTCGGATTCTATTTGGCAGCGAGCGCGATCTATAACATCTGGACGTCGTAAGGCGACGTTGCGCCGGCCCGTAACCGCTAAACACCGTCTAAAATTGCAGGCTTTGACGGTCCTGCGCCTGGGGAGGCCCATCTTTGGACGGCCCCTCAAAAACTGCCATCGCCGATGCATAACAATTTTGCAGTTTTCACCGAGACTGTTCGCCGTACCCGGTGTCAATCCCGCATAGATTGCATTATCACTAGGTCAGAATCTGGTTCTCCGACGGGAACAGATTGTCTCAAAACATTTGGATTCGGTCGGTCGGCCACTTAGCGTGGCATCTGCCATTCGGGAGTACAGGCGATGGAGAGACGGCTAGCAGCCATTGTCTGCGCGGACGTCGCCGGTTACTCGCGAATGATGGGCACCGACGAAGCGGGCACGCACGCCACGTTCAAGGCGCATCGAACCGCGATATATCCGATCATCCTCAACCATGGCGGCCGGCTGGTGAAGAACACCGGCGATGGTTTCCTGCTGGAGTTTCCGAGCATCGTCGGGGCCATCGAAGCTGCGATCGAGATGCAGTCTCTGATGGCGGAACGCAACAACCACATCCCCGCCGACCGGGTCATGCAATTCCGCATGGGCATCCATATGGGCGATGTGATGGCCGACGAAGACGAAGTGTTCGGCGACGACGTGAACATCGCCGTCCGCCTCGAATCGGTCGCCGCGCCCGGCGGCATGGCGGTTTCAGCCAAAGCCTATGGCGAAGCCAGCAAACATCTCGCCGTCAGCTTTGTCGACGCCGGCAGCCACCGTTTCAAGAACATCGAAACTTCGATCCATGTCTGGACCTGGGAGCCGGCCGGATCCGATTCGCGGGGCCGGGAGCACAAGGAGGCGAAGGACACCTCGAACCTGGCGGCGCAATATCGAACTGCGATCGTTGGTGTGCTCCCCTTTGCCAATCTCAGCGACAGCGCGGACGAGTATTTTTCGGATGGACTGACCGAGGACCTGATCCACGCGCTTTCCCTGCAATCGTTCTATCGGGTGCTGAGCCGGAATTCGACGTTCTCGTTCAAAGGCAAGAATGTGAGCACGCGCCTGATCGCACGGGAAATCGACGCGACCTACCTGATCCAGGGCTCGGTGCGGCGTGGCGGGACCAAGATTCGCGTCAGCGCCGAACTGGTCGCGCCGGAGAGCGGCGAGCAATTATGGAACGGCCGCTACGACCGCGACATCGGCGATCTCTTTGCGATGCAGGATGAAATCACCACCAGCCTGTCGGCGGCGATCGCTGCGGAAATCTACCGTGCGGAAGCTTCCGCCCCAGCCCGGGCACCGTCGAACGATCTGACCGCATGGGATCGGTTCCTGAAGGGACTTTCCCACTACTACCTGCAGACCAAATCGGATTACGAAACCTCGATCGCCCTGTTCAAGGAAGCCATTGCGCTCGACCCGACATTGTCGATCGCGCGCGCCTATCTCGCCACGATCATGGTGCAAGGTATCCAGTTCGGATGGATCCAGAGTACGCGCGAATTGTGGACCACCGCGATGAGCCTCGCCGAAAGCAGCGTCCGGCTCGATCCGCGCTCGTCCTTCGCATTCCAGATCCTGGGCTATCTGCACGCGATGGAAGGGCATTACGAGGCGGCGATGGATGCCTCGAAACGGGCCGTCGAGTTGAACCCCTACGACATGGGAGCCCGCGGCGTTCTCGGCATGTGCCATTTCATGAGCGGCGAGCACCGGCAGGCGATCGAACTGTTCTCGATGGCCGCGCAGCGCGGCAACAGCGACCCCCGATATCAGTTTGCGGCGACCAACGCGTTCAGCCACTATTTGCTGCGGCAATATGATGCCTCGCTGTCCTGGGCGCGCGAGGCGCTGTATTCGAATCCGAATCATCTTCAGGTGCTGGCGGTACGGGCGGCGGCGCTCGCGCAATTGGGACGAAGCGAGGAAGCGGCAAAGGCGGCTGAAACCTTGCTGGCCAACTATCCAGGCCTGACCGTCGAGCGGCATTTAAGGAATTTCTATTGGAAGGAGCGCGATGACATCGCGCATTATCGCGACGGGCTTTTGAAAGCCGGCGTACCGTCGACCAGGTTGACGCTGGTCGAGCCCACCGCCAAGCGCACGGCGTGCTAGGGCGAAACTCCTGGATTCCAGGCCGGCTGAGCGACAGGCGCGCCAGATCCCCAACCTTCAGTTGACACGGATTCGAATTCCGCCAAAACTCCGACACATCCTGAAGTAGCGTCGAAGACAAACTCTCTTTTCGAGACATTCGCTTCAAATTGGCGCGAGTCACTTTCATAATTCGGTTTTACGATTCGATTCTTTTTAGGATTCAGGCCCATGCAAGACTCCCGCGTTGATACAGCTTCAAGCGACGTTCCTGCGCCGCCGACCGGCGTTTCGCCTGATAATCCGTGCCCTTTCCTGCGCGCGCTTGTTGCGGAAGGTTTTGTCGACGGCCACGTCGTGCCGCTTTCAGAGCTTTGCAAAGCCGTCGAGGCCGCGAGCGGCGAAAAGGGGCTGCGGAAAATACTGGTCGGCTTGAAAACCTACCCGATCGCGCTTGTCGCGAACGGCCTCAATCCCTTGCGCCTGTTGCGCAGCTGGTGGTCGGGGGCAGAACTCGACGGGCTCCGCAATGGCCCTTTGGACAAGCATGGCGCAGGTTCACGCATCCTCGACCAACACGCACATGTTCATGAAGACGAAATTGATCGTCTCGCCGGGTTCGGTAAAGACCGGCCGGACGGAGCCGGCGGCTTCGAGCGCGGGCTGACCGAAAGCGAGATCAAGACTTACATGGCTGCGAATCTCGAGCGAGCCAGGGACACCAGCCGTTGGTATTACCCCATCCTGATGAAGGGCGAATGGCCGGTCCTGCTGCGCATCATGGGCAAGGGCGAAGACAAGAAACGCTATCTCAGCGTGGCGGAGGTCAGGACGCTGTTTGTGAAGCGGCGGCTGCCCGACCGCATCAACGAGCGCCTTGCGTCGCAGCCCGCGCCGCGGAGTGGCGCGTTGCGTATCCTTACAAAGGGCGTGATCGCAGTGGCCGCATTGGTCACTGCTTTGATCGTGGCGATCGCCGAATTCCCCGACCAGCTCGGGAAACTGGTGCCGGCGCTGGCACAAGTGCTGCCGCCTCCCCTGCCGGAACGCGCCCCGGTCAAGGAGGCACATTGGCTTGACCAGAACTGGTCGACGCAGGACCGGCACTGGTTCCACCATGCCAGTCAGGGCACCGCGACGTTTCCGGTGCCCTACGCCTGGTTCCTTGCGCTGGAGCAGCCCGGCATTCATCTGTTCACGCGGCCCGGGATGCTCGCGGACAGCGCCTATCTCGAACGGTTCGGTTTTCTTCCGAGTCCCAAGTCGATCGATGTGGACGAAGCGAGCTTGCATCGCTTCGGTTATTGGGCCTCGCCCGACGCCAGGACGGCGCCGGCGCCGGCGTCGGTGGCAGGTTTGCAGCCGACACCGGTGGAGAATTTCGACGGCTTGCCGGTTGGTTTCGCGCGAATGACCGACGTCACCAATCCCGGCACCGGCACTCCCGAGGCCGACAAGATCGGATTGACCTGCGCGGCCTGTCATACCGGACATATCAGTTACAAAGGCGTCAGCGTCCGCTTCGACGGCGGCCCGGCCACGGTGAACTTGAAGAAGCTCGAGCTCGCGACCGGCCTGTCCATTGCCTACACGACATGGATACCCGGCCGTTTCACCCGCTTCGCGGCGCGCGTGCTCGGCCCCGACGCCAGCGAGGCGGATCGCAGCAAGCTCAAAGAGGGGCTGACGGAGGTTCGTGACTTCCTGCTCGGCCAGGCCAAGACCTACCAGAAGACGATCAAGGCCAAGAACCAGGCGGATACCGAAGAAGGTTTCGGGCGGCTCGACGCGCTCAACCGGATCGGCAATCAGGTTTTCTACACCAATCTGGTGATGGCGGGTCTGTCGGGATACGAAAAGAACCTGCACGCCAACGATGCGCCGGTCAGTTTCCCGCCGATATGGACCGTGCCGTGGCTGTGGTGGGCGCAATATGACGGCTCGATCGAACAGCCGCTGATCCGCAACGCGGGTGAGGCACTGGGTGTTTCCGCGCTGGTCAATCTTTCGCCCAATCCGCCGCCGGAGGCCTTGTTTCGCTCATCCGTCGCGGTCGAGAACCTGGTTCGCATCGAGGACATGCTGCGCGGGGCCGATCCGTTTCGTCAGAATCCGAAGGGTTTTGTCGGGTTGAAGTCACCGAAATGGCCATCGCAGATCTTCGCCAACGATGCGGCGTGGAAGATCAATCCGGAGCGTGTTTCCAGAGGCCGGGCGATCTACGCCGAAATCTGCGTCGAGTGCCACCTGGGACCGGTCGCCGATCCCGTGTTCGACAAGCAATTCCCGGACAAGAGCTTCTGGACGTCGGACCACTGGCAGAACCTCAATACCCCGAATCCAGTGCTGGCGCCGGTTCAGAAGGGCGTGGCCGGGATGGGAACGGATCCCGGACAAGCCGGTGTTCTCGCCAAGCGGCCAGTCGAGATTCCTGGTTTCTTCAACCTGCAACCCGCAGCCGATCTCGACTCGCGCGGAAAATGCGCTGACCTGCCCGCCTACAGCTCGACGGAAATGCCGTTCGCGATTGCGCTCATGATCGTCGTGGACAAGGTCAGCGACAAATGGATGCAAGACCGCAAGCTTTCAAAGGAAGATCAGAACGCGCTGTGGGGACCGCGAAGCAACTGTCCCAATCTCACGCCGGGGGGACCGCATTATCGCGCGCGGCCGCTGAACGGCGTCTGGGCGACGGCGCCGTATCTGCACAACGGTTCGGTGCCTTCGCTCTATTGGCTGCTCACGCCGGCGTCCGAACGTCCAACCCAATTCTGCATGGGCGCGCGCGACTTCGATCCGGAGCATGTCGGCTTCCGCGTCACAGCCGGCGAAAAGCCGAACTGCAAGAACGGCGAAACGCTGTTTTCGACGACCGATAGCAATGGAGAGAAGATCACCGGCAACAGCGTTCTCGGCCATTCGCTCGAGGGCACGCCAGGCCCCGGCAAGCCCGGCGTCATCGGCCGCAAGCTGACGGATGACGAGCGATACGACCTGATCGAATATCTGAAGACGCTGTAAGGCGGGGAGAACCGACCTTGCTTATCGCTCCTCGTGGGACGGGATAAGCAGAGCACCGGGCAGCGTCACCCAAACAATGGCGTGCCCGGCACGAAGGCGTCGAACGCGGCCCAGAATTGCTCGCGATAGCGGTCCTGCTCCTGCAGGATTTCATGCTTCGAACCGGCGATGACGAGATGCGAGCCGGCGCGCAGATGATAGGCGAATTCCTCGATCGCGGCGGTGGACACGACCGTATCGTTGCTGGCGGCCAGCATCAGGATCGGCTGTCGGATTTGCGACGGATAGTCCATGGCGCGGAAGCCGCGCATCGCCTTGAATGCGGTATCGGCCCACGCCACTGTCGGTGACGCGATGCCAAGCGTCGGATCTTCCTCCAGGATCGCCGCATTGCGTGCGTAGCGCACGGCATCGCTGGTCACTGGATTGTTGATGAAGGAGCCCAGTCCGACCAGCTCGCTGCTGCCGCCGGGGACATAACGGCCGCCCTGGCCGGCGAGCCGCAATATGCGCAACAGCGCACGCGCCGGAAAGGACGTAAGGCGGCCGGGCAGATCAATCATCGGCGCCGACAGCACCATGCGGTCGAACCAGCGTTTGCCGGCATGCGCGACGCGCAACATCACCGCGCCACCCATCGAATGCGCCAGCGCGAAAAACGGCGGCGGGCAATCCGGCAGCACCACCTGCTGCACGAAGGTCTCGACGTCGATTTCGAAATCGGCGAAGTCGCGGACATAGCCCTTGCGCGGATCGCGCAACCGCCGCGACGAATGGCCCTGCCCGCGCCAGTCGATCATCGCCACCGCAAAACCGCGATCGCGCAAGTCGCGCACGGTCTCGAAGTATTTTTCGATCTGCTCGCCGCGGCCGGTAAAGACGCAGACCGTGCCCTTGCGGCCGGCCGGCGGCGCCCAGCGCGCGAAGCGCAATTCGGCGCCGTCAGGCGTCTTGATGGTGCCGGAGACGACATTTTCCGGAACCGGATTGGCGGGAATCGAGACAAGCGTCATGGCCGGACCGGGTAGGTGAAAAGTGCTGGAAATCAAGGGCGTAGCCTCAAAAGAGGCTTCGTTCCCGCCCTCTTGAACGCGGCAGGGCCCCTCCCATATCACCTTCGTGCAGGCCGCTACAGTGTTTCGGAACCGAATTACCCCGGTGTTTCGAATTCGAAACATAGGCTGCACAGAGTCAAAAGCCCGGCCCGATGGCGGGCGGGTTAATTCAACAGTCGCTCAATGGAGGACTAACCTATGCGTACGTACGACCTCACCCCGTTTTATCGTTCCACCGTCGGCTTCGACCGTTTCTTCTCGCTGCTCGACCAGGCAGCCTCTGACGGCAGCCCCGGCTATCCGCCCTACAATATCGAGCGCACCGGCGAGAACGCCTATCGCATCAGCGTCGCGGTTTCCGGTTTCTCGCCAGGCGAGCTTTCGATCGTCGCGAAGGAAAACACGCTGACGATCAAAGGCGAGAAATCAGCCAATTCGAACGGCACCGACAAGTCCGAGGTGCTCTATCGCGGCATCGCGGCGCGCGCCTTCGAACGCGCCTTCCAGCTTGCCGATTTCGTCCAGGTGAAGAACGCCTCGCTCGAGAACGGCCTGCTCCACGTCGATCTCGTCCGCGAGATTCCCGAAGCCAAGAAACCGCGCAACATTCCGATCGGCACCGGCAGCAAGCCTCAGCAGGTCGTCGACGGCTCGGCCGAGAAGGTCGCCGCCTGACGCGGTCTGATATTCGGCAGGTATTTGCCGATACGAAAACGCCCCGGGAAACCGGGGCGTTTTTGTGTGGGGGCTCGTTGTGTCCCGCCGTCATTCCGGGATGGTCCGCAGGACCAGACCTCAGATGTGCAATTGCACATCGGGGAATCTCGAGATTCCGGGTTCGCGCTTTTGCGCGCCCCGGAATGACGTCCAGCTTTGTTAGCCCTAGTCCAATCCCTGTGCTTGCGGCATCTCCTGCGTCGGCTGGATCTGCGGTGCGGCGGGCTTGGCCTCGACTGCGGCCGGCGCTGCAGCCTGCGGGGCCGGCTTTGCCTGCACCACGGCTGACTGCTGCTGCACCGGTTCGGCCGCCGGCTTGGAAGATGCAGCAGGGTTGGCGGCCAAAGGCCTCGGCTCCCCGACGCCCTGCGGCGACGGTCTTGGGGTCGGTACCGAAGGATTGCGGCTGGCGACGCGCGGGATCGGTGCCGGCGGCCGCGGCGGGCCGCGCAC
>LNAP01003852.1_pt2 | contig 14221 bp, 10 predicted proteins | sample 602601 | NCBI WGS metagenome assembly LNAP01 (sample SAMN02440304, study PRJNA202911) | soil metagenome | biome: Subtropical and temperate rainforests or woodlands; isolation source: soil samples (1 kg each in a 20% v/v slurry with milli Q water) were... ...
ACTTAGGAGGGCAGGCAACACATCAAGGGCAAAGGTTCTGGGCCCGGGGTGAAGATCCTGATCAATTTGCAGGCTGGTTCGGTCAGAGTAAGTGAGCTTGGCAACACCCTTTGCTTTCGATTCAAAGGCTGCGTTGGCGCAAGATTTACCTGGAAACCATCGAGGTGGCCGATCCCGTTTTGTCGGTGGAGGCTTCTCTTAGGGAAGGCTGACCGGGGGATTTGTTCGACCAGAATTGACTTTCAGCTTGGTACTAACGCCGCGGATACTAACGGATTGAACTGCAGAAGGGAAGTCTGTTTGAAAAAAAGCGCTGAAGTGCCTGTCGGCAAGTCTCGATTGAGCTGTCAAAGAGCAGGCCAGTGCCCCGCAATAGCCCAGAACCCGACCGTTGATCCGAGCGAACGAGCGAGTCAGGATCGACCGGCGGCACGGGTTGCTCGGGTTTATCCCCAGACGCTACCGAAAAGCGCGCCGAAAAAGCGCATCGATATAACCGCCTCACAGGTACTTGTGCACATAAATTGCGCGAACTGTCATCCCACTGTCATCCTCGCCTCAACGGGAGTGGGTGCCTGTAATGAAAATTTAAGTCAATGAAAAACATCGCTTTTTTTTACTGGTGAAAAAATCGTCAGTTTGACTGCGAGCCCCACGCCACACGGCTTTGCGCGAGTTCAAAGGCGGTTGTCCACTGAGTTATCCACAGCTTCTGTGGATTGTCCCAAGCGCTTGCTCTAGGACGGGCGTGCAGGCTTTTTTCGACTTTACCTGTACGAAAAAAAGAGTAGAGTGGCGCGCCTTCCGATCTGCCCTACAGTGCTTTATGAAGTTTCGCTCAGTATCAGTCTCTGCTGCTTCCACCCCCCTCAGTGTTACCCCACCCAAGCGCTTTTCGATGCGCGTGGCCGAGTGGCTACTCGACAGCCCGCGCCTGGGCGAAAACTCCAACATCAAACACTTCGCCGGACGCTTGCTCAAGCAGCCTGCCCGTGAAGGCGTCGTGGCCGCGCAAAGCCGTCTCGGCCAGCTGATGTGCCGCGAATGCGGTAACGCCCGGGATCGCCGCATTGGCCAGGAGCTCCTGCGTCAGGCCGCGCGTGCGGGCGACCGACGTGCGCAACAGGAACTGGGCCTGAGCGAAGACTGAGCTGTCCAAGACCTGACGCCTTGGTTAACCTTCACGCTTTATCGAATCGGCAGGAGTGGCTATGGCGATGGACTTGACCAGCGCATTGCTGGGGCTGGCGGGCGCTGGGTTGCCGTTACTGGTACTGGCCTGGCAATTTCAGCGTCGGGCGAGTGCGGGGCAGGCCGAGTTGGCGTTGCTGGAAGAACGTCTTGCCATTGCCCAACTGACGCAGGACGGCTTGAATGCCCAGCTTGATACTTGCCGTGATGAAATCGCTGACCTGAGCCAGGCCAATGCCGCCAAACAGGCCGATCTGGCCGCCGTGCGCCGTGAAGTCGAACTGCTGCAGATCGAACGCGACGACGCCCGCGACGCATCTCACGCCTGGAACATCGAACGCGCCGGTAAAGAGGCTGAGTTGCGTCGCCTCGACGCGCAGGCCGCCTCCCTCAATGCCGAGCTGCGTGAGCAGCAGGAAAGCCATCAGCAGCGCCTCAACGACCTTCAAGGCTCGCGAGACGAGTTGCGCGCGCAATTCGCCGAGCTGGCGGGCAAGATCTTCGACGAACGTGAGCAGCGTTTTGCCGAAACCAGTCAGCAGCGTTTGGGGCAATTGCTCGATCCGTTGAAGGAGCGCATTCAGTCGTTCGAAAAGCGCGTTGAGGAAAGCTATCAAGCCGAAGCCCGCGAGCGTTTTTCCCTGGCCAAGGAACTGGAGCGGCTGCAACAGCTGAACCTGCGCCTGAGCGACGAAGCCACTAACCTGACGCGGGCCTTGAAGGGGCAGAAAACCCAAGGCAACTGGGGCGAACTGATTCTCGAGCGGGTGCTTGAGCACGCGGGTCTGGAGAGGGGGCGTGAGTATCAGACCCAGGTCAATCTCAAAGGGCCGGACGGTGAGCGTTTCCAGCCGGATGTGATTATTTACCTGCCCGGCGACAAGCAGGTCGTGGTCGATTCCAAAGTCAGCCTCACAGCCTATCAGCAATACGTGGCGGCCGAGGATGATGCCATCGGCCAGATCGCCATCAAGCAGCATGTGCTGTCCCTGCGCACTCACGTCAAAGGCTTGGCCGGCAAGGACTACAAGCGGCTCGACGGCTTGCACAGTCTGGATTTCGTTCTGCTTTTCGTCCCGATCGAAGCGGCGTTTTCTGCGGCGTTGCAGGCTGAGCCGACGCTGTTTCAGGAGGCATTCGACCGCAATATCGTGATCGTCAGCCCGACCACGTTGTTGGCCACTTTGCGGGTCATCGATAGCTTGTGGAAGCAGGAGCGCCAGAGCCAGAACGCTCGGGAAATCGCCGAGCGTGCCGGTTGGCTGTACGACAAGTTCGTATTGTTCATTCAGGATCTGGATGAAGTCGGCAATCGCCTGCAGCAGCTGGACAAAGCCTACAGCTCTGCACGCAATAAGCTGACTGAAGGCCGCGGCAACCTGGTCAGCCGCAGCGAGCAGCTCAAGTTGCTCGGGGCGCGAGCCAGCAAGAGCTTGCCGGCCGACCTGCTGGAGCGAGCGATGACGGATGTCGATGGCTTGGCCGAACTGCCGGAGTAGCCGAAAAGCTTCGCGAGCAAGCCCGCTCCCACAGGGTTTGTGGTGTTCACTCTATTTGTGCAACAACACCAATCCACTGTGTGCGGGCTTGTTCGCGAAGGCGTCAATCGCCCCACTGCAGAGTTCAAACCTGCCGCACTACAACGGCAAATGCCGACTCAACAACGCCCGCAACGCCGCCGGTTTCACCGGTTTGGCCAGGTAATCCAGGCCCGCTGCATGCACCTGGGCCACCGTCTCCGGCCGTCCATCGGCACTGATCACCACCCCAGGCACCGGCTCGCCCAGTTGCGTGCGTAACCAGGCCATCAACTCGGTCCCGGTTTCGCCATCATCCAGATGGTAATCCACCAGCGCCAGTTGCGGGCGCATGCCATCGCCGAGCAGCGTCGCGCATTCCTCACGGTTGCGCGCGGTCCAGACCTGGCAACCCCAGCGGGTCAGCAAACTGTTCATGCCGATCAGGATGCTGTCTTCGTTATCGATACACAGCACCTGCGCGCCGCTGAGCAAATGGCCATTGAGTTCGGCCACTTTGGCCGGCGTCGCGGCTTGTACCCGAGCCAGCGGTACGCTGACACTGAACACACTGCCGCGACCCGGCCAGGAACGCACGCGCAAGGTGTGACCCAGCACGCGACACAACCCATCGGCAATCGCCAGGCCCAGGCCCAGACCTTTCTCGGCCCGGGTCTGGTGGCTGTCGAGGCGTTTGAATTCTTCGAAAATCACCTGCAGTTTGTCTTCTGGTATCCCCGGCCCACGGTCCCAGACCTCAAGGCATAGCTCGCCGTTGCGCCGCCGAACGCCGAGCAGCACCGGCCCTTTGGCGTAGCGGAAGGCGTTGGTCAGGAAGTTCTGCAAAATCCGTCGCAGCAGTTTGATGTCGCTATCGACCCGCAGCGCGCTGCCCCTGACGCGAAATTTCAGCCCCTGTTCCTGCGCCAGAGCCTTGAACTCGGCGCCCAGCGTATGGAATAAATCATTGAGCTCGAAGGGCTTGCGATCAGGGTTGATCTTGCCGTTTTCCAGGCGGGAAATGTCCAGCAGGTCGCTGATCAGGTCCTCGGCCGAGCGTAGCGAACTGTCCAGATGATGAACCAGCTTGCGGGCTTCACTGGATAAGTTTTCTTCCTGGTGGGAGAGGGCGGCAGAGAACAGCCGTGCAGCATTCAGCGGTTGCATCAAGTCATGGCTGACGGCGGCCAGGAAACGGGTTTTCGACTGGTTCGCCGATTCGGCGGTGCCCTTGGCTTCGGTCAGGGCAACGTTGAGTTGCGACAGTTCGTGGGTCCGTTCGATGACCCGTTGCTCGAGGCCTTCGTTCGCTTCGGTCAGCGCCTGTTCGGCCTCGCGGAACGCGGTGATGTCGGTGAAACTCATGACGAAACCGCCGCCGGGCATCGGGTTACCGATCAGCTCGATCACTCGACCATTGGGGAACAACCGTTCGGAGGTATGGGCCCGGCCCTGACGCATCCAGTGCAAGCGACGGGCGACGTGCACTTGCGCTTCGCCGGGGCCGCACAGACCGCGCTCGGCGTTGTAGCGAATGATGTCGGCAATCGGCCGGCCAACGCTGATCAAACCGTCGGGGTAATTGAACAGTTCAAGGTAGCGCCGGTTCCAGGCCACCAGTTTCAACGACTGGTCGACCACGCTGATACCTTGGGTGATGTTCTCGATGGCGCCTTGCAGCAGGGCGCGGTTGAACTGCAGCACTTCCGAGGTTTCGTCGGCGATCCGCACGACATCCTCGAGCTGCATTTCCCGGCCTTCGATGGCGGCTTTTACCACCGCCCGGGTCGAAGATGCGCCGAGTACGCCGGCCAGCAAGCGTTCGGTATGGGCGATCCATTCACCGTCCGCATTCTGGTTCGGGTTGAAGCCTTTGCCCTGGCGGTAGGCGAAACGGATGAAACTCTGACGGGCGCGTTCTTCGCCGACAAAACGGGCGGCCAGTTGCAGCAAGTCGTTGATCTGTACTGCCAGCATTGAGCGGGCGTTGGGGCGTGCGCTGATTTCCTGGCCGATGAAGCGGCCGGCCTGCCAGTGCTCCGAAACCCGCGTGCGTGACAGTAGCGAGACCCAGGTGAACAAGGTGAAGTTGCCCGCCAGGGACAGCACCACGCCTTGGGTCAGCGGCGTGATCGGCAAGTTCAACGGGTTGCCTTGCAGCCAGGCCAGGCCGGGAAAACTGCTCAGGGGCAAGCCAAGACTGTTGGCGGCGATCGGCAACACCAACGTGTAGAACCAGAGGAACGTGCCGGCGGCCAGCCCGGCAAACACCCCACGACGGTTAGCCTGTTTCCAGTACAGCGCGCCAAGCATGGCCGGGGCCAGTTGGGTCACGGCGGCAAAGGCGATCTGGCCGATGGTCGCCAGGCTCGCGGTGGAGCCCAGCAGTCGATAACTGACGTAGGCCAGCAGCAGAATGACCACGATGCTCACCCGGCGCGCCGAAAGCATCCACTGGCGGAACACTTCAAATGGGCGCTCGGCGTTGTTACGTCGCAGCAACCACGGCAGCAACAGGTCGTTGGAAAGCATGGTCGACAGCGCCACGCTGGCCACGATCACCATACCGGTCGCCGCCGAAGCGCCGCCGATAAACGCCAGCATCGCCAGGGCAGGGTGAGATTGGGCCAGAGGCAGGCTGATGACGAATGAGTCCGGCAGCACCGAACTGGGCAGCATCATCTGACCGGCCAGTGCGATCGGCACGACAAACAGCGCCGCCAGCGCCAGATAGGCCGGGAACACCCACTTGGCCAAGCGCAGGTCCTGGGGGTCGATGTTTTCCACTACGGTCACATGGAACTGCCGGGGCAGGCAGATGATCGCCATCATCGCCACGCCGGTTTGCACCACCATGGACGGCCAGTTGATGGTTTCTTTCCAGTACGCTTCGAGGCGCGGGGCGAGCATGGCCTGGTCGAACAGGTCGTCGAAACCGTCGTACAGGCCGTAGGTCACGAATGCGCCGACCGCGAGAAAAGCGAACAGCTTGACCAGCGACTCAAAAGCAATCGCCAGCACCATGCCGCGGTGGTGTTCCGTGGCGTCGAGGTTGCGGGTACCAAAAACGATGGTGAACAGTGCAAGCACCAAGGAGACGATCAGCGCCGTGTCTTGCGCGCGCGTGCCCATGGCGTCGGCACCGGCGCCGATCAGCAGGTTCACGCCCAGCACGATGCCCTTGAGCTGCAAGGCGATGTACGGCAGCACGCCGACCAGACAGATCAGCGCCACCACCACCGCCAGCGACTGGGATTTGCCGTAGCGGGCGGCAATGAAGTCGGCGATGGAGGTGATGTTCTCCTGTTTGCTGATCATCACCATTTTTTGCAGGACCCACGGCGCGCACACCAGCAGCAGGATCGGCCCGAGGTAGATCGGCAGGAATGACCAGAGTTGTTCGGCCGCCTGGCCCACGGCGCCAAAGAATGTCCAACTGGTGCAGTAAACGGCCAGCGACAGGCTGTACACCCAGGCACGCACCCGTGGCGGCAACGGCGCGCTGCGCCGATCACCGTAAAAGGCGATAGCGAACAGGATGGCCATATAGGCCAGGGCGACGGTGGCGATCAGCCCGATGGACAGCGACATGGGAACTCCAGACAAAAGACCTCCGGGACTCCGCCCGGTCAGGACAGTCTCGCATGACCGCTTGAGTTAGTCAGTGTCGACCAAGGTCGTGACGTGGCGGGGTGTCGCAGGTTGGGAGCCGTCAGATCTTTGATGCCTGTGCAGGCTTCATCGCGAGCAGGCTCGCACACATTGGATCTATGCCGGTCACAATTTATGTGTCCACTGAAGATCAACTGTGGGAGCGAGCCTGCTCGCGATGGCGGTTACTGATTCAGCGCAATATCAATCAACCGATGCAACTCTTCAACCTCCAGCGCCTGCGCTGAAAACAAAATGCGAAACACCGTCGGCGCCACCACCATATTGATCAGCCGATCGACACTCGGCTTCGGCTGATCGGGATAGCGATCCAGAATCGTCTGCAACTGCGCACCAATGATCGTCACGCAATAGCCCGGTGTGGCGCTGGATTGTACGTCGCGCATCATGTTGCGCCCGGGTTCGGAACTCATCTCGTCCAGATACTGCTCCGCCCAGGCCAGCACGTCACCGCGCAGGCTGCCGGTGTTGGCCGGTTCGCTGTCGGGGCGCATGCGGGCGAGGGCGACGTCGGCCAATAGCGCCGACAGATCACCCCAGCGCCGGTAAATAGTCGACGGCGTCACCCCGGCCCGGGCAGCGATTTGCGGCACCGTCACGCTGGCGCGATCCTGTTCTTCGAGGAGTGCGCGGACTGCCGAATGAATCGACTCTTGGACCCTGGCGCTACGACCACCTGGGCGTAAACCTTCTTTAATAGCCATACGGTGGACCTTAACACAAAGAATTTGCTTTAAGCGTTAGTCGGTAGCACACTCCGCAAAAGCAAAAAGTTAGCTTTTGCGGAGTGTGCCTATGTCCCGTCTCACGTCAAACCGTTCCAGCCTGTGGTTTCTGGCGATCACCTTACTCAGTTTTCTCGCCGCTTCCACCGCGCCAACGCCGTTGTATAACTTGTATCAAGAACACCTGCGGTTCTCGGCAGCGACCCTGACCCTGATTTTCGGCGTCTACGCCCTCAGCTTGCTGGCGGCGCTGCTCACGGTCGGTTCGCTCTCGGATTATCTGGGGCGCAAACCGGTGATTTTTACCGCCGTATTGCTGAACATGCTGGCGATGTTGCTGTTTATCAACGCCGACAGCGTTGCCTGGCTGATCAGTGCGCGGGTCCTGCAGGGTTTTGCCACGGGCATGGCCACCGCCGTTTTAAGTGCGGCGCTGCTGGACACTGACCGTCAGCAAGGGCCGATGGTCAACAGCGTCGCGCCGTTGCTGGGCATGGCGCTGGGTGCCATGGGCTGCGGCGTGTTGGCCGAGTTTGCGCCGCTGCCGCTGCAATTGACCTATTGGGTGCTGTTCGTGCTGTTTATGATGCAGGCGCTGTACGTCTGGCGCCTGCCGGAAAGCGTCACTCGACAACCGGGTGCCTGGGCCTCGCTGCGCCCGACCTTGCATGTGCCGATTCAGGCGCGGCGTATGCTGTGGCGGGTGTTGCCGATAGATCTGGCGGTTTGGGCGCTCGGTGGTTTTTTCGCTTCCCTGGCGCCGTCTCTGGTGCGGACCGCCACCGGGTCCACCTCGAATCTGATTGGTGGGGCTACGGTGGCCGTGTTGACAGTGACCGGCGCATTGATGATCTACACCTTGCGCAATCGGCCGGCCGACAAAGTCTTGCTGTTGGGCGCGAGCCTGCTGCCAGCGGGCGTTGCGCTGATTCTGCTAGCGGTAAACAGCGCCAGCCTGCCGTTGTTTTTCTTCGGCACTCTGGTGGCGGGTGGCGGTTTTGGCGCGGGTTTCCTGGGTGCCCTGCGAAGCATCGTGCCGCTGGCCTTGCCTCATGAGCGGGCGGGTTTGATGTCGGCGTTTTATGTACTCAGTTACCTGGCTTTCTGTTTGCCGTCGTTACTGGCCGGCAGTCTGACGCGGACCTTTGGCCTGGTGGCAACCACCGATGGTTATGGCGCAGTGCTGATCATTCTGTCGCTTGGTGCGCTGGTCGGGTTGATGCGTGTGCAGACTGTCAAAGTCTGTGGTGTTGATGTTCGATGACCGTTAGCCTTTGAGCCGCCATTCATTTCGACGGACCGACCCATGAAGATCATCCGCAGCAAATCCTTCACTGGTGACCGCGCCTGGGCGGCGCTGGACATTGCCAACATGAATGGCATCACCACTCGTTTGCACTGGACCGATCAGCCCTATAAGTGGCATATCAACGACGGTCAGGAAGTGTTCGTGGTGCTCGATGGGCAGGTGCAGATGCGTTATCGCGAAGAGGGCCAGGAGAAGGAAACGCTACTCGAAGTCGGCGATATCTTTTATGCCTCGGTGGGCACCGAGCATGTGGCTCATCCGCTGGGTGTGGCGCGGATATTGGTGATCGAGACTGAAGGCAGCGTCTGATACATATCTGCAAAACAGATAGCAGTTAGAGATATTACCCGTTATATCGATATTCTATTCGGATCTACCATGAGCTCCACCTCACGAGAGGACAGGAGTTCACCATGACCTGCACCCATAGCGTTAAACCCGGTATCAAACCGCTCAGTCATTTGCAGCACCCTCGAGAAGCCATCCGCCAATTCACCCCCAACTGGTTCGCAGCGACCATGGGCACGGGTGTATTGGCGCTCGCGCTTGCGCAATGGCCGGTGGCGAATCCCGGTCTGCATGCGTTTGCCGAAGGCCTGTGGCTGTTCAATATTTTCCTGTTTGTCATGTTCACGGCCATGTATGCCGCGCGTTGGGTCATGTTCTTCGACGAGGCGCGGCGGATTTTCGGGCACTCCACGGTTTCGATGTTTTTCGGCACCATTCCCATGGGCCTTGCGACCCTCATCAATGGCTTTCTGCTGTTCGGTTTGCCGCGCTGGGGTGACGGTGTGATTCCTGTCGCCGAAGTGCTGTGGTGGCTGGACGTGGCGATGTCGCTGGCCTGCGGCGTATTGATTCCCTACATGATGTTCACCCGTCAGGAGCACAGCATCGACCAGATGACTGCGGTCTGGCTGTTGCCGGTGGTGGCGGCGGAAGTGGCGGCGGCCAGCGGCGGCTTGCTGGCGCCGCATCTGGTCGATGCTCATTCACAACTGGTGGTGCTGGTGACCAGCTACGTGCTCTGGGCCTTTTCCCTGCCGGTGGCGTTCAGCATTCTGACCATCCTGTTGCTGCGCATGGCGTTGCATAAATTGCCCCACGAAAACATGGCCGCCTCAAGCTGGCTGGCCCTTGGGCCGATTGGCACCGGTGCGCTGGGCATGTTGCTGTTGGGTGCCGACGCGCCAGCGATCTTTGCCGCCAACGGTTTGCCGGGTATCGGCGAGATCGCCGCTGGGCTTGGCTTGGTGGCTGGCATCACGCTGTGGGGCTTCGGGCTCTGGTGGATGCTGATTGCGCTGTTGATCACTGTGCGTTACTTGCGCGCCGGTATCCCGTTCAACCTCGGCTGGTGGGGCTTCACTTTCCCGTTGGGCGTCTATTCTTTGGCGACGTTGAACCTGGCGAGCACGTTGCACCTGACGTTTTTCAGTGTCTTTGGCTGTGTACTGGTGGCGTTGTTGGCGGTGATGTGGCTGATTGTTGCCAAGCGCACGGTGCAGGGCGCATGGCGAGGTGAGTTGTTTGTTTCGCCGTGCATTGCAGGATTAAACAAATAACCGGCAAAGATTGGGTAATCTGTGGCCTGGATCGACGCTCGACATTCCAATAACAATTGCCACGCCACTTTTTATCCAACATCAGCTACCCAACATCAGGGACACATGGAAGATGAGTCACCCCTCGCAGTTCACCTTGCTTCGCACCCGGCGCTTCCTGCCGTTTTTTGTCACGCAGTCCCTGGGTGCCTTCAACGACAACATTTTCAAGCAGTCGTTGATCCTCGCCATTTTGTACCGGCTGACCATCGAGGGTGACCGATCGATCTGGGTCAACCTGTGTGCATTGCTGTTTATCTTGCCGTTTTTCCTGTTCTCGGCTCTGGCGGGGCAGTTCGGGGAAAAGTTTGCCAAGGACGCGCTGATCCGTCTGATCAAGCTCGGGGAAATCGTCATCATGACGGTGGGCGCGGTCGGTTTCATGTTCGATCATTTGTCGCTGATGCTGGTCGCGTTGTTTGCCATGGGCACCCACTCGGCGCTGTTCGGGCCGGTGAAGTACTCGATCCTGCCGCAGGCGTTGCGCGAAGAGGAGTTGGTGGGCGGCAATGGTCTGGTGGAAATGGGCACCTTCCTGGCGATTCTCGCCGGGACCATTGGCGCCGGGATCATGATGTCGGCCAGCAACTACGCGCCGGTCGTGTCCACGGCAATCATCGGTATCGCCGTGCTTGGTTACCTGGCCAGCCGCAGCATTCCCCGGGCTGCCGCGGCATCGCCGGAAATGCGTTTGAACTGGAACATTTTCAGCCAGTCCTGGGCTACCTTGAAGTTGGGCCTGGGGCAAACCCCGGCAGTATCGCGTTCGATCGTCGGCAACTCATGGTTCTGGTTTGTCGGGGCGATTTATCTGACGCAGATCCCGGCGTATGCCAAGGAATGGATGCACGGCGACGAGACTGTGGTAACGCTGATTCTTACCGTGTTCTCGGTCGGTATCGCACTGGGTTCGATGCTCTGCGAGAAACTCTCCGGGCGCAAAGTCGAGATCGGTCTGGTGCCGTTTGGCTCATTCGGTCTGACGGTGTTTGGCCTGTTGCTGTGGTGGCATTCCGGCGCGATTCCAGACAGCGTTGCCGGTCATGGCTGGATCGAAGTCCTGGGGTTTGGCCACGCCTGGCTGGTGTTGATCGACATTCTTGGGCTTGGGATCTTTGGCGGTTTTTACATCGTGCCACTGTATGCGCTGATCCAGTCGCGTACTGTCGAGAACGAACGGGCGCGAGTGATCGCCGCCAACAACATTCTTAACGCCCTGTTCATGGTGGTGTCGGCGATTGTGTCGATCGTCTTGCTGAGCATCGCCAAGCTGTCGATTCCGCAGCTATTCCTGGTGGTGTCGCTGCTGAACATTGGCGTCAATGCTTACATCTTCAAAATCGTCCCCGAGTTCAGCATGCGCTTCATGATCTGGCTGCTCGGCCATTCCATGTACCGCGTCGAGCATCGCAACCTGGAGCTGATTCCCGATGAAGGCGCGGCATTGCTGGTTTGCAACCATGTTTCGTTCGTCGACGCGTTGCTGATTGGCGGCGCAGTGCGTCGGCCGATTCGCTTTGTGATGTATTACAAAATCTACAATCTGCCGGTGCTGAACTTCATCTTCCGCACGGCGGGGACGATTCCGATTGCCGGGCGCCAGGAAGACATTCAGATCTACGAAAAAGCCTTCACCCGCATCGCTCAGTATCTGAAGGACGGTGAGCTGGTGTGCATTTTCCCTGAAGGCAAGTTGACCGCCGATGGCGAGATCAACGAGTTCAAGGGCGGGCTGACACGGATTCTCGAAGAAACGCCGGTGCCGGTGATTCCGCTGGCGTTGCAGGGGTTGTGGGGGAGTTTCTTCAGCCGTGATCCGAATAAAGGGATGTTTCGTCGGTTGTGGTCGCGGGTGACATTGGTGGCGGGGCCGGCGGTGGCCGTTGAAGTGGCTGAACCGGCGACATTGCAAGGGTTGGTGGGGGAATTGCGTGGGGCCGTCAGGTAGTCGTTGAGCGGGCGGGCCTCTTCGCGGGCAAGCCTCGCTCCTACAGGTTGAGGACACACCACCAACCCCTGTAGGAGCGAGGCTTGCCCGCGAAGACAGTAGAGGCCTAAGCGCTAACCTTGAGCCCAATCAACCCGGCAATGATCAACGCCACACTGGCCAGCCGAAACAGCGCCATGGATTCACCAAACAGAATGATCCCGGCGATCACCGTGCCCACCGCACCCACGCCAGTCCAGATCGCATAGGCCGTACCCAGCGGCAATTCCTTCATGGCAAGGCCCAGCAGGCCAAGGCTGATCGCCATGGCGGCAATGGTCAGTGCGGTAGGAAGAGGGCGGCTGAAACCGTCGGTGTATTTCAGGCCGACGGCCCAGCCGACTTCGAACAGGCCGGCGAGAAACAGAATGATCCAGGACATCAGAGACCTCCATCGATGGATGGGGTCGTCCCCGGATTAATGATTCGATCGAGCCGCGAGGTCGTCCCCGCGTTGCGCAATAGAGTGCCCATCATTAACCCGAGGATCAAGTTTGCGGCTTAATCCACCGCCTGCTGAGCAGCGATTTGCCGGTCTTCTTTCTCGCTCATACGACGGAAATACGTCGAGAGCAGTGCTCCGGAAATGTTGTGCCAGACGCTGAACAACGCGCTTGGCACCGCTGCCAGCGGCGAGAAGTGCGCACTGGCCAGGGCCGCGCCCAAGCCGGAGTTCTGCATGCCGACTTCCAGCGCCAGGGATTTGCGCTGGGCCAGTGGCAGGTTGAACAGGCGCCCGGTGAAGTAACCCAACAAGTAGCCGAAGCTGTTGTGCAACATCACCACGGCCATGATCAGCAGGCCGGATTCGGCAATCTTCGCCTGGCTGGCAGCCACCACGGCAGTGACGATGATCACGATGCTCACCACCGACACCAGTGGCAACACGTCTACCGCGTGACGAACCCGATCACCGAGTACGCGCTGGGCAACCACGCCGAGCACGATCGGCAGCAGCACGACTTGCAGGATCGACCAGAACAGCTCCATGAACGACACCGGCAACCAGGCCGAAGCCAGTAGCCAGATCAGCGCTGGCGTCAGCAGCGGAGCGAGGAGGGTAGTGACGGCGGCAATGGCCACCGACAACGCCAGATCGCCACGCGCCAGCCAGGTCATCACGTTCGAGGAGGTGCCGCTTGGGCAGCAGCCGACCAGAATCACACCGACGGCGATCTCTGGCGGCAGGTGGAAAACCTGGCAGAGTAACCACGCCACACCGGGCATGATCACGAAATGAGCGACCACGCCCAGCGCCACGCGCCACGGATGGCGAGCGACTTCGGCGAAGTCTTCAAGCTTGAGGGTCAGGCCCATGCCGAACATCACCAGACCCAGCAGCGGTACGATGGCGCCTTTCAGGCCGATGAACCAGGTCGGTTGCACAAACGCCACGACGGCGAAAATCAGTACCCAGTAAGCGAAGGTGTTGCCGACAAAACGACTCAATGCAGCCAGTGCGCGCATGGCCTGATCCTTATTCTTGAGTAACACCACAAAACCAATGTGGGAGCGGGCTTGCTCGCGAAGGCGTCATAACATTCAACATAAATGTCGACTGTCAGTCCGCTTTCGCGAGCAAGCCCGCTCCCACAGTAGAGATCACAAGCCTTTAAATACCTTGCGGGGTCTCTTCACCACCCAACGCTTCAACCATCGCCGGCAGGAAGTCGCCGAAGGTCAGCATCATCAGGGTAAAGCTGGCGTCCAGTTGCCCCAGGGCTTCGTCGCCACCGTCCTGTTCTGCCTGATCTTGCAGCAGGTCTTCGAACTTCAGGCGCTTGACCACCATTTTGTCGTCAAGCACGAACGACAGTTTGTCCTGCCAGGCCAGCGACAGTTGAGTAACCACTTTGCCGGTGCTCAGGTGCAGCTGGATTTCTTCGCTGGTCAGGTCCTGACGCTTGCAGCGCACGATGCCGCCGTCTTCGTGTGTGTCGCGCAGTTCGCACTCGTCCAGCACGAAGAAATCATTCGCGGCTTTCTGGGTGGTGACCCACTCGGTCATGGTGGCGGTCGGCGACATCTTCACCGTCAACGGACGCACCGGCAGCGAGCCGATCACTTCGCGCAGGGTGGAGAGCAGGTCTTCGGCGCGTTTCGGGCTGGCCGAGTTAACCAGGATCAGGCCCTGTTTCGGCGCGATGGCGGCGAAGGTCGACGAGCGGCGGATAAAGGCGCGGGGCAGGAAGGCCTGGATGATTTCATCCTTGATC
>LNAP01003853.1_pt1 | contig 14221 bp, 16 predicted proteins | sample 602601 | NCBI WGS metagenome assembly LNAP01 (sample SAMN02440304, study PRJNA202911) | soil metagenome | biome: Subtropical and temperate rainforests or woodlands; isolation source: soil samples (1 kg each in a 20% v/v slurry with milli Q water) were... ...
CATTGAAATCCCGCATAGTTGCCGTGAAGGTGTTTGCGGCGCTTGTGAAACTCCGGTGCTTTCCGGCGAAGTTGAGCATCGTGACAGTTTGCTTAGCGAGCAGGAAAAGGCTAACAACAACACGATGATGGTCTGCGTGTCGGCTTGCAAAGGTGCGCGAATCGTGCTGGATATCTGACCTGCGTTCCGACGCATCGATAGGCATGCTGAACCGTGCCTGATCTGGGAGACACAGAGCTCAGTGAATCGGGATACGGTCCGTGCGGTTGTGAGCGCTGAACAGTTTCGATTGACAAGAAACTCCGCATGGCCCTCCCGTCGCCGCGGATGATCAGATTGTGCAGCCTGGAATCACTGTTCGCATCACGAAGGCTCGTCGACAATTCGATTCGATCAGGAGGCATGGTCATCTCGGCTCGAGCCCGTTCTTGGGAAGCGACGCCGCCGTTATTATCTCATTGATCCCGAACTCGGCAGAGGATAGGTCAGTTTGTGGATGCGGATTCGACTTGGTGTAGCAGCAACGCTCTGATGCCGATCGGCTTACCAGGGCAGCGGCGGTGTCCCGTTAGCAGGGCGGGGAAGAACGTCATTGCGGGGTTATAACTAGCGGAACGACAGGTGAAGCCATGAGCTCAGTACTCATGGTTTCGGGATGCGTCCAATCCGATTCATACACCTCGCTCGTGCCCAATGCTCAGCAACGTTCCTACAGAACATACTTACGAAGCGAGGAGCCGTCGGACGGGGGAGCGCGCTCCAAAGAGCCATCCTGGCTTTTCAAAGCAAGCGTCGATGATTTTTTGGCCGGGAGGTGTACATCGCCTCACTAGACGCCACGCAGAACATTCTGAGATATGCCGGCCTGGGAGAAAAGATAGTCACGGCTTCGCTCTAGATCAGCGCGCAGGCGTGCCAAATCGATATCTAGGAGTTTGCCATTCCATTTTCTGACTTTCCCGGCAACCAAGACGCCGGAGACATTGCTTCGATCCATCAAGGTGACGATTGCTCCCGCCGCGTTGTTGAGAGGCATAGCGTTGAGAGCGCTAGGATCGAGCAAGATTATGTCTGCATCCTTTCCAGGAGAAATTGAGCCCGTCTTGCTTTCGAGCCCCAACGCCTTCGCGCCTTCGATAGTTGCCATTCGAAGCAGGTCTCGCGACCTGAGCAGCGCAGGAGCAGCTTGACCCGTGATCGAGAGTTGGTTGGAGAACATGCGTTGCAGCGTGAACGCCGACCGCATGATTGTGAACATGTCGGCAGTCATGGTGCACTCAACGTCACTTGATAGCGAGATCGGTACGCCCATGTCCAGAGCCTTTTGCAGAGGAGGCATGCCATGCCGCATTGCCATTTCGATTGGAACCGCCATTGTCACCTTCGCGCCGGCGTCCTTCACGTAGTTCCATACGGAGTCACTCTGACCGGTCATGTGGATGAAGAGATTGTCCGAACGGATCTGCTTTGCCCTGCCTAATGCCTCCATGGTCGACTGACGCTCAGAACCAACAACGTGGCATACCACAGGAATGCCAAGTTCCCGCCCCAACGCCCAGCCGATCTCATAGCCAGGCAAGTAGATCTCAGCGCCCATTGCCATCGTGACAAGCTGATCTTGACTGGCAAACCACCTCTCTTTGATGCGTCTGGCGTCCAATGGGTACTTTGCGTTCGGCCCGGAGCCCTCGAAGTAGCCAAACACAGCCCTCCTGCCAGCTTCGTTCAAGGCTGTGATAGCCGCGTCCGAGTGCTCCGGAGAATTGTGAATCTGGCTCACGTCCAAAACAGTAGTGACGCCGGCGTCGAGCTGAGACAGCGACGCTACGAGTTCGCTGATGTAGACATCCTCTGGTCGATAGCGCGGCGCGAAATTCGATAGCACCGTTTCGACATAGCTCAGCTCGCTCGCCGCCGTGCCATCGGCTCGAAGTATTGAGTCAGCGAGCAACCCACGAATGGCAGTTTCGAACTGATGATGGTGGGTGTCGATGAAACCAGGCATGAGGATCATGCCTTCAACTGACACTATATTGGCCGGGGCGTTGATGCTTGAAGCGACTTGCACGATCTTGCTGCCTTCGATAAGGACGTCCGCTCGAGCAAAATTGCCGACTGCGGGATCCATAGACAGCACGGTGGCTCCTCGAAGGAGCGTTCGAACACCAGTCTCACCGGAACCGCGCACACCGCTGGGATTCGCTACTTCACTGGCTTCTGCACCTCCTCCGCAACCGGCCAGCGCGAGGCCAGTGACCGCACCTGCTGTACCCGCGGCAAGCCGAAAAAAGCTACGGCGCGGAAGGGACGACTTCGCACTGAGCGGGTGACGGTCAGTTCGGTGATCAATGGGTGCAGTCCTACCCTCGGCGGCTGCATCGTCGCAAAGCTTGCACATCAGATGTTCCTTTCAATGTAACGTTGTGAACTGGAAGGGCCTTCCCGACGGTCGGCCATCCAACAAACGATGTGTAAATACAAGTCTCACATCATCAATCGTTTCGAACGACGTTTTTCCAGAATATCGACAAAACGTCGAGAAATATACAATCGGCGGGAGAAAAGCTAAATGAGGGTTTCCACTTGTGAGGCCGTCAAAGTGCCTGAGGCCTCGATTAGCTGGCGGCGATCAACTCCTTGGAACAACTGGTACGCAGCATGTAGACGAGGCATGGACTTCCGCGCGTCGACAGGGCGTGGCGCCGATCGCATCTGCGAGTCGCGCACCTCCGTCCCGGACCAAGGGTTCAACCTTGGCTGTGACTGGCGATGAGACTGGGTGGGACAGGAAAGGGCGGGGAGAATTCGAGTGCTTCGGAGTAGTCCTCGTACGCCACGAATACACCCCTCTGCATCTGCGCCGCTACCGAATCGGCGCTTGTGTCTGTACATTGCCATGCGCAGCGTACAGCGTGTCTCGTCATACGCTGGGAGATTCCTTCGATAGCGCGTTGACCACCCGTGGGCGTCTACGACCTAACAATTGGCCGGCCGAGCCACTGAAGATCCGCCACCGATGACTGTCATGCCGGCTGAAGTCGCTACATCGCTAATGCTCATCGCTTCTTCCCGCGTCACACGCAGTAACGAGCGCTGCCGCGTGCGGCGTCACTGCTCCATGGCGGATTGCCACGCACGATTCGGGGAAGTCAGTTGTGAAGACGGCGCCCATTGACTTCGCGCGATCTATAAATTCTGGCACGTGCGTAGATCCGCAGTTGGGCACGTCGTGGAGGACAACTACAGCCCAATCGACTAGGCAGACTTGCTGGATTGCTGTCTCGACCCATCGATCCGGCTGTTCCCAGTCGCGAGGAACGCAGTTCCACGTCACACAGGACATCCTCTCACGTACCAAGTAGTCCACGCATGCGGTGCTGAGCAGCTTCGAGTCGAGATGACCACCACGCCCGAAGGGGCGAAAAAGACCTCGTGGAACACCAAGAGCCTCCATCGCACTCGCTGTTCTTTCGATCTCCGAAACTCCTTCGTTCGGGGAGCACAACCCTAGAGGCGTGCTGTGCGTATAGGTGTGATTGCCTACCCCATGCCCCGCAGCCAAGACCTCTCGCAACAAGTTAGGGCCTTCGGGCGCATCAAGCTTCTGCCCAACGACGAAGAAGGTCGCAGTGACGCCGGCGGACCTCAACGCCCGCAGGACTTGTCCGGTGGTATCTGAGGGACCATTGTCAAAAGTCAGCGTTATGTTCAATCAAGGCTCCTGTCTGCCGTTAGTGCTATGGATCGCCAACCGTCGATTGGCAAGCAAACGACACGAAATGATGACCCATCATGATACTCGCCGTTCATAGACAATACGTGTTATCGTCGATAATCCGGCGAGCTGTCAATCATCAACAACATCGACGAACCCGCCATGCAGCCGGCGGATCTTCATCGACACACATGAAAGCCATAGAGGCATGGTGCGAACATTCGTAAAGTTTCTCTTAGTTTTCGGTGCCTGCCTGCTCAGTGCTGGCGCCTGGGCAGAGACGTACCCAACCCGCCCCATCAGGATCGTGGTGCCGTACCCTGCGGGTGGCGGTGCCGATGCGCTGGCACGCAGCCTGGCAGCCAAAATCGCGCCCACACTCGGGACGGCTGTTGTAGTAGAGAACAAGGCCGGTGCTGGAGGCATCATCGGAACGTCGGCCGTCGCGCAAGCCGCCCCAGATGGGTACACCGTGCTTCTGACGGCGGGGATCTTTGTTCAGGCGCCCGCGTTGTTCAAGAAGTTGCCGTTCGACATCTTTAAAGACTTCGCTCCCGTTACTGGCATAGGTCGAGGCCCGCTTGCCTTGGTCACCCGCTGCGGATTGCCATTGACGGTCGATGGCTTGGTGGCTTTGGCAAGGTCAAAGCCCGGAAAGCTAAGCTACGCCACTTACAGCGTCGGGTCTACCGGGCACCTCTACGCTGAATCTTTCAAGAGGGACCTCGGCCTTGATCTCCTACACGTGCCGTACAAGGGAGGGGCGGCGGCAGCATTGGCGTTGCTGGCTGGTGAAGTCGATGTCGCATTCCTGGACTTCCAGTCGGTCGAGCAGCACGTCAAGGCCGGCACGCTTCAGTCGCTCGCTATCACGGGTGATCGCCGCTTCGGCGAAGCGAACGTTCCTACATTGAAGGAACTAGGCTATCCGGGCTTCGAGGCTGTGGGCTTCTATGGTGTCCTGGCCCCCGCCGGCACCCCACGGGTGCGCGTTGAACGTCTTTCGGAGGCTTTCGCTCGGGCGGTCCGGGAGCCGGACATCGACGCGCTCTTCCGGAAAACGATGTTCCTGGCCCCGTGGACCAGCGGACCGGACGAGTTTGCTCTATCGCTCAAGAGCGACTTTGCTCTATGGAAATCTGTCGTTCAAAAGACGGGCGTCGAACCGCAGTAGCGGCCTGCTCAAGAGAGTTAAAAGGAACAGCTTGTCATCAAAAGCTCTGTACATCCGTTTCAACAATGGCTGAGGTCAAAGACGAGTCGACTGATTCTGATCGGAGGTTTCGGTGCAGCGGGCGTCCCAGTTGAACTTGTCGTCGCCCTTGGAGCAGGGCGCAAAGGACCTGGTACTGGTCAGCAACAATGCGGGAAGCGGCGAGCACCGCAGTGCAGCGCTCCTTAAGGAAAAGCGTGTGCGGTAGATCATCTGCAGGTATCCACGCCAATCCGATAGTTGGGCGTTCGACGAGTTGTACCGCGCTGGTCAGTCGAGTTGGAACTCGTGCCGCGGGCAGCCTCGCCGATCGGATTCGGGCTGTGGGGCCGGACTGGTGCTCTCTTCCGCCCCACAAGTAACGGGACACTGCTCGCCGAGGGGAAGGAACTCGCGAGATGGATGGGAAGCAGTACGACCTGGAGTACCCGATTCGCGAGACATCGCGATGATCAAGGTCGAGCAGGCGATCGCTGGGGAGATTTGAACTGTCGAGAAGTGGCTCGAAACGTCGGGCCGGTCATGGCAGCCGCGGCGGTTCGCACGGTTGCCAGTGTCTTCAGGATCAAGGAGCTGGGCGAGTTAGGGTATCGTGCGCAACACGGGCGGGGAGGTCAGTGAGAACGGCATATTGGGGATGGGGCCAACTCCCGCACTAGGCCTGGAGGAATTCGATCTCATCCATGCGGGGAAGCAGCTAGTCACACTCTTCCCGGTGCCACCTTCTTCCATCATGACGACCCGTTTGCGATGAAGTGCTGGCCACATTGACATCTGCGTGCTTGATGCGTTCCAAGTTTCCGTGATATGGGATTCCGCCAACTGGAGCACCGGCGGACCCGGGCGACCCCTGCCGTTGGTGGTGCTATGGATCTGGCAAGCGGTGCCAACCTGACCTGGTCATGATGGACTCTGCTGGCGAAGAAGGGCGAAGGCAAGATTGCCGACCGCTGAGCTATACGCTGGCGGGCATCGCTTGCGTAAGGCGCATCTGTATGGACTTGGCTACCTTCCATTGCACCCCACAAGAGCTGCAGCTAATCGGTGCCGTGGAAGGCGTGAGCTTTGAGGCACTAGGACAGCGTGTCGGTTTGCCGATCGCCAAGTGCCCGTAAGACCGATGCTCAGGTCCCAGCCGCTCGATCGGCGCCAGCGTCTGACTTTCCAATCAGAAAGCAGGGGCTGGGCCGGTTCAACTTATGCCCATACGGCGAGCCATCTCGGCTCGCCACTCTGACCGTGGCTTAAATCCCGGAAGCGCCTTCGCGTGTGCCTCCAGCCGGTCCATCAACGACGATTCATCCTGAAGGTCAACGGGGACCGCCATTGGCTGCGAAACATACCAAGGTAGCTCAAAGTAGAGCTCCAACCGATTGCCTTCAGGGTCCGGCACGTAGATCGATACGGCGTTCCCATGCGTGATCGGCCTAATGTTTTCGACGCCTTCGGCAAGAAGCGTCCGGTGCATGCCGCAAAGAGTGTGCAGACTGTTGGCCTTCAACGAGATTTGATTGATTGGGTTGAAGGCGAGGTCCTTGGGTCTTCCGGCGATCAGGACGATCTGGTGATGTACATCGGGATCGCGGCTCAGGAACAGCAGATTCACCGGCCCGTTTACGCCGTCCAAAGTACCTCGATCAGTGACCGTGAACTCCAACAGGCGCGTGTAGAAGTCCTCCATAGAAGGCATGTTGTGCACGAACATGCCGAAGTGGCTGAACGTGAAGCCTGGTCTGAGCATTCTCAATCTCCTGATACTAATTTGTGGCCGATCGACCGCCCATAGGCGGGCCTCGTCGTAACTAGCAGCGGATGCTAGATACTCCACTAGAGTGGAAAAACGTGGATGATATGACAGTTTGTCGATAAACTACCATTTGTGATCAACTTCAGGACTGATTTGTGAAGCCCCTACAAGATGCGCCGAGTCGCGCAAGGCCCCTACTCAATGTCATCACGTGCAGCACTCGGCCAGGCCGAATCGGGCCCGTGGTAGCGGAATGGGTCCAAGCCCAGGCTCGCAAGCACGACGCCTTCGACGTTGTGCCCTGCGATTTGCAAGAGTTCGCCTTGCCAATCCTCGATGAGCCCGAGCACCCCCGCTTGAAGAAGTATTTGCATGCGCATACACACCGCTGGAGCGAAGCGATCGACGCGGCGGACGCCTTTGTCTTCGTGATGCCCGAGTACAACTTCGGCCCACCGGCCTCCCTCGTCAATGCCATGAACTATCTGGCCGCTGAATGGGCCTACAAGCCCGCCGGCTTCGTCAGCTATGGCGGCATGTCAGGAGGCATCCGGGCCGTGCAGGTTGCGAAGCAGCTTATGACCACGCAGAAGTTGGTACCCCTTCTGGAGGCTGTCGCCTTTCCCTTTGTCGCGCAGCAGATTGACTCCGATCGAAGGCTAAGCGCCACACCGCTGCACGAGCAAGCAGCCGCTGCCATGTTCACCGAGCTTGGGCGATGGTCTCGCGCTCTGCGCCCGCTTAGATCGAGCGACATCTAGGGCTGGATGCCGGCAAGCTCGCGTCTTCAATTTTTTTTCTCCAGCAAACGAGGTATTAACACATGAAGCTGATCAGTTTTCTGCGCAACGGCCGTCAAGGCTTCGGCGCTGTCGTAGATGGTGCGGTCATCGACCTTGCTGCTGCATACGACGGGCGCTATGCGGACCTAAAGTCCGTTCTTGGGGCCGAACCGCTCGAAGCGCTGGCCGGAGTGGTGCGGGGGCGGTCGGGCGATTTCGCTCTCGACACTGTGACGCTGCTGCCAGTCGTTCCCAACCCTGGAAAGATTTGGTGTTGCGGCTTGAACTATCACGAGCATGTCCAGGAGACGAATCGCGACGTCACTGAACAGCCCGCCTTCTTCTTGCGCATTGTCGATTCTCAAGTTGCGCACGGGCAGCCTATCCCGCTCCCTGCCGAATCCCCCCAGCTAGACTACGAAGCAGAAATCGCTGTCGTGATCGGTCGAGGTGGCCGGCGGATCAAGGAGGCGGACGCCGGCCAGCATATCGCCGGGTATTCTTGCTACAACGACGCGACCATCCGGGATTGGCAGCGCCACACCTCGCAGTGGGTGCCGGGCAAGAACTTCTGGCGAACTGGTGCGTTCGGCCCGTGGCTGGTCACCGCCGACGAGATTCCCTTCGGGACGTGCATGACGCTGCAAACGCGGCTTAACGGACAGGTCATGCAGCGTGCCACGACCGAGATGATGATTCACTCGATCGCCAAGCAGATCGCCTACCTGTCAACGATCGCTCCGCTGGAGCCCGGCGACGTGATTGTGACGGGAACACCTGGTGGCGTCGGCGCCCGACGCCAACCGCCCGTCTGGATGAAGCCGGGGGATGTCGTTGAAATCGAAGTCGATCTCGTCGGCGTCCTTAGCAATCCGATCGCGGACGAGGATTGACCCCTCGGCCGCAACTCCTGGCCGACGTTCGGTCGGCCGCATATCCCAACCCGCTAATCCAAACCTCCTTGGAGGAGAACATGAATGCACACCAATCGCCGAAAGGCGAGTATGTCTCAAGCCTGATGGGCGTCGCGAAGCGAATAGCATTGCTGCGCGTGCTGGCGCTCCCAGTTTCCCTGGCCCTAGGCGCTTTTCCGCTCGCCAGCGCCGCGGCGGCCTTTCCGGACCGGCCGATCCAGATGGTCGTGCCCTTCGCAGCGGGCGGCGGTCTGGATTCAAACGCTCGCGCGTTCGGACAAGCGCTAGCGAAAATTGTCAAGGTGCCCGTCGTCGTCGTCAATACTGCCGGCGCAGCCGGCTCTATCGGCCTTTCACAGGTGGCGAGGGCGCCTGCCGACGGATATACCCTGGCTTTCACTCCAGCGGTGTCCCTGACGAGTGAACCGCACCGAGTGAAGACGATCAAGTACAACCTTGATTCGTTCACTCCCGTATGCCAGGTGTTCGACAACATTTTTGCCGTCGTAGTGGCGGGCGATTCTCCGTATCGGACTATCGGAGACCTGATCGAGAAGGCCCGGTCGAAGCCAAACGCAGTTTCGTATGGAACATCGGGCATGGGCTCTATCCCCCACCTTGGGATGTCGGATATCGAGGCCGCCACAAAGGTGCAACTCACTCACATTCCATATAAGGGCGACGGTCCGATGCTCCAGGACCTACTAGGTGGGCAAATTGAGGTGGGTGCGATGCTTGCCAGCTCTATATCCGGGCAAATTGAATCTGGAAAGCTCCGACTGCTCGCCGTCTTCTCTGATCAGCGCCATCCTGGTTTTCCGAACGTCCCGACAGTGAAAGAGGCCGGTGTCCCTGTCGTGCAGCTTAGCTTCGGAGGGATTCTCCTTCCCGCGAACGCACCACCGGCCGTCCTGAAAGTTCTACAGGAAGCTTGCGCACAGGCAATGAAGTCCCCCAACTACCTTGAATGGGCCAGCCGTGCAGGTCAGGTCTTGGAGTATCAACCGTCAACGGCGTTTGCAAAAAAAATTCGCGAAGACAGTACTGCGAAGGAAACGACCATCAAGAGGCTGGACTTGCGAGATTGACGCACCACTAGATTCCGAGGAGTCCCTCTAACATGAGACTGGAAAGTTAGGCCGCGCAGACGCGTAGGCGTTCCAGCCTTCCGATCTATCGGATTCGAAGTAGGAGTAAAGGAATGAGAGACATCGAGAGCGCCGACTCCGGCTATGGCGTCAAGAAGATAAAAGCCGTGCATAACCAAGGGACGGATTCTTGTTCCGCTCCTCATGCCAATGAGGCACTCCTGACGCGTCGAGCAATGTTGGCTCTGGGAGCCGCCTGCAGTGTCGGAGTGGTTGGGGATGTGCTCGCGCAGACACGACACTTGTCGCTCATCGTGCCGCAACCTGCGGGGAATCCAACGGATGCTACTGCGCGCAAACTCCAGCCTGTGCTCCAGCGGGAGTTGGATCAGGCAGTCGTCATTGAGAACGTACCCGGTGCCGGTGGTTCGCTGGGCATACGCAAGGTACTGCAGGCGCCGTCCGAGGCTCCGATGCTGCTGATTGCGTCACAGACCGAACCAGTCCTGACCCCTCTGGCGTTGGCCAGTGCCCGCTACAAGCCAGAGGAGTTCCGAGCGATCGCGCTGGTGGCGCGGGCCCCCTATGTGCTTGTCGGGCGCCGCAATTTGGAAGCGACGAATCTGGCCGAACTCATGGATCTTGGGCGGCGGGGAGGTGGAGCTATGACTCATGGTCACATTGGCCAGGGCTCGATGATTCACCTGCTTGGTGAGCAGTGGTCGCGCAAGACTGGTCAGACTTTAACACAGGTAACTTATCGGGGCGTCCCCCCTATAGTCCAAGACCTAATGGGTGGTCAGATAGACTTGTCATTCATTCCAATGGCAGCCAATGCTTCAGCACTGATTGAGACCGGCAAGGTACGGGCTTACGGCATCACAGCCCCGGTGCCAATGAAACGGTTTCCCACAGTCTTGCCGTTGGCTCGGTTGGACGAACGGCTGACCGATTTCGTTTACGACACATGGTCCGCTGTTTTCGTTTCACGCAAAACGTCCGAGGCAGTGGTGCAGCGGTTGCAGCGCGCAGTGAACGCAGCGTTGAAGGATGCCGAAGTAGTTGCCTATATAACTTCTGGTGGGCTCAATCCAGCGCCTCCCATGACATTGGCCGAACTTGACCATTTCTACCAGGCCGAGACGAGGCGGTATCAGCTCATGGCTCGCGAGATTGGTATCACACAGGAATAAGTGAAGGTTGGCCTTGAAGTGACCAGGGGCTTGGCGTCGACGTCAGCCCCTTCTTCGCTGCCTTTTCGAATAGTGTCTTACGGCGTTCAGTTGGCCCATCGCGGGCTGCCGCGCTTCAGCACATGTGGGATTCGTCCGATAGTCCTAGCCGGCTTGTGATTTTTCACAGTTTCACACACAAAACCGCTGATGATCTATGATTCACGACTTCCACAACGTAGCGCAATTTGCAGAAGCCATGGACGATTCTGGTTCCTCTGGAACGGGGCGCAGCCTCACGAGCGTCACCTTTGACCGACTTCGATCCGATGTTTTGGGCGGAGAGTTGCGGCCGAGCGAGCGGTTGCGAATCCAGCATCTCTGTGAGCGATATGACGTGGGTGCGACGGTCGTGCGAGAGGCCTTGTCGCGTCTCGTGACGGAGGGTCTTGTCGAGTCAGAAGACCAGCGCGGGTTCTGTGTAGCTCCAGTTTCGCGATCCGAGTTGATTGATCTCACGGAAACCAGAGTTCGGATCGAGCAGTCTGCTATCCGGATAGCGATAGCAAAGGGAGACATCGAGTGGGAAACGACTGTGTTGGCCAGCTTCCACAGGCTTTCTCGGCTCTCTGCTCCCAGCGTAGAGGCCAAGACTGCCAGGGCGTGGATAGCTGCCCATCGTCAGTTTCATTTCGCACTTATCGAGGGCTGCGGCTCGCCCTGGACGCTAAAGCTGTGCTCGATGCTCTATGACCAGACTGAACGCTATCGAAGTTTGTCGGGCCTTACCGCAGGCAACAAGACGCGTGACGTTCTGAAGGAACACCGGCATCTATTGGATGCAGTTGTCTCACGAGATGCAGACCGGGCCTGCACACTGATAGCACGGCACTTCCAGCGGACCACCGACCTCATTCTGGCTGCCGGCATCGTGAAAGAGCTTGGTCAAGGGATGCCACCCGTTCGTCGAAGGGCCGTCAGTTCCTAGCTAGAAGTCGCGGTGTGGTCGCTGCGGTGGCTCTTGCGCTTGTGCTGGAGCGCTCTCTCTTTGATGCGAAACTATCGCTAGGGTGCCAGAGATGGGCTTGACCACTTGATGTTTGTCTGCCGAAGCGGCTTTGTGAAGGAGCGCGTGTTCGTGCGTGTGTCGTTTGTCCATGCTGCGCCGCGAAGAACTAGAGTAGGTCTGCTCGTTCCTTGATGCGGTGTGCATGTGCACCACGGAACGCTCGTCGAGCGCCGCAATCGATTTTCGTGGTCCTCAGACAAAGCGCTAGACCGTCTTGATCATCGTAACGCAAGGGCGGAGGTGACAACTATCTGGCGCTTCGACGTTGTTCGCTCCCGTCCGCGTACCGGGCGAAGCGTGTTGGATCTGCACCATGCACCGGAGCTCTGTCAGGCCAGGGCCAGTCACCAAACTTCGTGCGCTGGAAGTCCGCAAAGGCTTGCTGCACTTCTGACTCGGTATTCATCACGAAGGGTCCGGCCTGGACAAGCGGCTCCCCAATCGGGCGCCCTTGTAGCATCAGGAATTCAGCCGATCTCACGCCGGTGTTTTTCAGCGCCACGGGTTGCGTGGCATCGAGTTCGACTACGACCTGACCTTTTAGAGGCTGGTTTGCGACGCTAGCTTGATCTCCGGCATAGAAGTACAAGTGGCGGCGTGTGCCCAAGCCCCGTGCCGGAGGTAGCGTCCACAGTGCACCTGGCTCCATCTTTACGGTCCAAACTGCGAGATCGCTGTCAGAGGCCGCTGCCCACGAATCAGGTGGCGGCACGAGTGGCTCTATGTTCAAGCCAGCCACGAGCTGGCCCGCAACGCAGATCACCTCGGTGCGTGCCCCCGATGGACTCGTGACGCTGTGACGTGGAATATCTTCGGCCCAAAACATGGAGAAGCGGGGTGTCGCGAACTTGCTGCGAGCGGGCAAGTTCAACCAAATCTGGAAGAACTTCAGCGGGTTGGGCGCCTCGGTGTCGAGCAGCGGGAACATCTCAGCATGCACCACGCCGCTGCCGGCGGTCAGCCATTGCACATCTCCCGGTCCATAACGAGCCGCAGCACCTAGGGAATCCGAGTGATCAATCAACCCTCGCTGAACAAACGTCACAGTCTCGAATCCCCGATGAGGATGAGCAGGAAAACCCGGAACGGTGGTGCCGTGGTACATGCGCCAGCCGTCCGCATTGACGAAATCCTGCCCGATTCGGTGGTCTGCGAGCGAGGCTGCGGGTCCATAGCGTCCGTTGGACTTTGGGTAGCGATCATCGTGCAGAACGCAGAAGAGGAATGGATCGACGGTTGCCCATGGGAAGCTAAGCGGTTCGGCGTTCAGGATGGGGTTCAAGGACAGGTTCTCTTGTTGGGCCGCGATCGCGGATCACGTTAGGCCGCAAAGCGCGTTCAGTGTTATGGTCTATCAAGGCCGCTTGGTCGCGATTTGAACCGCGAATGGAAAGCGCCCAAGTACCTCCGTGACACGGTCCGTTTCTGTATCGCACGAAGGCGACGCCTGGACACACATCCCTTGCTGCGGGTCATCGAGAACCTTCAGATGTACCGCGCCCATGCCGGCGTCGCGCAGCGCACACCCCAGGGCATCGGCAATCTCGCGGCGCTTCAGCGCTGGCTTGAAAATCTTGCCCACGCCCGTGAGCGGCATGGTCGGGATGATGTGGATCGCCTTGGGCAGGGCGGCGCGTTCGTGTATTCGCTCTTTCACGAAGGCAAGCAGCTCCGCCTCGTCGGCCGTGGCGCCCGCCCTCAGTTGGACGTAGGCCACGGGCAGTTCACCCGCATGGGCATCCGGTCGCCCCACGGCGGCAGCGATCAGCACTGCTGGGTGCGCGTGAAGTGGCTCCTCTATGCTGGCCGGATCGATGTTGTGGCCGCCGCGGATGATAAGTTCCTTCTTGCGCCCGGTGAGGTAGAAGTAGCCTTCTGCGTCCTCTCGTCCAAGATCGCCCGTGTTTAGCCAGCGCCTGCCGTCGCCAAGGTCCAGCCAAAGGCCTTCGTTGTGCTTGGCCACGCGGTAGCCCAAGAAGACATTCGGCCCGTTAATGATCAGCACACCGGCTTCGTTGATTCTGCAGTCCCGGACATAGACACCCTGCTCGTCCAGCACAACTGCCTTCATAAGTTGCAGCGGAACACGCACGCCTATCGAGCCGATACGTTGCTCTCCGCGCGGCGGATTGATCGTGCTGACGCAGGTGCCCTCAGTCAGCCCGTAGCCCTCAAGGATCTTTAGCCCCGTCTCTTTTTGAAAGTTCCGAAGCAGTTCTGCCGGCATGGGAGCAGCGCCACACGCTCCGTACTCCAGCGAGCTGATGTCATAGTCGCCGATCGGTTGCTGAAGCAGGCTGGCGTAGAGGGTAGGCACGCCACTGAAGGAGTTGATGCGGTGATGTGCAACGATCTCCCAGAATCGTGCGATCACACCCTCGCCGCGATATCCCTGCGACGTTCCCAGGATCACATGGTCACCGCGCGAGAACGGCTGCAGACCCGTGACAAGAACGGCGTTGACATGGAAGAGGGGCAAGCCACAGAAGACTGTCCTGTTCCGGCTACACGTTTGCGGACG
>LNAP01013887.1_pt1 | contig 14220 bp, 12 predicted proteins | sample 602601 | NCBI WGS metagenome assembly LNAP01 (sample SAMN02440304, study PRJNA202911) | soil metagenome | biome: Subtropical and temperate rainforests or woodlands; isolation source: soil samples (1 kg each in a 20% v/v slurry with milli Q water) were... ...
ATTGCGCGCCTACTCGGTCATGACCAGCGACGTGCTTATCGCCGTGCCGCTGTTCATATTCATGGGCTATCTGGTTGAACGCGCAAACCTGATCGAACGCCTGTTCAAAAGCCTGCACCTCGCCATGGCGCGGGTACCGGGTTCCCTGGCCGTGGCCACCGTCATCACCTGCGCCGTGTTCGCCACGGCCACCGGCATCGTTGGCGCCGTCGTGACACTGATGGGCCTGTTGGCATTGCCCGCCATGCTCAAGGCCGGGTACAGCGTGAAACTTTCGGCCGGCGCCATCACGGCTGGCGGCTGCCTGGGCATCATGATCCCGCCTTCGGTCCTGCTGATCGTATACGGCGCCGTGGCCGGTGTCTCGGTTGTCAAGCTGTATGCAGGGGCTTTTTTCCCAGGCATCATGCTTGCCCTGATGTACGTCCTCTACATCATGATCGTCGCCAAGATCAATCCCAAGGCGGCACCTCCGTTATCGGTCGAAGAGCGCCGGGTCACGCTTCCCGAGTTCGCGGAAACCGTCAAGCGCACTATCAGCAATCGCGCCGTGCCCGGCCTGGTTGGGGCCATCAAAGGCAAGCGCAATGCTGGTGTACCCATGCGCACGCTGGTCAACAATTTGTTTATCGCCCTGCTACCGGCACTGGCGTTCGTGGCCATCATGGGCCTGAGCTACAAAATGGTCACCGCCCCCCTTCCCCAGGAAGCCACCGGACTGGTTGAAATGGGCTTCGGTTCCAGTTCCGGTTTCGACTCGCTCTCCAACGGCGGCGGCCTGCAAGAGCCTGTAGCCGAAGGCGGACTGGCCGAGCCCGCAGGCACGGAAGCCGTGGCCGAAACGGCGTCCGAACAGGCGGAAGCCAAGGAAGCGATCGCTCCGAATGAGAGCCGACCCGCGCCCATGGCGTTCTGGATAATGCTCGCCATCGGCACGCTGATATTCGCGATTTTCTACACGATCTTCACCTTTGCACGGCTTGAAATTTTCAAGATGCTGCTCAGCTCGTTCTTTCCGCTGGCCATCATGATCCTGGCGGTGCTGGGCAGTATTGTGTTCGGCCTGGCTACGCCGTCCGAAGCCGCTGCCATGGGGTCCTTCGGTGGGTTGCTGCTGGCGCTGGCCTACCGGCGGCTGAATATATCGATGCTGCGAGAATCGGTCTACCTGGCGGCAAAGACCAGCGCCATGGTGTGCTGGCTATTCGTGGGTTCCAGCATATTTTCGGCGGCATTTGCGCTGCTGGGTGGACAGGAAATCATCAATACCTGGGTATTGGGCATGGACCTGACCTCCATGCAGTTCCTGATCCTGGCGCAAGTGGTGATCTTCCTGCTGGGTTGGCCGCTGGAATGGACAGAAATCATCGTGATTTTCATGCCCATCTTCCTGCCGCTATTGGCACATTACCAGATCGACCCCTTGTTCTTCGGGCTGCTGGTCGCCCTGAACCTGCAAACAGCGTTCCTGTCGCCACCAGTTGCCATGTCCGCGTTCTACCTGAAAGGCGTTTCACCGCCCCATGTGACGCTGAACCAGATATTCGCCGGCATGCTGCCTTTCATGGGAATTCAGATTATCGCGATTGTCCTGATGTACATGTTCCCGGCCATCGGCCTGTGGTTGCCTGAAGTGTTGTATTAACAGTAGTCCGGCAAAACCTTGCCACGTTGCCCGTACCGGCTCCTGACAAGGTCTTCTGGATCCGGATAAACTGTCACAGCACAGCAGTCTGACAGGCTATAGCAATAAGGGCGATCCTCGGATCGCCCTTATTGCATCCCCAAGCCGCAAGAAATTACATAAAATCAGGCACGTCTTCCCGGAAGAATATGTCACGACGCCACTCCAGATAGGGCTTAAGCCGTTTAGCGCTGCTTATATCCTGCCTTAGGTCCCTTAACGCATTGGTGAGCGCCTGTAGCTCTTTCAGATGCTTGGTGATCGCACGCTTGCTTGCTGCCGGTGTCCTTCTGTGGAATCGTCGGTATAGCGCGCCGGCCAAGGGGTTTTCATCCAGAATGGAGTCTTCCTGTTCGCGCAGGTCAAGAAAGTGCCGGTCAAGCAACTGGGCAGCATCATCCAGGTTGCCGCCAAGCTCATGCAATGGCGACTCGCCCACATATTCGGCGTAAAACGCAAACAATTTCGGGATGTCGTTGCTGTCCCTTGCCTGAATCAATTCGCGCATCAGGCGGTTTTTTTCCATGCGTAGCGTTGCGTCGCGCTCTTTGTCCGGGTGCAGGATGCCGATTTATTGACAGACGATGACCTGATCAGTTGTTTCAATGCCAGGTTTTCGTCCCGGCGTTGTTGTTCATGCGCCTGATGCCGTTGGAAAAACTCCTGGTGAAACGCGTGGTCCGAGTGCATCTCATCGTGCTGTTCAAACGATGCACTGGCGGCGTCACTCTGTTCAAACGCCGCAAACAATTCCTCAAACATATCCCGACTGCCAAATTCGCGATCCGGCGCAGAGCCGTCGTTTCCGTTGAAGATGAAATCGTCGGCGTCTTCTTCACGTAGTAGCTGTGATTCGGGGAACGCGACCGCATAGGCATCCGCCATGCGCCGTTGCAAGGACGACATATCCAGATGCTGGCTAAAAGGATTCCTTGACATGGCATCCGCGTATTCGCCGGCCCACTCGAGCAGCATCTGGCGCTGCCATTGTGCAAGAGACTTCCTGCCGCAAAAGGATAGCAAATGCAGGCAGGCGAAATACATGGCGTCCATGTACGCTTTCTCATGATCCTGAATACGACTTTGTATGTCGTGCGCGGAGGCCTGCGATTCGGCTCGCAGCGTATCGTTCTTCTTTTGCTGATCAACGACGCGCTGCCAAGCTGCATTGAATTTTTTTTCATCGTGCGACTGCGCTTTCGCCGTGGTATGAGGCTGGATCGTCTTGGTACTTACTTGCATAAAAATCTCTTCTGCCGTGGGCTGCTGGAAGTGTGCTCCCGCTTCTTCTCCGAGCATTGTGGTGTGTACGTCAGTGTACGGGCATCATCGAATCAATTTCCAGGGTGTTCAACGTTGCGCGGCTATCCGCGTAGTGCAAACGATATCAATAACCTTATCCATTGTAGGGTTATAATCGTGATGTTAAATGATGTAACGTTTAACCAAGAAATCTAACTGATGCACGACGCTCCGCTACATCGGCCCCAATCTTACCTGGATCTTTTCATGCTTCGCACGCTTGCCAGCACAGCGGCTGCGGCTGGCTACACACACATGCGACATACATTACCCGTCACCGACACTGAAACCAAAGTCCGAGCAGACCAGTACCTGATTTCCAAGACTGACACCCGCGGCAACATTGTCTATGCCAATGCGGCCTTCGTCGACATCAGCGGCTACAGCCGTGCTGAGCTGATCGGCCATCCTCATAATATCGTTCGCCATCCGGACATGCCGGCCGAAGCATTCAAAGACCTGTGGGACACCTTGCAGGCCGAGAGACCCTGGTTGGGCCTGGTCAAGAATCGTCGCAAGGATGGCGGTTACTACTGGGTGCTGGCCAACGTCATGCCCATTTTCGAACACGGCCAGGTCACGGGCTACGCCTCCGTACGCGTCAAGCCCAGTGCCGCCCAGATCGAAGAGGCCCAGGCGTTCTATGACGATATCAATGCAGACACCACCCACGGCTACACCGTCAAGGAAGGACGGCGCGTGCGCAGCGGATGGCGCCGCGCTTTGGATATTGCCGCGCAACCATTCCACAATACATTAAGCGCCGGCATGATCCGCATGGCCGTCGCCACCACGGCGACGATCGCCGCAACGCTATGGTTCGCCCTGAACAGCGAGACCTATGCCCAACACCAATGGTGGTTCGTGGGCGGGGTCGGCCTGGTCACCGCGGCCAACCTGGCCTATGGCTGGCACATTGCGCGGCGCATTATTGCGCCGCTGAATGGCGCGGCCAAGATAGCGCGCCAGATTGCCGCCGGCAACCTGCAGATTGCCATCGATACCGAACAACCGGGAGAAGTCGGCAGCCTGTTCTTTTACCTGGACATGATGCGCAAGAGCCTGATGGGCATAGCCAACGACGTGCACCTGGGAGTCCACGCCACCGCGCGCAGCGCGGAAATCCTGGACGTGAATAACACCAACTTATCCTCACGCACCGACGACCAGGCATCTTCCTTGCAGGAAACCGCCGCCAGCATGGAAGAGCTGACGGTCACCGTGCGCCAGAACGCCGACAATGCCAATTTGGCGCGTGACCTGGCCGACGCCAGCATGCAAACCGCGCAGCGCGGCGGTGTCGTCGTCAACGATGTAGTCACCACCATGCAGGGCATACGGGACAGCTCGCGCAAGATCGGCGATATCGTGTCGTTGATCGATACCATTGCCTTCCAGACCAACATTCTGGCATTGAACGCGGCGGTGGAAGCGGCACGCGCCGGGGAAGCCGGCCGCGGCTTTGCCGTGGTGGCGGGCGAAGTGCGCAGCCTGGCCCAAAAAAGCGCGGCCGCCGCCAAAGATATCAAGATACTGATCGACGATTCCGTCAACCGCATGCAGGTCGGCGCCCAGCAAGCCGACCGCGCCGGCCAAACCATGCAGGACATCGTCGAATCGGTGCGCCGCGTCACCGACATCATGGGCGAAATCTCCACCGCATCGGTCGAACAATCCTGCGGCCTGGAGCAGATCAACCAGGCCATATCGCAAATGGACGGTGTCACCCATCAGAACGCCGCCCTGGTCCAGGACCTGGGAACCACGGTAAGGAGCCTGACCATGGACGCGCAAACCTTGCGCTTGGCCATTGAGGTCTTGAACACGGGTAGTGGAAATATCCATTACACCGGCATAACGGACAAAGCCCAGGACAAGGTCCTGGGCTTATCTCCGACTTATGCATGATGGCGGCAGCGTACAGCCCGAATCGATCCGATTTCAGGCCATGTTCATTGGGATGAAGCGCCTAAAACTCTTCCCACTCGCCGCTGCCCGATGCCGACGCGGCTGCCGGTGCCAGACGCATGCGGGCGGCTGGTGCCGTCGGCCGCGGCGGCGCCGACATATCGCGACCATAACCGGACCCGGTCACCTTAGGAATAATGCGCTGGCCGCTTGACACAGCTGCGGCGGCGCCGTCCTGGTCAACCTTGAAAAAACTGATGACCTCGACCAGCGTACTGGCCTGTTCGCTGAGGCTGCTCGACGCCGTGGCCGATTCTTCCACCAGCGCGGCATTCTGCTGCGTCACATCGCTGAGCTGCAAGACAGCGTCGTTAATTTGGCTCAGGCCGGATGTCTGTTCCGTCGTCGCCGCACTGATCTCGCTGATCAAGTCGGTCACCTGCTTGACCTCTTCCACAATACCCTGCATTGCCGCGCCGGCTTCGTCCACCAGCTTGCTGCCTGTTTCCACCTTGGCGACGCTATCGTCGATCAGTGTCTTGATGTCCTTGGCGGCCGCCGCGCTTTTCTGTGCCAGACTGCGCACTTCCGACGCCACCACCGCAAAACCCCGGCCCTGCTCGCCCGCACGCGCCGCTTCCACCGCCGCGTTCAGCGCCAGAATATTCGTCTGGAAGGCAATGGTATCGATCACGCCAATGATATCCACAATACGCCTGGACGAATCATTGATGCCGGCCATGGTCGTCACCACATTGTTCACCACCTCGCCGCCCTTGGACGCGGACAGGCTGGCCGTCGTCGCGCGTTGCGCCGCCTGACGGGCCACATCGGCATTGCTGTGCACCGTGCTGGATAATTCCTCCATTGCCGCCGCAGTTTCCGTCAAATTGGCCGCCTGCTCTTCCGTGCGCTGCGACAAATCGGCATTGCCCGCCGCAATCTGCCCCGCGCCCGTCGCGATGCTGTCGCTGCTCGCCAATACCGATGCCACCAATTTACGCAAGCTTTCCTGCATGGTGTTCATTGCCATGATGACGCTGCCTTTTGTGGCATGCGATGCATCGATGCGATTCATCAGGTTGCCGCTGGCGATGGAATCGGCAATTGCGGCCACCTGCGCCGGTTCACCACCCAATTGACGCGTCAAAGCCCGCGTTATGGCCCAGCCCAGCAACATGGCAAGGATTGCGCCCGCGATCGTCAGTACGGCCAGCGTCACGACCGTGCTGGAATACACGTTGGCGATCTCCCCCGCAAAGCGCGCCGCATTCAACCGCTTGCCATCGACCAATTTACTCATCACCGCTTCCGCCGCCTCACCCAATGGGCGCGCGTTCTCGAGTAGTTCTATGGTGGAATCGTTCGCCTGCCCCGGGGGTTCGGGCTTGAGCAACACCAGCACCTTGTCGATTCCGACTTTATAGGCGTCGACCGACTCATGCGCTGTCTTCAGCATGGCCTTTCCCGCCTCGGTCACGAACAAAGGTTCAAGCTCAGCCAGTTCGGCGTCGACACCGGAGAAACGCTCGGCGATCTTCTTGATTTCCACATCGCGCGCGCTGTAGGTTTGCGCCAACAGCGCCGTACGCGCTGACCGTCCTGCACCGATCAACAACGCATTGGCGGTTGACGCATGATGCAAACCCACCAGTTCAATATTGTGCATGCTGGTGGCCATGGTATTGACCTGCCCGGTTGCCCGAACTCCCAGCCACCCAATAAGGGCAGCGATCACGGCAACAATCAGGAAGGATCCCGTCAGCTTGGCTCTGACGGTAAGGCTGGCGAACCAACTCATGAATTTTTACTCCAGTTTCTTGATGGAACGACAGATGTGCGTTCTCTACGGGTTAACCCGAGGCGAGTTTAGTCCGGATTCGTAACAAGAAAAGACTAGAAGTGAGGGTATTCCCTAGGGTAGTTTGTCGGAATCGATGCCCCTACTAGGAATTTGTATTTGCGATAAGATATATATAGAATGTATCTTATCAAACAATTTGTTCCCAAACCGCAGACCGGAAAACATTATGGACATCGACCGCTTCAAACATCAGCACGTAGAAATTCTTGACGGCATTGCAAAACTGCGCACTTATTCGCACGCGGGTGTGAAAGAACACGCCCATGAAATTGCGCAAGCCGTCGTTGCACTGAGCACCGTCGTCAAATTGCATCTGGCCATTGAAGATCGCATCCTTTACCCCGCCCTGCAGAGCGGAAGCAATCCACAGCTTTCCGAGATGGGCAAGGCGTACCAAGAAGGCATGAAGGGTATCGCGTCCGGCTATATTGCCTTCTCCCGTCAGTGGAGTTCCGCAGCGACCATTGCGGCAAAAGCGGAACAATTCCGCAGCGAAGCCAATACGGTGCTGAAAACACTCTTTTCGCGCATGCAGAAGGAAAACAGCGAGTTTTATCCGGCAATCGAATCAATGGCGTAAATGCAGCGATGCCGGGGTCGGCAGTATTTAACCGGCCGTCATCCCGGCCAATATATCCGGAAGCATGGAAAGCAGGTACAGGATCAACCCGACGCATCCACCCACGAACGTGCCGTTGATGCGTATGTATTGCAGATCCTTGCCTATATTCAATTCGATCTGCCGCGACATTTCGCGTGTATCCCAGCCCTTGACCGTATCGCTGATATGCCGCGTCAGGAACTTCGCAAAGTCGGGCGCCATGCGTTGCGCGGCATATTCCATATGCGCATTCAACGAGTCACGAAGGTTCTGGTCCTGCGCCACGGCCAGGCCTATCCATCGACCAGACGCCGCCACCTTGGCATGCAACACGGATTCAGGCCGATCAAGGTCTGCCTTGAGCCATGTGCGCAAGCCGCCCCACAGTTGATTGATATAGCTATTGAGCGCCGCATCGTTCTTCAAGTAGAGCTTGATTCGGTCGGCCTTACGCGCGGTATCTGGATCGTGCTTGAGTCGATCGATCAATTTGTACACATACTCGTCGAATTCCTTGCGCAGCGCATGCTTGTCATCAGCGACGATATCGCCGTCTCGGAGATCAATTCGGCACCGTGCTCACCCAGCCACGCGGTCGGCAATAGCTTTTCCTTGCGCGGATGTTCCCGCTTGATCCACTGAATAATCTGCTGACAGATAAAATCGCGCGTCGCCGGCTTGTTCAACAATGCCGTCAATTGCGCAATGCTCTGGTCCAGAAGTTCCTGATGACGACCATCTTTGGTCAGGCCGTCCAGGATGGTCCCGGCAGATTGAGACAAGTCGATCTTGTCTATCGCGGCGTGGATGGCGTCCTTCATGAAGGCCTGTATCCGCACATCGTCGATGAAGTCCAGCACAGTACGCAATAAGCTTGCCACATGCACGCTCAGTCTTTCCGTGTTCTTGGCATCGCTCAGCCAGTCCGCGATCAACTGTGCGGGATCGTGCTTGCGAATAAGGCTGACGATGGAAGACGCATCCAGGAACTTCTCCTGGACGAATGCCGCAAGGTTATCGCCTATGCGGTCCTTGTTGCGCGGGATGATGGCCGTGTGCCTGGAAATGAACGGAATGGGAATGCGCCTGAACAGCGCCGCGACGGCGAACCAGTCCGCCAAGGCGCCCACCATGGCGGCCTCGGCCATCGCCTTGATGCCTAGCGTCCAGACGTTATGCGGCGCAAGCAGCATCCCCACAAACAACACAGCGGCCACCACCAACCAACCTACAGCGCGCCGCTTCGCGCGTCTTAACTCCGCTTCCTTATCCATTCATGCCAGAACAGTGTCGTCGTTGATCTGGACCATTTCATCGTTGCAGGAGCGCGCGCCCCGGCGCAGCAGTCGTTCGTAAAAGCCGGGCGTCATGTCGGTAACGTAGACTTCGTAGCCATGCGCCTTGGCCGGAATGTAGATCGCACGAATAAGCTGCTTTCCCAGGCCTTGCCCTTTCATGATGCCTGGCGTGTTGATGCTGTTAATCAATACCTGCCTGGTTTCGGGAAGAATCTTGAGGCGCAGCAGCGTGGCCCACGTGAGTTCGCTATCGTCCTGCTGGCACTTCACTTCAATTTCATCGGGTTGTATATCGAATTTGTGGCTGGTCAGCTTGTCGAGGTAAGGGTTCAGCAAGGGCTTGATGGCGTCCTGGATTTCTGTTGCGAGTTCAGTCATGACGTGTATGTATCCTTATTCCCGGTTCTGTGAATATGCTGCGGTGTGGAGCTTAGGATGGTAACGTTTTCACGATAGGAACAAAGTTGCGGGCCGTCAAGGATAAACGTAATGCGCTAGGGTTTACGCGGGGCAGAGCGCAGGTCTGGCCAAGATCATAATACTGACCCATCGGTCAAAATAGTTGACGCGTGACGCTTGCTATAGTCCCAAATTGGGACTATAGTTGTCGCATGCGAGTGATAGCGATCAGCACCTTACGTCAGTTCTGGAAGACCCACCCAGCCGCCGAGCAGCCGATCAAGGCTTGGGTGGACGAAGCCATTAAAGCCGCGTGGAGTCAGCCAGCGGATATCAAGGCGCATTACAGAAGTGTCAGCGTGCTGAAGAATCGACGCGTTGTGTTTAACATCAAAGGCAATGACTACCGGCTGATTGTCGCCATCGCCTACAAACTTGGCATCGTCTACATCAAGTTCATCGGTACACACGCCGAGTACGACCAGATCGATGCCGAAACCGTTGAAATGGAGTAGCTCATGGAAATCCGTCCAATCCGTACCGATGCCGATTACAAGGTAACCCTGAAAGATGTATCACGCCTAATGCAGACAGATCCAGAACCAGGCACCGCTGATGGCGACCGCCTTGACGTGCTCGCTACCCTGGTACAAGCTTATGAGGCAAAGCATTATCCAATAGATCTTCCTGATCCGATCGAGGCCATCAAGTTTCGAATGGAGCAAGCGGGTCTGACAGTCAAAGACCTGGAGCCAATGATCGGCCAGCGTAATCGTGTCTACGAAATCCTGAACCGTAAGCGCGCCCTGACCCTGCCGATGATCTGGAGACTACACCAACAGCTTGGGATTTCGGCGGAAAGCCTGATCAGGCCCCCAGTGCACTCCTAAAAACAGCCCCCTTGCTTAAATCGATATACGTCAAAACGTGAACGTCATCTGCACGAGGTAGCCTGAACGGGTTTCTCATGCGGATTTCGCCCTTTGGTCGAGCCGGGCGAGGACGCGTCGCTTCAAGGCCCAGCGTATGAATGTCGAGCAGAAATGCCGTTAGGCCTACCATATTCATCGTCTTGCTCAAGCCAAAATCGGCGGCCGTCTTGACCACATGGACGAAATCGCCCCCAGCATTTTGCGCTGTCGAACCACTCTCGCGCGCTTTCGCCGAGGCGATACCCGCCTTGTTATGGTGGTTTGCCACGAAGAATTCAATTGTCTTGTCGTCAATCGTGTCGCCGCCGTCCGCAATGGCGAGCCGTATGGCTTCGTTGCCGTGCTATCGGGTTAAATGCGCAACCCGCTTACCACCCCGCCCAAGGCGGATCTTGCGCAGTTCCGACCGCCAGCCGAATACCACTACACGTAGCAAGGCCCCTCAATCAAGGGATGGGCGTCGATAAACGCTTGATCGAGCTTCAAGCCAATGCCGACCTCGTCGTACGCCGTGACGCATCCGTCCTTATCCAGAACATAGGGCAGCTTGTTTGCGAGCTGATCACGGAATGGGTTATAGGCGGTAAGGTCCGCTTCGAAGTAGCCCGGATTATCGACTCCGCATAGGAACTGAATCGTGGTGGCCATATTTATGGCCGTGGCCGATGTATGCGGATGAACCCGTAATTTATAGCAGCTGGCCATCGCAGCAATCTTCAGCGATTCTGTGACCCCTCCGGCCTTGGACAGGTCCGGCTGCACGTGGGCCACTGCCCCGGATGCCAGTAAAGGTGCAAATTCGTAGCGTGTATAGTGATTTTCGCCCGCAGCAAAAGGCGTGCGGCCCAGCAGAGAGGCGCGCTGGTAAACGCTCAGATCGTGCGCCGGAAACGGCTCTTCCAGCCAACCCACATTCAGTTCGTCATAGGCCGGCAGTACGCGCCGCACGTCATCGAGCGAATAATTGGTGTTGGCATCGACCAGAATGTCGATCTCGGCTCCCACCGCGGCACGGACTGCGCTCACGCGCTCGATATCGCGCAGCACGGTGTCACCCACCCGCAACTTGAGCGCCCGGTAGCCTTGGCCGACATAGTCCAGCGCTTCATCAACGAGCGAGGTCGTTGCCTGCCAGCCCAGTGAAATGCCGCCGGCATACGCCTTGATGGATTTACGTTTGCCCCCAATCAGCGCGTGCAGCGGCATGTCGGCGACCTGGCACCGAATATCCCATAGCGCTAGGTCGAGCCCGCTTAAGGCCAGGGCGGCGGCTGAGCCCATACCATGGCTGGAAATCTGCATTTTATGAACATGGGCCCATACGCCGGACACGTCGATCGGATCCATACCCAGCACCAGTTCCCTGATGGTCGTGTCGATGAGTTTGGCGATCGCCCCGGGGCACCTGCCATGGTGGGCCTCGCCCCATCCCGTCAAGCCCGCGTCGGTTTCAACTTTCACCAGGACGGCATCCCGCTTGACGCTTTTACCTATGCCCAGACGCACCGACTTATCTTCCGGAACCGGAAACGAGATCGGATAGGCCTGGATATTACTTATCTTCATAGTGACCGCCTTGTATGATTATTGGTAGATCTCGGGGTTTACCAAGTTGACCGGTACCTGGCCTTGCAGAATACGGATCATCTCGTCGACGGCCATGCTGGACCGGGTAATGCCCGCGATGTGCGGCGTGAGCACCAAGTTGCCGAGTGTGGCGGGGTACATGCCCGGTGTGATCGGCTGATTATCATGTACGTCCAACACGGCGCCACCAAGTCGGTTTTCCAGCAAGGCTTGCACCAAGGCTCGCGTCTCGATGACCGGGCCGCGCGACACGTTGATCAGCATGGCCGTGGGCTTCATGAGGGCCAAGGCAGCGGCATCGACGAGATGCCGAGTTTCCGGCGTAAGCGGACACGACAACACGACGATATCGGCACTTGAAAACAACCGATCTTTGTCGTGATACTCCACGTACTCGGGTAAGTTCTGCTTGCTCCGCGTATATCCGACGACACGCATGCCTAAAGCATTGGCCACCTTGGCCAATGCGCTGCCAATGGCGCCGACACCAACGATGCCCAGCGTCTGCCCGGCCAACTCGGACGTATCGTTGGCCCGTGGCCGGACGGCATCCCAATCCAGCGCTTGCTTGTCCAACGCCAAACGACCCATATCGCGTCGCAAACGGAACATGGCATTCAGGCAGTACTCCACCACCGACGCGGTATTCGAGCCAGGGACATTGGCCACGGGAAGCTTTTTCTTGGTGGCCTGCTCCATGGGAATCATGTCAAGCCCCACCCCATGACGGACCACTCCCTTAAGCCGGGTTTGGTGATCGAAAATATCATCCGGCAGCTTGGCCCGGACAATCAGGCCGTCAGCGTCGCCTACCAGGGCACGCAGTGTGTCGTCGTCGGTACTGCTGGCGATGACAACTTCGGCGTACTGTGCCAGCCGCTCGTGCTCTTCTTTCAGGATCGGGTTGGTAAGCAATACCTTTAACGTTGATGCGGACATCTATAACTCCCTTTTTGCCACGATATTATTGAGTTGGCCCAGGCCTTCCAGCCGGGCGGACACTCTCATTCCGGGCATCAGCCATGCGGGCGGTTCATGATTGGCGGCCACTCCAACCGGCGTTCCAGTGGCAATGATATCGCCCACATCCAACGGCATGCGTGCCGACGCGTATTCGATCAATTCATCTATGCGATAAAGCATCTGCGAGGTGTTTGAGTCCTGCAGGCGCCGGCCGTCGACATCCAGCGTCACGGCAAGCGCATAGGGGTCGCTGATGTCATCGCAAGACCGTATCCAGGGTCCGAGCGGCCCAGAGGTCGGCTGATTTTTTCCGCGCACAAAGCCACCGTCTTCGCGAACATAGTTCGTGGTGCTTACATCATTAAAGATTACGTATCCCGACACATAATCCATGGCTTCCTCGCGCGATACCTTCAGGGCTTGGCGCCCAATGACCACAGCCAGTTCGGCCTCATAGGTCACCTGGTTTACCGTATCGATCTCGATGATGTCATCCGGCCCGATAATGGTGGACATGGACTTGACGAAAATCACCGGCTCGGCGGGGAACTCGCGCTTGTCCATCCTTGTAGTTGAAGGCCGCGCCAACGATCTTGCCCGGATTACGCAGGGGCGCCAGCAGCTTGACCGCCGACAAAGGCAGCAGGCATTCTGGAGCGATCTCGGTGGCCGACAGTTCACGCGATAGCCGCTCCAGGCCGAAGCGTATCCAGGCCATCATGTCTGGCTCAAGGCCTTGGAGGGCAGCCGGCCTTGAAGGATGGCTGCCATCTATCAACCGATCACCACCGTCCAGGTGGATCACCCCTGCCCTCACCTTGCCTTCATGTAGAAACGTGACAAAACGCATAGGGCCTCAGACCGAGTATTTTTTCAGGACGGCGCGGTCGATCTCGATTCCCAGCCCCACGCCGGTGGGTATCACCACTACACCTTTGGACTGCGTGATTGGTTCCAGCGCCAGGTGATCGCGAAATGGGTTTTCGCATTGTTCGAACTCAAAAAGCGGCGGCGTGGGACGGAAACTTGGCGGCTGGTCAGGCAACGCCGCAAGGAAGTGCAAGGTCGCCGCCACCCCGATCACCGATCCCCACGCATGCGGAACGCATTCCACACCATGCGCGGTCGCCAGGGCCGCGATTTTCCGGCACTCGCTGATGCCGCCTGCCGCGCATACATCGGGCTGGATAATGTCCATGGCCTTGCGGGTGACGATATCCCTGAAGCCCCAGCGGGTGTACTCGTTCTCGCCGCCTGCGACGGCCATGTCCAGAGCGCGCGTGACTTCGACATAGCCGTCGAGGTCCTCGAGCGAGATCGGTTCTTCGAACCACTCAACATCAAGCTGCTCCAGCTGGCGACCCAAGCGTATGGCCGCCGGGACCGTAAAGCAATGATTGGCGTCAACCATGAGGCGCACGTCGTCGCCGATGGCCTTGCGCACCGCCTCGACGCGCGCAATGTCCAGCTTGGGCGAGCCCAGTCCAATCTTCATCTTGATCGCTGTAAACCCGTCTTCAACATAGCCCTGCGCCTCGTCGACCGCCTCTTCGATGAGACGATCCATGTCGATGAAGTAAAGACCGGTCGCATAGGCATTGACCTGCTCACGGTAGGCGCCGCCGATCAGCTTGTGGATGGGCTTGCCGCACACCTTGCCGATGATGTCCCACAAGGCAATA
>LNAP01010333.1_pt1 | contig 14219 bp, 13 predicted proteins | sample 602601 | NCBI WGS metagenome assembly LNAP01 (sample SAMN02440304, study PRJNA202911) | soil metagenome | biome: Subtropical and temperate rainforests or woodlands; isolation source: soil samples (1 kg each in a 20% v/v slurry with milli Q water) were... ...
AAAGGCATCCAAGGTTATCGTGAACGTGAAGACCAAGCTTTCTGATTGTCTGCGCCCGCTGATGCTGGGCGCGCTGTTCCTGGGTACCGCGGCCAACGCCGCGGTACAGTCCATCGATAAAGTGGTGGCTATCGTCGACAACGACGTGGTCATGCAGAGCCAACTGGACCAGCGTGTTCACGAAGTTCAGCAAACCATCGCCAAACGCGGTGCTGCCGTACCGCCTGCCGGCGTGCTGGATCAGCAGGTGCTCGAGCGTCTGATCGTCGAAAACCTGCAACTGCAGATCGGCGAGCGTTCCGGTATCCGCATTACCGATGAAGAACTGAACCAGGCTGTCGGCACCATTGCCCAGCGCAACAACATGTCGATTGAACAATTCCGCTCCGCTTTGTCTCGCGACGGCCTGTCTTATGACGACGCTCGTGACCAGATCCGCCGCGAAATGATCATCAGCCGTGTGCGTCAGCGCCGTGTAGCTGAACGCATCCAGGTGTCCGAGCAGGAGGTGAAGAACTTCCTGGCGTCCGACCTGGGCAAGATGCAGCTGTCCGAAGAGTTCCGTCTGGCCAACATCCTGATTCCTACGCCGGAAAGCGCCAACTCCGACGCGATTCAGAATGCAGCCAAACAAGCCGACGCGGTTTACCAGCAACTCAAGCAAGGCGCTGACTTCGGTCAGTTGGCAATCGCCAAATCCGCCAGCGAAACCGCACTGGAAGGCGGCGACATGGGCTGGCGTAAAGCTGCTCAACTGCCACCTCCGTTCGATCGCCTGCTGAGCACCATGGCTGTTGGCGACATTACCCAGCCTATGCGTACCCCGGGCGGCTTCATCATTCTGAAGATCCTCGACAAGCGTGGCGGCGAAGCCCAGGTGCGTGACGAAGTGCATGTGCGTCACATCCTGGTCAAACCAAGCCCGATCCGCGACGAAGCAAAAACCAAGGCTCTGGCTGATTCGCTCTATTCCCGTATCGAAGCGGGCGAAGATTTCGGCGAGCTGGCGAAAAGCTTCTCGGAAGACCCGGGTTCCGCCCTCAACGGTGGCGATCTGAACTGGATCGACCCGAATGCACTGGTGCCGGAATTCCGCGAAGTGATGGCCAAGACCCCACAAGGTCAGCTGTCCAAGCCGTTCCAGACTCAATATGGCTGGCACGTTCTGGAAGTCCTTGGCCGCCGCGCCACCGACAGCACCAGCCAGGCCCGCGAACAGCAAGCGATGACCGTACTGCGTAACCGCAAATACGACGAAGAGCTGCAAACCTGGCTGCGTCAGATCCGTGACGAAGCGTATGTAGAAATCAAGCTCCCTGGTGCAGACCAGGCAACGCAGTGAAACCCAAGCGTTTCGCGTTGACCCCCGGCGAACCGGCCGGCATAGGTCCCGACCTGTGCCTGCTGCTCGCCTCGCAAGCTCAGCCACATCCCCTGATTGCCATTACCAGCCGCGACCTGCTCATCGAGCGGGCCGCGCAGTTGGGCGTGGTTGTTGATCTGCTGTCGGTAACGCCGGACAGCTGGCCGGATGCTCCTGCACCGGCCAATAGCCTGTATGTGTGGGATACGCCACTTAACGCCAAGGTCACCGCCGGGCAACTGGACAAAGCCAATGCGGCTTTCGTTCTGGAAACCCTGACGCGTGCTGGCCAGGGCTGCCTGGACGGGCATTTCGCCGGCATGATCACCGCCCCAGTGCACAAAGGCGTGATCAATGAATCCGGAATCGCCTTTTCCGGGCACACGGAATTTCTCGCCGACCTGACTCATACCACGCAAGTGGTGATGATGCTCGCCACCCGCGGCTTGCGCGTAGCGCTGGTTACTACTCACCTGCCCCTTCGCGAGATTGCTGATGCAATCACGCCGGAGCGTCTGGAACGGGTCACGCGGATTCTGCACGCCGACCTGCAAGAAAAATTCGGCATCGCCCAGCCACGCATCCTGGTTTGCGGGCTCAACCCGCACGCCGGTGAAGGCGGTCACCTGGGCCACGAAGAAATCGACATCATTGAACCTACATTAGAGCGCCTGCGCGGCGAGGGCATGGACCTTCGCGGTCCCCTGCCCGCCGACACTCTGTTTACCCCCAAATATCTGGAGCACTGCGACGCGGTGCTGGCGATGTACCACGACCAGGGCCTGCCCGTGCTGAAATACAAAGGCTTCGGCGCGGCAGTCAACGTGACCCTTGGCTTGCCGATCATCCGCACTTCGGTCGACCACGGCACCGCCCTGGATCTGGCCGGCAGCGGAAAAATCGACACCGGCAGCCTGCAAGTCGCCCTGGAAACCGCCTACCAGATGGCCGAGACCCGTTTATGACCGAGCATTACCAGCACCGGGCGCGCAAGCGCTTCGGCCAGAACTTCCTGCACGATGCCGGCGTTATCGACCGCATCCTGCGGTCCATTCACGCCAAACCTGAAGACCGTCTGCTGGAAATCGGCCCGGGCCAGGGCGCATTGACCGAAGGCCTGCTCAACAGCGGCGCCCAACTGGACGTGGTGGAGCTGGACAAGGACCTGATCCCGATCCTCAACCAGCAGTTCGCCAGCAAGAGCAATTTCCACCTGCATCAGGGCGACGCGCTGAAGTTCGACTTCAACAGCCTGAACGCCGCGCCGAACAGCCTGCGCGTGGTCGGCAACCTGCCGTACAACATCTCTACGCCGCTGATTTTTCATCTGCTGCACAACGCAAGCCTGATTCGTGACATGCACTTCATGCTGCAAAAAGAAGTGGTCGAGCGTCTGGCGGCGGGGCCTGGTGGCGGTGACTGGGGTCGCCTGTCGATCATGGTTCAGTACCATTGCCGGGTCGAACATCTATTCAACGTCGGCCCGGGGGCATTCAATCCGCCGCCGAAAGTCGACTCGGCCATCGTGCGCCTGGTGCCTCACGCGGTACTGCCGCATCCAGCCAAAGATCACAAACTGCTGGAGCGCGTCGTGCGCGAAGCCTTCAACCAGCGCCGTAAAACCCTGCGCAACACGCTGAAATTGTTGCTGAGCAACACCGAAATCGAAGCCGCCGGCGTCGATGGCAGCCTACGCCCTGAGCAGCTCGATCTGGCGGCCTTCGTTCGCCTGGCCGACAAGCTCAGCGAACAAGTCCTACACAAGCCTGCCACCGACTGAAAGGCGATGAGCGCTATCGGGTAGGACGCCACTCTGGTTTACTACCCGATACTTGGCCTAGACTGAGTTCTATCAGCTATGCCCCGCGTCCCGCTTCGTTTCTAAGGCCTTTTGCATGTCCGATCCTCGTTATCAGGTCGACGTCAGCGTCGTCACCCGCTATCTGGCAGAACAATCGCAACCCGAGCAAAATCGCTTTGCCTTCGCCTACACCATCACCGTGCAGAACAATGGCCTGGTGCCCGCCAAACTGCTTTCACGGCACTGGGTGATTACCGACGGTGACGGGCATGTCGAGGAGGTTCGTGGTGCAGGCGTCGTCGGCCAGCAACCGTTGATCGACGTGGGCAAAAGCCACACTTACAGCAGCGGCACCGTCATGACCTCCAAGGTCGGCACGATGCAGGGCACTTATGAGATGGTCGCCGACGACGGTAAACACTTCGACGCCGTCATCGCTCCGTTTCGCTTGGCAGTACCCGGAGCCCTGCACTGATGGCGACGTATGCCGTCGGCGATTTGCAAGGCTGCCTTGAGCCGCTGCAATGCCTGCTCAAGCAAGTCGCTTTCGACCCGGCAAAGGATCGCTTGTGGCTGGTGGGTGACCTCATCAACCGTGGCCCACAGTCGCTGGAGACCTTGCGCTTCCTTTATAGCCTCCGCGAATCGCTGGTGTGCGTACTCGGCAACCACGACTTGCACTTGCTGGCGGTCGGGCAAAACATCGAACGCCTGAAGAAGGCCGACACGCTGCGCGAGATTCTTGAAGCACCCGATTGCGGGGAGCTGCTGGAGTGGGTTCGGCAACAAAAGCTCATGCATTACGACGAACAGCGCGATATCGCCCTGGTCCATGCCGGCATTCCGCCTCAATGGTCGCTGCGCAAAGCCTTGAAGTGCGCCGCCGAAGTCGAAGACGCCCTGCACGATGACAATCGCTTCGCGCCTTACCTTGACGGCATGTACGGCAATGAACCGGTGAAATGGGACAACGATCTCAAAGGCGCGGCTCGCCTGAGAGTCATCACCAACTATTTCACCCGGATGCGTTTTTGCACCAGCGACGGCAAACTCGACCTCAAGGGCAAGGAAGGCATCGACACCGCGCCGCCGGGTTATGCGCCATGGTTTGCCCACAAGGAGCGCAAGACCAAAGGCCTGAAGATCATCTTCGGCCATTGGGCGGCGCTCGAAGGCCAGTGCAACGAGCCAGGTCTGTTTGCGCTCGACACCGGTTGCGTCTGGGGTGGCGCCATGACCCTGATGAACGTCGACACCGGTGAGCGCCTGCAATGTAAATGCGACGCTCGAGGTAATACCCGGCCGCCAGTCGCCGCCTCTATCCCCGAACAAACGTCAGCCAGCGCCCCGCGCTAGACTGCGCTTTCAGCCGAGCCACAGGAGCCCGCCATGAGCGAATTCAAACGTATCCCCCCAGAACAGGCCCAGGCCCTGCGCGAACAAGGCGCGGTGGTGGTCGATGTCCGTGACCCGGCAACGTTTGCCGCACTGCACATCGCCGGTTCGAAGCATCTGGACAATCATTCTCTGCATGCTTTCATTCAGGGCGCTGACCTGGACGCGCCGACGGTAGTGGTCTGTTATCACGGTAATTCCAGCCAGGGCGCGGCTGCCTATCTAGTCAGCCAAGGCTTCTCCGACGTCTATAGCATGGATGGCGGTTTCGAGTTGTGGCGTACGACCTATCCTTCGGAAACGGCGCAAGGCACTTCCGAATAATTTTTTTCAATGCGCGCAAGCCCCGGTCCCCGCGGGCTAGCGCGGTGACAGACGAACGGTCTGCCACAACTTATTACGCATCTTGCATTTACCTTCCGAATTCCCAACTATCCTTAAGCGCAGGCCATCCAAAACAGGGGAGAGCCGGTACACCGGCGCGCGGGTCATCGGGAGTAGCTTTCGGAGTCGTCAGCTCCGAGAGAGTTCTGGGGGGTAAACAGCAACTGCCTGTTCGGTTGCTGCCAGCATCGACTGAGTGATCCGGCGTCGGCTCCACGTATCGAGCGAGGTGACGTCATGAGTATCTTTAGCCACTTCCAACAACCCACGCGCCAGGAAGAACTCTCTCTGCAGGAGTACCTGGAGCTGTGCAAAAAGGACCGCAGCGCCTACGTTTCCGCCGCCGAGCGTCTCTTGCTGGCCATCGGAGAACCGGAGCTGCTCGACACCTCGACCAACTCGAGGCTGTCGCGAATCTTTTCCAACAAGGTGATCCGCCGCTATCCGGCCTTTGAAGACTTCCACGGGATGGAAGAATGCATCGACCAGATCGTGTCGTATTTCCGCCATGCAGCCCAGGGTCTGGAAGAGAAGAAACAGATCCTCTACCTGCTCGGCCCTGTCGGTGGCGGTAAGTCGTCATTGGCCGAAAAGCTCAAACAACTGATCGAGAAAGTGCCCTTCTACGCAATCAAGGGCTCGCCGGTTTTCGAGTCGCCTTTGGGTCTGTTCAACGCCACCGAAGATGGCGCGATCCTCGAGGAAGACTTCGGCATTCCCCGGCGCTATCTCAATACCATCATGTCGCCATGGGCCACCAAGCGTCTGGCCGAATTCGGCGGCGACATCAGCCAGTTCCGCGTGGTGAAACTCTATCCGTCGATCCTCAACCAGATCGCGGTGGCGAAAACCGAGCCGGGAGATGAAAACAACCAGGACATCTCGGCACTGGTGGGCAAGGTCGATATTCGCAAACTGGAAGAGTTCCCGCAGAACGACGCTGATGCCTATAGCTACTCGGGGGCGCTGTGCCGGGCCAACCAGGGCTTGATGGAGTTCGTCGAAATGTTCAAGGCACCGATCAAGGTGCTGCACCCATTGCTGACGGCCACCCAGGAAGGCAACTACAACAGTACCGAAGGTTTGGGGGCGATTCCGTTTACCGGGATCCTGCTGGCTCACTCCAACGAGTCGGAATGGCACACCTTCCGCAACAACAAGAACAACGAAGCATTCATCGACCGGATCTATATCGTCAAAGTGCCGTACTGCCTGCGCGTCAGCGACGAGGTGAAGATCTACGACAAGCTTCTGTTCAACAGCTCGCTGGCCAAGGCCCATTGCGCGCCCGATACCCTGAAAATGCTCGCACAATTCACCGTACTCTCGCGCCTCAAGGAGCCGGAAAACTCCAACATCTATTCCAAGATGCGCGTGTATGACGGCGAAAACCTCAAGGACACCGATCCGAAGGCCAAGTCGATCCAGGAATACCGCGACGCAGCGGGTGTCGACGAAGGCATGAACGGTCTGTCGACCCGCTTCGCCTTCAAGATTCTGTCGAAGGTCTTCAACTTCGATCCGCACGAAATCGCTGCCAACCCGGTACACCTGCTCTACGTGCTGGAACAGCAGATTGAACAGGAACAGTTCCAGGCCGAGACCCGGGAACGCTATCTACGCTTCCTGAAGGAGTACCTGGCGCCGCGTTATATCGAATTCATCGGCAAGGAGATCCAGACTGCCTACCTCGAGTCTTACAGCGAGTACGGTCAGAACATCTTCGATCGCTACGTGCTGTACGCCGACTTCTGGATTCAGGATCAGGAATACCGCGATCCGGAAACCGGCGAGATCCTCAACCGCGTAGCCCTGAACGAAGAACTGGAGAAAATCGAAAAACCGGCCGGCATCAGCAATCCGAAGGATTTCCGCAACGAAATCGTCAACTTCGTACTGCGCGCCCGAGCCAACAACAACGGCAAGAACCCAACCTGGCTCAGCTACGAAAAACTGCGGGTGGTCATCGAGAAGAAAATGTTCTCCAACACCGAGGATTTGCTGCCGGTCATCAGCTTCAACGCCAAGGCCAGCAAAGAGGACCAGCAGAAGCACAACGACTTCGTCACACGGATGGTCGAGCGGGGCTACACCGACAAAGCTGTCCGAGTGGTACTTGCGGGTCAGAAAATCACAGTAACCCGCTGCCGGTCAGACCGGTTGTCGTTAGCCCGAGGCCTGTTTACGCTTTTTCTGTTACACAGGCCTCTGGAGGTGTCCGAAATGCGGTAGCGAGGTTCAGGCAGCATCAAAGCGCTCGGGGGAAGCGTGTACACCCTCCGGCACTGGACTTATGCTGCGTTAACGCTCGCCCATTTCAGGACAGCTTCTAAGGAGCAGTCATGAGCTATGTGATCGACCGACGTCTCAATGGCAAGAACAAGAGCACGGTGAACCGCCAGCGGTTTCTGCGGCGCTACCGTGATCACATCAAAAAGGCTGTCGAAGAGGCGGTCAGCCGGCGCTCCATTACCGATATGGAACACGGCGAGCAGATCAGCATTCCCGGCCGCGACATCGACGAGCCGGTGCTTCACCACGGTCGTGGCGGCAAGCAAACCATCGTGCACCCCGGCAACAAGGAATTCACCAGCGGCGAGCACATTGCCCGCCCGCCGGGAGGTGGCGGCGGCAGAGGCCCCGGCAAGGCCGGTAACACGGGTGAAGGGATGGACGAGTTCGTCTTCCAGATTACCCAGGAGGAATTCCTCGAATTCATGTTCGAGGACCTTGAACTGCCTAACCTGGTAAAACGCCACCTGACCGGCACCGACACCTTCAAGACCGTACGCGCCGGTATCAGCAACGAGGGCAACCCGTCACGGATCAACATTATCCGCACGCTGCGTTCGGCCCATGCCCGACGCATCGCCTTGTCCGGCAGCAGCCGGGCGAAATTGCGCGAAGTCAAAGAGGAACTGCTGCGACTTAAACGGGAAGAACCGGACAACTTCGGCGATATCCAGGATCTCGAAGCAGAAATCGAGAAGCTCAGCGCGCGCATTCACCGAGTGCCGTTTCTCGACACCTTCGACCTCAAGTACAACCTGCTGATCAAGCAGCCGAACCCCAGCTCCAAAGCCGTCATGTTCTGCCTGATGGATGTGTCCGGCTCCATGACCCAGGCGACCAAGGACATCGCCAAACGCTTCTTCATCCTTTTGTACCTGTTCCTCAAGCGCAACTACGACAAAATCGACGTCGTGTTCATCCGCCACCACACCAGCGCCCGTGAAGTGGATGAGGAGGAGTTTTTCTATTCCCGGGAAACCGGCGGCACCATCGTCTCCAGCGCCCTGAAACTGATGCAAGAGATCATGGCCGAGCGTTATCCGAGCAACGAATGGAATATCTATGCCGCCCAGGCGTCCGACGGTGACAACTGGAATGATGATTCGCCGATCTGCCGCGACATCCTGATCAATCAGATCATGCCGTTCGTGCAGTACTACACTTATGTTGAGATTACCCCGCGCGAACACCAGGCCTTGTGGTTCGAGTACGAACGCATCGCCGAAGCCTTCTCTGACACTTTTGCCCAGCAGCAACTGGTCTCGGCCGGGGATATCTATCCGGTCTTTCGTGAACTCTTCCAGCGCAGGTTAGTGACATGACCGCCAAAGAGCAGAAGCGCCAACCCATTTCCACCGGCTCCGAATGGACATTCGAGCTGATCCAGGCCTACGACCGCGAAATCAGTCGTCTCGCGGCCCGCTACGCGCTGGATACGTATCCAAACCAGATCGAAGTGATCACCGCCGAGCAGATGATGGACGCCTATGCCTCTGTCGGTATGCCCTTGGGTTATCACCATTGGTCCTATGGCAAACACTTCCTCAGCACCGAAAAATCCTACAGTCGCGGCCAGATGGGGCTGGCCTACGAGATTGTGATCAACTCGGACCCCTGCATCGCCTATCTGATGGAAGAAAACACCATCTGCATGCAGGCGCTGGTGGTGGCTCACGCCTGCTATGGCCATAACAGCTTTTTCAAAGGCAACTACCTGTTCCGCACCTGGACCGACGCCAGCTCGATCATCGATTACCTGGTGTTCGCCAAGCAGTACATCATGCAGTGCGAAGAACGCCACGGCATCGACGCGGTAGAGGACTTGCTCGACTCCTGCCATGCGCTGATGAATTACGGGGTAGACCGGTACAAACGCCCGTATCCGATTTCCGCCGAAGAAGAACGCCGTCGGCAGAAGGATCGGGAAGAGCATCTGCAGAAGCAGATCAACGATTTGTGGCGGACCATTCCAAAAGGCGCGGACAAGTACAGCGACAAGGACAATGCACGCTTCCCCGCCGAACCTCAGGAAAACATCCTGTATTTCATCGAAAAACACGCACCGTTGCTGGAGCCCTGGCAGCGCGAAATCGTGCGGATCGTACGCAAGATCGCCCAGTATTTTTATCCACAGCGTCAGACCCAGGTGATGAACGAAGGTTGGGCCACCTTCTGGCATTACACGCTGATGAACGACCTGTACGACGAAGGCCTGGTCACCGATGGTTTCATGATGGAATTCCTGACGTCCCATACCAGCGTGGTCTTTCAACCCGGCTTCGACAGCCCCTATTACAGCGGCATCAACCCCTACACCCTGGGTTTTGCCATGTATCGTGATATCCGCCGGATATGCGAACACCCCACCGAAGAGGACTATCGCTGGTTTCCGGAAATCGCCGGCACCGACTGGTTGTCCAGCATCAAATTCGCCATGAGCAGCTTCAAGGACGAGAGCTTCATCCTGCAGTACCTGTCACCCAAAGTGATCCGTGACCTCAAGCTGTTCAGCATCCTCGATGACGATCAGAAGGACGATCTGCTGGTTCCGGCGATACACGACGAAGACGGCTATCGAACCATTCGTGAAACCCTGGCGGCGCAATACAACCTGGGCAATCGCGAACCCAACATACAGATCTACAGCATCGACCGACGTGGCGACCGCTCCCTGACCTTGCGTCACCAACAACACGACCGCAAACCGCTGGGCGATTCCACTGATGAAGTGCTCAAGCACCTGCACCGCCTCTGGGGCTTCGACATCCACCTGGAAACCCTGCAAGGGGATCAGGTGATGAAAACCCACCATGTTCCGCCCAGAAGCGAGCATGGCGAGGGTGATTACGGCCGGCTGGACTTGGCAGTCATTCATCTTTGATCCTGTTTTCTGCCTCCGGAAGTTCGACGCAAAGGTTATTCTGTCGGGCTAACGGAGGTTTTTTATGCAGATTTATAAAGTCGGCGGTGCGGTCCGCGATCGCCTGCTGGGCAAACCTGTCACCGATATCGACTGGGTCGTTGTAGGCGCCACCACCGAAGAAATGCTCGCCAAGGGCTTTCGTCCGGTGGGCGCGGACTTCCCGGTGTTTCTTCACCCCAAAAGCGGTGAGGAATACGCCCTTGCCCGTACCGAACGCAAAAATGGACGCGGCTACGGCGGCTTCATCTTCCACGCCAGCCCCGACGTCACCCTCGAAGAAGATCTGATTCGTCGCGACCTGACGATCAACGCCATGGCCGAGGACGATCAACAGAACCTGACCGACCCTTACCACGGTCAACGGGACCTCGAGGCTCGCTTGCTGCGTCACGTTTCCCCCGCGTTCGCCGAAGATCCACTCCGTGTTTTGCGCGTTGCCCGCTTCGCCGCGCGTTATGCGGAACTGGGTTTCACCGTCGCCCCCGAGACATTGGAGCTGATGCGTCAACTCAGCGAATCCGGTGAATTGGAGGCGTTGACGCCCGAACGCAGTTGGAAAGAAATCGCCCGCGCGCTGATGGAAGACCAACCCCAAGTCTTCATCGAGGTGTTGCGCGAGTGCGGCGCGCTCAAGGTACTGATGCCGGAAGTCGACGCGCTGTTCGGTGTACCGCAACCCGAAGCCCATCACCCCGAAATCGATACGGGCGTGCATACCCTGAGCGTGCTGGAGCAAGCGGCGCTGCACAAACAACCACTGACCGTACGCTGGGCCTGCTTGCTGCATGACCTGGGCAAAGGTTTGACGCCCGAGGAAGAATGGCCCCGCCACATAGCCCACGAGCACAAAGGCCTGAAGCTGATCAAAGCGGTCAATGAGCGCTTCAAGGCACCGAAAGACTGTCAGGAGCTGGCGCTGCTAGTGGGCAAGTATCACACCCATGGCCATCGTGCTCTGGAGCTGAAACCGTCGACCTTGCTGGAGTTGCTGCAGAGTTTCGACGTCTATCGTCGACCTCAGCGCTTTGAAGAATTTATCGCGGCGTGCGAGATGGACGCTCGAGGGCGTAAAGGCCTGGAGCAGAGAAGTTATCCACAGGCGGATTATTTACGGGGCGCGGCAACTGCAGCGCGAAGTGTTGCCGTTCAGCCATTGCTGGAAAAGGGATTCAAAGGACCGGAATTGGGCGAGGCGATCAAGGGCGAGCGGCTCAAGGCGTTGAAGGTTTACAAAGACGCGGCGTCGGCCTGAAAAGCTTCGCGGGCAAGCCTCGCTCCTACAGGTGATGAACGGCGTCAACCTGTAGGAGCGAGGCTTGCCCGCGAAGGCGTCTTGCGCCTCACAACAAATTCAAAGGAGTCAACTGCTCGCCGCGCCACTCGAAAGCCACCGGCGCCAACACCTGATCGATCTGCGCTTCTTCCCACAGGGTTGCAAAGCTCTTGCCTACGCCCGGATGCACACGATCCGGCGCAATCAGCGACAACGGCCAAAGCACGAAGGCATTTTTCAGAATCTCTGCCCGCGGCAAGATCAAACCGTCGAAATTGCCCACCAGATCGCCGAAGAGCAGCACGTCGATATCCAGCGGCAAGCCCTTGCGGTCCGGCGCGTAGCGGCCGTTATCCGCCTCGATGAATTTCAACCGTCGATCCAGCTCCATCAGCGGCAGATCGGTGAAGGCCGAGACCACAAAGTTGAAAAACGGCCCGCTCTTGATCCCCACCGGCTGGCTTTCGAATACCGCCGAACAGCGCATATCCACCAGGAAACCCGCCAGGGCATCCAGGCCTGCCTGCAAATGGGCTTCGCGCTCGATATTGCTACCGAGCCCGAGGTATACCTGAGTCAGCGACATCCGCGCTCGATCTCCACGCCCACACCACCCGTGGCAGCCGGGATGGCACCTGGCTTGGTCAGTTTGAGGCGCATCCAGGTGATCTTGAATTCGCTCATCAGTACTTGCGCCAGACGCTCGGCAAAGGTCTCCACCAGCAGGAACTGCGCCTGCTCGGCAAACGCCTGAATGCGCGACGAAACGCTCGCGTAGTCGAGCGCCAGGGCCAGGTCATCACCGGCGGCGGCCGGACGATTGTCCCAGGCGAAGCTCAGATCAAGTCGCAGACACTGTCGGATGCCTCGTTCCCAGTCGTAGGCACCGATGACGGTGTCGACTTCCAGGCCCTCGATAAACACTCTGTCCAAGCACTTCTCTCCACTGCACGACAAGGGCGCAATGCGCCGTTAGAATCAGGGCGTCCTCGCCCGGAATAGTTAGCATGTTTTGGTTACTGGCGATCCTCGCCTACCTGCTCGGCTCTCTGTCCTTCGCCATTTTGCTCAGCCGCCTGACCGGTAGCCCCGATCCGCGAATGAGTGGCTCGGGCAATGCCGGGGCCACCAACATGTTGCGCCTGGCTGGCAAGAAACTCGCCATCCTGACCTTGCTCGGCGACCTGAACAAAGGCCTGCTGCCCGTATTGATCGCAGGTGCAATAGGCCTTTCACTACAAGAACAGGCCTGGATCGGCGTCTGCGCCGTTATCGGTCACCTGTTTCCGCTGTACTTCCGCTTTCGCGGTGGCAAGGGTGTCGCCACCGCGGCTGGCATGCTGCTGGGGCTCTACCCGCCCGCCGCGCTGCTGGCGGTCTGCGCCTGGCTGCTGACGTTCTACCTGACCCGCACCAGCTCACTCGCAGCCCTGATTGCCACACCATTGACCTTGCCGCTGCTTGCCTGGCAAGAACCAGCGGCATTGCTGCCCATGAGCGCGCTCACAGGCCTGATCGTCTGGCGTCATCGCGGCAATCTACGCGACCTGTTTGCCGGGCGCGAACGGCATTTTTAAATACCGCACATGAGCGCCGCTCATCACAGCGCCGACAACTGCTCCATCGGCCAGCGCGCCTGCACGCTGATCGCCAGGCTTTCATGCTGGCCGGCCTGCAAGCGCTGACAACCGGCAAACGCAATCATCGCGCCATTATCGGTGCAGAACTCCGGACGGGCATAAAACACATCGCCCTTCATGTCGCCGAGCATTTTTTCCAGTGAAACCCGCAGTGCTTTGTTGGCGCTGACGCCCCCTGCGATCACCAGACGCTTGAGACCCGCCTGTTTCAGGGCACGCTTGCACTTGATGGTCAAAGTCTCCACCACGGCCTGCTGGAACGCCAGTGAGATGTCGCAACGGGCTTGCTCGCTGTCGTCCCCGGCGCTGACGCTCTGCTGCCAGGTGTTCAGGGCGAAGGTTTTCAGGCCACTGAAGCTGAAAGCCAAGCCTGGACGATCACACATCGGACGCGGAAAAGTGAAACGTCCTGCAACGCCCTGCTCCGCCAGACGCGCAATCTCCGGGCCGCCCGGATAATTCAGGCCCATCATCTTCGCGGTCTTGTCGAACGCTTCGCCGGCCGCATCGTCGAGGGTCTCGCCCAAGAGCGTGTATTGGCCGATCCCGTCGACCTGAACCAGCTGCGTATGACCACCCGACACCAACAAAGCGACGAACGGGAACTCCGGTGGTTGCGGCTCCAGCATCGGCGCCAGCAAGTGACCTTCCATGTGGTGCACGCCCAAGGCCGGAATGCCCCAGGCAAACGCCAGCGCCTGGGCGCAGGAAGCCCCTACCAGCAAGGCTCCGACCAGGCCAGGACCCGCGGTATAAGCGATGGCGTCGATCTCGGTCGGTACGCAGTCGGCCTCGGCCAGGACCTGACGAATCAAGGGCAGCATGCGTTTGACGTGATCACGCGACGCGAGCTCCGGCACCACACCGCCATAGGCACGATGCAGATCGATCTGACTGAACAGCGCGTCGGCCAACAACCCGCGTTCACTGTCGTAAAGTGCGACACCGGTTTCGTCGCAAGAGGTTTCTAATCCCAGTACTAGCATGGGTTTGCGCCTTGTAGAGGCTGAATTCGAAGGCGCGCATAATAGTCGTCGCGTGATGCCCCTACCAGCGGTTTTCGATCAGAGGCTTTGCATTCCGAGCGATGAGGGGTTAACATCCGCAACCCTTAAAAACCGACGTCTTCAAGTGCTCTTTTGCCGCGA
>LNAP01003857.1_pt1 | contig 14206 bp, 11 predicted proteins | sample 602601 | NCBI WGS metagenome assembly LNAP01 (sample SAMN02440304, study PRJNA202911) | soil metagenome | biome: Subtropical and temperate rainforests or woodlands; isolation source: soil samples (1 kg each in a 20% v/v slurry with milli Q water) were... ...
CTGCCGCCTGATGGAGATGGCCGAGGCCGGGCGCACCGTCTATCGCCGCATCGCCGACCGCGCCGCGCTGGCCGCGTTCGCGGCCGACGCCACGTTTTCCACCGTGCACCGCATCCCCCCGCAATTGCCGGGCAAGCAGGTGCAGTTGTTCCACGGCCTGAACATCGACAAGCGCGACGATGGCGGCCGCGGCCATTTCCGCATCCGCGACCTGTTCGACCTGTATTGCACCCATGGTCCGGCGACCACGCCGCGGTTTGCCGCGCTGGCGCGTGAGCATGGGGATTTCGCCGTGGCCGAAACCGGCTGGCCCAAGCTCGATCCGCTGTTCGCGCCCGCGGCGGGCAGGCCGACGTTGCGCGACGCCGCCGGCGGCAGGCCGGTGGTGATGGTGGCCTCGACCTTCACCCGATCGCTGAGCGCGGCCCCGGCACTGCTGTCGGTACTGCCGGAGTTGATCGCCCGCGGCGACCGCTACTGGCTGCTGACCCTGCACCCCAAATGCCCGCCGCCGCTGTTCGACGCCTATCGCGCCCTGGCCGGTGCCCACGCCCGGTTCCTGGAATCGCCCGATGTGGTCGACATGCTGCGGGCCGCCGACGTCCTGGTCTGCGATACCTCCTCGGTGATCGAGGAATGTGTGCTGCTGGACAAGCCGGTGGTCACCCTGCGCACCCGCCGCCCGCAGCCGTACCTGCTGGACGTGCAGGCACCGGAACAGGTCGATGCGGCCATCGATGCGGCGTTGGCGCAACCGCCGGCGCAGATGCAGGCCGCCAGGGAGTATGGCGCGCGAATCCATCCCTCGCGCGATGGCCACGCCGCCCAGCGCGTGGTGGCCGCCACCGAGCGCCTGCTCGAAGGTGGCTTTGGTCCGCTGCGGTCGCGGCCAGATCACCCGTGGCGGCGCTGGCGCGCGCGCTCGACGATGCGGCACAGCTTGCGGGGCTGAGTGCCGCCTGCGCCGTTCTCGATGCCGCCTTGCCCGAACGCGAGCCGCATCCGGCGATGTTCGAGGGCTTCTCCGCCCTGCTGGGCGCCTTCGACCATCCCGGCTGGCCCGTGATCTATGTGCGGCTGGAACTCGGGCTCCTGCAGGAGCTGGGCTTCGGCCTCGATCTCACAAAGTGTGCGGCGACCGGCGACACCGAGGACCTGGGCTACGTCTCGCCGAAGACCGGGCGCGCGGTGAGCCGCGCCGCCGCCGCGCCCTACAAGGAGAAGCTGATCGAATTGCCGGGCTTTCTGTCCACCGGCGGCCTGCCGGCGGACGGCGAGGAGCTGCGCAAAGGCCTCGATTTGACGGGCTATTTCCTCGAGCGGCACGTCTTTTGGCCACACAACAAGCCCTTGCCTGCCGCGCGGGCGAGATTTATGGAAACGCTGCAACGCTAACAACAAATGGCTGTGGCATGAACCGCAGCCAGTCCCCTCAGTCTCGGTAAATGGCAAAACGCAGCACCAACGTCGTTCCGCTGGCAATGGTCAAGCCGGTGCAGTTCGGAGATGCGCTGAGCGAGCGCTACCTCTCCTATGCGCTCAGCACCATCATGGCGCGCTCGCTGCCCGACGTGCGCGATGGCCTGAAGCCGGTCCATCGCCGCCTGCTCTACGCCATGCGCCAGCTGCGGCTCGATCCCAACAGCGCCTTCAAGAAGAGCGCGCGCGTGGTCGGCGACGTGATCGGCCAGTATCACCCGCACGGCGACCAGTCGATCTACGACGCCCTGGTGCGTCTGGCCCAGGATTTCGCCGCCCGCTATCCGCTGATCGAGGGACAGGGCAACTTCGGCAACATCGACGGCGATAACCCGGCCGCCATGCGCTACACCGAGGCCAGGCTCACCGAGGTCGCCGAGGCGCTGCTGGCCGGCATCGACGAGAACGCCGTCGATTTCCGCCCCAACTACGACGGCTCGACCGAGGAGCCGATCGTGCTGCCCGGCGGCTTCCCCAACCTCCTGGCCAACGGCGCCGCCGGCATCGCCGTCGGCATGGCCTGCTCGATCCCGCCGCACAATGCCGGCGAGCTTTGCGATGCGCTGCTGCATCTGATCAAGACGCCCAACGCGCGCATCGACACCCTGGTCGACCTGGTCAAGGGACCGGACTTCCCGACCGGCGGCATCCTGGTCGAGCCGCGCGAGGCGATCGTCGAGGCCTACAAGACCGGCCGCGGCGCCTTCCGGCTGCGTGCCAAGTGGGAGAAGGAAGAGCTGCCGCGCGGCCAGTACCGCATCATCGTCACCGAGATCCCCTACCAGGTGCAGAAGGGCAAGCTGATCGAGCGCATCGCCGAGATCATCAACGCCAAGAAGCTGCCGATCCTCGAGGACGTGCACGACGAATCGGCCGACGATGTGCGCATCGTGCTCGAGCCGCGCACCGGCCAGGTGCCGGCCGAACTGCTGATGGAGCAGCTCTTCCGGCAGACCGACCTGGAAATCCGCTTTCCGCTCAACCTCAACGTCCTCGACAAGGACAACACGCCGCGCGTCATGGATCTGCGCGAGGCGCTGCAGGCCTTCCTCGACCATCGCCGCGACGTGCTGGTGCGGCGCTCGACCTTCCGGCTGGCCGAGATCGAGCGGCGGCTGGAGATCCTCGACGGCTACCTGATCGCCTATCTCAACCTCGACAAGCTGATCAAGATCATCCGCGAGGAGGACGAGCCCAAGCCCAAGATGATCAAGGCCTTCAAGCTCACCGACCTGCAGGCCGAGGCCATCCTCAACATGCGGCTGCGCGCGTTGCGCCGGCTCGAAGAGTTCGAGATCAAGGGCGAGCACAAGAAGCTCTCGGCCGAGCGCAAGGACCTCAAGGCGCTCCTGAAGGACGAGAGGCTGCAATGGGGCAAGATCGCCGACGAGGTGCAGGAGACCAAGCGCAAGTTCGGCGGCAAGACTCCGCTGGGCCGCCGCCGCACCGAGCTCGCCGACGCACCGGCCGAGGTCGAGCATGCGGTCGAGGACTTCGTCGAGCGCGAGCCGGTCACGATCGTGTGCTCGGACAAGGGCTGGATCCGCGCCGCCAAGGGCCATCTCGACGACAAGGCCGCGGGCGAGCTCAAGTACAAGGAAGGCGACGGCCCGCGCTTTGCCGTGCACGCCCAGTCGACCGACAAGATCCTGGTGTTCGGCACCAACGGCCGCTTCTACACCCTGGGCTGCGACAGGCTGCCGAGCGCGCGCGGCCATGGCGAGCCGATCCGGCTGATGATCGAGCTCGGCAACGAGCAGGACATCGTCGATCTCGCCGTGTTCAAGGGCGGGCGCAAGTTCCTGGTCGCCTCGGATGCCGGTCGCGGGTTCATCGTGCCCGAGGACGAGGTCGTGGCGCAGACCAAGAACGGCAAGCAGGTCCTGAACCTCGCCGACAAGGAGAAGGCGCAGGCCTTCGCCGTCGTGCCCGAAGGGGCGGACTCGATCGCGGCCTTGAGCGAAGGTCGCAAGCTCCTGATCTTCCCGATGGAGCAGGTGCCGGAGATGGGCCGCGGCCGCGGCGTGACCCTGCAGAAGTCCAAGGCCGACCGGCTCTCGGACGCACAGGCCTTCCGGATCGCCGACGGCCTGGCGTGGGCCAACCGCGTCATCCCGGCCAGCGAGCTGAAGTTCTGGCGCGGCGAGCGCGCCCAGGCGGGCCGCATGCCCGAAAAGGGATGGCCGCGCGCCAAGCGTTTCAAGGACTGATCGAATGGACCTGACGCTGATCTGGAAGACGGTGCTGATCGGCGTCGTCGAGGGCCTGACCGAGTTCCTGCCGGTGTCCTCGACGGGACACATCATCCTCGCCGAGGAGTTGCTGGGCTTCCAGGGACCGCCGGGCAAGGTGTTCGAGATCGTGATCCAGCTCGGCGCGATCCTCGCCGTCTGCCTGCTCTACCGCGTGAAGATCTGGACGACGGTGCAGGGGGTCTTGAAGCGCGAGCCGGTATCGCTGCGCTTCGCGGCCGCGATCATCGTTGCCTTCCTGCCGGCGGCCGTGATCGGCGTGGCCGCGCACAAGTACATCAAGTCGGTGCTGTTCGATCCCAAGGTGGTGGCGGTGGCGCTGATCGTGGGCGGCATCGCCATCCTGGTGATCGAGCGCTACGCGCAGCGCCCGCGCATCAAATCGCTCGACGAGGTCGACCTGAAGACGGCGTTGCTGATCGGGCTGTGCCAGTGCCTGGCCATGATCCCGGGCGTGAGCCGCGCCGGCGCCACCATCATGGGCGCGCGGGCCTTCCGCGTGGATCGTGCGGCGGCGGCGGAGTTCTCCTTCTTCCTCGCCATGCCCACCATGATCGGCGCCTCGGTTTACGACCTCTACAAGAACTGGTCGTCGCTCGACTGGCACGGCAGCGGCACGATCGCCATCGGCTTCATCACCGCCTTTGTCTGCGCCCTGCTCGTGGTGCGGCCGTTCGTGCGCTTCATCAGCCGGCACGGCTTCGGCGTCTTCGCCTGGTACCGCATCGCCATCGGCACCTTGGCCCTTGTCCTGATCTTCATGCATTGACCGTGCAGGACGCGGCTTCTGGCCGCTTTTGCCGGCAGCGGGGGAAGTGCCATAAACGCCCGCCGCCGGGAGGGCGGCGACAAAGTCTTCCAGGAGATCTCCTCAATGCAACGTCGCAAGTTCCTGCGGACCGCCGGTGTGGGCGGTGGCGCCGCAGCCGTCGCGGGCACGCTCGCAGCGCCCGCCGTCGCTCAGTCGATGCCCGAAGTTAAGTGGCGTCTGGCCTCGAGCTTCCCCAAGTCGCTGGATACGATCTATGGCGCGGGCGAGTTCTTCGCCAAGCGCGTGGCGGCCCTGACCGACAACAAGTTCCAGATCCGCGTCTTCGCCGCCGGCGAGATCGTGCCCGGCCTGCAGGTCGTCGATGCCGTGCAGAACGAGACGGTCGAGTGCGGCCACACCGCCTCGTACTACTACGTCGGCAAGGACCCGACCTTCGCCTTCGACACCGCGATCCCGTTCGGCCTCAACACGCGCCAGCACAATGCCTGGGTGTATTTCGGTGGCGGCCTCGAGCTGATGCGCGAGTTCTACAAGGAATACAAGATGACCTCCTTCCTGATGAGCCACACCGGCGCGCAGATGGGCGGCTGGTGGCGCAAGGAGATCAAGAGCCCCGAGGACATGAAGGGCGTGAAGATGCGCATCGGCGGCTTCGCCGGCCAGGTCATGGCCAAGCTCGGCGTGGTGCCCCAGCAGATCGCCGGCGGCGAGATCTATCCGGCCCTGGAGAAGGGCACGATCGATGCCGCCGAATGGGTCGGCCCGTACGACGACCAGAAGCTCGGCTTCAACAAGGTGGCGCCGTACTACTACTATCCCGGCTGGTGGGAAGGTGCCGCGGCACTGTCGCTCTACTGCGGCGACAAGGCCTTCGCGGCGCTGCCGGCGATGTACAAGGAGGCGATTGCCGCCGCCGCCGGCGATACGGTGAGCTGGTCGGTCGCCAAGTACGACGCCCAGAACCCCAAGGCGCTGCGCGAGCTGGTTGCAGCCGGTACGAAGTTCCTGCCCTACCCGCAGTCGGTGATGGAGGCCTGCTTCAACGCCGCCAACGAGCTCTACGCCGAGACCATCGCCAAGAACCCCAAGTTCAAGAAGGTCTACGATTCCTGGAAGCCCTTCCGCAACGAGGAGGTCCTGTGGTTCCGGGTGGCCGAGAACACTTTCGACAACTTCATGGCGCGCCAGTCGGCCGCCAACAAGCTGTAGCCCTCTTTGCCTCCCCTTCGCGGAGTCCGCGAAGGGGAGGTGCCCGCGAAGCGGGCGGAGGGGTCATGAGCACCAGTGCTGATGCCCGTGACCCCTCCGTCGGCGTAAAGCGCCGACACCTCCCCAGCAAGCTGGGGAGGAAGGGAATGGAAAAGCCCCGCTCCGGCGGGGCTTTTTCTTTGCGCATTCCCCCTGCGCATGGCAGGCTTGATTCCGCCGGGTGGAATCTCGGCAGGCAAACAAAAATACGTTTCTGGGAGTTATCAGCATGCAACGTCGGAAATTCCTGCGCACCGCCGGTATTGGCGGTGGCGCCGCTGTAGTCGCGAGCACGGTCGCGGCACCAGCCATCGCCCAATCGATGCCGGAGCTCAAGTGGCGGCTCGCCTCGAGCTTCCCCAAGTCGCTCGACACGTTGTTCGGCGGCGGTGAGAACTTCGCCAAGTTCATCGGCGAGATGACGGACAACAAGTTCCAGGTTCGCATCTTCGCCGCGGGCGAGATCGTGCCCGGCCTGCAGGTGCTCGACGCCGTGCAGAACGGCACCGTCGAGATGGGCCACTCGGCCGGCACCTACTACATCGGCAAGGACCCGACGCTCGCCTTCGACACGACCCTGCCGTTCGGCATGAACGCCCGCCAGCAGGAAGCGTGGATGGCTTACGGCGGCGGCAAGGAGCTGCTGGCCGAGGTCTACAAGGACTACAACACCATCTCGATCCCCTGCGGCAATACAGGCGCGCAGATGGGCGGCTGGTTCCGCAAGGAGATCAAGGGCCCCGAGGACATGAAGGGCCTGAAGTTCCGCATCGCCGGCATCGCCGGCATGGTCTGCGCCAAGCTGGGCTCGGTGCCGCAGCAGATCGCCGGCGGCGACATCTATCCGGCGCTCGAGAAGGGCACGATCGATGCCGCCGAATGGGTCGGTCCATACGACGACCAGAAGCTCGGCTTCAACAAGATCGCGCCCTACTACTACTATCCCGGCTGGTGGGAAGGCGGTCCGCAGACCTCGGCCTACGTCAACATCACGAAATGGAACGAGCTGCCGAAGTACTACCAGTCCGTCATCCAGGCGGCGGCCGCGCGGGCGCAGACGCTCATGTTGGCGAAGTACGACGCGGAAAACCCCAAGGCACTGCGTGAACTGATGGCGGCCGGCACCAAGCTGATGCCGTATCCGCAGTCGGTGATGGAAGCGGCGTTCATCGCCTCCAACGAGCTCTACGCCGAGATCTCGGCGAAGAACCCGAAGTTCAAGAAGGTCTACGAAAACTGGAAGCCGTTCCGCAACGAGGAGATCCTGTGGTTCCGCGTATCCGAGAACACCTTCGACAACTTCATGGCGCGCCAGTCGGCTGCCAACAAGCTGGGGTAGGGAGGACGACATGAGACGGCGGAAATTCCTGACAACCGCCGGCATCGGTGGCGCCGCGAGCACGCTCGCGGCGCCGGCCATCGCGCAATCGATGCCCGAGCTCAAATGGCGCCTGACGTCGAGCTTCCCCAAGTCGCTCGACACGCTCTGGGGCGGCGCCGAATCGATCGCCAGGAAAGTGGCGGTACTGACCGACAACAAGTTCCAAATCCGCGTGTTCGCGCCGGGCGAAATCGTGCCGGCGCTGCAGGCGCTCGATGCGGTGCAGAACAACACCGTGGAGATGTGCCACACCGCCTCCTACTACTTCGTCGGCAAGGACCTGACCTTCGGCTTCGACGCCGGCGTGCCGTTCGGGCTCACCGCGCGCCAGCAGAACGCCTGGATGCTGCATGGTGGCGGCCTGCAGCTCATGCGCGAGTTCATGGCCGACTACAACGCCGTGCCGATGCCGGCGGGCAACACCGGCGTGCAGATGGGCGGCTGGTTCCGCAAGGAGATCAAGACGCTCGACGATCTCAAGGGCCTCAAAATGCGCATTCCCGGCATCGGCGGCCAGATCTGGGCCAAGCTCGGCGCGGTGCCGCAGCAGATCGCCGGCGGCGAGATCTATCCCTCGCTCGAGCGTGGCGCGATCGACGGCGCCGAATGGGTGGGGCCGTACGACGACGAGAAGCTCGGCTTCTACAAAGTGGCGCCCTTCTACTACTACCCGGGCTTCTGGGAAGCGGGCACGCAGATCTCGCTGATCGTCGGCAAGCAGCATTGGGATGCGCTGCCGGCGTCCTACAAGATGGCTGTCGAGACCGCCTCGGCCGACGTGAACGGCGACATGATGGCCCGCTACGACACGCAGAACCCGCAGGCGCTGCGCCGCCTGGTGGCGGCCGGCACCCAGCTCAAGCCTTATCCGCGCGAGGTGCTGGCGGCGGCGTGGAAGGCAACGCACGAGCTCTACGACGAGTTCTCGTCCAAGAACGCCAAGTTCAAGAAGATCTACGATCACTGGAAGGCGTTCCGCGATGAGCAATATCTGTGGTTCCGGGTGTCGGAGCTCACCTACGAGAACTTCGCCTTCACCGCCGCTCAGACGGTCAAGTGAGACAAAGGAGTAACGCGTACCGCAGCCAAGAAACGATCCTAGGGAGGGATGACATGCAGCGTCGCAAGTTCCTGAAGACCGCCGGCGTGGGGGCAGCGGCCGCCACGACGGTGGCGGCACCGGCCCTGGCGCAGGGCCTGCCGGAGTTGAAATGGCGTCTGACGTCGAGTTTCCCCAAGTCGCTCGACACGCTGTTCGGCGGTGCCGAGCTGTTCTGCCGGCGCGTCGGCGAGCTGACCGACGGCAAGTTCAAGATCACGCCGTTCGCCTCGGGCGAGATCGTGCCGGGCTTCCAGGTGCTCGACGCCGTGCAGAACGGCACGGTCGAGATCGGCCAGACCGCGGCCTACTACTACATCGGCAAGGACATCACCTTCACGTTCGACACCGCCGTGCCGTTCGGCTTGAACAGCCGCCAGCACGTGGCGTGGTGGATGCATGGCGGTGGCCGCGAGGCGATGGCCGAGTTCTACAAGGACTACGGCGTCGTCGGCCATCTCATGGGCGGCACTGGTGCCCAGATGGGCGGCTGGTTCCGCAAGGAGATCAAGACCGTCGACGACCTCAAGGGCCTGAAGTTCCGTGTCGGCGGCTTCGCCGGGCAGATCCTGGGCAAGCTCGGCGTCGTGGCCCAGCAGATCCCGGGCGGCGAGATCTATCCGGCGCTGGAGAAGGGCACGATCGACGCGGCCGAATGGGTCGGCCCCTACGACGACGAGAAACTCGGCTTCCACAAGGTGGCGCCGTACTATTACTACCCCGGCTGGTGGGAAGGCACCGGCATGGGCACGGCCTACATCAACCAGAAGTCGTGGGACAGCCTGCCGCCGGCCTACCAGAAGGCCATCGAGACCACGGCCGACGAAGTCACGCTGTGGATGCTGGGCAAGTACGACAACGGCAACCCGGCGGCGCTGCGGCGTCTGGTGGCGGCCGGCGTCAAGCTGCAACCCTTCCCGACGGCGGTGCTCGAGGCCTGTTTCAATGCGACCAACGAGGTGTGCAACGAAATCGTGGCCAAGAACCCGAAGTTCAAGAAGGTGTGGGACATCTGGAGGCCCTACCGATCCGAGCAGGTCCTGTGGTCGCGCATCGCGGAAGGCGGTTTCGACGGCTTCATGGCACGGATGTATGGTGCCGGTAAGGTTTGATCGGATAGCGCTGTAAAATCGAGGGAAACCCCGCTTCGGCGGGGTTTTCTTTTGCCCGACTGCGACTGAAGTCGCCTTTTCAAAGGGAATTCCGCGTGCCAGTGTTCGCCCGCCAAGGGGGCCATGTGGGCTTGCCTTTAGGGAGGGTAAAGATCAATGCAGCGTAGAAAATTCGTGAAAACCGCGGGCGTGGGTGCCGCGAGTGTTGCTGTTGCGTCCAGCGTTGCGGCACCGGCCATCGCGCAGAGCATGCCGGAAGTGAAATGGCGTCTGACGTCGAGCTTCCCCAAGTCACTCGATACGTTGTGGGGTGGGTCGGAGCTGTTCGCCAAGATCGTCAATGAGATGTCGGACGGCAAATTCCAGGTCCGCGCCTTCGCCGCCGGCGAAATCGTTCCGGCCCTGCAGGTTGCCGATGCCGTCCAGAACGGTACCGTCGAGGCCGGCCAGACCGCGGCCTACTACTACTTCGGCAAGCATCCGAACTTCGTGTTCGAGACCGGCCTGCCGTTCTCCATGAATCAGCGCCAGTACTATGCCTGGCTCGAGTTCGGCGGCGGCCATGAGCTGATCAACGACTTCTACAAGGAGTACAACTTCCGTTCGCTCACCTTTGGCGGCACGGGCTGCCAGATGGGCGGCTGGTTCCGCAAGGAAATCAAGTCGATGGACGACATGAAGGGCCTGAAGTTCCGCGTCGGCGGCTTCGCCGGCCTGATCCTTTCGCGCCTCGGCGTCGTGCCCCAGCAGATCGCCGGTGGCGACATCTATCCGGCGCTCGAGAAGGGCACGATCGACGCCTGCGAATGGGTCGGACCGTACGACGACGAGAAGCTCGGCTTCAACAAGGTCGCCAAGTACTACTACTACCCCGGCTGGTGGGAAGGCGCGTCGGTCGGCTCGCTCTACATCAACAACAAGGCATGGGACGAGCTGCCCAAGGCCTACAAGGCGATGGTCGAGGCGGCTGCCGGCCGCGTCACCTCCTGGATGGTGCCGAAGTACGACGCCGGCAACCCGGCGGCGCTGCGGCGCCTGGTGGCGGCCGGCACCGAGCTCCGTCCGTTCCCGCGTTCGGTCCTCGAGCCCTGCTTCATCGAGGCCTACAAGTACTACGATGAGCTCTCGGCCAAGGATCCGAAGTTCAAGAAGATCTACGACAACCTGAAGGCCTTCCGCGCCGACGAGAACCTGTGGTTCCGCGTCGCCGAGAACACCTTCGACAACTTCAACTTCTCGATGTCGGCCCAGGGCCGGTAAGAGAAGAGACCTCAAGAAGAAAGCCCCGCCGGCAACGGCGGGGCTTTTTCATTAGGGAGGGAGAGAGCCGCACCGGCAATCCCTCTCCCTGCCTCCCCCGTATGCGAGGGAGGTGGAAGAAGGATCAGTTCTTCGGTGGTACGCCGAAGACTGGTGGCGGCGCGTCGTCCGATGGTGGCGCCTGGATCTCGATCTTGACCTTGCTGGGATCGACGCCGTGCGGCTTGTCGAGGAAGACGGTCACGACCTGCGGCACGAAGATCACGATCGCCACCATGATGAGCTGCAGGATCACCCAGGGAACCGAGCCCCAGTAGATGTCCGAGCTCTTCACTTCCTTCGGCGCGACGCTGCGCAGGTAGAAGAGGGCGAAGCCGAACGGCGGGTGCATGAACGAGGTCTGCACGTTGACGCAGATCATGACGCCGAACCAGATCAGGGCTGCGTCGGCCCCGACCACGGGCGTCAGCAGCTTTTGCGCCACCGGCGCCAGCATCGGCACGATGATGAAGGCGATCTCGAAGAAGTCGAGGAAGAAGGCCAGGAAGAAGATGAACAGGTTGACGACGATCAGGAACCCCCAGACGCCGCCCGGCAGACCCGACATCAGGTGCTCGACCCAGGTGTTGCCGTCGACCCCGGCAAAGGTGATCGAGAAGCAGGTCGCGCCGACCAGGATGAACGCGACCATCGCGGTGATGCGCATCGTGGCCTGGAAGGCCTGGACGATAAGCTCGCGCAGCTCGCGGAATTGCCAGGCACGCCAGCACAGCCAGGCGACGGCTGCGAACATGATCGAGAAGGCGATCTTGAACGGAACCGACTTGAAAGCGACCATCCCGATCAGCGCACCGATGACAGCGGCTGCGCAGCCCGCGCCGAAGGCGACACGATCGAACTTGCTGAGCGGCGCGTTGCGCACCACGGCCAGGACGATGGCGCCGATGGTGCCCATGGCACCGGCTTCGGTGGGGGTGGCGAGGCCCATCATGATGGTGCCAAGCACCAGGAAGATCAGCACGCCTGCCGGGATGATGCCCCAGGCGCTTTTGATCAGCAGCGCCTTGCCGAACAGGGTGCGCGGCACCGGCGGCAGGGCATGTGGCTTAACCAGGGTGAGATAGAAGGTGTACGCCGCGAAGATCGCGATCTGCAGCAGCGAGGGACCCCAGGCGCCGAGATACATGTCGCCGACCGAGCGGCCGAGCTGGTCGGCCAGCACGACCAGCACCAGCGACGGCGGCACGAGCTGGGTGATGGTGCCCGATGCGGCCAGCACGCCGGTCGCATAGCGCATGTCGTACTTGTAGCGCATCATCACCGGCAGGGTGATCAGCGCCATGGCGATCACCTGCGCCGCCACCGTGCCGGTGATGGCGCCCAGGATGAAGCCGACGATGATGGTCGAGTAGCCGAGCCCGCCCTTGATCGGCCCGAACAGCTGGCCCATCGATTCCAGCATGTCCTCGGCGAGGCCGCACTTCTCGAGGATGGCGCCCATGAAGGTGAAGAACGGGATGGCGAGCAGCAGCTCGTTGGACAGGATGCTGCCGAACACGCGGCCCGGAATGGCCTGCATGAAGGCCATCGTGAAGTAGCCCATCTCGATCGCCAGGAAGCCGAAGAAGAAGCCGACCGCCGCCAGCGAGAAGGCGACCGGGTAGCCGATGATCATGAAGACCACCAGCCCCGCGAACATCAGCGGCGGCATCCAGTCCAAGGGTATCATTGCGTCGGCCTCTCGTAGTGAGCTTCGAGGCTCTCGACGGGAACGCCGTTGAGGAACGCCACACGCTTGATGACCTCGGAAACGCCCTGCAGCGCCACCAGCAGGAAGCCGACCGGCAGGACCAGCTTGATCGGCCAGCGCAGCAGGCCGCCGGCGTTGGAGGAATGTTCGTAGACGTTGAAGGACTGCATGAAGAAGGGCCAGCTCAGCCAGGCCAGGATGATGCAAGTCGGCAGCAGGAAGACCAGCGTGCCCAGGATGTCGATCCAGAGCTGACCGCGGCGGCCCAGCGTCATGTAGAGGAGATCGACACGCACATGCTCATTGCGCTTCAGCGTATAGGCGGCGCCGAACATGACGATCACCGCGAACATGTACCACTGCACCTCGAGCCAGGCGTTGGAGCTCTGATCGTAGGCGTAGCGGATCATCGCGTTGCCGCCGCTTACCATACAGGCCAGCAGCACCAGCCAATTACAGACAACGCCGATCTTCTCGTTGATTACGTCGATGATCGTGCTGAGGCCCAGCAGTGCGCGCATCCCACCTCCCCTGCGCGAGTTCTTGTTGTCGACCCCCGTTCTCGCCAGCGGGGGCCTTCTCATAACGTGGTGCGAACGACCACGCTAGGGTCCGGCTCTTTTCGGCGTGAGCCAAGGCTGCGTCAAGTTGCTTCACCGGTCCCAACGGACCGCGAGCTGCCTACACCGTGGGCAGTTCCATCCAGCCCTCCGGGCCGAAGAACTCGAGCGGCCGGAAGGCGCGCTTGTAGGCCATCTTGCTGGAGTCGGCGATCCAGTAGCCGAGATAGACATAGGGCAGGCCGCGCTTGGCCGCGGCGTCGGCCAGCCACAGGATCATGTGCGTTCCCAGGCCGCGCCGCGGGTCCTGGGGATCGAAGAAGCTGTAGACCGCCGACACCCCGCTCGACAGCCAGTCGACCAGACAGGCGCCGACCAGGCGGCCATCGGCCGAATCGTCGCGGAACTCGATGATGGCGGTCTCGACCGGGCTTTCCTCGACCATGGCGCGGTAGTCGTCGAAATCCATGTCGGCCATGTCGCCGTCGCGATGGCGGGCCATCACATAGCGTGAAAATAGCGAGTACTGCTCGCCGGTCGCCAGCGCCTGGGTCTCCAGGGCGTGGACGTGCTCGTTGCGCCGCAGGATGCGCTTCTGGGCCCGGCTGGGCTCGAAATCGCGCACGCGGATGCGCACGGGCACGCAGGCCCGGCAGCCCTCGCACAGGGGCTTGTAGACGAAGTGGTGCGAGCGCCTGAAGCCTGCGTCGGTGAGCGTATCGTGCTGCGAGATGGCGTCAGGTCCGCTGAGCTCGGTGACGAGCTTGGTCTCCAGCCGATGCGGCAGATACGGACAGCGCATCGCCGGCGTGGTGCGGAAGAACCGCAGGGTCTGGATATTCTGACGGATGAACATTTAACTGAGGACAGTGTACCGCAGCGGCCTGCGAAGGAAAGCGCTAGTCGGATCGACGAAGGTCGATAGGGGGCCGCCGAGTCAAGGTTTTTGTCGGATTCCGGCCAGCCGGCGAAACGGCACGAGGGCCAGCCGCACCAGTTTTGGCAATAGCCAGATCAGCAGCGCCACGAACAGGGCGAGCAAGCACAGGAATGTGATCGGATGGGCGATGGCGAGCGCCAGCCCGCCGACCACGCCGATGTCCTCGGCGAGGGAGGCGGCGATGTTGCTGAACGGCTCGGGCGAGGTGTTGATCAGCGCCCGCGTGCCGGTCTTGGCGACGTGCGTGCCGGCGGCCAGCGCAGCTCCTTCCCGTGCTTGGAGCAGAACGCCTTCAGCGTCTGGTTGATGAACTCCGTGCCGCCATCCGCGTACAGGCGCTTGACCGTGCAGCC
>LNAP01001366.1_pt1 | contig 14203 bp, 8 predicted proteins | sample 602601 | NCBI WGS metagenome assembly LNAP01 (sample SAMN02440304, study PRJNA202911) | soil metagenome | biome: Subtropical and temperate rainforests or woodlands; isolation source: soil samples (1 kg each in a 20% v/v slurry with milli Q water) were... ...
AAGCGAAGCCACTGACCAGGCCAAGGGACAACAAGAGAATCGAGGAGAACTTCATAGAGGAACCTCAAGGGGATGACGGCGCGATCCTGAGGCTGTGTCATGGTTGTGACAATAGAAATCCGACGAGTAACACGACTTGAGCACAATTCTATAAGTTACTGTTTTTTGGGCGGAACTTAAGTGTTTTTCGCCGGTCTTTAACTACTTCGCAAAGGCCGTTTTGATACAGAAACGGCCTTTTTTGTGGGCGATTGGAAAGTGCGGACCGGAAGAATTTGGTGAATGCTCTACCGCCATCGCGATCAGGCTCGCTGCTACAGTGGAGTTTCGGTCGAACACAAATGCTGTATCCACTTGAAGACCGCGATGGGGCCAGATCAGACACCGCAGAACCTACCGCTGCATCCCCCACCGCTTCACCGTCACCCGCTCCAACGAATCAAACACCAGGTTCTCCACCAGCAACCCAATCAGGATCACCACCGCTAACCCGGCAAACACCTTGTCGGTATATAGCTCATTACGATTCTGGAAGATGTACCACCCCAAACCACCCTTGCCACTGGTAGCGCCAAACACCAGTTCGGCGGCGATCAGCGTACGCCAGGCGAAGGCCCAGCCGATTTTCAGCCCGGCAAGAATCGACGGCAACGCGGCCGGGATCAGGATGAACAACACGAAACGGATGCCCTTGAGGCCGTAATTGCGCCCGGCCATGCGCAAGGTTTCCGAGACACCGAGAAACCCGGCATAGGTGTTCAAGGCCAACGCCCAGAGCACCGAATGCACCAGTACAAAAATCAGGCTGTTCTGCCCCAGGCCAAACCACAGCAGCGCCAGCGGCAACAGGGCAATCGCGGGCAACGGGTTGAACATCGAGGTCAGCGTGCTGAGCAAATCGCGACCGAACCGGGTCGACACCGCCAGCGTCGTCAGGACAAACGCCAGAACGATGCCAATCAGGTAACCCTTGAGCAAAACAACCAGCGAAATCCACACCTTGCCCAGCAGTTCGCCGCTGAGCAGGCCGTCCTGCAGCGCGCTGGCGGTTTGCAAAAAGCTCGGCAGCAGCAGGTCGTTGTTCTGATAACGGGCCACGGCCTCCCAAAGCACCGCGAGCAAAATCAGGATCAGGCTTTTACGCAACCAGCCCTGCTGCCAGAGGCGCTGGCCGAGCGGCAATTCGCGCTCCAGCGGTACGCTGGTCAGCGGCTGCAAAACCGTTTCGTACTCTTTACGTGCAGATGATGAATGGCTCATCGGGCAATCCTCCAATGGCTCAATACGCGATGCGAATGTCGGCGAAATCCAGCGCACGCTCGGTTTCCGGCGACTGACCTTCGTCGAACAACAGCCGATGAATCCGCCGCGCCGATTCCTGGAACGCCACGCCCCCCAAGCTGTGCAAGTCGTATTGATGGCTGTGGACTTCCGCCCGCACCCGCCCCGGATGAGGCGACAGCAGCAAGATCCGATTGCCCACCACCAACGCCTCTTCGATCGAGTGAGTGACGAACAGCAACGTGAAACGCACCTCCTCCCAGAGCAGCAACAACTCTTCCTGCATCTTGCGTCGGGTCAGCGCGTCGAGGGCGGCGAAGGGCTCGTCCATCAACAGGATCTTCGGCTGCATCGCCAAGGCGCGAGCAATGGCCACGCGAGCTTTCATGCCGCCAGACAAGGTATGCGGATAGGCATCGGCAAACGCCGCTAGACCGACTTTGTCCAGATAATGCAGCGCCCGCTCTTCAGCCTCTTTGCGCTTGAGGGTTTTGGAAGCGAGCAGCGCAAACATCACGTTCTGTTTGACGGTTTTCCACGGTGGCAGTTGATCGAACTCCTGGAACACCACGATCCGGTCTGGCCCTGGCGCATCGACCCGCTGGCCTTGCAGGCGAATCTCACCCTCACAGGGCGGGATGAACCCGGCAACGGCTTTGAGCAACGTCGACTTGCCGCAGCCCGAAGGACCGAGCAGCACAAAGCGGTCCGCCGGATCGATCTCGAAACTGACCTGATGGGTCGCTCGAACCACCCGCGCTGGCGTGCGGTATTCCAGGCTGACCTGGTCGACCGACAGCAGCGCTTGAGCTGCCGCGATCGGCTTGCTGGCCGCGTGGCCTTGCAAAGGGGCGTTCATGTCGGTCAGCTCCCTTGCAGCGGCTGGGCGTCCTGGAAGAAGTAATCCTTCCACGAATCCGGCTTGTTTTTGATCGCGCCGACGCGATAGAGGAACTCGGCCAACGGGTAGGTATTTTTCGGTGTGATGCTGAACTCGAACTGCGGGTTGTCGATGATTTTCAGCAACGCCGCACGATCGATTTTGGCCTTGGTGACACGGATGTAAGTGTCGGCCGCCGCACCTTTATCGTTCTGCGCAAACTCGGCCGCTTCAGTCAGCGCGGCGATGAAGGCTTTGTAGGTTTTCGGGTTCTCGTTGCGGAATTTCTCGGTGGCGAACAGCACAGTCGGCGAGTTCGGGCCGAGCAAGTCATAGGTATTCAGCACCACGTGCACATTGGGGTTTTGCAGCGCCTGATCCTGGAACGGCGGGTTGGAGAAGTGCCCGCTCAACTCGGTGCCGCCGGCGATCAGTGCCGCGGTGGCATCCGGGTGCGGAACGGCGATGGTGTACTTGTCGAGGCGATTGAATTCCTTGTCGCCCCATTGCTTGGCCGCCGCGTATTGCAGGAAGCGCGACTGCACCGAGACCCCGACCGCCGGCACCGCGATGCGGTCCTTCTCGGTGAAATCGGCGATGGTTTTGACCTTGGGGTTATTGCTCACCAGGTAGTAAGGGAAGTTGCCCAGGGAGGCCACGGCTTTGACGTTTTGCTTGCCGTGAGTGCGGTCCCAAATGGTCAGCAGCGGGCCGACGCCGGCTCCGGCAATGTCGATGGAACCGGAGAGCAACGCATCATTGACCGCTGAGCCGCCGGAAAGCTGGGTCCAGTCGACCTTGATGTCGATGCCTTCCTGCTTGCCGTACTTCTCGATCAGGTTCTGATCGCGCACCACGTTGAGCAGCAGATAAACGATGCCGAACTGTTCGGCGATACGGATTTCACCTTCGGCGTGAGCCACGGTCGGCGCCACCAGGCTGCCGGCGAGCAGGCTGAAACCCAGGCCAATGGCCGCAGCCAAGGGTGCAAATGGAAGACGTTTGGACATGGGAATTCTCCGAAATCAGAAAGGCGCGTCGCCCTGGATGGTGGTGCGATACAACTTGCGGCGCAGATGACTGGGGCATCCGGCGGCGAGGTGAATCAGCGAACGGTTGTCCCAGAACACCAGGTCGTGGGCCTGCCATTGATGGCGGTAAATGTTTTGCGCCAGCACGCTGTGGGCGTAGAGCTCGTCGAGCAATTGTTTGCTCTCGTCTTCCGGCAAACCGACGATGCGGGTGGTGAAGCCCTCGCTGACGAACAACGCCTTGCGTCCGTTTTCCGGGTGGGTGCGGACGATGGGGTGAACCACTTCGGCGACCTGAGCGAGTTGCTCCGGCGTCAGGGTCGGGCGCCAATTGCCTTCGAATTTGCTCTCGCTGTAACGCGCGGTATAGGAATGCGCGGCCGAGCGTCCTTTGACGGCTTTGCGCAGTGCTTCGGGCAGGCTGTCCCAGGCTTTGTGCATGTCGGCGAACAGCGTGTCGCCACCTTCGGACGGCAGCTCCTGGGCATGCAGCATCGAGCCCAGGCTCGGCAGTTCTTTATAGGACAGGTCCGAATGCCAGAACTTGCCGGCATCACCAAGACCGATGGATTGGCCGTTTTCGATGATGTTGGAAACGATGAGAATTTCCGGATGCCCGGCCAGCAGGAATTGCTTGAGTACATGGATCTGCAACACACCGAAACGGCGGCTGAAGGCGATCTGCTGTTCGGGAGTAATGCGCTGGTCGCGGAACACCACCACGTGATGATCCAGGTGCGCACGATGGACACGGGCAAAATCCCGGTTGTTGATCGGGCGGGACAGGTCCAGGCCGATGATTTCAGCACCGACGGCGCCGCTGAACGGGCGGATTTCGAAGGATTGCGACGCGATAGCGGCGACGCTGGTTGAGGCAGGCTTTGGAGAAAAAGAGACGGCTGACATAAAAATCACTCCCACGCACAGCGCGCTCAAGGGCGCGCATCGATCAGAAACTCACGGAGGTCCCGTGTTGGTTCGTGTCGTGCGGCGCGCCGATTGGTCGGCAGGTACGCAGGGGAATGACTTTATAGGTATAAGAATTGAAATTTAAATACCGTTAGCGAATAACGATATGTTTTTTGGATGTGTTGTTCTTGAGGCCTTCATCGCGAGCAGGCTCGCTCCCACAGGGGTTATGTGATCGACACGGAACCAATGTGGGAGCGAGCCTGCTCGCGATTGGGCCATCAGCCTCAGCCGAGATCTAACGCTCGTGCAACGCCTCGGCCCGAGCCCGAATAATCGGCTTGAGCAGATAACTGAGCACAGTCTTCTTGCCGGTAATGATATCCACCGACGCCACCATCCCCGGGATGATCAACAACGGCTTCTCATCCGTCCCCAGGTGGCTGCGCTCTGTGCGCAGTTTGATGATGTAGTACGTGGTCTTCTTGTCTTCGTCAGTGATGGTGTCGGCACCGATCTGCTCCAGCTTGGCTTTCAGGCCGCCGTAGATGGTGTAGTCGTAGGCCGTGAACTTCACCGTGGCGTCTTGCCCCGGGTGCAGGAACGCGATGTCTTGCGGACGAATTTTGGCTTCCACCAGCAAGGTGTCATCCAGTGGCACGATCTCCACCAGATCGCTCCCCGGCTGGATCACGCCGCCGATGGTGTTGACCAGCAACTTGTTGACGATGCCGCGCACCGGCGATGTCACCAGCGTCCGGCTAACCCGGTCTTCCAGGGCCTTGCCAGTGGCTTGGGCCTTGTTCAGATCGGTGCGTGCTTCGTTGAGTTGGGTCAGGGCTTCGCTGCGGAATTTGCCGCGAGTCTCGTCGATCTTGCGCTGCACTTCCTTGATCGCCGATTCGGCCCGAGGAATCGCCAGCGTAGTGGCGTCGAGTTGGCCGCGGGTTTCGACCTCGGCACGCTTGAGTCGCAAAACCTCCACCGGCGACACCGCGCCCTGAGCCACCAACGGCTCGGACATGTTGATTTCCTGACGTTGCAGCGACAACGCGTTGCGATACTGAGACTGTTTGGAGGTGAACTCGCGCAGCTCTTGTTGACGCTGGATCAACTGCTCCTTCAAACCACCGATTTCATCGTACAGTTGCTGACGACGGCTGATGTACAGCGACTCTTCACTGGCAGCCTGAGTAGGAACAGCCTTGAGCACGTCGGCGGGGAAGTTCAGCGGACGGTCATCGACCTCGGCGCTCAAGCGCTCCACACGCAGCAGCATCGACAGCCGATCGGCTTCGGTTTCACCGACATTGGAGGCAAACCGTGTGTCGTCAAGACGAATCAGCGGCGCGCCGGCCTCGACGATCTGCCCTTCGGTCACGAACAACTCGGAGACGATGCCGCCCTCAAGGTTCTGGATTTTCTGGATCTTCGACGACGGAATCGCCTTGCCGTCGCCCTTGGTGACTTCATCGATTACCGCGAAGTTGGCCCAGAGCATCAGGAACACGAAGAAGCCGATGATCGCCCAGATCGTCAACCGCACCACGCGCGGGGCGTCTTCGATCAGCGCTTTGTTGACCTCGGGAAGGGGCTGGCCTTGCAGCGATGCAGAGCCTTTGAAGTAGCGGCGGATGGAATCCTTGACCCCGGACTTAAGCAACACTGATCTGCCCCTTCTTCAACGCTTCCATCACGGCGGCTTTCGGGCCATCGGCGAGTATCTGCCCACGGTCGATCACCAACAGACGATCCACCAGCGACAACAGCGAAGCCCGGTGCGTTACCAGCACCACGGTCTTGTTTTCAACCACCGCCGCGAGGCGTTGCTTGAGGCGTTCTTCACCCGTGTTGTCCATGGCACTGGTCGGTTCGTCCAGCAACAGGATCGGCGGGTTGAGCAACAGCGCTCGGGCCAGGGCGACGTTCTGGCGTTGACCGCCGGACAGGTTCTGCCCGCGCTCACCGACTTGCAGCTCATAACCTTGCGGGTGCAGACGGGCGAATTCGTGGACGCCGGCCAGTTCCGCGGCTTGCAGCACCAATTCGTCTTCGACATAGCGCGCGCCCGACACCAGGTTGTCACGCAAGGTACCGGCGAGCAATTGGATGTCCTGGGGCACATAGCCGATGTTGTGGCGCAATTCGCTGACGTCGATCTGACGGATATCCACACCATCCACCAGTAGCGCGCCGTCGTCCGGCTGATAGAGGCCCACCAGCAGTTTGGCCAGGGAGCTTTTGCCCGAGCCGCTACGGCCAATGATGCCGATCTTCTCGCCGGGCTTGATGATCAGGTTGATGTTCTTCAGCGCGGGGTTCTGCTGATCCGGGTAAGTGAAGCTCAGCTGACGGCATTCAATGGCGCCTTGCAGCACTTTGCGGCTCAGCGGGCGCTCGTCGAAATTGCGCTCCTGGGGCAGCTCCATCATCTGATCGACCGAGGTCATGGTCACGCGGGCCTGCTGGTAGCGGGTCAGCAGGCCGGACAACGAAGCCAATGGGCTGAGGGCACGACCGCTGAGCATGTAGCACGCGATCAAACCGCCCATGCTCAGATGGCCGTCGATGATCTGGTACACACCGAAGACAATCATGATCACCCCGGCCAGTTGCTGAATCAGCAAGGTGATGTTCATCGCCAGACCGGACAGCATTTTCACCCGCAGCTCGAGGCGGCTGAGGGTGCCGATGGTTTGTTCCCACTGATACTGGCGTTCGCTTTCAGCGTTATTGACCTTCACCGCATCGAGGCCGGCGAGGGTTTCGATCAGGCTCGACTGACGCTCGGCGCCCAGGGCCATGGTTCGTTCCATGGTCGCCACCAGCGGCTTCTGCAAGGCATAACCGATCAGCAAGGCAATCGGGAACGCCAGCACCGGAATCCACACCAGATGCCCGCCCAGGATCGCGATGACCATGAAGATCAGCAGCGTAAACGGCAGGTCGATCAGGCTGGTGAGGGTCAGCGATGCGAGAAAGTCCCGCAGGCTCTGAAACTCATGGATGTTCTGGGCGAAGCTGCCAACACGGGCCGGGCGGTATTTCATGGCCATGCCGACGATGCGCTCGAACAGCGTCGCGGAGATGATCAGGTCGGTTTTCTTGCCGGCCAGGTCCAGGCACAGGCTGCGCAGGCTCTTGAGGATCAGGTCGAACAGATAAGCGCCCGTGATGCCGATGGCCAGGACCCACAGGGTCGACTCGGCCTGGTTCGGCACCACGCGATCATAGACATTCATCACGAACAGCGGCGCGGCCATGGCAATGATGTTGATCAGAAAACTGGCGGCGATTGCGTCGGCGTACAGCCAGCGCGAACGCTTGAGGGTGTCGCGAAACCACGAACGCGCGCGCGGGATCAGCGTGCCGTGGTTAACGTCGAATTTATGTTGGGGTTGGGCGAAGAAGACCTTGCCGCTGTAATCGTCGGCCAGCAGTTCACGGCTGACACAGACCTCACCACCATCGCTTTCGCTAAGCAGCAGGCGGGCCTGGTCTTCACCGTGCCAGCCGAGCAGCACCGCGCTGCGACCTTCCTTGAGCAGCAACAGCGCCGGCATGGCAATCGCCGGAATTTGCTCCAGCTTGCGCTGCAACACCCGCCCTTGCAGCCCGGCGCGAGCGGCCGCGCGGGGCAGCAGTTCGACGCTCAGGCGTTGTTTGGGTAACGGCAGGCCGGTGGTCAGCATCGCAGCGCTGGCCGGTTTCTGGTGCAAAGTGCAAAGGGCTAGCAGGCCGTCCAGTAACGGATCGTCATGCAGCGCGCGCGGATCATGAATGAGTTGAACTCGACTGACTTCTGATTCCACGCTCGACACTCTTGGCTAACGATTAAAATGGGGCGGGACTCAATTCATCCCGGGCAGCTGAACCTTGGGCTTCACGTCGTTTTGCACAACGGATGCCAACGGTGCGACTACGCCCTGACTTTTGAGCAATTCGCCCATGGTCGCCTTGATTCGGTACTGAGTAAATAACTGAATGTTTTTGATCTCGGCCAGCCGACGGGAAGCGCTGAACAGCTCGTTTTCACTGTCGAGCAGGTCGAGCAAAGTGCGTTCGCCGAGGCTGAACTGCTTCTGGTACGCGCTACGCACGCTGGTGCTGCGATCGACATATTGCTGGGCGATCGGCACTTGGGCGTTAGCGTTGTTCAAGGCATTCCAGGCCAGGCCCAGTTCTTCGTTCAACACACGCAGGGCATTGTTGCGAATATCCAGCGCCTGGTTTGACAAGTAGGACTTGGATTCCAGATCAGCCTTGTTACTGCCACCGGCGAACAAATTGAAGCGCATGCGCAGCATGGCCTGCCATTCGTTGCTGTGACCGTTCTGACCGTCAATATCGTTGTCGGCGCTGCGACCCAGTTCGGCATCGAAGCGCGGATAGAAGCTCGACTTGGCGGCTTCGTACTGCTTCTCGGCGGCAGCGATATCGGATTCGGCGGAGCGCAGGATCGGGCTATTTTCCAACATCTGCGCCCGGGCTTCATTCAGGTTGGCCGGCAACAGCGCCATGAAATCGGCGGGCCGCTCCAGTTGATCGGGCATCTGGCCGACGGCGCTGAGGAAGTTGGTTTCGGCATCGGCCAGGTTGGTCTGTTCAGTGATCAGGTTGTTGCGGGCCTGGGCCATGCGCGCGTCAGCCTGATCAAGGTCGGCGCCGCTGCCCACGCCGCGCTGGGTGCGCAACTTGATCTGGTCGAGAATCCGTTCGTGGTTTTTCAGATTGTCTTCGGCCAGGCGCACGAATTCGCGGCGGGTCAATACATCGAGATAGACCTGAGCGACGGTCAGCCCGGTACGTTCCGACGTGCCCAGCAAGGAATAAGCGCGGGAATTAACGGTGGCTTGTTGACGCCCCACTTCGCTGGACGTCGCAAAACCGTCAAATACCATCTGCGACAGACGTAAACTTGACTCGCTACGGTTCAACGTTTCCCAGTGGTTATTGTTGCCAGCGGCGCGGGTGGTGACGCTGTCAGTGCCTTCGCGACCGTAACCACCGAGCAGATCGACCCGTGGCAGGTATCCACCTTTGGCGGCCTTTAACTGATAATCCGCGGCCAATCGGCTGTTAACCCCTGCCTGAATTTCCGGATGAACATCCAGCGCCTGCTGCATGGCCTGCGGGAGGCTTTGCGCCTGAACAAAGCTGGCGGCAAGGGCGAAGGGTAGAACCTTGAACAGGTGCAAACGCATAGTTGGAATTTCCCGGGACTTCTTGTCTTGAATCACTGCAGAACGTGGCGCTGCATCGGATGATGGCAACCGGAATGACCGTATGTCGGAAAGTTCAAAATCGGAACTGGATCACACGCTGCAGGACAGGTCGCCGCTTAAATATCAATGTGACATTACTAGGACGATTGTTTAGGATGGCTCCCCTAAGGTCAATAGTTTGGCATAAAGTTAATTTCGAAAAAATATAGCCAAATTATTGACTATTGCCGCGTCAAAGTTATGCATCAAACATCTTAGAAAGTACGTCCAGCCCCGATCGGCGAACATGCCGAGCGGTTCATGGAGGTCAACTGAACGTGACACCCGGAGAGTCTTCAATGAGCAGTGTTGTTGCCATCGTCAAAAGCATTGTTGGTCAGGTTTTCGCGGTGTCGCCAGAAGGCGTCCGCCGCGTACTCGTTGAAGGCGACCGGTTGTTGGTCGGCGATCAGGTAGACACCGGTGCCGCTGGCGCCATTACCCTCGAACTGGCTGATGGCCGCACCCTGGACCTGGGCCGCGACACTCAGTGGAGCGGCAGCGATCCGGATTCCAGCACCGACCTTGCGCAAGCCACTGCACAAGCCGCGCCATCGGTTGACGAATTGCAACAAGCCATCGCCGCCGGTGTCGACCCGACCACCGCTCTTGAAGCCACCGCGGCCGGCCCTGCGGCTGCGAGCGGGGGCGGCGCTGCCGGTGGTGGCCACAGCTTCGTGGCCCTGGAGGCAACCGCTGCCCGGGTCGACCCGACTATCGGCTTCCCGACTGAGGGTCTCGCCACTGCCGCGCTGGCAACACAAGACACCACCGGCGGCCAGACTGCCGACACCAGCGCCAATGCCCTGCGCGAATCGACCCTGAGCCTGAGCGCCACGCCGACCATCACCGAGGCCGGTGGCGTGCTGGTTTACACCGCGACCCTGACCCAGGCGCCGCTGACCGACCTGACCATCACCCTGTCCAATGGCTCGGTGATCGTGATTGCAGCCGGCCAAACCACCGGCACCGTCAACGTTCCGTTGGCACCGAACGACACGGTTTATAACGACTCGACCCAGATCAACGTGACCGTCACCGGCACCACGGGCGGCAGCGGTATCGTGGTCACCCCGCCGACCGTTCCGGCCGTGACCCAGATCACCGACACCGTCGACACCAGCACCGTCACACTGTCAGCGGGCTCGACCGTCACTGAAGGTGGCCAGATCACCTACACCGCGACATTGACCAACCCGGCGCAAACGCCGGTCACCGTCACCTTGTCCAACGGTTCGACCATCACCATCGCCGCCGGCAACACCACCGGCAGCGTCAACGTTCCGACGCCGGCCAACGACGTCTATAACAATGGCAGTACCGTCAGCACCACGATTACCGGCTCGACTGGCGGCAACTTCGAAAACTTGGTGCCGAATCCAACCCCGGCCGTCACCACCATTACCGATTCCGCCGACACCACCACCGTCACGCTGACAGCGGGCTCGACCGTCACCGAAGGCGGTCAGATCACTTACACCGCGACCCTGACCAACCCGGCGCAGACACCAGTCACCGTCACCCTGTCCAACGGTTCGACCATCACCATCGATGCCGGCCAGACCACCGGCAGCGTGAACGTTCCGACGCCGGCCAATGACGTCTACAACAATGGCAGCACCGTCAGCACCACCATCTCCGGGACTACCGGTGGCAACTTCGAGAATCTGGTGCCGAACCCGACTCCGGCGGTCACCACCATTACCGATTCGGTCGACGACACTGGCCTGACCCTGTCCGCCACCGGCAGTGTCACTGAAGGTGGCCAGATCACCTACACCGCGACCCTGACCAACCCGGCGCAGACGCCGGTCACCGTGACCTTGTCCAACGGTTCGACCATCACCATCGAAGCCGGTAAAACCACCGGCTCCGTGAACGTCAACACCCCGGCCAATGACGTCTACAACAACGGCAGCACTGTCAGCACCACGATCACGGGCGCTACCGGCGGCAACTTCGAGAACCTGGTACCGAGCACCACGCCTGCCGTCACCACCATCACCGACTCGATCGACAATACCGGCCTGAGCCTCAGTGCCACCGGCACCGTCGTCGAAGGCGGCCAGATCACCTACACCGCCACCCTGACCAACCCGGCCGGCACGCCGATGACCGTGACCTTGAGCAACGGCTCGGTCATTACCATCGAAGCGGGCAAGACCACCGGCAGCGTGACCGTCGAAACGCCGGCCAACGACGTCTACAACAACGGCAGCACCGTCAGCACTACGATCACCAGCACCACCGGCGGCAATTTCGAGCAACTGACCCCGAGCAGCGAGCCAGCGCTCACCACCATTACCGACTCGAAAGACGACACCGGCCTGAGCCTGTCGGCGTCCACAGAAGTGGCCGAAGGTGGTCAGATTCTGTACACCGCGACCCTGACCAATCCGGCCGGCACGCCGGTCACTGTGACCTTGAGCAACGGCGCGGTGATCACCATCGCGGCTGGCGCGACCACCGGCAGCGTGAGCGTCGATGCGCCTGCCGATGATGTTTATAAAGATGCCGGCAAGGTCGAAGTCACCATCACGGACGCCGCCGGTGGCAACTTTGAGAACCTGGTGACGGACCCGGCGGCAGCGGTCACCGAGGTGACTGACACCCTCGACACTTCGACGGTTAATCTGACGGCGACGTCTACTGTCGCTGAAGGCGGCACCGTGGTTTACACCGCGTCCGTCAACGCACCGGTCACCGGTTCGCCAGTGGTTGTCACTCTGTCCAACGGCCAAACCATTACTATTCCGGTTGGATCGAGCAGCGGTTCTGTCAACTTCGTTGCGCCAAACGATGCGCTGGCCGGAGGCAGCTCGCTGAGCGTCAAGATCGACGATGCGAAAGGTGGTAACTACGAGAAGCTGGAGGTTGACGGCAAGTCGGCTGATACCTCGGTGACTGACACTGCGGACACCACCAATCTGTCGCTGACCGCCAGCGGTTCGGTGGATGAAGGCGGCCAGATCACCTACACGGCAACCCTGACCAATGCGGCCGGTACACCCGTGACCGTGACCTTGTCGAACGGCGCCGTGATCACCATTGAAGCGGGAAAAACCACTGGTTCCGTGACTGTCGATGCGCCGAAGGACGACGTCTACAAAGACACCGGCACCGTCGAAGCAACCATCAAAGATGCGACCGGCGGCAATTTCGAGAATTTGGTTGCCAGCAATACACCGGCGGTGACCACCGTCAACGACACCATCGACACCAGCACTGTTTCGCTGAGTGCCACTTCGAGCGTCGCCGAAGACGGCACCGTGGTTTATACCGCGTCCGTGTCGGCACCGGTCACCGGTTCGCCAGTCGTTGTCACCCTGTCCAACGGCCAGACCATCACCATCCCGGTTGGCTCGAGCAGCGGCTCTGTCAACTTCGTTGCGCCAAATGATGCGCTGGCCGGTGGCGGCTCCCTGAGCGTCAAAATCGACGATGCCAAAGGTGGTAACTACGAGAAGCTGGAAGTCGACGGCAAATCGGCGGACACCTCGGTGACTGATACCGCGGACACCACCACCCTCAGCTTGAGCGCAACCGACTCCCTGGCTGAAGGTGGCTCCATCGTTTATACCGCGACCCTGACCAACGCGGCCGGCACGCCGGTCACCGTCACGCTGAGCAACGGCGCGATCATCACCATCGCGGCCGGTGCAACTACCGGTTCCGTGACCGTCGATGCGCCAAAGGACGACGTCTACAAGGACGCCGGCACCGTCGAAGTGACCATCAAGGAAGCCGCAGGCGGCAACTTCGAAAACCTTGCGACCAATCCGGCAGCGGCGGTCACCGAGGTGACTGACACCATCGATACTTCGACCGTGAACCTCACTGCGACCAGCACTGTGGCTGAAGGCGGCACCGTGGTTTACACCGCGTCTGTGACATCGCCTGTCACCGGTTCGCCGGTGGTTGTCACCCTATCGAACGGCCAGACCATCACCATTCCGGTCGGCTCGAGCAGCGCCAGCGTGAACTTCACCGCGCCGAACGATGCCCTGACCGGTGGCGGTTCACTGAGCGTCAAGATCGACGATGCCAAAGGTGGTAACTACGAGAAGCTGGAAGTCGACGGCAAGTCGGCGGACACCTCGGTTACCGACACCGCTGACACCACCAACCTGTCGCTGACCGCGACCGGTGCCGTGGATGAGGGTGGCCAGATCACCTACACGGCAACCCTGACCAATGCGGCCGGCACACCAGTAACCGTCACGCTCAGCAACGGTGCCGTGATCACCATCACTAGCGGTTCCGTGACTGTCGATGCGCCAAAAGACGACGCCTACAAAGACACCGGCACCGTCGAAGCGACCATCAAAGGCGCGACTGGTGGCAACTTCGAGAACCTGGTCGCCAGCGATACACCGGCGGTGACCACCGTCAACGACACTATCGACACCAGCACCGTTTCGCTGAGTGCCACTTCGACCGTCGCTGAAGGCGGCACCGTGGTTTACACGGCGTCCGTAACCTCACCGGTCACCGGCTCACCAGTGGTCGTCACTCTGTCCAACGGCCAGACCATTACCATTCCGGTTGGATTGAGCAGCGGTTCTGTCGACTTCGTTGCGCCAAATGATGCGCTGGCCGGTGGCGGCTCCTTGAGCGTCAAGATTGACGGCGCAACGGGCGGCAACTACGAAAAACTGGAAATCGACGGCAAGTCGGCGGACACCTCGGTGACCGACACCGCTGACACCACCAACCTGTCGCTGACTGCGACCGATGCAGTGGATGAGGGTGGCCAGATCACCTACACGGCAACCCTGACCAATGCGGCCGGCACACCAGTAACCGTCACGCTCAGCAACGGTGCCGTGATCACCATC
>LNAP01003859.1_pt1 | contig 14199 bp, 15 predicted proteins | sample 602601 | NCBI WGS metagenome assembly LNAP01 (sample SAMN02440304, study PRJNA202911) | soil metagenome | biome: Subtropical and temperate rainforests or woodlands; isolation source: soil samples (1 kg each in a 20% v/v slurry with milli Q water) were... ...
GCTTTGCCCGATTCAAGGTGATGCCATGACTACCCGCACCGAGGCCGTAAAAGCCTACCTGCTCGACCTGCAAGACCGCATTTGCGCTGCCCTGGAAGCCGAAGACGGCGGTACGCGCTTCGTCGAAGACGCCTGGACCCGACCGGCCGGCGGTGGCGGGCGCACCCGGGTGATTGCCGACGGTACGGTGATCGAGAAAGGCGGCGTCAACTTTTCCCACGTGTTCGGCAGCGGCTTGCCGCCGTCCGCCAGCGCCCACCGGCCCGAACTGGCCGGCCGTGGCTTCGAGGCGCTGGGCGTGTCGCTGGTGATCCACCCGCACAACCCCCATGTGCCGACTTCCCACGCCAACGTACGGTTCTTCATCGCCGAAAAAGCAGGCGAAGAGCCGGTCTGGTGGTTCGGCGGCGGTTTCGACCTGACCCCCTACTACGCCAACGAAGAGGACTGTGTGCACTGGCACCGTGTCGCCGAAAAGGCCTGTGCTCCGTTCGGCCCGGACGTCTACCCGCGCTACAAGGCCTGGTGCGACAGCTACTTCCATATCAAGCATCGCAATGAACCGCGGGGCATCGGCGGCCTGTTCTTCGACGACCTCAACGAGTGGGACTTCGACACCAGCTTCGCCTTCATGCGCGCCATCGGCGACGCCTACCTTGAGGCCTACCTGCCGATCGTCCAGCGCCGCAAGGCCCTGGGCTATACCGAGAAGCAGCGCGAGTTCCAGGAGTACCGTCGCGGCCGCTATGTCGAGTTCAACCTGGTCTACGACCGCGGCACCCTGTTCGGCCTGCAATCGGGCGGGCGTACCGAGTCGATCCTCATGTCCCTGCCGCCGCAGGTGCGCTGGGGCTACGACTGGAAAGCCGAGCCGGGCAGCGAAGAAGCGCGCCTGACCGAATATTTCCTGCAGGACCGCGACTGGCTGGCGGGCTCTGCGTAAAGCGTTGCAGCCGGCTGGCCGGCGCTGGACGATAATGCGATTGAACAGAACAGCGCAGCGTCCCTGTCGCCAGCAAGCTGGTTCCTTACAGGGATGTGCATGAGGGTTTTATTGGATGGATCAGTACGTCGTTTTTGGTAACCCAATCGGCCACAGCAAGTCGCCGCTGATTCATCGGCTGTTCGCCGAGCAGACGGCGCAGCGGCTGGTCTACACCACCCTGCTGGCGCCCCTCGACGATTTCGCCGGCTGTGCCCGCGGGTTCTTCGTCGACGGGCGTGGCGCCAACGTCACGGTGCCGTTCAAGGAAGACGCCTATCGCCTGGCCGACAGCCTGACCGCCCGCGCCCAGCGCGCCGGCGCGGTGAACACCTTGAGCAAACTCGCCGATGGCAGCCTGCTGGGCGACAACACCGACGGCGCCGGCCTGGTGCGCGACCTGACGGTCAACGCCGGCTTCAGCCTCAAGGGCAAGCGCATTCTGCTGCTGGGGGCCGGTGGCGCCGTTCGTGGCGCGCTGGAGCCGCTGCTGGCGGAGCAGCCGGCGTCGGTGATCATCGCCAACCGCACGGTGGAAAAGGCCGAGCTGCTGGCCGAGCTGTTCAGCGACCTGGGGCCGGTGTCCGCCAGCGGTTTCGACTGGTTGCGCGAGCCGGTGGACCTGATCATCAACGCCACCTCGGCCAGCCTCACCGGCGACGTGCCGCCGATCGCCGCCAGCCTGATCGAGCCGGGCAAGACGGTGTGCTATGACATGATGTATGGCAAGGAGCCGACCGCCTTCTGTCGCTGGGCCAGCCAATACGGCGCGGCGATTTCCATGGATGGCCTGGGCATGCTCGCCGAACAGGCGGCGGAAGCCTTCTTCCTGTGGCGCGGCGTGCGCCCGGACACCGCGCCGGTGCTGGCGGAGCTGCGGCGCCAGCTGGGGCTCTGACCCCGAGCCCCTCTTTCTATTGTAGGAGCGAGCTTGCTCGCGATAGCCGCGAAGCGGCGGTGCGACAGCCACGCCGTATTATCGTCGACGTTCATCGCGAGCAAGCTCGCTCCTACATAGCCGGGTTCAATCCTCAAACCGGATCGGGCATCTCTCCGCGCCTTCGAGCTTTCTCAACTCTTCGATCACCGAGGCCCGCGCGCGGCGCAGGGTCAGGCTGCGGTTCTGCCGCAGCAGGCGGCGGGCTTCCTGGTGCAGCATGGCCACCCCGGAATAGTCGATGAAGTTGATCTGCCGGGCGTCGATCACCAGGCGCGGCGCATGGCAGCGCTGCATGCGCACTTGCAGGTAATGGCTGGCGCCGAAAAAGATCGAGCCGCCGACCCGCAGGATGTCCTCGTCGCCTTCGCGCCCATGCTGCACGCGCGGTTGCGAGGTGCGCTTGAGGTAGAAGAACAGCGACGCCAGGACCCCGGCATAGATCGCCGTCTGCAATTCCAGGAGCAAGGTGGCGACACAGGTCAGGCTCATCACCGCGAACTCGGCGCGGCTGACCCGGAATAGCGCGCGAATGCCGCGATGGTCCACCAATCCCCAGCAGATCAGCAGGATGCTCCCGGCCATGGCCGGGATCGGGATATGGGCGATCAGCGCCGCGCCGGCCACGGCGAACAAGGCCACCCACAACGCCGAGAACACCCCCGCCAGCGGCGAACAGGCACCAGCTTCGTAGCTCAGGCCGGAACGGGTAAAGGAACCGGAAGACAGATAGCCGGAGAAGAACGCGCCGACGATGTTCGACAGGCCCTGGGCGCGGACTTCCTGGTTGGCATCGAGCAGCTGCTCGGAGCGCGCCGACAGCGAGCGGGCGATCGACAGGCTGGTCACCAGCCCCAGCATGCCCACCGCCACGGCGCTGGGCAGCAGGCGCAGGATCATGTCCAGGTCCAGCGGCAGCGGGCTGAACGGCGGCAGCCGCCCGGTAAAGGCGCTGACCAGCTTCACCTGGCCGAACAGCGCCGGCCACAGCCATACCACCAGAGCGCTGAGGATCAGGCTGATCAGCAGCGAGGGCCAGCGCGGCACCAGCAGTTTCAGGGCCAGGCCGACGATCAGCGTGCCCAGGCCGAGGATCAGCGAGGGGTTATCCACAGCATCGAGATGGGCGAACAGCGAGGTCAGGCTGTTCAGCGCGGTGGCTTCGCTCGGCAAGTCCAGGCCCAGCAGGTTGGGCAGCTGCCCCAGGGCGATCACCACCGCGGCGCCGAGGGTGAAGCCGAGCACCACCGAGTGGGACACGAAGTTCACCAGCGCGCCGAAGCGCAACAGCCCCAATAGCCACTGGAATACGCCAGCGAGCAGAGTCAGCAGCAGGATCAGGGTGATGTAGTCCTGGGATGCCGGCACCGCCAGGGGGCTGACGCTGGCGTAGAGGACGATGGAAATCGCCGCGGTGGGGCCACAGATCAGGTGCCAGGAAGAACCCCAGAGGCAGGCGATCAGCACCGGGACGACGGCGGCATACAGGCCGTATTCCGGTGGCAGGCCGGCGATCAGCGCATAGGCGATGGATTGCGGCAGGGCGAGGATGGCGCCGCTCAGGCCTACCAGCAGGTCGCGCCCGACGCTGGCGCGGGTCTGCCGGGGCAGCCAGCTCAGGAAGGGCAAGAGTGAATGGCGATTGGGCCAGGCCATGGGTCCTCGCGGGTGAAGGTGTTCAGGGGCGTCAGGGTAAAGCATTGCCGGAAGGCTTGCCCCATTCCGCCAGGGTTGCCTGTAGGAGCGAGGCTTGCCCGCGATGGGCTACGCAGTAGCCCCAAAACCTGCATGCAGGGTCCATCTGGAAGACCGTGTCGCCCGCATCGCGGGCAAGCCTCGCTCCTACGACGGGCGTTAGAGTTTGGCCTGCACCGCCGGCAGCGCATCCTTGCCATCGAGGGTCTTCACCCCATCCAGCCACTTGTCCAGCACCGCCGGGTTGGCCTTGATCCAGGCCTTGGCGGCATCCAGATTGCTGACCTTCTTGTTGGCCACCTCGGCCATGATGCTGTTCTCCATGTCCTGGGTGAAGCTCAGGTTGCTCAGCAGCTTGCCGACGTTCGGGCAGGCCTGTGCATAACCCTTGCGGGTCAGGGTGTAGACGCTGCCGGTGTCGCCGAAGTACTTCTCGCCACCCTTGAGGTAGCGCATTTTCAACTGCACGTTCATTGGGTGCGGGGTCCAGCCGAGGAAGGTGACGAACTTCTGCCTTTTCACCGCCCGCGAGACTTCGGCGAGCATCGCCTGCTCGCTGGACTCGATCAGCTTCCACTGGCCGAGGTCGAAGTCGTTCTTCTTGATGATCTCCTGCAACGACAGGTTGGCCGGGGCCCCGGAGCCGATGCCGTAGAGCTTTTTGTCGACTTCTTTTGGGTGTAGCTCGGCGTATTTGTTCAGGTCGTTGAAGTCATGCACGCCGGCGTCCCAGACGTAATCCGGCACCGCCAGGGTGAACTCGGTGCCGTCCAGGTTCTTCGCCAGCTGGGTGACATCGCCATTGGCCACGAACTTGTCGTAGAAGCCCTGCTGCGCCGGCATCCAGTTGCCCAGGAACACATCCACCTGGCCGTCCTTGAGCCCGCCGAAGGTGATCGGCACCGCCAGGGTATCGACCTTGGCCTTGTAGCCCATGCCGTCCAGCAGGAAACCGGCGATGGCGTTGGTGGCGGCGATATCGCTCCAGCCCGGGTCGGCCATCTTCACGGTCTCGCACCCCTGTTCGGCCCAGGCCAGGGCCGGGATCGAAGCACTGCCCAGCGCCAGAAGCGCGGCCGTCACTGCTGTGGATAACCTTTGCATGCTCTTCCCCTTACGTTATTGGTTTTGGCAGGGTTGTGGATAACGAGCCTTGCGCTCCAGATCGTCGAGGTCGATGTGGTTGCGCATGTATTGCTGACTGGCGTCGACCAGTGGCTGGTGGTCCCAGCTCTTCAGCTTGCCGAGGCTCAAGGCGCCTGCGACGAAGCGGCGGCGGCGCTGGCTGGCGAGTACCTGTTGGTGAATGGCCGGGATATCCCATTTGGCCCGCGCTTCGCGGAGAAAATCCTCGAATAGCGGGCGATATTGCGGCGATTGGCTGAGTTCTTTCTGTTCACGCGGGTCGTTGGCCACATCGAACAGCAGGCACGGGTCGTCTTCGCTGTAGATGAACTTGTAGCGGCCGCGACGAATCATCATCAGCGGGCCGATAGTGCCTTCGGCCATGTATTCGCCGAAGACTTCGTCATGCCCGCCCTGCCCTTGCAGGTGCGGCACCAGGGAACGGCCATCCAGCGCCAGGCCCGGTTGCAGTTGGCCACCGGCCAATTCCACCAGGGTCGGCAGCAGGTCGGCGGTCGAGACCGCCTGGGCTACTCGGCCGGCGGCGAACTGCCCCGGCGCGCTGATCAGCAGCGGCACCCGCGCGGCCATTTCGAACCAGTGCATTTTGTACCAGAGGCCGCGCTCGCCGAGCATGTCGCCGTGGTCGCCGGAAAAGACAATGATGGTGTCGTCGATCAGCCCGGTTTCCTCCAGGGTTTCCAGGAGTTTGCCGACGTTGCTGTCGATATAGCTGCACGCGCCGAAATAGGCGCGACGCGCGTCGCGAATCTTATCCACAGGCAGCGGCTTGTCCCACAGGTCGTAGACCTTGAGCAGGCGCTGGGAATGCGGGTCGAGCGTGTCCTGGGCCGGGGTCTGCGGCAGCGGAATATCCTCGTCGCGGTACAGGTCCCAGAAGGCCTTGGGAATGGTGTACGGGTCGTGCGGGTGGGTCATCGACACGGTCAGGCAGAACGGCTGGTCGCCGTCTTCGCGAACGTGATCGAACAGGTACTGGCGGGCCTTGAACACCACCTCTTCGTCAAAATCCAGCTGGTTGGTGCGCACGCATGGCCCGGCCTGCAGCACCGAGGACATGTTGTGGTACCAGCTGGGGCGCACGTCCGGCTCGTCCCAGTTCACCGCCCAGCCATAGTCGGCCGGGTAGATATCGCTGGTCAGGCGTTCTTCGTAACCGTGCAGCTGGTCCGGGCCACAGAAATGCATCTTGCCCGACAGCGCGGTGCGGTAGCCCAGGCGGCGCAGGTAGTGGGCGTAGGTCGGGACGTCGGCGGGGAAGTCGGCGGCGTTGTCATAGGCGCCGATCTTGCTCGGCAACTGGCCGCTGACCAGGGTGAAACGCGAGGGCGCGCACAGCGGGCTGTTGCAGTAGGCGGCGTCGAACACCACGCCCTGGGCGGCGAGGCGGCTCAGGTGCGGCAGCTTGATGGGCGATGGACCGTAGAACGGCAACATTGGCGCGGCCATCTGATCGGCCATGATGAAAAGAATGTTCTTGCGCTTCATGTATTCGCGGCATTCCATAGTGGACAGTTATGCGAAAGTGCTGCGATCGAGCATGTAACCCGTGGCTTTCGCGGTAAAGCCCATGTACGGCAATGACTAGGATAAGCACAGCTTATGTATGAAGCGCTTGGCGACCTGTCCCTGGACCTGTTCCGCGTATTCGAGGCGGCGGCGCGCCAGCGCAGCTTTACCGCCGCGGCGGTGGAACTGGGGACCACCCAACCGGCCATCAGCCAGCAGATCAAGCGGCTGGAAGAACAGCTCGGCACCCGGCTGTTCGACCGCATCTACCGTGGCATCGAACTGACCGAGGCCGGCAGTCAGTTGTTCGAGCAGGTGCAGGCCGGCTTGCAGAGCATCGACAGCGGCCTGAGCGCTATCACCGCCCAGCATCAGCATGAGGTGCTGCAGGTGGCCACCGACTTCGCCTTTGCCGCCTACTGGCTGATGCCGCGCCTGCACCGTTTCCACGCCGCCAATCCGCAGGTGGATGTGAGCCTGGTCACCAGCGAGCGCAGCCACAATATGCTGCGCAGCGATATCGACGTAGCGGTGCTGTTTGGCGATGGCCGTTTCAAACAGGGGGAAAGCCACTGGCTGTTCAATGAAGAGGTGTTTCCGGTGTGCAGCCCGCTGCTGCTCAAGGAGCGGCCGCTACCGCTGGGCGCCCATTCGCTGCTGGAGTTTCCGCTGCTGCACCTGAAGGGCGAAAACAGCAGTCACTGGTTCGACTGGAACGGCGTGTTCCGCGAGTTGGGGATCGCTACCCCGCCAGCGCCGGGGCAGTTGCGTTTCGACAACTACACCCTGCTGATCCAGGCGGCGATCGGTGGCCAGGGCGTGGGCATTGGTTGGCGCCACCTTGTGGATAACTTGCTGGCGCAAGGTCTGTTGTGCCGGCCGATCAGCGAAACGCTGATTTCCCGCTACGGCTATTACGTGGTCCTGCCCCAGCGCAAACGCCGGGGGGCGCTGATCCAACGGTTTTTCGACTGGCTGATGGCCGAGCAGGCCAACAGTGCGCAATCCCTGACCGGGCTGGGCCTGCCTTCGATTGCCATCTGAGATCGAAGCTCAACACACGAAGTTCACATGCTCGCCCACATGCAGGTTCAGCTGCTGTTCGTCGGCGATGCCGGCAGCCACCCGCGCCAGTCGTTGCACCGGCTCGACCCGCTCGGGTGCAAGGCTGTCGATGGGCTGGCTGAAGTGTTCCAGGGTCAGCCCGGGTACGCTTTGCGGCGCATTCACCAGGGTCCAGCGCAAGCTGCTGCCTTGCAGCGCGTCGAGGATGGTCTCGGCCGTCTGACGGTGTGGATAACCCTCCATCTCCGGCTGGTCCAGCACCTCGAAATTCCCCACCAGAAACAGGCGTCGGACGCCTGCGGCCTGCATGCCGGCGATCAGCGCTTCGACTGCCTGGACTTGTTCCCGGGGTTCGAGCAGCAGGTTTTCCTGTTGTTCGAGACCCATGGGCAGCCCCGGGGCATTCAGCAGGCAGACCACCACGTCGCCTCCGGCCACGCTTTGCCTGACCCGCACGGCATCGAACAGGTCACCGCATTTGGTGCGCAAGCCGGGAAGGGGCTCGAGGGCCGTCAGGTCGTCGAGGATGGCGATGACTTCATGCTGGCGCCGCAGGAACTCCGCCATCAGTGCGCTGCCCAGGCTGCTCATGGCACCGTAGATCACCAGTTTGACCACCGGGGTTTCGGCATTTTTCATGGCGCGGCTCGTTTCTTTACACTGGTAAGGTTATGACCTGTGGGCTGTCGCCAGGGTTCGACTTTGTCATGAGAGGTTCCATGCAACGCATCAAGGGCTATCACGCCCACGTCTATTTCGACGCCAGCACCATCGACCAGGCGCGGGCCTTGTGTGAGCAGGCGGCGCAATTGTTTCCATTGAAGATGGGCCGGGTGCATGAACGGCCGGTCGGCCCGCATCCGGACTGGAGCTGCCAGCTGGCGTTCGAACCGCAGTACCTGGGGGAGGTGCTGCCGTGGCTGGCGCTCAATCGCAACGGGCTGGTGGTGTTTCTGCACCCGGATACCGGGGACGACCTGAAGGATCACACTGAGCATGCGGTCTGGATGGGGGCGATCAGGCCGCTGGATCTGTCGATTTTTTGAGATTTTTCGCGAGCAAGCTCGCTCCTACAAGGTCAGGCGCTTTCTGTAGGAGCGAGCTTGCTCGCGATGACGTCCTCTCAAACGCTATCAATCCCCGATCAATACAGCACGCCGTCGAGAATCTCGTAGACGATCCCGCTGCCCACCGCGATCAGCACGATATCGGCGCCCATGCGCCGCCATTCATAACCCGGGTAGTACGGCAGGTGCGCCAGGGCGCGGTTGTCCAGGCGTTCGCCGTAGTAGCCGCGGGGCAGCGGCTGGCCGCGCACCAGGTGGATGCCGTGGGGCGGTGGTGCGCCGCGTACGAAGTAGACGTGATTGTCGCGAATGGTTTCGCGCACCGGGCCGAAATCCCGGGGCGGGCCGCCACGCCGATCGGCCTGCGGGCCACGATACTCATCGCCCCGATTGTCCGCGCGATTGTCTCCTCGATTGTCGTAGCGACCCTGTTGCGGGCCTCCGCGATCGTGGTCGTCACGTGGGTCCGCGACCGCGTGCAACAGCGGGCTGGCGCTGAGCATCAGCACGCCGAGACCGGCAATCAGGCGTTTGGGCATTTTCATCGGGTCTTCCTCAGAGCACGAACAACAAAAAGGGGTTCAGAACCTGGTCCTGAACCCCTTGGTCTTGCTGGTTTAGTCTGTGGATCCCGAGGCTAATTCCTCTGTATCAGGAACTTTACCCTCAGCTGACACGGGCTTGACGCACCCCTTCGGCGAGGGAGGCGCACAGGCTCAGCACGCCGTCCACGGCCTGCTCGGAGCTGGCGGCATTGGCGATCTGGTCGATCAGCGCCGAACCCACCACGACACCGTCGGCCAGGCGGGCGATGGCCGCGGCCTGCTCCGGGGTGCGGATGCCGAAGCCGATGCTGATCGGCAGGTCGGTGTGGCGACGCAGGCGGGTCACCGCCTCTTCCACATGCTCCAGGGTGGCGGAACCGGCACCGGTCACACCGGCCACTGAGACGTAGTAGACGAAGCCCGAGCTGCCGTTCAGCACCTTCGGCAGGCGCACGTCGTCGGTGGTCGGCGTGGTCAGGCGGATGAAGTCGATACCGGCGGCCTGGGACGGGTCGCACAGCTCGGCGTTGTGCTCGGGCGGCATGTCGACCACGATCAGGCCGTCGACGCCGGCCTCCTTGGCTTCAGCGATAAAGCGCGGCACGCCGTAGTGGTGGATCGGGTTGAAGTACCCCATCAGTACCAGCGGTGTGTCGTTGTTGCCGGCGCGGAATTCGCGAACCATTTGCAGGGTTTTCGCCAGGTTCTGCTTGGCCGTCAGGGCGCGGATGTTGGCCAGCTGGATCGCCGGGCCGTCGGCCATCGGGTCGGTGAAGGGCATGCCCAGCTCGATCACGTCGGCGCCGGCTGCCGGCAAGCCTTTGAGGATCGCCAGGGAAGCGTCGTAGCCCGGGTCGCCGGCGGTGACGAAGGTCACCAGGGCGGCGCGGTTCTGTTGCTTAAGCTCGGCAAAGCGCGTTTGCAGGCGGCTCATCAGTGTTTCTCCTGCTGGGAGTGCTCTTGTTGAGAGTGTTCCATGTGGTGCATCACGGTTTGCATGTCTTTGTCGCCGCGGCCCGAGAGGTTGACCACCATCAGGTGATCCTTGGGCAGGTTCGGCGCGCGCTTGAACACTTCGGCCAGGGCGTGGGCGCTTTCCAGGGCCGGGATGATGCCTTCCAGGCGGCAGCACTGGTGGAAGGCGGCCAGGGCTTCGTCGTCGGTCACCGAGGTGTATTCGACGCGGCCGATATCGTGCAACCAGGCGTGTTCAGGGCCGATGCCCGGGTAGTCGAGGCCGGCGGAAATCGAGTGGGCATCGATGATCTGGCCATCCTCGTCCTGCAACAGGAAGGTGCGGTTGCCGTGCAGCACGCCTGGCAGGCCGCCGTTCAGGCTGGCCGCGTGCTTGCCGGTCTCGATGCCGTAGCCGGCGGCTTCGACGCCGATGATCTGCACGCTCTTGTCGTCGAGGAACGGATGGAACAGGCCCATGGCGTTGGAACCGCCGCCGATGCACGCCACCAGGCTGTCCGGCAGGCGGCCTTCCTGGGCTTGCAGCTGTTCGCGGGTTTCCTTGCCGATCACCGCCTGGAAGTCGCGGACCATGGCGGGATAAGGGTGCGGACCGGCCACGGTGCCGATCAGGTAGAAGGTGCTGTCGACGTTGGTCACCCAGTCACGCAGGGCTTCGTTCATCGCGTCCTTCAGGGTGCCGGTGCCGGCGACCACCGGGATCACTTCGGCGCCCAGCAGCTTCATGCGGAACACGTTGGCCTGCTGGCGCTCGATGTCGGTGGTGCCCATGTAGATCACGCAGTCCAGGCCGAAACGCGCCGCCACGGTGGCAGTGGCCACGCCGTGCATGCCGGCGCCGGTCTCGGCGATGATGCGTTTCTTGCCCATGCGCCGCGCCAGGAGGATCTGGCCGATGCAGTTGTTGATCTTGTGCGCGCCGGTGTGGTTCAGCTCTTCGCGCTTGAGGTAGATCTTGGCGCCGCCGCAGTGCTCGGTCAGGCGTTCGGCGAAATACAGCGGGCTTGGACGGCCGACGTAGTCGCGCTGGAAGTAGGCCAGTTCCTTGAGGAACTCCGGATCTTCCTTGGCCGCTTCGTATTCGCGGGCCAGGTCGAGGATCAGCGGCATCAGGGTTTCGGCGACGTAACGGCCGCCGAACGCGCCGAACAGGCCGTTGGCATCAGGACCGTTGCGCAGGTTGGTCTGGGTCATTGGGGCGCTCCCGGTGATTCGTCAAAAGGGTGAATGCGTGGACAGGCAATGGCGTTCACTCTACCCCTGACGCCCCAGGCTGAAAACCGATAAGATCGCCACAACCTGTCAGGAAAACTCACATATCCCATGAGCCACGACCTGCCCCCGCTGAACGCCCTCCGGGCCTTCGAAGCCACCGCCCGCCTGAACAGCGTCAGTCAGGCGGCCGAGCAGCTGCACGTCACCCATGGCGCGGTCAGCCGCCAGTTGAAAGTGCTTGAAGAGCATCTCGGGGTGAGCCTGTTCGTCAAGGAAGGACGCGGCCTGAAACTCACAGATGCCGGGGTGCGCCTGCGCGATGCCAGCAGCGATGCCTTCGAGCGCCTGCGCACGGTCTGCGCCGAGTTGAGCCAGAGCACCGCCGATGCGCCCTTCGTGCTCGGTTGTTCCGGCAGCCTGCTGGCGCGCTGGTTCATTCCGCGCCTGGGGCGGCTGAATGCCGACCTGCCGGACCTGCGCCTGCACCTGTCGGCCGGCGAAGGCGATCTCGACCCGCGCCGGCCGGGGCTGGATGCCTTGCTGGTATTCGCCGAGCCGCCGTGGCCGGCGGATATGCAGGTCTACGAACTGGCCAGCGAGCGTATCGGCCCGGTAATGAGCCCACGTTTTGCTCATTACGAGGCGCTGCGCGAGGCGCCTGCGCAGGCGTTGCTGGGCGAGGCCTTGTTGCACACCACCTCACGCCCGCAAGCCTGGCCCAACTGGGCCCAGCACCATGGCATCGAGGCCGGCGCGTTGAAATACGGCCAGGGGTTTGAGCATTTGTATTATTTGCTGGAGGCGGCCGTGGCTGGCCTGGGGGTGGCGATCGCCCCGCAACCGCTGGTGGCGGAGGATGTGCGTGCCGGTCGCCTGGTTGCGCCGTGGGGCTTTAGCCAGACCCCGGCGCAACTGGCGTTGTGGCTACCCAAGCGCGCCGCGGATGGGCGCGCCCGGCAGTTGGCGCAATGGCTCAAGGCTGAGCTTGCGCGCCAACCGGTTTAGTCACCGCGTTTGCACAGCAGGTAGGCCGCCAGCAGGCCCAATGCGCCAACGGCAACGCCGGCGGTGGTCCAAGGATGCTCTTGGGCATAGTCACGGGTGGCAACCCCGGTTTCGCGGATTTTCACTTTGCTTTCTTCGTAGGCATCGCTGATCAGATGGCGGGAGTGCTTGAGGGCATTCTCGGCATTGCTTTTCAGGGCCTTGAGGGTTTTGCGCGACTCGTCGGATGCATCGTCCTTGAGGCTCTCAAGGGATTTGAGCAGGCTCGAAATCTCGGCTTCCATGCTTTCCAATGACGCTTTGCGTAAAGAGGTGTTGGCCATGTGGGCTCTCCTGGAGTGAATGAGTGACGTGTGTTGATTCCGACTGCGGGGGTTTCAGAAAGTGCAGTAAATCTGAACTTTCAGGTGAGAAGAGTCGCCAGAAGCAGTACGAAGAATCACTGCTAGGCTGTATTCATCGACCCAGGAGAGCACTCATGACTGATCATCACACCTACAAAAAAGTCGAACTGGTGGGCTCGTCCCCAACCAGCATCGAGGACGCCATCAACAATGCCTTGGCCGAGGCCAACAAGAGCATCAAGCACCTGGAGTGGTTTGAGGTCACCGAAACCCGTGGCCACATCAAGGACGGCAAGGCCGCGCACTTCCAGGTGACCCTCAAGGTGGGCTTCCGCATTGCCAATAGTTGATCGGCACGGTTGAACTTGCACGCTGGCCGATTGCCATAACCTGCGCTACACCCTTTGGGCGCCGATACCCTGCGTGTCGGCGTACATTTTTTGATCAGCGCAAGGAAAGTAACGGATGAAAAAGTTTCTGTTAGCGGTAGGTTTGTTGAGCCTGGCAGGTACAGCCCTGGCGGCTGGCAAACCTTGTGGCGAGCTGAAAAGCGAAATCGACGCCAAGATCCAGGCCAATGGCGCTTCCGGGTACACCCTGGAAATTGTCGATAAAGGCAGCGCAACCAACGGCGAAGTGGTCGGCAGTTGCGAAGGTGGTACCAAGGAAATCGTCTACAACCGCGGGTGATCCCGTGGTAGCAACCAACTGTGGGCGTTGTCGAGCCTCGCCAAGGCTCGACAACGCCCACAGGGGTTTAGCCCTTCATCACTTGTGCCAGCAGCTCGTAGGAATGAATCCGATCAGCATGCTCGTACAGGTCGCAGGTAAAGATCAGCTCATCGGCACCGGTCTGCTCGATCAACACCTCCAGCTTGGCGCGAATCTTCGCCGGGCTCCCCACCATTGCCAGGCCTAGAAAACTACCTACCGCGTCTTTCTCATGGGGCAGCCACAGGCCGTCCATGCTGTCGACTGGCGGGCGCTGGACCAGGCTTTGCCCACGCATCAGCGCGAGGATCCGTTGGTAGACCGACGTGGCCAGGTAATCGGCCTGTTCATCGGTATCGGCGGCCACCAGCGGCACCCCGAGCATCACATAAGGCTTGTCGAGCACCGCCGAAGGCTTGAAGTGATTGCGATAGACGCGAATCGCCTCATGCATCATGCGCGGTGCGAAATGGGAGGCGAAGGCGTAGGGCAAACCGCGCTCGCCGGCCAGTTGGGCGCTGAACAGGCTGGAGCCGAGCAGCCAGATCGGGACGTTGGTGCCGGTGCCCGGCATGGCGATCACCCGTTGGTCGGGGGTGCGCGGGCCCAGGTAGGCCATCAACTCGGCCACATCTTCCGGGAAGTCATCGGCGCTGCCGGAGCGCTCGCGGCGCAAGGCGCGGGCGGTCATCTGGTCGGAGCCGGGTGCGCGGCCCAGGCCCAGGTCGATCCGGCCGGGGTAGAGGCTCTCCAGGGTGCCGAACTGTTCAGCGATCACGAGTGGCGCATGGTTGGGCAGCATCACGCCGCCTGCGCCGACCCGGATGGTCGAGGTCCCGCCGGCCAGGTAGCCCAGCAGCACCGAGGTCGCCGAGCTGGCGATGCCATCCATATTGTGATGTTCGGCCACCCAGAAGCGGGTGTAGCCGAGTTTTTCCACGTGCTGGGCCAGGTCCAGGGAATTGCGCAGCGACTGCGCCGGGCTGCCATTGGCGCGCACCGG
>LNAP01006408.1_pt1 | contig 14195 bp, 12 predicted proteins | sample 602601 | NCBI WGS metagenome assembly LNAP01 (sample SAMN02440304, study PRJNA202911) | soil metagenome | biome: Subtropical and temperate rainforests or woodlands; isolation source: soil samples (1 kg each in a 20% v/v slurry with milli Q water) were... ...
ATGAAACTTTTGCTCTGTTGCTACGAGACGCTGACAGCAATGAAGTTATTGGCGGGCTGTACGGCAAGGTCTCTTATCGATGGCTGCTCATCGATCTTATCAGCGTTCCCGAGTCGATGCGTGGTCAGGGTATCGGAGAACGGCTAATGCGCATGGCTGAAGAAGTTGCGCAGAAAAAACACTGCATTGGTATCTGGCTGGAGACCTTCAGCTTTCAGGCTCCCGGGTTTTATCGAAAACTTGGTTACTCCGAATTCGGACGCCTGGCAGACTATCCACCGGGACATACCCGGCTCTATTACCAGAAGTCATTGTGCTGACCGCGTTTTGGATCTTGGGCCGATAGCTGTGCTTCGTAGCGGGCAGAAATCGGCCACTTAGCGGACGTTCGGCCTACATCCGCTTTTGATGCAAACTTGCCATTCGCTACGAGCTTGTGGCGATGTGAGCATTGTTTCGATTGAGGAGTGGCTTCAACCATTTCTCGTTACTGCTCGAGCATCAAGCTACGCCAAATGATCATCGGCTTTTCTACAGGCACGACTTCCGGTTGCAACTGCTCCTGTGTGGGCCTGTTGTGCGGTGGTTGCTCCTCTGGTTCAGGCGCTGGAGTCTGATACTTGGTGGCATGCACGTTATCTACTGACATTTTTTGTAGTGCGCTTATTTGATTGTTATGGTGACTTTGCCTTTTGATCTGCCCTGCTCGACGTACCGCAACGCCTCTGCAGTCGATTCAAAAGGGAAGGAACGATCGATGACCGGTTTGATGACGCCAGCTTCGATAAGCGAGGTGATTCTTTGCAGTTGTACCCCGTCGGCACGCATAAACAAAAATGCATAGCTCACCCCATGCTTGCGGGCTTTTCTGCGAATACCGCTGCTCAGCAGGCGCATGACTTGCCGTAGCATCCAGGACAAGCCTTGCTCTTGGGCAAATTGCGCGGTCGGCGGCCCCGAAAGAGAAATGAGCTGTCCGCCAGGCTTGAGAACCTTGATCGATTTCTCCAGTACATCGGCACCGAGGCTGTTCAACACCACGTCGAAGTCGCGCAACTCGTTTGCAAAATCCTGCTGTTTGTAATCGATGACCACATCCGCCCCGAGTGCTTTCACCCATTCGACATTCGCCGTACTGGTGGTCGTCGCAACGAAGGCGCCGAGGTGTTTGGCGAGCTGGATGGCAAACGTGCCGACACCGCCGGATCCGGCATGAATCAACACCTTCTGGCCTTTTTTCACCTGGGCGGTCTCAACCAGCGCCTGCCAGGCCGTCAAGGCGGCCAAGGGGACGGACGCCGCTTCGGCCATATCGAGATTCGAGGGTTTCAGCGCGAGCGCGTTTTCGTTCACGGCGATCAGTTCGGCAAACGTGCCGATCCGATCCTCGGGAGGGCGTGCATAGACTTCGTCTCCTGGCTTGAATCGCTTCACCGCCGAACCTGTACGAACGACCACTCCGGCCAAGTCATTGCCCAATACCAATGGGAATGTATAGGGCAGGATCAGTTTGAATTCCCCGGTTCTGATCTTCGAGTCCAACGGGTTCACGCTCGTTGCATGCACCTGGATCAGAACGTCATGCACACCGACCGCGGGGTCGGGCACTTCGCCAATCGTTCCGTTCTGCTTGCCGTAGCGGTCGATAAAAAATGCCTTCATGTTGCAGCTGCTCTTGTCGGTGGAATGAGAATGGGGCAGGCCCCGACAACGTTGATGCGATTAGACGTGCCAGGCTGTCAGGTGTTGAGGAACGCCAAAGCGTTGGCCACGAAATCGGTATGGTGCTGGAAAATGCTGCCGTGCCCGGCGTCCTGGTAAATGATCAGTTGCGCGTTGGGGATTCGCTTTGCCAGCTCAAGCGAGTTGACAGTGGGCACCATGATGTCGTTGTCCCCGTTGGCTATCAGCGTCGGCATACGCAGGCGACCGAGTTCTTGCGGCGCCTGCTTGCCCCACGCAGTTATGGCTTTCAACTGCCGTAAAAACGCGCGGGGTGTCGGGCCTTTGTCCCGGTCTTGCCGGCGCTCTTTCAAACGTTGCAAATACTCGGACGCGGCACGTTGGCCGTTGGCCGTGGTGGTAAAGAACAGGTAGAACTTGGGATCTCGTAGCGTCAGCAGCCCCTTGATCATTAACGGCCAGGTCACCGAGCCGACGTTGTCGATGCCTGTGCCGCCAGCCGGTCCGGTTCCGGTGAGGATCAATTTGCGCACGCGCTCGGGAGCTTTCAGGGCGATGTCTTGAGCGACGAAGCCGCCGAGTGAAAAGCCGAGCAGGTCAACCTTGTCCAAACCCAACGCCCGAATCAGGCCGATTGCATCGTCAGCCATTTCACCGACGGTCAATGGCGCGGCGCCACCCGAGCCACCGATACCGCGGTAATCGGTGGTGATGACACGCCGGTTTTTTGCCAGACCGTCAATGATCCTGGGGTCAAAGTTATCCAACACTGCCCCCCAATGGTTGAACATGACCAGCGGGACCTCCGTCCTGGGTCCCAGGTCACGATAGGCGAAGGGGATCCCGCCTACCAGAACCGACTGGTTCGCCGCGTTGATAAATGACGACTGCGAACCTGGATGATTGCTTCTAGCCAAAACAGTCATGTTTATTCCGTCCGATTGCGGGGCGAGGCCGACCTGCTCGACATGGGTCAGGCTTGAGTCAAATAGCGTTGCGCCACGGCGGACTGCCTGATCTGCGACAAAAGACCCTGACGCGCGGTTTGCAGGGCATCCCAGCGCTCGCCTTCATGCAGCGGAGGAATGGTCACCCGAAGCCAACCAGTGCGGCATCGACCAGATCACCCACTTCCATGATTTCGCTCAAGGTGTTGATGTCGATACCGGCGCGATCCCAAATCTCCGTGCGGGTAGCAGCGGGCAGTACGGCTTGCACATAAACACCCTGAGGCGAAAGTTCCAGGCTTAGGCCTTGGGACAGGAACAGCACAAACGCCTTGGTCGCCCCATAGACCGACATACCGAACTCAGGCGCCAGACCCACCACCGAACCGATGTTGATGATCGCGCCTTCACCTGCTTTGGCCAGGCGTGGCGCGATGGCGCTGGCGAGCCGCACCAGCGCGGTGGTGTTGAGGGCCACCAGTTGCGCAACGCTGTCGGTGCTCTGCTCGATAAAGTTGCCGGACTGTGCGGCGCCGGCATTGTTGACGAGGATGCCGATGCGCCCGTCATCCCGCAGGCGCGCTTCGACGGTGTGCAGGTCGCTGAGTTGAGTCAGGTCGGCCTGAAGCACTTCAATGGCGACGTTGTGTTCGCCACGCAACTTTGCGGCGAGCGTTTCCAGGCGCGAGTGGTCGCGGGCGACCAACACCAGATCATGCCCGCGTTGGGCGAAACGCTCGGCGTAAACCGCGCCGATGCCGGTGGAAGCGCCAGTGATGAGAACGGTAGGGTGAGTCGTCATGATGTCAGCTCTTTTTTCGGGAACATGAATGGGGATGGATGCACGATCGAAATCAGGCCCGATCAGCTTGTGCCTGGTTCGCGGCAGCGCTTGATTCGGCAAGCGTCGGGTAGTCGATGTATCCCGCCGCACCGCCGCCGTAGAGCGTGGAGGGGTCGAAGGCGGACAGTGGCGCACCGTTCTTGAGCCGCTCCACCAGATCAGGGTTGCCGATAAAAGGGCGGCCAAAGGCGATCAGGTCGGCCTTGTCATGCGTAAGGCGTGCCGTGGCCAGGTCCAGGTCATAGCCGTTGTTGGCGATGTAGGTGTTCTTGAAGCGCTGGCGCAAGGCGTCGAAATCAAAGGGCGCCACGTCGCGTGGCCCACCGGTCGCGCCTTCGACGACGTGCAGATAAACGATGTCCAGAGCATTGAGTTGATCGACGATGTAATTGAACTGAGCCTGTGGATCACTGCTCGATACACCATTGGCCGGCGAGACAGGCGAAAGGCGAATGCCCGTGCGATCAGCACCAATCTCGGCGGCCACGGCAGCCGTCACTTCCAGCAGCAGACGCGCACGGTTTGCGATCGAGCCGCCGTAGGCATCAGTACGCAGGTTGGCGCCGTCCTTAATGAACTGATCCAGCAAATAGCCGTTTGCACCGTGGATTTCCACGCCGTCGAAGCCTGCCGCAATGGCGTTTGCCGCCGCTTGGCGGAAATCGTTGACGCGTCAGTCTCCAGCGCTCGCGGCTCGGAAACGTCCTCGAAGCGATTGTTGACGAACACCTTGGTCGCGGGACGAAGCGCGGAAGGGGCTACCGGCGCCGCGCCTTGCTGTTGCAGATCCACGTGGGAAACACGGCCCACATGCCACAGCTGCAGGAAAATTCTCCCGCCCTTGGCGTGCACGGCATCGGTCACCTTGCGCCATCCCTCTATCTGCGACTGCGTGTAAATGCCCGGGGTGTCCTGATAGCCCTGTCCCTGCTGGGATATCTGCGAGGCTTCGGAAATCAGCAAACCCGCGCTGGCCCGCTGGCTGTAATAGGCAGCAGCAAATTCACTCGGCACAAAGCCTTTGCCTGCGCGATTGCGCGTCAGTGGAGCGAGAACCACGCGGTTCGACAGCGTCAGGGCGCCAAGCGTGTAAGGGGTAAACAGATTCTGGTCGCTCATGGGTGTGTGTTCCGTGCCCGTTGGTGAATTTCATATGGCTGGCATTTAGGATGATGATCGAAATCTAAACTGTCAATGGTTTTGATTATGGTCAACATCTATGTATCATCAGGTGATGAATTTCCAGCGGTAGCGAGGTATCCAACATGCGAGTGTCCAAGGCCCAGGCCCAGGCAAATCGGGAGCACATCGTCGAAACGGCCTCAGTCGTGTTTCGCGAGCGCGGTTTTGACGGTGTCGGCGTGGCCGACCTGATGGCCGCCGCCGGTTTCACCCACGGCGGTTTCTATAAACATTTCGGTTCGAAGGCTGACCTGATGGCCGAAGCCTCGGCCAACAGTCTTGCGCAGTCACTGGCCAGCGCCGAAGCATTGAGCGTGAAGGATTTCATCGATGTGTATGTGTCCAGGGATCATCGCGACGGGCGCGCCACGGGTTGCACCATGGCGGCGTTGTGCGGCGACGCGGCGCGTCAGTCAGACGATTTGAAGTCGGCCTTCGCTGAAGGCATCGAGCGCACATTGCAAACGCTCGGCGAAAAATACCCGACCGGGCCGGATGCGGCGCCGGGTGAGGCGAGGGTGAAAATGATCGACCTGCTGGCGCGCGCGGTCGGCGCGATCATGTTATCGCGCGCCTGTCCTGACGACTCGGCGCTGGCCGATGAAATTCTGGCGGTGTGTCACGCGCAAATGACCGCATCATTATCTGTTCAATCGTAGATTCAGTCGTAGAGGGGATAAATGGATGTTGCACAAAGCGCGCTGACTCGCTTCGTCGTTGGACGACACGCACGGATGACCGTTTTGGCCGATTGCAAAATACGCGGGAAAAGTGAAAGAACAGCAATCCGAAATTGGTAGAGATATGCAGGCGAGTTCCCAGCCAATTCTGATTGCTCTTATCACCGAAGCGCTTAAGGCGACCCTGTCCAAACACATCCCGAAATAGACTGTAAAACAAGGCTGGTTTTCGGAGAATCGCTCTCCCTATAGCCGATCGTCTTCCTCTTTATGGTAGTTGCCGGTCGCCGTCCACTTGAGTAACGCTGACTAACTACTGTCCTCCAGGCAACCAATGACCGCTGTGTGGTTTCTTGCCGGTCGCGAAGGGCAACAGAATCGACCCAATATAGATAGTCCGTCAGGATTTCGTACTCTCAAACCCCATCCGCGAATTTGCAAACCACTGACGACATATTGGTAGGTCTGGAGAGTGGCATGACCACCACGCAAAAACTGACTCAAACAACGCTATGTGCAATGTCAGATCGAAGGTTATGGGCTGTCATGAAATGAAAAAACGCTGTCGCCAAATGAAAGGCTGGCGCACGCCACGTCTATAAACTCCTCCTCAAGCTTGCGCAGCAAGCCCAGCTATTTGGCTGTTGGCGCTCACGGACGCGAAACGTCTTTGGAGAAATCTGCGCATTTCCTACGAATGGAGAAGAGACAATGAGTGAGCGGTCGATAACGCAGTTCTTTTCCGCTCTAGGGGCCCCGCTTTGCATGCTGCGGCAGTCTTGGGGGCAGCGCGAGCAGATGGCAAAAATCTCCGTTTTCTGCGTCCTCCCCGACTAGTGCGCTGTCGGTTGGACGGCACATTGTTACCAAAACAGCAGTAGACTGTCACAGATCATAAGCTGGCTATCTATTAGTATGCTTTGTATATTTGAAAATTATTCATCAACTTTGAATCTGGATAATTAAGAATTTTAACAAACTAACAAACTAACAAACTAACAAACTAACAAACTAACAAACTATAAGTGCTTAATATCCAACTTACAAATATATTGCTATAAGTCAACAGCCTGGCTGCGCAGTCGCCCTAATAAAGCTTACGTTTAAAAAGCGTTCCTAAATCACATTGCTGAAGATAAAAATAAGTAATAGTTTTTGCGATTTGTTTTTTTGTTATATTCATAAATTGTACAATCAAAAACCATGACAAACTTTGCAAAAATATCACTTCAATGCCATCAATGCTGGAAGCTCGATATAAGTAAACGAATCCTGTTTGACGGTGCCAATCAAATACACTTGACAAATATTGAGAGCATCATTGTAAAGAACATGCTCCTCAAGGAGGAGCGCGTAATCAGTAGAGCAGAGCTAATTAGTAGTATTGGGAGAGAGCCTGGCCTCTATCGTGGCCTGGAGATGAGTTTGAGTAGACTGCAAGTAAAGTTCAAGAAAAGCGCTGGAGGTAGGTATCTCTTTCGCGCAGTCAGAAATCGTGGCTACTGCCTCACTCAAACCATACATATTAATGGGGAGCCGTCTCGGGAGTTTACGTGAGGTAAGCGGCAATACACCCCTCGCATGGTCATATGGCTGATGATGACTAACGAACTTATGAATTTAGGGCGGCGCAGCGTTTAAGATGAGTGAGTTAACTTTTTACGATGGGTCTTGCGCTTTGATACTGGTGCAGTGGATTTGAAAATGCCGTCGCATAACGTCTTTGTTATGCGACGGCTAATTCGGGCGTGAAACTGTCGCACGTACTCAGTTATCTGCGACATGAGATGCACAGATGTGGCATTGAGAAAGAAGGGAGGTAAATCCGATACGCTCGGTTCCCACTCAGGACAAAAATCTGGAGTCGCAGCGAAGCACGCTGACGAGTTTAGCCTGTCACAACTGAGCGAAAATGGCCGCTTCTGACCGACTGCTGCCCTTCCTGACTGGCAGAATTCGACCCATTCCGCCACTCAAGGATTTCACCGCCGACTACTCTAAAACCAAGCCAGATTTCAACTGTGCACAGTCAGATATCGAGCGTTACTTCAGCCTCTGGGAAACCGATATGACAAATCCTCAAAATAAAGCCGAACCCGACGAGGATTTAGCCCGGTTGATTATGGGGAAAGGTCCCTACACCTATCTATTGCTGCTCTTGCTAGGGTTGATCCTTCTGTTTCCCTTTCTTGAGGAAGGTATATTTGCTCGTACCTTGCTCGGCATTCTTTTTTCGATCGTGCTGCTCGTGGGGGCTTTCGCCACCAGGCAGACTCGGCGGGGGTTCATACTCAAACTGGGCCTGGCGTTGCTTGGGGTTGGCCTTCAATGGACGGCGTTATGGACTGAGAGTATCGCGATTCTTGGCCTTGCCGGGATAGCGTATACGGCGTCTCTTGCAGTCTCGTTTAGCGGAGTGCTTCTCTACATTCTCAAGCGCGGGCCAATTACAGCTGGCAAGCTGCATGGCGCGCTGGCGGGTTACATCATGCTGGCTTTCGTTTGGTCCTTCGTTTATGCCCTGGTGGAGATATCCAGCGCTGGTTCATTCGGGCCTGGCCAACTCGACTTCGCACAGCCTGGTACGTTCTTCAAATTAATCTATTTCAGCCTCACGACGCTCACAACCACCGGTTACGGAGATATTCTCCCGTTGACCAATCACGCCCGCTCACTGGTAATGGTCGAAGAGTTTTCAGGCGTCTTTTACGTTGGTGTTGTAATCGCTCGTTTTGCCGGTCTTTATCCATCGAATCAGGCTAAGTGACGGACGACCGACTGCTGATGGCCTATGCCATTGAAGAAGTCTGCCTCGGTTTTCATTGAAGCTGCATGGCGGACGGAGCATTCCATCCGCCATGCAGATTCTTGTTTCAGAGGCTGAGGAAACCACTATAGAGGCCGTAACCCGCGATCAGCGCACCTATCATCACGGCAACGAAAATGACCTTTTCAATGGAGGTGAACACCGGTTGGCCCAGTTCGCGCTTGGCCTTGGCGAACAGGATTGCGCCGGGAGCATAAAGCAGTGCAGACAGCAGCAGGTACTGCGCCCCGGCCGCGTACACCAGCCATACGGCATAGAGCACAGCGATCACCCCGACTATCAGGTCCTTGGTCCGCTCGCCTTGAGCCTCCTCATAGGTTTCGTTACGCCAGGCCAATAGTAAAGCGTAGGCGGCGGACCAGAAGTACGGCACCAGGATCATCGAGGTTGCCAGGTACAACAGGCTTAAATAGGTGGAACTGTTGAACAACGTGATAATCAGGAACAGCTGGATAAGCCCGTTGGATAGCCATAGCGCATTGGCGGGGACCTGGTTAGCGTTCTCCTTGCGCAAGAACTCCGGCATGGTGTGGTCGCGGGCACTGGCAAAGAGGATTTCCGCGCAGAGGAGTGTCCAGGACAACAGCGCACCGACCAGCGAGACGATCAGCCCTGCGCTGATCAGTACTGCCCCCCAGTGACCCACCACATGTTCCAGTACGCCCGCCATGGAAGGATTTTTCAGGCCGGCCAGTTGTGCCTGGGCCATGATCCCCTGAGAAAACACGTTAACCAGAACCAGTAAAAGCAGCACCCCGACGAAGCCAACCACGGTCGCCTTGCCGACGTCGCTGCGCTTTTCAGCACGGGCGGAAAAGATGCTGGCCCCTTCAATGCCAATAAACACCCAGACGGTGACTAGCATCATGTTGCGAACCTGATTCATCACCGTGCCCAGGTCACTGTTGCCGGCGCCCCAGAAGTCGCTGGTAAAAACATCCATCTTGAAGGCCACGCCGGCAATGACAATGAACAGCGCCAGCGGCACCATCTTGGCGATGGTAGTGATCACGTTGATGAAGGCGGCTTCCTTGATTCCGCGCAGAACCAGAAAATGCAGGAGCCAGAGCAGCACGGAGGCGCAAATGATTGCCGGTAGCGTGTTGCCTTCTCCGAACATAGGGAAGAAGAACCCGAGGGTACTGAACAGCAACACCATGTAGCTGACGTTGCCGATCCAGGCACTGATCCAGTAACCCCAAGCCGATGAGAAACCCATGTAGTCGCCAAAACCAGCCTTGGCATAGGCGTAAACCCCGCCATCGAGCTTGGGCTTGCGGTTGGCCAGTGTCTGGAAGACGAATGCCAGCATCAGCATGCCGACGCCCGTGATCAGCCAGCCAATCAGCGTGGCGCCAGCACTGGCACTTTTAGCGATGTTCTGCGGTAGCGAAAAAATCCCGCCGCCCACCATGGAGCCGACGACCAGAGCGATCAATGCTCCGAACTTCAACTTATCGCTGGAGGCAGAGATCTGGGTATCTTTGTGAGGCAGGGCATCTTTGTCGATGTTGCTGACGGAGTCGACCATCTGAATCTCCTTACCGAAACGGAATCGTTCAAGAGGTGACGGGCTAACAAGAGATGGTCGCTAATGCACTGCATGACCCCTTCGAGTGACGCATGCCACCGAACAGACTGCTTTTTCGCTGCGGCAATGGGGTTGATGTCACTGCCCCCCGCAGCTGGGCACAAACAACTAAAACGCATTTAAGTCGCAGTTTCGTACCAGCCAAAACTGGCTTCTGCTGGCTCGATCGTTAGATCCACTTGGCTCTCCCGAAAGAGGGGATGCAAGATTCAAGCAACTTCAGTGTAGCTTCCATTCGTATATTGCAATCTGCGAACCTGCGCATTCCTTGGAGCGTTGGCGAAGCCAGCTACAGATCGCAGTTCGCATTAGCAGCCTTCGGCAGCTCGGTAGGGAATTCCCGTGTTGGCTTTGGCAAGCCATTCGCAGTTCACCGGGCCGCAGTCACTCAGGCAACCCAGCCAGCCGCAACCCATCAGCAAACCGTGCAAAATCCTCAGGACGCTGGATTGGCAACCAGTCCTTCAGGTTAGAGACACGCAAGGACGGATCCAGCTCGTGCAAGCGTTGCATCGCCTGCTTTGCTTTATCCATGCGTCCGCTGAGTGCATGACTGGCCGCCATCAGGGCAACCGACACCAGGAGGCAGGGCAGGTTACCCAGCGCCTTTTCCGCCCAGGCAGAAGCGGGATCGAAGCGCCCGGCGAAGAAGTGCGCGAGCGCCATCCCGACCTGCATCCTGAACATTTCCGGATCCAGCGGACTCAAGCGAACGGCATGGGTTAAATCCGCAATGGCGGCGTCTGTTTCACCGCGCAGCGCGCGCAGGATTCCGCCCAGGTACCAGGCGGGAGCGAGGTTGGGGTTGAGCAGGCGTGCCCTGTCGAGCAGGGCAATGCCGCCATCGATATCGCCGGCGAGATGGCCGAGTGCATGTCCGCCTCGCGTCAGCGCCACCGCATCGTCCCGGCCGAGCTCTACCGCCAAACGCGCAAGTCGTGCGCCCTCGGCGATCTCTTGAGTCCGATCGGTCATCCAGCCATTCAGCTTGCGCCAGAAGTGGCACCAGGCTGCCATGCCATAGGCCGAGGCAAATTCCGGATCGAGCTCGATGGCCTTGTAGAACAACGGCAGCGCTTGCTCGATGGCTTCGCGGGTGCCGTTGTGCAGTTTCGGCATTCCGCGCAGGTAATAGTCGTAGGCGTCCAGGCTTTCCGTCGGTTTGCGCTTGGCGCGCTCGATTTCCGCCCGTTCCAGCTGCGGTGCTATGGCGCCGACGACGCTTTCGGCGATTTGATCCTGCAGCTCGAAAATGTCGTGGAGCATGCCTTCGAAGCGCTCCGCCCAGATATGCATCCCGGTTGTCGCGTCAATCAGTTGCCCAGTGATACGTACCTTGTTCCCGGACTTGCGCACGCTACCTTCCAGCACGTAGCGCACGCCGAGCGTCTGGCCGACGCCCTGGACGTCCACGGCCCGACCCTTGTAGGTGAAGCTTGAGTTGTGTGCGATGACGAACAGCCAGCGGATACGCGACAGGGCGGTGATGATGTCCTCCACCATGCCGTCGGCGAAATACTCCTGCTCCGGATCGCCGCTCAGGTTGTGGAAGGGCAGGACAGTAATGGAGGGTTTGTCCGGCAGGACGAGGGTGGGCGCAGGCGTTTGCTTCAGGTCCACGGGGGTGGGTTCTTCGATGTCAGGCTGTGGCGTTTCCCCGACCTCATCCACCTTGATCTCGCCGACGAAGCGGTATCCCTTGCGGGCGACCGTGCGCACCAGGCGCTGCTCTTCGCCGGTATCGCCGATGGCCTTGCGCACCGCATTGATGTGGCTGGTGATCGTCGATTCCGAGACGATCCGACCGCTCCACACGGCCTTGAGCAGGTCGTCCTTGCTCATGACGCGATCGCGGTTGCTGACGAGCTGCAGCAATAGATCAAAGACTTGTGGCCCGACAGCCACGACTTGCCCGCGCAAGGTCAGCTCCCGGCGCTGCTGATCGAGCACGTAGTCTTCAAACACGAATGGCAAGGTGAGGATCCCCTGGTCGAGCGCCCCTCGACTCCGTGTCTGAGCTGGCTATTGGTCAGTGGTATCGATAATACGGCAGCGCCTGAGCCGCTGCACCGTCCGCGGCAAGGGATACCCGTCGAATAGCTGTTTTTCTGGACGAAAAACCAAGCTTCCCTGAAGGCAAACTCAAGGCAGGCACAAGGACGTCCCTGACGCACGCTGGCATTCTCGATCTACATCGACAGCAATGGTTGCAGTCGAGAAGCGGAGAGAAACCATGAAGATCGTCGTCATTGGAGGCACCGGCCTCATCGGATCGAAACTTGTGCAGAACCTCCGCGAGCGCGGCCATGACGCGCTCGCAGCCGCCCCTAGCACGGGCGTGAACAGCATCACCCGCGAGGGCCTGGCCCAGGCGATGGATGGCGCCGATATTGTCGTCGACGTGGCGAACGCGCCTTCGTGGGAAGACCAGGCCGTTCTCGATTTCTTCGAAACGTCGAGCCGTAACCTGCTGGCTGCCGAGGCGGCCGCTGGCGTTCGCCATCACGTGGCCCTGTCGATCGTCGGCAGTGAACGGCTTCCCGAGAATGGCTATTTCCGGGCCAAGGTCGCGCAGGAAAACCTGATCAAGGCGTCCGGCATTCCTTACACCATCCTGCGTGCCACGCAGTTCTTCGAGTTTGTCGGCGGCATTGCGCAGGCGGCCACCGTCGGCGAGGAGATTTGTCTGTCGCCGGCGCTGATCCAGCCGATGGCGTCCGACGACGTGGTGGCGGCGCTCACCGAGGTCACGCTGGCAACGCCGGTCAATGGCACGGTCGAAGTCGCCGGTCCCGAGGCCATGCCGCTCGACGAACTGGTCAGGCGCTTCCTGCGTGCCACTCAGGACACGCGCAAGGTCGTGCCGGACGTGCACGCGCGCTACTTCGGTTCGGTGCTCGACGATCAATCGCTGACGCCCGGCAAGAACCCGCGCCTGGGCGCGATCCGCTTCGAGGACTGGCTCGGTCAGTCGACGGCCCAAGCGGCGCGCTGAGGCTACCCAAGACACATCAGGAAAGCGGCGACCCGGTATCGGGCCGCGCGCTCACACCACCGACTCACCAAGGAGTATCGCCATGGTTACCCGATATCTATTGGCCGCAGCCTTCGCAGCGCTGTCGATCAGCGCAGCGTCCGCCGCCGAGCCGCCCGCAGGCAAGGTGACGGTCGTATTCGACCGCCCCATTCCCAACCTCCCAGGCAAGAGCATGAAGGGCGTGCTGGTCGAGTATGGGCCGGGCGCCGCGTCGCCGTCCCACACCCATCCGAAAACGGCCTTCATTTATGCAACGGTCCTGGAGGGCTCGTTTCGCATCAAAGTCAAAGGCGAGCCGGAAAAGATCTACAACGTCGGCGAAAACTTTGTAGAGGAGCCGGGCTCCGTGCACGAAGTCAGCGCCAACGCCAGCGACACGAAACCTGCACGCCTGCTGGCGGTGTTCGTCCTCGACAGCGACGAAAAGGAGCTCGTCACACCCATCAAAAAGTGAGCCGATCAACACGCTCATCGACGCTCGACAGCCGGGCGGTAGGTCACTGCCGTCCTGCGGTTGTTGCAGGTCCTTGGCATTGAACAGGAAATGAGAGCATGAACTCGCTTCAGGACAAGGCCGCCATTGCCACCGGCGCAAGCGATGAGATCCCTGTCGTGGTGGCGCGGCAAAGCAAGAGAAAGATGATAGGCATCTTGCTGTGTATCGGTGCCGTGGTGGTCTTGGCTGGCGGATGGGCCATGGCGTTTTCGAGTGGTGCGACCTCCACCGATAACGCTTATGTGCGCGGCGATCTCACTTCGCTCGCCGCCAAGGTTGCCGGCTATGTCACGGCGGTAGAGGTTGAGGACAACCAGACTGTCCAGGCGGGTGACGTCTTGTTCCGGATTGACGATCGGGACTATCGCGCACGGCTTGCGCAGGCAGTGGCCAATGTCAGCGCTGCCCAGGCTCGCCTGACCCATGTCGATGCCGAAACCCAGCTTCAGCGTAGCTTGATTCGACAGGCCGAAGCCCAGCGACGCTCGGCCGCCGCCGAGATGAATCTGGCAACCAAGACCCATGATCGCAGCCGCAAACTTATCGTCAGCAACGCGGTCAGCCAGGCCCTCGTCGATGAAACCGGCACGGCACAATCCAGAGCCGAGGCGACGGTCTCGGCAGCGTCGGCAACGGTAGAAGCTCAACAGCAACGCATCGCCGTCCTTGTGGCCCAGCGAGAAACTGCCGTTGCTGCTGTGGCGCAGGCCCAGGCTGCGCGCGATCTGGCCCAGATCGATCTCGACAGCACCGTGGTCCACGCACCTGTTGATGGCGTTATCGGTAACCGTCAGGTCCGGGTCGGCCGCTTCGTTACGCCGGGTGTTTCGTTGCTCGATATCGTGCCGGTCAATGATGTGTGGGTCGTGGCGAACTTCAAGGAAACCCAGCTCGAACATATCCGCCCC
>LNAP01003863.1_pt1 | contig 14194 bp, 17 predicted proteins | sample 602601 | NCBI WGS metagenome assembly LNAP01 (sample SAMN02440304, study PRJNA202911) | soil metagenome | biome: Subtropical and temperate rainforests or woodlands; isolation source: soil samples (1 kg each in a 20% v/v slurry with milli Q water) were... ...
GAAGGGGAAGCTGCAGTGGCGTCAGGTTGACGAAATCAGGGCGGGGGATTCCGAGGCGGATTCGCCGTTGATTCTTGGCCGTGGCTCGCTGGCGCTGCTGCGGCGGTAGATTCGACCACTCCGGCGGAAGGCAGAACGCGGCCAAGACCGGACCTTCCGACCCGCGCTCCGGTTGCGGGGCAGTCAGAACAAGCAGGACCAACATGGCGCAGTTCGATATGGTTTTTGGTAAGGACGAGTCGCTGCCGGACGACGAGGTCTCCCGGCGTTTCGCTGCTCGGCATCGATTGGGGTTTTGGATGGCGTTGCTGCCGTGCTTGCTCTTCGCCGGGACGGCGTTCATCTCCTTGGAGGACAGAATCTGGCCGGTGTTCGCTGCCGCTGGATGCGTAGTGGTCGCATTGGCCTATGTCCGCTTCGTCTACCGGTGCCCCCGTTGCGGAACTGTGCCGAGCAGCGGAGTAGCCGGAACCACGGGCATCTTGTTCTTCCCGAAGAAATGCCAAAAGTGCGCCGCTCCTTTGCTGCCTCGGCACCGCTGGGCGCAGGACTGATGCCGGCCAGAAGCGGACGGTCAAGTGCAGCCTTCGAAGCGCGTTTGCACTTGTCCAAAGATGGGCAAGAATTGCGTCCCGGCGAACGCCCCGCATACCTTGGGCCGCGTATTGACAACCGCGTGGAGGTCACCTTGCGATTACTCGTTCTTTGTGCGCTCCTCTGGATGTGCCAGGTTGCAACGGCCGAAACTGTCCAGGTCAAGTACCACGGCGCTGTTTCGCTTGACACTTTTGCGTGCGCGGATGTGGAGGAAAGAAGTGACGTATCGCGCATTTGCTATGACAAGTCTGAGCGGTACATGGTCATCCAGCTCAGAACGACCTACTACCACTACTGTGAAATCGATGCAGCGACGGTGCAAGGGCTCCGCACGGCCAGCTCGAAGCGACAGTTCTTCGAGAGCCGCATTCGCGGCAACGGTGGAGACGGGCCTTTCGACTGTCGTACGCATCCCATTCCAAGAAAGTATCGGCGGTAGATACCGACGGAGCGCCTAGCCCTATGACCGGAGTTCAGCCCTCAATGCGAGCCGTCCCCGAGGACGCGGAGGTGCTGGCATACGCGGACGGCTCGCCAATGCGCGATGGCGACATAGTTTTGATGGAGCAAGACGTGCTCGGGCGCGTGAGCGAGGTCGTGGATTCGCATGAGCAAGCTGCGGAGAGGCATGTACAGGGCACCGGCGTAGTAGTCGACGCCCGACCGAAAGGCTACGTGTTCCTGTCTGGGACCACTTTGCGAGAGGCATCATTGCGCCTCGTCCGGCGCGGACCGAATGAAAGGGTGAGGATGCATCTCTCCATTGCCGTAGGCTTTGGGTTTCTCCTCCTGTTGCCCGCCCTCTACTCCCTGATTGCTGCGATTCGTGATGCAGTGATGACTGGGGAGGTCCTTGTCATCAGTCTCGGACGCACTGAGACACATCAGGAGATGGTGCCGTGGCAGAACGGATGGGCCCGGTTCGCGGGGCCTGTAATCCTACTCGCATCACTCTGTGCCTTTGACAGTTCTCGCGGCGTTTCAGCACGGTGGTGGCTCGCGGGAACTGGCGTTACCGCGGCACTTGCGCTGCTTGGCTTTTCCTTCTGGTTTGCGTCGCCAGTACGTGCATTCGGATTCCTTGGTTTCATCGGCTTCGTGCCCCTAGCATTTTTCATCGATAGTCGATTTGGCCGTTGGCCCGCATTCCTGCTGATTGCTGCCGGGGCGGCAATCATCTTCTGGGCTGTAGCGCTTTAATGTGCGCTAGCCCGGGCTGTCAGGATGCGGCCAGAAGCAGACATTGCCACGTCGCCTCCAACGTTCCGCGGGGAACCGGCGTTCGGCTCGCATTCCCAACGCGTGTGCGCACTAACTGAGCGCCGAGCAACAATCGACGGAGGCGTACCTCCCCTTGCTCGCGTTTAGATGCTGAGCGCGATTCAAAGAGTCGAATGACCACCGGATATGACGATGCACCTCTGGCTCTTGGCATTTGTCGCTCTGTTCTCCACGCAGGCCATGTCAGGTGTCCTGGTTCCACTCGGCTCCCTAGAAAAAAGCGCGGCACAGAAGGACGGCTACGCCGATAGAGCCGCGGCCGTCTGCAAAATCCGCGCGACGCTCGAGGCTGCAGTTGTTAACGAACTGACGCTCCCCATTGGTCGCCGCGAACGCATGTTGGTCGACCGAGCGAGCGAAGAGGTCGCCAGTCGGCATTGCCAAGGTGGAGTATGGCTCGGCCATATGGCTGATTCAGGCACCCTAGACGCCATCTTGGTCTGCGAGCAGCAGCCCCATTCGCTGCTGCTTGGTGATGGCCGGCGAATCGCGCTCGACCGCGCCTTGTCAGAATTCTGCGAGACCGAAAAGGCGAGGCCATGTGCTGCTGAAGTGACGCCGCTTCAGAGCAAGACGGCTGGCTTTCAGGACGTTCACGTGCGGGGAGGATGGGGCTGCTACCTGTTCCACTGGGAATCTCCGCCGGAGCTTCCGCTAGTGGGAGCGGTTCCGTGCAGGAACGCGCCGTCGAAGGTCGCTGAAGAACGTGATGCATGCATGGCCGGCGGGGGCAGGCTTATTGCAGCCTTCGCACGAGGAAGTATCTTTTGCTCCACTCCCGCGGCGGACGCGGGGCGTCAATGCACAGATGATGAGAATCAATGTGAAGGACGATGTGTCCCCATCAAGCGCGAGGTACCGGGAACCCGCTCAATGGGAGTTTGTACCGCCCTCAAAGGGCCAGCTACAGGTTGCCGGCAGGGTCAGAAGATTCGGTCGGGCATCGTGGAACAGTGCGCGATGGCGGACTGAGGCTTGTATCCACTGGAGGCCCACGTCGGCCAACCTGTCTGGCAGAAGGCGGCTAGAGGCGGATGGTCGGCCGCGCGACAGAAATCACTTGAGGGCGCTCCCTGGTTGCATGCAATATCGCCGCGCCGACGGTGCAAGGTCGTCGGACGGGCTTCGACTTCATGCAGACTTCATCGACAGCGCTCAAACCTACTTAAGCATCCGAGATAGACAACAACGCTCCGCCGCATATGAAGCTGTTCGCAACCATCGTCATCCTGCTAGCGTCCTTGACATCCGTATGTGCAGGTGCCGTAGACCACGAAGCAATCGATGAGTGGCCCATCGGTAGTGCAATGCACACGGCAAATTTGCATAAGCAGGCTCGTGACCGCATTGAGCGACGCCTCCAATCCCAGCATGCGAGGGTGGTCTCCCTGGTACGAGGCGGAGCGAAATTTTCAGACGAGGCCCTTTTGCAGGCAATGGACGCGCAGCATGCAGCGTGGCTGAAGTACCGGGACGCCGAATGTGGACTCGTCGGCGCGCTGACCGGTGCTGGCGGCAGTTGGCCATCCGCATATGCCTTGGAGTGTGAAGCCAACTTGACGAACCGTAGGTTCAGAACTCTCAGGGCCGCAGCTACATGCGTCGAGAAGGAACTCCACACGGCGACGCCCGATGAACGACGCTGCCTTTATCGATTGACCCCTCTTGCGACGACGAAGTAGGAGTTTCCAAAACGGAAGGCAGAACGTCCCGAGCGTTTCGATGAGCCACTCTATGATTCACGGCACCCTGCCCGCCGCACTTACCCTCAGCCTCCTCGGCTACGCTAGCTGCGCAGTCGCCGGAGAGGCGTTCACCGGGATTTGGACCATTGACCTACGGACGCAGTCGGAGCGCCAGAGCGGCGCCGAATGCGGAACTGCTAATTTCGTTCTGACGCAGACTGGAGATGCCATCAACGGCAGCCAGTCGATGGCCACGGTGAGCTGCGGCCGTCTCAATGAGGGAAGCCCGGTGAGGGGAGTCGTCGTTGGGAGCACGGCAGTACTTATCGTCACGAGCGGACGGCACGGGGCCATTGTTATGGGCACCGCCAAGCTGTCGAAGGGGAAGCTGCAGTGGCGTCAGGTTGATGAAATCAGGCCTGGCGATTCCGAAGCGGATTCGCCGTTGATTCTTGCCCATGGCTCATTGATGCGGGTCCGGCGGTAGATTCGACCACTGCGGCGGAAGGCAGAACGCGGCCAAGAGCAGCCCTTCAAACCTCGGTCAGAATACGACCCATAGCCAGACTTCCGAATAACGATGTCGCCGCATGACCAACTCCGACTGCGTAGAGGTTATCTACACGAGATTCGGATTGATGAAGAGGGTCTTGAGGGCTGTGTCGCGTTCGGACCGGCCGGCGATGCGGCTAGGCGCCTCTTCGGAAAAAGCACATGTGTATGGGTGTTCTGGGCGAGATGCCATCTCGATGCGATGAACATCTACTACGGTTTCCTGGGCAGAGGAACGTACGACAGCGACGAGCCATGGGACCGGCAGGACTATCCATCGGCCTGGTATGTCGAACAACAGGCGTACCTCGCCACAATCCGCATGCCACCAAGCGGCGCGCTGGCGCAGGAATGACAGGATGCGGCCAGGAGCCGACGTTCGCTGGAGCGGGGCAATTCGCCACAAGCAGGCCTTCTGCCCCAAGACCGCGCAACTGTCGACAGACGCCACACGCCCCTGAGGCAAAGTCAGGGTGGCAACAAAGCCCGCCGGGCGGCTGCGACGAGTTGCTTGGTCAAACCATCAAGAAGCGCTGAGGCGGCACGGGCATGCTGCCAGTGCAGGGGGACGTCCAGTGGCGTTTTCGGCACTAACTCGACGAGCGACCCGTCTTTCAAGTGCGGCGCAATCAACGCCTGCGGGTGGAGGCCCCACCCCATGCCGGCTAAGGTCGCGGTCACGAACGCCTGGGTAGACGGAAGGATATGCCGGGGTAGCTCCACGTGCCGATGGCACAGGCGCTGTGCCCACTGGGCCTGCAACTCATCCTTTGCGTTGAACAAGAGGCTGGGGGCGCAGGCCAGACTACCCGCTCCGACGCCGTCAGCGAAATGACGGGCCATGAATTCCGGGCTAGCAGCGGGCAAATAGCGCATCGAGCCCAATGGTCGACTGTTGCATCCGGCCGGGGCACGGCTACTGCCGGTGACGGCGCCCAGCACTGCGCCGCTGCGCAGCCATTCGGCGGTGTGGTCTTGGTCATCTACCGCAATCTCCATGAGAACGGGCGCTGCTGCCGCGAACTCGGCGACGGCCGGAGCAAACCATGTTGCCAGACTGTCGGCATTGACCGCGACGGGTAGAGGCACCCGTGCAATCCCCTCCGGCGCCAGCGCTGGAACCGCTCCTTCGAGGTCTTGCTCCAGCAGGCGAACCTTGTCGACATGCTGGCATAGGCGGCGACCGGTTTCCGTAGCGCGGCACGGCTGGTCACGCACTACCAGAGCGCAACCGATACGCTCCTCCAACAGCCGAATGCGCTGTGAGATGGCCGAGGGCGTCACGTTCAGCGCGCGGGCCGCGCGCTCGAAGCTTCCTTCTCGTACGACTGCGGAGAGTGCGGAGAGCGCCGGATAGTCCAACATGGTCGTAAGTATCCCTAAAGTGGGCGCAGAAAAGATAGTTTGTCTTCATCGACACGCCCAGGCAAGCTTCGCCCATGCAGAATTTTTCAGACTCCGCTTCGCTCGCGTTTCCGGTCTTCATCCAGGGTCTGGCCCTGAGTCTGGGTCTCATCGTTGCAATAGGCGCTCAGAACGCCTTCGTGCTTCGCCAGGGACTGCGCCGCGAGCATGTGGGAACCGTTGTGTTGTTCTGCGCGGTGGCAGACGGTGCGCTGATTGCAGCGGGTGTCCTGGGCATGGCGCAAGCCTTGGGTGGGCGTCCGGGGCTGGCACGCGCACTGGCACTGGCTGGCGCCGTTTTCTTGGCGGTGTATGGGGTCCAGGCGCTGCGCCGAGCACGCACGTCCCAGCAACTGCGGGCAGCGGAAGGGAATGCGGTCCTCGGCAGGGGGGCGGCCGTGGCGCAGGCGGCGGCCTTCACGCTGCTCAATCCGCATGTCTACCTGGACACCGTGCTACTGGTGGGAAGCATTGGGGCGCAGCAGCCCGGCGCGCTGCGGGGGTGGTTTGTCGCCGGGGCGAGCACGGCCAGCATGCTTTGGTTTGGACTTCTTGGCTATGGCGCGCGCTGGCTCGCACCCTGGTTTGCTCGCCCGCGAGCCTGGCAGATGCTTGACGGTCTGGTTGGCCTGACCATGATGATGTTGGCTGCGCTTTTGGTAGGTCGCGTTGTCACAGGCTTCTGACGTCGGAATTCAACTTTTTTCTGTGGCATGACATGTACGTTTCAAAACACCACCAGCTGACGAATCAGGAGGCCATCTTCTCGCTCATGGAGTCCCATCCCCTTGGAGCGTGGGTCTGCCAAGTCGGCGATGCCCTTGACGCCAACCATGTTCCATTCTTGCTGGACAGAAGCAGCGGGCCGCTAGGCGCCCTGATTGGCCACGTCTCTCGAGCCAACCGCATCTGGCGCGAGCTAGATGCCCACACCTCGTCGTTGGTGATGTTCCAGGGGCCGCAGGCGTACGTCTCGCCCGGGTGGTACCCGAGCAAGGTCGAGCACGGGATGGTCGTTCCCACCTGGAACTATGCAGTCGTCCACGCGCACGGCGTTGCGCGCGCTATTCACGAGCGCGAGTGGCTACTGGATATGTTGAACAGGCTCACTGATGTTCAGGAGGCCAGGCAGGAGGCTCCGTGGCGCGTTGACGACGCTCCCGCTTCGTACATCGACAAGTTGCTGGGCGCCATCGTCGGAATCGAGATTCCGATTGACAGGCTTGAGGGAAAGCTGAAGGCGAGCCAGGACGAGGCCTTGCCGGATAGGCGCGGCACAGTAGCGGCCTTGCAGAACAGCGCGCGTGGAGAAGAACGAGTGATGGCAAATCTGGTCAAGACGGCCATGGACGCCGACTCATCCGAGGGGTGTTGAGCGCGCCCTTGACGCAGACGCCACGAAGGACACTCGGCGGGGGGCCTCGAATGTCTGCTTCCGAGAAAGTGCTACAGCCGCTTCGGGCCCTCTGCTGTCGGTCGCCTTGATGAGCTGAACGGCGGCAGTGCAGCGGTCGGAGTCACTTGTCGATCGACGCCGAGTTCACGCATGCGGGCGGCCATACCCTAGCGCCAAGCCGGGTTCAAAAGGTCGATGCCCGCGCCTTTGCACTTTATCCATGGGCCGTCCGGGTGCCCATCGCCCTTCCATTGCAGCAATGCAGCGCGTGCGTCAGCATCGTGCTCGTAGCAATACCTGCGCTGGTAGCCGGTAGCATCGAGGCCAGCAACAAGAGCCGTGGTGAAGTTGAATCGCTTGATGCCGCAGACTTCGCGGCCAAGGGTTCGCAGGTCCGAGTAGCCAGCGGCGACGAGCATCGGAGTCAAATCCGAGCTTCGGCCGCTGGAGGGTGCAAAGGCATGCATTCTTTGAGGATACACGGCGCATGCACTTCATCGAGAGGACGAGCGCGACGTCTGCTTGTGGCCCGGATGCGGAAGTCTGCGGTGGGACCGTCGGTGTCTGCAACCGCTGCTTTGCGGACGTCCGCCGGGTGAAGGCATCTGGCCTCTAAGCAGACTTCGCTTCGACTCGTTCATGTCGTGAAGATCTGGCAGCGGCCTTGGCTGCTCCGGCTGTCCGGCCGTCAGCACCCTAGAAAACGGGCGGTCTTCAGCCGGCTTTGCTTCTTGCCTTCATTCTCAGGAAGGCGTTCATGTGGTGTTGCGGCTCGCCCGTGTTGAAGGCTTCGCCAAACTCCGCGACGCTGTTTTCAACCGCAGCGTCGAGAGTCATGGTCTCCCACCGACGCAGCAAGCGCTTTTGCTGGCGCAGCACAGAACGCCCGATCTTCGAGAACCCGTGCGCGAGTTCCTCAATCCGTTTGTCGAGCTGGTCCTGGGGCACGCACTCGCTGATGAGGCCCCAGTCGCACGCTTGATTGGCGCCGATGTTCTCGCCAGTCAGCAGCATCCAAGACGCACGGGTCGTGCCGATCTGCGAAGGCATCATGGCGGCGTGAATGACCGACGGAATTCCGACCTTGACCTCCGGCATTCCGACTACAGCGTTGTCAGCTGCGATCCTCAAGTCTCCCGCCATGGCCACCTCGAGGCCTCCCCCAAGCGTATGACCCTCGAGGCGCACGATAACGGGAACCGGGAAGTGACGGATAGCATTGCAGAGGTCGCGCAGACCACTGATGAAGGCGCGGCCGCTCTCGGCATCGAGGCCTGCCATCTCCTTGATGTCCGCCCCAGCGATAAAGGCTCGCGACCCACTGCCGCGTAGAACCACACAGTTGATGTCCTCATTGACGGCCAGCCGCTCAAGCGTCTGGATGAGGCCGCGGATCACCGGCGAGCTCATCACATTCAGGACACCGCCGGCCGTGATGGTGATCACCGCCGTGGTCGGGGTCGGAAAAGATACCTGCGCGGGGGGGAAAGCAGCTGCATTCATCTGTTCGGTCACCGTCATCACATCTTCTCGAAGGCAATGTCTTGGACGAGTTGGGCCCACGCCTTGTTCGAGCGTTCCACAATCTCTTTGAACTGCTGGGGCGTCGTGTACTCAACGATCGCGCCTTGATCCTGAATCGTCTTCTTCAAGCCCGGGCTTTCCAGGGCTTTCTTGGCTGCCGAGCTCAGCTTGGCAAGCACGGCTGGATCGAGGCCTGCGGGCGCACCGATGCCATACCAGGACATGTTGTTCATTGGCTTGAGACCAACCTCTGCATAAGTTGGAACGTTGGGCAACTGTGTCAGTCGCTGCGGGCTTGACACAGCCAGCGCGCGCAGCTTGCCGCCAGCGATCAGGCCGCCAGAGGAAGGCATGTTGTCGAAGACCACGTCGATCTGGCCGGACATCAGGTCGTTAAGCGCCGGACCGAGGCCTTTGTACGGAACATGGGTGATCTGGGTCTTGGTCGTGCTCCCGAACAACGCGCCACTCAGGTGGCTGTAGCCGCCGTTGCCCGAAGACCCGTAATTCAGCTTGCCGGGAGCCTTCCTCGCGGCGTCGATGACATCCTGCACGCGCTGGTAGTTCGATGATGTGTTCACCACCATCACGCCGGGCACGTTGGCGATGTTGGTGATGGGCGTGAAGTCCTTGACCGGGTCGTAGGCTTTGGCGGCATACACGTTCGGATTCACGGCATGCGAGCTCTCTACCATCATGACCAGCGTGTAGCCGTCTGGGGACTGGGTAGCTGCGAAACTCGAACCGGTGCTGCCGCCAGCCCCTGGCTTGTTTTCAACGACGATGGACTGACCCAGCGCTTCACCAAGGTAGCGTGCCATGACGCGGCCGATCACGTCAGTCGCACCACCCACGGCGTAGGGGACGATCAGGCGGACTGGACGGTCCGGATAGGATGAGGCGTCTGCCGCCTGCGCCATGGGGATGGCACTCATGCACAGCATCATGGACAAAATGGTTCTCGAGAATTTCATTGCTGTCTCCGTTTTTGTAAGGTTGTTTAGGATTGCGGCCCACGGCGCGTCGAAATGATGGGCGCGCAGGTGATCTAAGAGCGCTCAGGACATTTCTGGCCCGGCGCTTCCCACTGCTGATGGCCCCAGCGCCGGCGGCGGTTGGACAGTGGCTTGTTTGTCGGGCAGGACCATCGGATTGCGCACCAGCTTGAGAGTCCCAAACGTCGGATGCTCAATGGTCTGCAGCATCTGACGATGAACAACCTGCGGATGCTGGAATACCTGCTCCATGGTGTGGATGTTTCCCCAGGAGATGCCGTGCAAATCCAGTGCTTCGCCCAACGCGCTTGCATCCCAGCGCTTCACGGCGTCACGAAGGAAGGGTCGAAGCTCACGCATGTTGGTCAGGCGCCCTGCATTGCTGGCGAACCGGGGGTCCAGATGCCAATGCGTTTCCATGAGTGCGCACAAGGACGCAAACTGCTTGTCGTTGCCGATGGCCAAGATGACATACCCGTCCGCGCATTCGAAGACCTCGTAGGGCGCGAGGTTCGGATGAGCGTTGCCGGTGCGCTTGGGAGTTTCACCAGAGACTAGGTAATTGGCGCCCTGATTGGCGTTCATGGCGACCGACACGTCAAAGAGCGCGACGTCCAGGTGCTGCCCCTTGCCGGTTCGAGCGCGCTGAAGCAAGGCTGCCAGAACGGAGCTCGTCGCATACATTCCGGTCATCAGGTCGACGACGGCGACGCCCGCTCGAAGCGGTCCTGCACCGTCTTCGCCGTCGGGTATGCCGGTGTAGCCCATGAGTCCTCCCATGCCCTGGAAGATGTAGTCATAGCCCGGCTTTTGAGCAAACGGACCGGTTTGCCCGAATCCGGTCACAGACAGGTAGATAAGTCGTGGATTGACCTTTGCCACGCTCTCAAAGTCCAGGCCGTAGCGCGCGAGGTCGCCGACCTTGTAGTTCTCGACCAGGACGTCGGCCTCCCGGATTTGCTGAATCAGCCATTCCCGCTCGATGGCGCGTGCGAAGTCAAGAGTGACCGAGCGCTTGCCTCGATTGCAGGATAGGAAGTAGGCAGAGACTTTCTCGCCAGTCTCACTGACCACGAAGGGTGGGCCCCAGCTGCGCGTGTCGTCGCCGAGGCGCGGGCGCTCGATCTTCAGGACGTCTGCGCCGAGGTCCGCCAGGTTCTGGGTGCACCACGGGCCCGCCAGGATTCTCGACAGGTCCACGACCCGGACCCCATCCAATGCGTTTGCAAGCATTCTCTCTCCGATAGCTGAGCCAATTCTTGGCGCGAGGCCTCGGACGGTCAATTGATCAGAATCACAGTGAGCGTTCGTGAAAGTTGCACGCCGCAGCAGTGGAGCGCTCCCGGTCCATTTACTGGGTCTTACCGGTCACTGCGCCGGGCCGCTCGCCGGTCGTGTTGCAGCGACCAGCGGGTCGCCCAGCAGGAAATCCACGCACGCTGTGATGAACTCGGGAAATCGCGCACCTGCGCGGACGGCGAGGTTGAGTTCCCGGCGCGCCCAAGGCTCGTCGAGGGCAAGCTGCAAAACCCGATGGGGCTCCTGGCGGTTCTCAAGAACGCTGCTCGGAACCAATGCGATGCCTACGCCTGCCGCCACCAGCGAGAGCACGGCTTCGAAGCCCTGTGCATGCAGGCGCGCTGTGACGGTTCTGCCGTGCCTGGCGGCCTCGTCGCGAAGGAACAGATAATTGCTGCTGGCGCGATCCATACAGACGAACTCAAAGTCCAGGGCGTCATTCAGGCGAACGGACGGGCGCGTCGAGATTTCGTGGTCCGGCGGCGCAACGATGACGAGCCGATCGATGGCATAGGGGTGAATGGCCAAGCCCTGGACATCGGTCTTGCCGGCGAAGATCCCGATGTCAGCCTCACGGGCGAGCACCGCTGCCGGGATGGTTTCGCTCTGGCGTTCCTCAACGTCCGCATCAATGCCGGGGTGCGCGACCAGGAAGCGCCCCAGGGTTCGAGTGACAAAGCTGTTCAGTGAGCTGCTGTTGGCGATGATGCGGACATGCCCCTTGATGCCCGAGATGAACATGCGCACATCGCCGTGCATTCGTTCGATGTCTTCGAAGATTTCGCGGACGTGTGCCAGAACCGCCTCACCGGCTTGGGTCAACTCCATGCCGCGCGAGTTGCGCGCGAAGAGGGGCGTCCCGAGGGCCTGCTCCAGGTTTTTGAGCCGGTAGCTTGCTGCCGACGTGGTGATGAACAAGGCCGAAGCGGCCGCCGTCAGATTCTTCGCCTGGGCGATCTCCAGGAAGAGGCGGAGATCCGTGAGTTCGTATCGCATGGGAGGGCGCATTTTACGAGCCAGGGGCGGTGAGGTGGCACTCGTCCAGCTTCATTCGCGCGGCAGATGCCTTCACGAATAACCGTGAGGCCGCATACAGTTGCGTTGCATGAAGGTTCAGCCGTAGCAGGGCGCCCTCGGAATCCTGGCTGCGGCTTCGAAGGACTGTTCATCTCCGAACGGCTCCTTTTCGTCGTCACGCTGACTGCCCGCTTCAGACTGATTGCGGCCGGCTGGAGGATGCCTTCACGACTGGCGTGGTGGCTGCTCTCTCCGCATCTGCCGCAGGCGCGATGATCCTTTGTGTGCGCCTTGGTTCTTCGACGAGCAGTCGACATCGCTCGGCGAGCGCCAGTTAGTTGCGTCTTGCCCTTCGCCATGACGGGCAGTGTCCGTAGCGTAGTGTTGTGGTTACTCCCTCGCCACGCCATCTGTGAACTGCACCGATGCCGGTCGAGCTAAGTGGCCCGCTGCGGTCATTTTCTCGCGAAATCCGGAATGCAGAAACGTTTGCGGTACGCGCCTGGCGCCAGGCCGGTCGTTCGCTTGAACAGGCGGCGGAAGAACGCGGCATCCTCGTAGCCGACGCGCCAGCTGATTTCCTCCACCGACGCCTCGGTGCGCTCTAGCCGGCGCTTTGCGTCCTCGATGCGCAGGCGCTGCACGTAGTCGATGGGCGCGACCCCGGTGGCGCTCACGAAGCGCCGCTTGAAGGTCCGCTCGGCGAGCTTCGAACGCTTGACCATCTCCTCCACAGGACGCGCCGCGGCGAAGTTGCCGTCCAACCAGCGCTGGGCGCTCAGGATTTCACCGTCGCCGTGGTCGGTCCGGCCTTCGAACACCATGTAGGGTGCGAGTCCGTCCTGGTGCCACTGCAGGGCGAACATGCGCGCCACCTCCTGCGCGACGGTCGCGCCCGCATGGCGGGCCGTCAGGTACAGCACCAGGTCGTGCCAGCTCGTCGAGGCCCCGGAACTCCAGAGCTCTTCGCGCGCCCCGGAAATGACGAGCACGCGTTCCGGGTGGATCGCGATCGCGGGGTACAGCATCGCGAAAGTGCGCGCGTAGGCGAAGTGGACCGTGGCGTCCTTGCCATCGAACAGCCCCGTCTCGGCCAGCAGGAAGATCCCGGAGCATGCCGAGCACAGCATCGCGCCTTGCGCGTGCATGCGCCGGACCCATTCCACCAGGTGCGGATAGCGATCCTTTTGCCAGCCACCGGCGCCAAGCAGCACCGACGGCACGATGACGATGTCGGTGGCGTCGATGTCCTCGATGGCGCGCTGCACGTCGAAGGGAATGCCGCTCGCCAACGGCAGCGCACCCCGGCGCTCGCCCACGATCTCGATTCGGAACGGAGGCCGCGCGCCCGGTGCGCCGAGCCCCATGAGCGCGGTGCCGTTCATCACATCGAGGATGCCGGCCACGGTGGAAACCACCGCATCCGGCAACGCGACGAGGCTGACGTTCAGGGTGTTCGATTCGATGCTCACGGCAGCAAACCCTCGTTGGTGGCGCCGAAGGATAGCGCAGTCGAGGTGGCACGAAGCGACCGTTTTTGGGCGACATCCGCCCTGTCGCCGCGAGCCCGTGCTCGAGATGATTCAGTCCGTTGCCCCATCACTTCAACCAGGACACGGACATGCCTCAAACCACCCTCGACCCCACCCGACTGGACGCCTTCGTCATGCGTGCCGTCGGCGACCTCGCAGCCGGCTACACCGGCATCATGGTCAGCCTCGGCAGCAAGTTGGGTCTGTACCGCGCCATGGCCGGTGCCGGCCCGCTCAGCGCCATCGAGATCTCGACACGCACCGGCTGCGCAGAACGCTATGTGCGCGAGTGGCTCAACGCGCAGGCTGCCAACGGCTACATCACCTACCACGCGTTGAGCGGCACGTATGAGTTGCCGCCCGAGCAGGCGATGGTGCTCGCCGACGAGGACAGCCCCGTCTATCTGCCGCCGGCATGGAACGTGCCCGCTGCCATGTGGTTCGACGAGGAGAAAGCGCTGCACGCCTTCCGCACCGGCGAAGGCGTGGCTTGGGGCGACCATGACGCGCGGCTGGCTTGCGGCGTCGCGGCCTTCTACCGCAACGGCTACCGTGCGAGCCTGGTACCGCAGTGGCTGCCGGCGCTCGAAGGCGTGGTGCCGCAGCTCGAAGCCGGCATCGATGTGGCCGACGTGGGCTGCGGCCATGGGCACGCCACCTTGCTGATGGCGCAGGCCTTTCCGAACTCGCGCTTCCATGGCTTCGACACGCATGAGGGTTCATTGATCGAAGCGCGTCGCAACGCGAAGGCGTCCGGTGTCGATGGGCGCGTCGACTTCAGCGCGGCGCGGGCGTCCGACTACCCGAAACGGCAGTACGGGCTCATCTGCTTCTTCGACACGCTGCACGACCTGGGCGACCCGGTGGCCGCCGCGCGCCATGCCGCGGAAGCGCTGGCGCCGGGCGGCACCG
>LNAP01003864.1_pt1 | contig 14191 bp, 13 predicted proteins | sample 602601 | NCBI WGS metagenome assembly LNAP01 (sample SAMN02440304, study PRJNA202911) | soil metagenome | biome: Subtropical and temperate rainforests or woodlands; isolation source: soil samples (1 kg each in a 20% v/v slurry with milli Q water) were... ...
TGGCGGAGGCCGGGATCGGTCTTGGGCCGGCCGTGGTGGCGAGCGGCGCGCGCGTTGCGCTCGGCGACCGGATCGGCGCCTTGCTGAATGCGCGAATGGTCGTACTGCTGATCGGCGAGCGGCCCGGTCTCACGGCGCCCCACAGTCTCGGCGCCTACCTGACCTTTGCGCCGCGCCCCGGCCTGACCGACGCCGAACGCAATTGCGTCTCCAATATCCATGCCGCCGGGCTGAGCTACGACGAGGCCGCCTTCAAGATCGCCTGGCTGGCGCGCGCGGCCCTCGCTCGCGGCGTCACCGGCGTGGCGCTGAAGGACGACAGCGGACGACCGCCGCAGATCGCCAGTCATGGCCCGGTTCCGGCCTCAAGCGCCTAACGGAACCCGCGAAAAGCACACGCTCGTTGACAATTTTCTGCCTATGTACAAATATGTGTACAATCACAGGGGCGTAAAATGGCACACGTTTCATATAGCGACCTTCGCAAAAATCTCGCCTCCTACATGGAGGCGGTTTGCGATGACCGCGCGCCGCTCTTCGTCACTCGCCAGAATGCGCGCAGCGTCGTGCTCATATCCGAAGAGGATTATGAAGGACTTATGGAGACCGTTCATCTCCTGAAAAGCCCTGCCAATGCTGCGCGTTTGCTTCGTTCGATCCAGGAAGCGGATGAAGGCAAAGTAACGGAGCGCGAGCTGATTGAGCCGATGCGATCCAAAACTGCGGCTGCATGATCGTTGCCTGGACCGAAACTGCCTGGGAGGAATATCTCCAATGGCAGAAAGAGGATGAGAAAATCCTCGGCTCCATCAATGATCTGATCAGAGACATCAAGCGCGACCCATTCAAGGGGCTTGGGAAGCCGGAGCCCCTTAAACATGCCCTGCAGGGATGGTGGTCCAGACGCATTACCGGCGAACATCGTTTGGTTTATCGGGTCTCGGGCAAAGATGAAAAAAAACAACTCGATATCGTCCAGTGTCGCTACCACTATTAATTGAGAGGCCCATTTCAATCTGCGCGTGGCACGATTTCGGCAAGACGACATGGCGCGTGACATCGCAGATGTTCGCGCCATTGTGACCGGGAACGCGGCCGCCACGCCTGCCGCGCCTTGCGAGTCGTCATGCGGACCTGCTACATCTCGCAACGGCAAATTTACTGCATGTTTTCAAGGGCTACTGCTGATCGCTGCGGCGCTTTCAGCCTCATTCCTGCCCGGGACGCTTGCTAGGCAAACGACGCCGACGACAGGACTGGACGCGCCATGCACGACAAGAATTCCCGCGACGCCGATCTCTCGCCGTCGGCTCGGCGGCCGCTGAGCATCGCCTTCGGGCTGGAGCGCATCGGCCTGATCGCCGTGAAGGCGCCGGTGGTGTCCTGCATCATCCTGCTGGTGCTGGTGATCGGCGCCATCTTCGGCATCCAGCGCATCAAGATCGACGACTCGCTGAGCCAGCTGTTCCGCTCCGACAGCAAGGAATATCGGCAATACGAGGAAGTGACAAAACGCTTCCCGTCGAGTGAGTTCGATGTGCTGGTCGTGATCGAGGGGAAGACCCTGCTGGAACGCCAGAATCTTGAAAAGGTCCGCGACCTGGTCACCGACCTGCAACTGGTCGACGGCGTGCGCGGCCTGATCTCGCTGTTCTCGGCGCGGCAGGCGCCGGCGCCCGGCAAGTTGCCCGCAGCCCTGTTCCCCAACGAACTGCCTGAGGGCGCGGCCTACGACAGCTTCATCCAGACCGTGAAGAGCAACGAGATCATTCGCGGCAAGCTGTTGTCCGACGACGGCACGCTGGCGATGGTGGTGTTGTCGCTGGACCCCGCGGTTGTCAGCAACAACAAGCTCGGCACGGTCGTCGGTGAAATCCGCAAGACCATGAACGACGATCTGGCCGACTCGAACCTGACCAAGCAGCTGTCCGGCGTGCCGGTGATGCAGCTTGAGATCCGCAATGCGGTGGAGCGCGACGGGCTGATCTACAACGTCGCAGGCATTCTGGCCGGCTGCCTGATCGCCATCGTCTTCTTCCGCAAGGTCTCGTTCATGATCGTGGCGGCGTTTCCGCCGCTGCTGGCGATTCTGCTGGCCTTGGGCGCACTGGGCTGGGCCGGCTTCAGCCTCAACATGTTCCTCAACGTGATGACGCCGCTGATCATGGTGATCAGTTTTTCCGACTCGATGCAGCTCACCTTCGCGGCGCGCGACAGGCTGATTGCCGGCGAGGACAAGTATTCGGCGTTCAAGAACGCGGTGCTGGTGGTCGGGCCGGCCTGCGTCTTGACCCATGCCACCGCCGGCATTTCCTTCCTTGCGCTTCAGTTCTCCGATTCCGATCTGATCCGCGCCTTCGGCGAGGCCGGTCTGGCTGCCACGGTGATCGCGCTGCTCGCGGTGCTTTCCTTGGTGCCGGTGTTCGGCGTCCTGCTGGTGCGCAATGAGAAGGCCTTCGCGACAAAATTTCAGGCTGCGGATTCCGGCGTCACGGCGCTGCGCAACTTCTGCTACTGGATCGCGGTGCGCATGGTCGGCCGGCCCGGCCTGTTCAGCCTCATCTCCGTCATCCTCGTCGGCGGGCTCGCGGTGGTCTACGCCAACCTCGAGCCGCGCTACCGGCTGGCCGATCAGGTGCCGGACAAGGAGCAGGCGGTGGCCGCCAGCAACCGGCTCGACGCCAAGCTGACCGGCGCCAATCCGATCGACGTGCTGGTCGAATTCCCCAAGGGCGAGACGCTGTATTCGCCGGAGACCTTGCAGACCATTGCCGACGTGCACGCGACGCTGGAAAAGCAGGCTGGCGTCGGCAATGTCTGGTCGCTGGAAACCCTGCGCCGCTGGCTGGCTGAAAAAGCCGGCAGCAACGACGTGGCGACGCTCAAGGAATACGTCAACCTGCTTCCGGAGCATCTGGTGCGGCGCTTCATCTCCGCGGACCAGACCGCGGTGGTGGTATCCGGCCGGGTACCGGATCTCGATTCAAGCCAGATCCTGCCGGTCGTCAACAAGCTCGACGGGCTGCTGAATGCGGTGCGCCAGAAACATCCCGGCTACGAGATCGCCGTGACCGGCCTGTCGGCCATCGCGGCGCGCAATTCGGCGAGCATGATCGAAAAGCTCAATCACGGGCTGACCATCGAGTTCGCTCTGGTGGCGATCTTCATCGGCCTCGCCTTCCGCTCGTGGGTGGTGATGTTCGCCTGCATCCTGCCCGGCATCTTTCCCGTGGTGCTGTCCGGCACCGTGCTGTGGCTGCTCGGGGAGGGGCTGCAATTCGCCAGCGTGGTGGCGCTCACGGTGTCGTTCGGCCTCGGCCTCAGCGCCACCATCCACTTCCTCAACCGTCTGCGGCTGGAAGACACGCCCGGCACCGATCCGGCGCTGGCGGTGGAACGCGCCACGGTGCTGGTCGGTCCGGCGCTGATCCTGACCACGGTGGTGCTGGCCTGCGGTCTCGTGGTGACGGTGTTCTCGGATCTGCCGTCGCTGCGGCTGTTCGGCTGGCTCTCCGCCTTCGCCATGGTGGCGGCTTTGTTCGCCGACCTGTTCATCCTGCGGCCGACCGCAATGTGGCTGATCAACCTGCAGCAGAAGATTTCCGGAACGTCGGTGCTGGCCAAGCCGGCGGAGTAGGAGGCACGTTCCCCGGACGCGGTGCACTACGTCGCGTAGCGACGTGGTGCTCCGCAGATCCGGGGTCGTATCAAACGCCGGTGCTCGCGATGGTCCCGGATCTGCGCAGCGGCATAAGAATGCCGCAACGCGTCCGGGACACGAGACAATCCACGTCTCGGCCTCAGCCCCGAACCATGCTGATCTGCACGCCGCGGATCTCGCCCTTCGAACTGATCGACACCGACTGCCGGTTGCCGCGGGTCGTCAGGGTGATGGTGGCTGCGAAGCCGGCGGCTTCGACGAACACGTCGATCTGGCCGCCGCCGGCCCGGCCCTGCAGGTTGCCATAGACATTGCGGCTGGCCTCGCTCCAGCTTCCGCTCACCTGGTTGCCCTGGCTGGTGACGTTGCTCGAGAGGTCGAACTTGTAGCTGTCGCTGGCGCAGCGCAGGGTCTGCGCCAGGCCGGTTCCACTGCCGTCGACCTTGTAGCTGGCCCGGCAGCGAATCCGTTCGGTGGTGCCGTCGGACAGCGATACCGTGCCGTTGCCGCTCCACGACCCGTTAAAGCCGGCGAAGGGGCCGGATTGGGCGTGGCCGGCGGACACCGATAACAGCAAGGCGGCGCCAACACCCGCCGCCTTGATCGCCTGCGCCGAGAAACCTCCAGCAAACCGCTTCATGTCGACTTTCCCATCAAAATGACGATCCCGCGTCGAAATATACGTCGCGTCGTATCGAAGTTTAAGTGTCGCCGCGGTGCTTTTGGTTCAAGCGACGGAGCGCGGTGCGGTGCGATGATATTCCGCGGCAGATGAAGCATTTATGTTCCCTGGTCGATTGCAACCAGATTGTTCCCGCGGCGCCAAATGTCTGGTTGTGCGGGTGAAGCCATGCCTTCGGCGTGGCGCTGACACAAATTCGGCCCATCGTCGTGGTCCGTGTGGCATAGCTGCATCGATCGTCGCTAATCAGCGCAGGCGTCCGAAGTTGGGGCTTTGCCGGCGGTGCGAACGAACCCGAATATGCTATGCAGAATCCAGGCTGAATCCCCACATGAAGGAAGACAATGCGTAAAATTTTCTTGGTATTGGCGGTGCTTTCTGTTCCGGCCTCGACGGGCGCATTGGCCCAGCAGCAACGCGGCGGCACTGATCAGGAGCAAAAGGCCTGTACCCGCGACGTTCAGCGTTTCTGCCGTCCCCTGATGGATCAGGGTGACCTTGTCATTCTGTCCTGCCTCAAGGAAAACCGCCCCAAGCTGACCAAGGCCTGCAACCAGGTGTTGCTTAGCCACGGTCAATAACCGCTTGAGCCGCAAGGCAGGGCGGACCAACCGTCAAGCCCGCGGCGGGGCATTTCCGGTCGGCAGATTGGCGTTGGTCTAGCCGGCGGATTTCCCCTATATGGGGGACGCGACCGATCTGCCCATGGCCCTTTTCGGGCCCGGGCAGCATGCGGCTGATAATGTCCCAACCAACGTAGCCAGTTCCTGATGACCCCTGCGAGCGACCTGCGATCTGGCAAGACCCATCGCGACGAGAATTTCCCGGTGGCCTCGTGGATCATCCATCCGCGCCACCGCGCCCTGATTCTGGCCTTTTACAATTTCGTCCGCACTGCCGATGACATCGCCGATCACGCCGAGCTTGGCGACGCCGCCAAGCTGGCGCTGCTCGACGAGCTCGAAGCGGGGCTGCTCGGGCAGGGCGATGCCCAGCCCGAGGCGCTGGCGCTGCGCCGGGCACTTGCCGAGCGCGGCATGCCGCCGCGCCACGCCTGCGACGTGCTGACGGCGTTCCGCATGGACGTCACCAAGCGGCGCTACGCCAATTGGGACGAGCTGATTCATTATTGCTCGTTTTCCGCCATGCCGGTTGGCCGCTTCATGCTCGACGTGCATGGCGAGAGCACGGCCACCTGGCCGGCCTCCGACGCGCTGTGCGCGGCGCTGCAGATCAACAACCATCTGCAGGATTGCGCCGCCGACTATCGCGATCTCGACCGCGTCTACATCCCCGCCGAGACCTTCACGCGCCACGGCGCCGGCGTCGCGGATCTCACGCAGCCGAAGGCGTCGCCGGCGCTGCTGGCCTGTATCCGCGACCTCGCGGCCAGGACCGGGACGCTGATGGTGCAGAGCCAGACCCTGGCCGGCCATGTGACGGACATCCGGCTCGGCTGCGAGATCGCGGTGATCGAAACCTTCGCCTGGCAGATCCTGAACCTGTTGAAGGTGCGCGATCCGCTCAGCGACAATGTCCATCTGTCGAAGCCGGCGATGGCCGGCTTCGCCCTGAGCGGCATCGCCGGCTTCCTGTGGCGCCGCGCCACCGGCAGCGCGCCGTTGTCCCGATCGACGCCCCGCGCATGAACCAGCAGATGACGTCCGAAGTCGAACAGCCTCAGGGCATTGCGGCAGGCAGCTCGTTTTACGCGGCGATGCGGATCCTGCCGCGCGCCCAGCGCGAGGCCATGTTCCAGATCTACAGCTTCTGCCGCCAGGTCGACGACATCGCCGACTCCGATGGTCCGCGCGATGTCAGGCTCGCCGACATGCAGCAGTGGCGCCGCGACATCGATGCGCTCTATGACGGCCACCCGCCGGCCCGGGTGCGCGACTATGTCGGCCCGATCAGGCAGTTCGGCATGCGCAAGGAAGACTTCATCGCCGTGATCGACGGCATGGAAATGGATATTCCCGCCGACATCCGCGCGCCCGACGAGGCCACGCTGGACCTGTATTGCGACCGCGTCGCCAGCGCCGTCGGCCGGCTGTCGGTCAAGGTCTTCGGCCTGCCCGACGAGGACGGCATCCTGCTGGCGCATCATCTCGGTCGCGCGCTGCAACTGACGAACATCTTGCGCGACATCGACGAGGACGCCGGCATCGGCCGCCTGTATCTGCCGCGCGAGATGCTGTTTCATGCGGGCATCACCTCGAGCGATCCCAACGTGGTGATCGCCAGTCCGGCGCTGCCGAAGGTCTGCGCGCCGCTGGTGCTGCGTGCGCGGATGCATTTCCAGAAGGCCGACGAGATCATGAGCCGCAACAAGCGGCGTCTGGTGCGGGCGCCGCGCATCATGTCGAAATACTATCGCAAGATTCTCGAACTGCTGGTCAAGCGCGGCTTTGCGCTGCCGCGCGATCCGGTTCGTCTCGGCAAGGCGTCCAAGATCGCCATCCTGCTGCAATACGCGATCATCTGATGCCCAAGACAGCTCACATCATCGGCGCCGGAATCTCCGGCCTGTCCGCGGCGGTCCGGCTCGCCAATGCCGGCTGGCAGGTGCAGGTGCACGAGGCCACCCAGCAGGCCGGCGGCCGCTGCCGTTCCTATTTCGACGCCGCGACCCAGCTGACCATCGACAACGGCAACCACCTGCTACTGTCCGGTAACAGCCACGCCATCGCCTATGCCCGATCGATCGGCACCGAGGCCGGCCTCGTCGGGCCGGACCGCGCGCAGTTTCCGTTCATCGACCTGGCGAGCGGAAAACGCTGGCTGCTCGATCTCGGCAACAGCAAAATTCCGACCTGGCTGTTCGACAAGTCCCGCCGTGTCCCGGACACCTCGGTGATGGATTATCTGCGGCTGATGCCGCTGGTCTGGGCGAAGCCGAGCCAGTTGGTCGGCAACGCCATTCCGTGCAAAGGCACGCTGTACGACCGGCTGGTGCAGCCGCTGCTACTGGCCGCGCTGAACGTCGATCCGCCGGAAGGCTCGGCGGGTCTGGCCGGCGCCATCGTCCGCGAAACCCTGCTGGCCGGCGGGCAGTCCTGCCGCCCGCTGATCGCCCGCGCTGGCCTCAGCGACGTGCTGGTCGAGCCGGCGGTTGCGATGTTGCGCGCCAAGGGGGCGGGGATTCATTTCGGCCATGAGCTGCGCGGCGTCACCATGGCGGGTGACCGCGCCGCCACGCTGGATTTTGGCGCTGACGACAGCATTGCGCTCGGCCCGGATGACGCCGTGGTGATGGCTGCGACCCCGCGCGTCGCCGCGTCGATCCTTCCCGGCCTCACCGCGCCGACGAAATTCCGCGCCATCGTCAATGCGCATTTCCGCTTCGATCCGCCCGCCGGCCTGCCGGCGCTGACCGGCGTTGTCGGCGGGCTGATCGAATGGCTGTTCGCGTTTCCGCAGCGGCTGTCGATCACCATCAGCGGCGCCGACCGGCTGATCGACATGCCGCGCGAGGAACTGGCGCGCGCGATCTGGCGCGACATCTGCCGGACCGCCGGCATCGACGTCGCCACCGAGCTGCCGCCGTGGCAGATCGTGCGCGAACGCCGCGCCACTTTCGAGGCCACGCCGGAACAGAACGCGCTGCGGCCCGGTCCCATCACCGCCTTCAAAAACCTGTTTCTCGCCGGCGACTGGACTGATACCGGATTGCCGGCGACCATCGAGGGATCGGTGCGATCCGGCGATCGCGCCGCGGATCTCGTTCTGGCGATGCGCCGGGCCTGATCCCCACGGTCGCGCGACCGGCTCGCGCGGCGACCACGGAGAAGTCGAGCAGGATGCACGCCATGACCGACCACGTCGAAGTTGAACGCGCGACGCTCGATGCGAGCATCGCATCGGCGAAGCACGGCCTGCTGAGCTTCCAGCAGCCCGACGGCCACTGGGTGTTCGAGCTCGAGGCCGACGTCACCATCCCCTCCGAATACGTTCTGCTGCGCCACTATCTCGCCGAGCCGGTCGATCACGAGCTGCAGCGCAAGATCGGCAACTACATTCGCCGCACCCAGGGTGCGCATGGCGGCTGGGCGCTGGTGCAGGACGGCGACTTCGACATGAGCGCCAGCGTGAAGGCCTATTTCGCGCTGAAGATGATGGGCGTCGATCCCAACGAGCCCTGCATGGCGAAAGCGCGCGAGGCGATCCGGTCGCGCGGCGGCGCTATCCACGTCAACGTGTTCACCCGTTTCATGCTGTCGATGTTCGGCGTGCTGACGTGGAAGAGCGTGCCGGTGCTGCCGGTCGAGATCATGCTGCTGCCGTTCTGGTTTCCGTTCCATCTCAACAAGATCTCCTACTGGGCCCGCACCACCATCGTGCCCCTGATGGTCCTCGCCGCCCTGAAGCCGCGTGCGCAGAATCTCGGCGAGATCGATATCCGCGAGCTGTTCCTCCAGGACCCCAAGCTGATCGGCCGCACGCCGCGGGCGCCGCATCAGAACCGCGCGCTGTTCGCGTTCTTCAGCGGCATCGACATCATCCTGCGCGCCACCGAACCGTATTTTCCGAAGCGGCTGCGCGCGCGCGCGATGGCCAAGGCGGTGGCCTTCGTCGAGGAGCGGCTGAACGGCGAGGACGGTCTGGGCGCGATCTATCCGCCGATGGCCAACACCGTGATGATGTATGAGGTGCTCGGCTATCCCGCCGACTATCCGCCGCGGGCGGTGACCCGTGCGGGCATCGACAAGCTTTTGGTGATCCACGACGATGAGGCCTATTGCCAGCCCTGCGTGTCGCCGGTGTGGGACACCGCGCTGACCGCGCATGCGCTGCTCGAGACCGGCGGCGACGACGCGGTCGCCGAGGCGAAGCAGGGGCTGGACTGGCTGCTGCCGAAGCAGGTGCTCGACGTCAAGGGCGACTGGGCGGTGAAGCGGCCCGAGCTGCGGCCGGGCGGCTGGGCGTTCCAGTACAACAACGCGTATTATCCCGACCTCGACGATACCGCCGTGGTGATGACGGCGATGGACCGCGCGCGCCGGCACAGCGGCACCAGGGACTATGACGCCGCGATCGACCGCGGCCGCGAGTGGATCGAGGGCATGCAGAGCCGCGACGGCGGCTTCGCGGCATTCGATGTCGACAACCTCGAATACTATCTCAATAACATCCCGTTCTCCGACCACGGCGCGCTGCTCGATCCGCCGACCGAGGACGTCACCGCGCGCTGCGTCTCGATGCTCGCCCAGCTCGGCGAGACCATCGACACCAGCAAGCCGATGGCCGACGGCGTCGACTACCTGCGCCGCACCCAGTTGCCGGACGGGTCCTGGTATGGCCGCTGGGGCCTCAATTACATCTACGGCACCTGGTCGGTGCTGTGCGCGCTGAACGCCGCCGGCGTCGATCACCAGGAGCCGGTGATGCGCAAGGCGGTGGCCTGGCTGCTGTCGATCCAGAACGCCGATGGCGGCTGGGGCGAGGATGCGGTGAGCTACCGGCTCGACTACAAGGGCTATGAGCAGGCACCGAGCACTTCATCGCAAACGGCATGGGCCTTGCTTGCGTTGATGGCTGCGGGCGAGGTCGAGCATCCCGCGGTGGCCCGCGGAATGCGTTACCTGATTGACACACAAGGCGAAAAAGGCTGGTGGGACGAGGCGCGCTACACCGCAACAGGGTTTCCGAGGGTGTTTTATCTGCGCTACCATGGTTACGCGAAATTCTTCCCGCTCTGGGCGCTGGCGCGGTTCCGGAATTTGAAAAGCACCAATAGCAGGGTGGTAGGGGTCGGGATGTGATTTTGGGGGCTTTGGCGGATGGGTCCGCGGTCAGCGCGATTGACCTGCGGCCGGTACTGATCGTGACTGGTCTGGTTCAGGAAGCCAGGATTGCGATGGGTCCTGGAATGACCGTCATCTGCAGCAGCAGCGATCCCGCGCAGTTGCGCGTTCTGCTCGGCGACTTCGATCACACGTCCATTCGCGGCGTCATCAGCTTCGGCGTCGCCGGCGGCCTCGATCCCGAATTGAAGTCCGGCGCCGTGGTCATTGCCACCGAAGTGGTGGCCGGCGACCGCCGCTGGCCGGCAGCCGAATCGCTCAGCGATGAGCTGATCGCCGGCGCCGGCATCGGCCGCCAGACCGTGTTTCGCGGCGGCCTGGTCGGCGTCGAGAAGGTGGTCACCGGGCAGGCCGGCAAGGCCGCGCTGCGCTCGGAAACCGGTGCCGCCGCCGTCGACATGGAAAGCCACATCGCCGCCGACTTCGCCCACGCCGCGGGGCTGCCGTTTGCGGCGCTGCGGGTGGTCAGCGATCCCGCCCACCGTGCGCTGCCGGAACTGGCCACCAGCGCCATCAAGCCCAACGGCGACGTCGACCTGCGCAAGGTGATGCGCGGAATCGCCCGCAATCCCATGGTGATCCGCGCGCTGGTCTCCACCGGTCGCGACTTCAACCGTGCGCTGCGCAGCCTGCGCGGCTGCCGCAGCTTCATGCTGGGCAGCAGCAGCCTGTCAGCCGCCGAGGCCTGACGCCGCGGGCACGCGGCGCGCCTTCTCTTATCCTGATGATTGACAACAATCCTATCTGGTGCTTATAGTCCCTACGTCCGGTTCGCGAGGGGCGCTGTCATGAGGCGTCTTGGTAGCGGAGCCGGATGCGGTGTCCCGCGCGTGTGCCTCGCACGCACACCCCGGGAGGCCGGGGGTCACCGTCCGGGCCCACTACGGGGCTCTGCCGCTCTGTGCCGGCTGGACGGGACAGTGACAAGGCGGGGAAAGCCCGCCGGAAGCTGTCCCGGAAGAACGGTCCCCTGGCCCTAAACCCCGCGGTGGCGCGCCCGCAGGCGCCGCGATCCATCGCGAGATGGATCGCGTCCCAACCACCATCCCGCGCCTGCCGGCGCGCCGCTCCCCTCATGTCCCGAGGGGAGATCTGCTCACACCTCGGACGCCCCGGGCGCCGCGAGAACGGCAGAGCTTGGCTGTTTGACATTTGAATAGGAAACTTCGTGCGACGCGACAGCGCCGATGGATTCCCTCCCCCCGCGCGAAGCGAAGCTTCGCTAGGCGGGGAGGGAAAGCAACAGCCGCGTTCGCGAGCAATCCCTACGGCTTCAGGATCGACGCGCCCGTGGTGCTCCGGCTCTCCAGATCGATATGCGCCTTTGCGGCATCCTTCAGTGCGTAGGCATGATTGATCGGCACGTGCAGCTTGCCGTCGATCACCGCCGAGAACAGCGTGTCGGCGCCTTCCAGCAATTCGGAGCGCTTGCCGACGTAGTCGTTGAGTTTCGGCCGGGTCGCGAACAGCGAACCATGATTGTTGAGTTCGGCGATCGAGAACGGCGGCACTGGACCCGACGCATTGCCGAACGACACCCACATGCCGCGCGGCTTGATGCAGGACAGCGAGCCGGGAAACGTGGTCTTGCCGACGCCGTCATAGACCACGTCGCAGAGTTCGTTGCGGCTGATCTGCTTCACGCGCGCGACGAAATCCTCATCGTTGTAATAGATGACGTGGTCGCAGCCATTGGCCAGTGCGAGCTCGCCCTTCTCCTTGGAGCCGACGGTGCCGATGACGTTGGCGCCCATCGCCTTGGCCCACTGGCAAGCCAGCAGGCCGATGCCGCCGGCCGCGGCATGGATCAGCACGCGATGGCCCGGCTCGACCTTGAAGGTCTTGTGCAGCAGATACCACACCGTCAGGCCCTTGAGCATCAGGACCGCGCCCTGCTCGTAGGTGATGCGGTCCGGCAGCTTGACCAGGCGGTCGGCGGCGAAGACGCGTTCAGTGGCGTAGCTGCCGAGGTTGGAATAATAGGCGACGCGGTCGCCGGGATGAAAACCGGTGACGCCCGGCCCGACCTCGATCACTTCGCCGGACGCCTCGTTGCCGGCGATGAACGGCAGCTGCGGCGCCTTGTAGAGGCCGGTGCGGAAGTAGACGTCGATGAAGTTGACGCCGATGGCCTGCTGCCTGATGCGGACCTCGCCCGGGCCGGGTGCCGCCACATCGACGGCCTCGTAAACAAGAGCCTCGGGGCCCCCGACTTTGTGAACGCGCACGGCCTTGGTCATCACGGAGCTCCCTCAAGTTTCTTCGTCGCCCAGCGATAGCCGACAAGCCATTCTTGTCAACCACACCGTGGCGCGTACGGCCTCAGGCCTTCTTCCTGCGGTTGGTCTTGGCCATCACGTTGAACAGTTCGACCGCTGCCGAGAACAGGATCGCGAAGTAGATATAGCCGCGCGGAATGTGGAATTTGAATCCGTCGGCGACCAGCGCCACGCCGATCAGCACCAGGAACGCCAGCGCCAGCATCTTGGTGGTCGGATGCTCCGCGACGAACCTCGCCACCGGCCCCGACGAGACGTACATCACGGCGCAGGCGATGATGACAGCGGCGATCATGATCTCCAGGTCCTGCGCCATGCCGATCGCGGTGATGATGGAATCCAGTGAAAAGACCAGGTCGACGATGATGATCTGCACGATCACCCAGAAGAACGCGCCGGGCTTCGGTTTTTCCTCCGGGCCTCCCTCGCGCGCTTCGACCTCGGCATGAATTTCGTGGGTCGCCTTGGCGATCAGGAACAGTCCGCCCCCGATCAGGATCAGATCGCGCCACGACAGCGCGACGTCGCGGATGGTGATGACCGGCTCGGTCAACCCGATCAGCCACACCAGCAGGCTGAGCAGCACGATGCGGAACAGCAGCGCCAGCGCCAGGCCGATCTGCCGGGCCCGCTTGGCCTGCGCCTCCGGAATCCGCGACACGATCACCGACAGGAAGATCACGTTGTCGATGCCGAGCACGATCTCCAGCGCAGTCAGGGTCAACAGCGCAGCCCAGGCTTCGGGACTGGTCAGAAGGTCGATCATGATTTGGCGGACCTCAGCAGGCGGATGACGCTGTCACCGCAGACAATGTAGACGGCAATGGCGCACAACGCGGCGGTCACCGGCATGGCGACCTTGAAATCCTGCGCCAGCGCCACGATGGCCAGCACGCCCCACAGCACGATCAGCGCGAGATTGAGCCGCCGCAGCCGCGTCACGCGGACGGGATGAATGACATGCAGCGGCACGAAGGTCAGCGCGATCAGCGCCAGCACTGCGAGGCTGGCGACCCATTGCGCGGGATGCAACAGGAACAGATAGAACGCCACGGCATTCCACAGCGCCGGAAAGCCGCGGAAATGATTGTCCGACGTCTTCATGCGCCGGTCGGCGAAATACAGCGCGCTGGACACCACGATGCCGACGCCGAGCAGCGCGGCTGTCATCGGCGCCAGAATGCCGCTGGCGGTGATCGCATAGGCCGGCACGAACACGTAGGTGATGAAGTCGACCACGAAATCGAGCGCCTCGCCGGACCAGTCCGGCAGCACTTTCACGACATTCAGCCGTCGCGCGATCGGGCCATCGATGGCATCGATCACCAGCGCTACGCCGAGCCACCCGAACATGCCCGCCCAGTGCATGCGCACCGCTTCCAGCATGGCGATCAGCGCCACGCCGGCGCCGAGCGCGGTGAACACGTGAACGGAAAATGCCGCCGCGCGCGCGGATCGGGACGAGGTCGGGACATCGTGCGGGCTGGCGGTCATTTGCCGGCCAGTGCTATCAGGATTCCCCCGCAATTGCACATTCCGGCTTGCGGCGTTCGGCCGCGCGGATGCGATGGAACACTCGGCAGCGCCCCGCGGCCTTGAAAATATCGCCGCAAAGGCCGATGGTCCGGCCATGACGGACCAAGCTGAAAATCCCATTATTTACGATGTCGTGGTGATCGGCGGCGGCCCCGCCGGCCTCGCGCAGCAGGTAATGCGTCAGGTCGGTGTCGGTGGCGATCACATCGCCCGCGGGCGTCTTCTTGCC
>LNAP01003832.1_pt1 | contig 14190 bp, 10 predicted proteins | sample 602601 | NCBI WGS metagenome assembly LNAP01 (sample SAMN02440304, study PRJNA202911) | soil metagenome | biome: Subtropical and temperate rainforests or woodlands; isolation source: soil samples (1 kg each in a 20% v/v slurry with milli Q water) were... ...
GCCACGCGTGGCGCAGCGCCTGCGCAGCGCTGCGCCACGCGTGGCTTGCGGCCTCGATCTCGGTGTTCAGGCCGGCCAGGCGCTCGCCGGCGCCGCGCAGGCCGTCCAGCTCCTGCTCGATCCGGCTGGCGACCTCGTCCAGCTGTTCGGGCGTGACCCGGTGCTTGCGGGCCAGGTCGTGCAGGCGGGTCAGGCGACGCTCGGCGTGCTCGAACTGGTCCGGGTCCACGTCCAGCGTGTCGCGGACCTGGCTGAGCACGGCCAGCGCTTCGTCCAGCTGGATCTGGGCATTTTCCAGCAAGGCCTCGACCTCGCCCAGGCGCGGCTCGTGGGCGACCACGCGGGCCAGTTCGCTGCGGGTCTGCAGCAGCAGGCGGCCCGCCGATGGCCCGTCCTCGCCCGACAGCCGCGCCAGGCCATCGTCGCAGGCCTGGATCAGGGTCGTGGCATGGGCCTGGCGGCGATGGGTGGCGACCAGGGCCTGGATCGCGGCCGGGGCCAGCTCCTCGCGGCGCAGTTCGTCCAGCTGGTGCTGCAGATAGTTGAGCCGGTCCGAGACATCGCCCTGGGCGGTCAGCCGGTCGCGCTCGGCCAGCAGCAGGCTCCAGGCCGCAGCGGCCTTGCGCACCTGTGCCAGCTGCGCCTGTGCGCCGGCGAAGGCGTCCAGCAGCGCCAGCTGGCTGGCCTTGGACAGCAGTGCCTGGTGCTCGTGCTGGCCATGGATCTCGACCAGCAGTCCGGCCAGTTCGGCCAGCTGCGACAGGGTCACGCTGCGCCCGTTGATCCAGCTGCGCGAACCGCCGTCGGCGCGCAGCACCCGGCGCAGCTGGCAGGCGCCGGCCTCGTCCAGCGCGTGTTCGGCCAGCCAGGCCAGGGCAGGGGCCTTGGGCGCCAGCTCGAACTCGGCCGACAGCTCGGCGCGCTGGGCGCCATGGCGGACCATGCCGGCATCGGCGCGCAGGCCGGACAGCAAGCCCAGCGCATCGACCAGCAGCGATTTGCCGGCGCCGGTCTCGCCGGAGATCACGGTCATGCCGGGGCCGAATTCCATGTCCGTGGCGCGGACCACGGCGAAGTCCTTGATGGTGAGGTGTCTGAGCATGGCGGGCGCATTGTAGGGCTTGGCGGCGCGCGGGCTGAAGACGCACCGTGCCGGTTGCAAAGGTGGCCGCCGGTCGCTATCTATCGACCATGAATCGTCGAAGTCCGGATCTGGATGCACGCGCGCGGCAGCTGCTGCGCACGCTGATCGCCCGCTATATCCAGGATGGCGAACCGGTCGGATCGCGCACCCTGGCCCGGCACTCGGGCCTGGACGTCAGCGCCGCGACCATCCGCAACATCCTGGCCGATCTGGAAGATGCCGGCCTGCTCAGTTCGCCGCACACCTCGGCCGGGCGCATTCCGACCGCGCAGGGGTACCGGGTGTTCGTGGACAGCCTGGTCCAGATGCAGCCGCTGGCCGAACGCGATCTGGCCCGCCTGCGCGCCGAGCTGCCGGCCGGCACCGGCACCCAGGCACTGCTGGGCAATGCCTCGGAACTGCTGTCGGCGATGACGCACTTTGTCGGCGTGGTCGGGGCGCCCAGGCGCGAGCAGTTCGCCTTCCGCCACATCGATTTCGTGCCGCTGGACGGGCGCCGGGTGCTGGCGATCCTGGTGTTTGCCGACAACGAGGTGCAGAACCGGGTGATCGAGCCGCGCCGCGCCTACGACCCGTCCGAGCTGGAGCGGGTGGCCAACTATCTCAATGCCCATTTTGCCGGTCGGCCGATCGCCGAGATCCGCGCCACCCTGCTGCGCGAACTGCGCGCGGCCCGCTCGGAGATGGAAGGGCTGCTGGCCCACACCGTCGAGCTGGCCGAGCATGCGCTGACCCCCTCGGACGACGACATGGTCCTGGCCGGCCAGACCCGGCTGATGGCCGTGCAGGACCTGTCCGACCTGGACCGGCTGCGCGAGCTGTTCGAGACCTTCGCCCGCAAGCGCGAGATCCTGCAGCTGCTTGAACGCACGATCAGCGCGCCGGGCGTGCGCATCTTCATCGGCGAGGAAACCGGGCTGGCGCCGCTGGACGGGGTCTCGCTGGTGGCCGCGCCATACCGCGCCAGTGGCCAGGTGCTGGGCGTGCTGGGCGTGATTGGACCGACCCGCATGGCCTATCAGACCGTGATCCCGGTGGTCCAGGCCGCCGCCGACGCGCTTGGTGCGGCGATGCTGCGTCCCGGCGATGACTTGAATCCCTCTGCGCCGGCCCCATAGGTGGGGCTTGCGGCGGACACCGACCCGCCAGACGGACATTGACCGATGACTGCAAGTGAACACCCGGCCAGCCACGATGCGGCCGCCGACGCGCCACAGGATGCCCAGGCCGCGCTCCAGGCCGAGATCGAAACCCTGCGCAACGAACTGGACCAGCTGCGCGCCCAGGTCCTGCTGGAACGCGCCGACCTGGAGAACCAGCGCAAGCGCATGGCCCGTGACGTGGACAACGCGCGCAAGTTCGCCAACGAGAAGTTGCTGGGCCAGCTGATGCCGGTGTTCGACAGCCTGGATGCGGGCCTGGCCGCTGCCGGGGCCGAACCCAGCCCGCTGCGCGAAGGCCTGGAACTGACCCTCAAGCAGCTGCTCAAGGTCGCCAGCGACAACGGCCTGACCGTGCTGGATCCCACCGGCCAGCCGTTCAACCCGGACCACCATCAGGCCATCAGCCAGGCGCCGGCCCAGGGCGCGGCCCCGGGCAGCGTGCTGCAGGTGTTCCAGAAGGGCTATCTGCTCAACGATCGCCTGCTGCGACCTGCGCTGGTGGTGGTGGCCCAGCACGACTGAGTCGGCGCGCGCCGCCGACCGGCGCACGACGGCCCGGAATTTTGTGTTCCAGCGGCGCTTGAAGCCGGTCATCACATCCCTATATCAGGTTCATCATCCGGCCCGAACGCCGGTTCCAACCCGACCCACATTCGCACTCACGGAGTCACCATCATGGGCAAGATCATCGGCATCGACCTCGGCACGACCAACTCGTGCGTGGCGGTCATGGAAGGCGGCAAGGCCCGCGTCATCGAAAATTCAGAAGGCGACCGCACCACGCCTTCCATCGTCGCCTATACCAAGGACGGCGAAGTGCTGGTGGGTGCCTCGGCCAAGCGCCAGGCGGTCACCAACCCCAAGAACACCTTCTATGCGGTCAAGCGCCTGATCGGGCGCAAGTTCACCGACGCCGAAGTCAAGAAGGACCTGGACCTGGTGCCCTACAGCATCGTGGCCCATGACAACGGCGACGCCTGGGTGGCCACCGCCGACGGCAAGAAGATGGCCCCGCAGGAAATTTCCGCGCGGGTGCTGGAGAAGATGAAGAAGACCGCCGAGGCCTACCTGGGCGAGACCGTCACCGAGGCGGTGATTACCGTGCCGGCCTACTTCAACGACAGCCAGCGTCAGGCGACCAAGGACGCCGGCAGGATTGCAGGCCTGGACGTCAAGCGCATCATCAACGAGCCCACCGCCGCGGCCCTGGCCTATGGCCTGGACAAGGGCAATGCGCAGGACCGCAAGATCGCCGTGTATGACCTGGGCGGCGGCACCTTCGATGTGTCGATCATCGAGATCGCCAACGTCGACGGCGAGAAGCAGTTCGAGGTGCTGGCCACCAACGGCGACACCTTCCTGGGTGGCGAAGACTTCGACGCCCGGGTCATCGACTACCTGGTCGACGAGTTCAACAAGGACCAGGGCATCGACCTGCGCAAGGATCCGTTGGCCCTGCAGCGCCTGAAGGATGCCGCCGAGCGCGCCAAGATCGAGCTGTCCTCCTCGCAACAGACCGAAGTCAATCTGCCGTACGTCACCGCTGACGCCTCCGGCCCCAAGCACCTGAACATCAAGCTGACCCGGGCCAAGCTGGAAGCGCTGGTCGATGACCTGATCAAGAAGTCGATCGAGCCCTGCCGCACCGCGCTCAACGACGCCGGCCTGCGCGCCAGCGACATCGGCGAGGTGATCCTGGTCGGCGGCCAGACCCGCATGCCCAAGGTACAGGCAGCGGTGACCGAGTTCTTCGGCAAGGAGCCGCGCAAGGACGTCAACCCCGACGAGGCCGTGGCGCTGGGCGCCGCCATCCAGGGCGGCGTGCTGGGCGGTGACGTCAAGGACGTGCTGCTGCTGGATGTGACCCCGCTGTCGCTGGGCATCGAGACCCTCGGTGGGGTGTTCACCAAGATCATCGAGAAGAACACCACCATCCCGACCAAGGCCTCGCAGACCTTCTCCACCGCCGAGGACAACCAGTCGGCCGTGACCGTGCACGTGCTGCAGGGCGAGCGCGAGCAGGCCCGCTTCAACAAGTCGCTGGCCCGTTTCGACCTGTCCGGCATCGAGCCGGCGCCGCGCGGCCTGCCGCAGGTCGAGGTGTCCTTCGACATCGACGCCAACGGCATCCTGCACGTGTCGGCCAAGGACAAGAAGACCAACAAGGAGCAGAAGGTCGAGATCAAGGCCGGTTCGGGCCTGTCGGACGAAGAGATCCAGCGCATGGTCGCCGACGCCGAAGCACACCGCGACGAGGACAGGAAGTTCCACGAACTGGTGGCCGTGCGCAACCAGGCCGACGCCCTGATCCACTCCACCCGCACCGCCATCACCGAGCATGGCTCGAAGGTGGGCGGCGAGGTGATCGGCAGGGTCGAGGCGGCGCTGGCCGACCTGGAAACGGCGATGAAGGGCGACGACAAGGCCCAGATCGAAGCCCGCTCCAAGGCCCTGGAAGAAGCCGGCCAGTCGCTCTACGCTGCCGCTTCGGCCGGCGCGCAGGGGGCAGGTCCGGAAGCCGGCGCCCAGCAGGCCCACCGCGCTGCCGACGACGTGGTGGACGCCGAGTTCACCGAGGTCAAGGACGACAAGAAGTAATGACGGCCCGGAACCGGAACCGGGTGACGCGGAAACCCGGCAGGGGAGACCTGCCGGGTGCGATTGTCGCCACGCACTGGGCATCGGCCTTGCCAGGAATCATCCCATGACCACGCTTTCCACCATCCCGGGCCCCGGGCCCCGGGCCCCGGGTTCTGCCGTATGAGCAAACGCGACTATTACGAGGTGCTGGGCGTGGCCCGCACGGTCAGTGAAGAGGAGCTGAGGAAAGCCTATCGCCGCTGCGCGATGAAGTTCCATCCTGACCGCAATCCCGGTGATACCACCGCCGAGGCTGCGTTCAAGGAATGCAAGGAGGCCTACGAGGTCCTGTCCGACGGCGGCAAGCGCCGCCTCTACGACCAGCACGGGCACGCCGCGTTCGAGCATGGCATGGGCGGCGGTGGCGCGGGGCCGGGCTTCGGTGGCGCCGACATGGGCGACATCTTTGGCGACATCTTCGGCAACATCTTCGGGGGCGGCGCCAGTGGCGGCCGCGCCGCCCGCCGCGGTGCCGACATCGGCTACGTGATGGAGCTGGACCTGGAAGAAGCCGTGGCCGGCGTTGAAAAGCGCATCGAGATCCCGACGATGGCCGCGTGCGAGCCCTGCCAGGGCAGCGGTTCGGAAGACGGCAAGACCGAGACCTGCGCCACCTGCGGCGGCCGCGGCCAGGTCCGCATGCAGCGCGGCATCTTCACCATGCAGCAGGCCTGTCCGCATTGCGGCGGCCGCGGCCAGGTGATCCGCAACCCGTGCACGACCTGCCATGGCGCCGGTCGCGTCGAGGAAGAGCGGGTGCTGTCGGTGAAGATCCCGGCTGGCGTGGACAACGGCGATCGCATCCGCCTCTCAGGCGAGGGCGAGGCTGGTCCGGCCGGGACCCCCGCCGGCGACCTGTACGTGGAGGTGCGCGTGCGCGAGCACCCCATCTTCCAGCGCGACGGCGACGATTTGCATTGCGACGTACCGATCCGCATCTCCCAGGCCGCGCTGGGCGACACCGTGCGCGTGCCCACCCTGGGCGGTGAGGCCGAGATCCGCGTCCCGGCCGAAACCCAGACCGGCAAGCTGTTCCGGCTGCGCGGCAAGGGCGTCAGGTCGGTCCGCAGCCGCTCCACCGGCGACCTGTTCTGCAAGGTCGTGGTCGAGACGCCGGTCAACCTGACCGCCGAGCAGCGCGAGATCCTGCAGAAGTTCGAGGCGACCTTCGTCGGCGACGACCAGGCGCGCAAGCACTCGCCCAAGTCGGCCACGTTCCTGGACGGGGTCAAGGGCTTCTGGGACCGGATGACCTCGTAGGGCGGGTCTTGACCCGCCGTTACCGGTTCATCCGGCATGGCAATGGCGGGTCAAGACCCGCCCTACGTTTCCTCGCGCCCAGGTGCGCGCCTGCGCATAGAATGACGCCCGGTTTCCCCGGGCGTTTTTTCTTGCACACATCGTCTGTTCCGGTCATCGGCATCGTCGGCAGCGCAGGCGGCTACGGGCGCTGGCTGACCAGGTTCCTGCAGCACCAGATGGGCCTGGCGGTGATCGGCCATGACCCGGCCGATCCGCGATCGCATTCGCCCGATGCGCTGATCGACCAGGCGCAGGTCCTGGTGTTCAGCACGCCGATCCGGCTCACCGCCGCGCTGATCGGCCAGTATGCGCAGCTGGCGGCCGGGCGTGAACGCGGCCAGCTGTGGCTGGACCTGACCTCGATCAAGACCGAGCCGGTGGCGGCGATGCTGCAGTCGCAGGCCGAAGTGGTCGGCCTGCACCCGATGTGTGCGCCGCCCAAGTCGCCCACGCTCAAGGGCCGGCCAATGGTGGTGTGCGAAGCGCGCCTGGACGCCTGGCGCCCGTGGCTGCAGACCCTGCTCGATGCGCTGGAAGCCCAGTGCGTGCGCACCACGCCCGAGCACCACGACCAGGTCATGGCCCTGGTCCAGGCGATGGTCCACGCCGGGCACCTGGCCCAGGCGTCGGCGCTGCGCCGCCATGCCGATCGGGTCGGTTCGCTGGCCGAGCTGTTCCCGTATCGCTCGGCCTCGTTCGAAATGGACGGGGCGATGATCGCGCGCATCCTTTCGCTCAACCCGGCCATCTACGAGGACATCCAGTTCGGCAATCCCCATGTGCCGGCGGTGCTGGACACGCTGGTGCAGGAGCTGTCGGCGCTGCGCGACCTGGTGAGCGCCGGCGACGAGGCCGCGCGCGCCACCTTCCGCCAAAGCGTGCTGGCCGCCAACAAGGCCGCGATCGGCGCCGAGGCGCTGGCCGATGGCAATTACCGGTTCGAACGCATCGGCTACCTGCTGGCCGACCTGGCCGAACCGCGCAGCCTGTCGGTGCACCTGCCGCTGGACCAGCCCGGCTCGCTGCGCGCGCTGCTGCATGTGTTCGAGCGCCACGGGGTGAGCATTTCCTCGCTGCATTCGCTGCGCAATCCGGCCGGCGAAGTGCATTTCCGGTTGGGTTTCGACAGCGGCACCGACCTGCAGGCGCTGGCCCGTGCCGCGGCGCAAGTCGATGCCAGCGGCATCGGCCGGGTGCTCGATGGCGACCTGCCGACCACACCCAGCACCGTGGCCAACCTGTAGCGCCGCCCGACCGCCGAACGCACAGGTCCTGAAAATTCCACATGCGCCTGGCGCTGCACTCAAAGCGCAGGCGCGTTTTCCACACCGGGTGTGGATCAAGTTCCGTACAAGCCTGTGGACAAGTTCGGCGGGCCGCGTCGGGCGGCCGTTGGATCGGCCTGGCCAGATTTTCGCCAGGCGCGGCGCTGGTGACACGGTATCCTTGGCCCCGATGAACACCCGGATCACCCTGTCCCGGCGCACCCTGGCCCTGCCATCGGCTGGCGCTGCCTGAAGAGACCGATCGATGGATGATGTCCTGCGCATATTGATCCACGGCGCGTCCGGCCGCATGGGCCAGGCGCTGCTGCGGCTGGCTGCCGAAAACCCCGCGCTGGGCGTGGTGGCCGCGGTCACGCACCGGCGTCCGGTCGCGCGCGTGGTCCAGGGCGTGGCGCATTTCGCCGCCAGCGAATTGCACGGCGTGCCCGCGTTCGACGTGGCCATCGATTTCAGCCTGCCCGCAGGGTTCGATCCGATCCTGGCGCTGTGCCTGGAGCGCAAGGTGGCGCTGGTGTCCGGCACCACCGGCCTGTCCGAAGCCCAGCGCGGCGCGCTGCAGGCCGCGGCGGACTCGATCCCGGTGGTGTGGGCCTCCAACTTCAGCCTGGGGGTGGCGGTGCTGGCCGAACTGGTCGAACGCGCCGCGGCAGCCCTGCAGGGCTGGGACTGCGACATCGTCGAGGCGCACCACGTGCACAAGCAGGACGCCCCTTCGGGCACCGCGCTGACCCTGGGGCAGGGCGCGCAAGCGGCCGGCGCGGCGCCGCGCTATGCCAGCCTGCGCGCCGGCGATATCGTCGGCGAGCACCTGGTCCAGTTCACCGGCCCTGGCGAGCGGCTGGAGTTGATCCACCGCGCCAGCAACCGCGACATCTTCGCGCGCGGCGCCTTGCACGCCGCGCAGCGGCTGGCGGGCAAAAGCCCCGGCCTGTATCGGGTCCGCGACCTGCTTGACTAGAATCGCCTCGGCGTGAGGCACCGGTCACTGAAAATACGGCTGGCGCCGCAAGGGGCCGGTCCGTACAATGCGCACTCGCCTGTTGACCACATCGCCTCGGACCGGAGAAACGCCGTGTTCGCGGTTTCTTGCAGCCGCAAGTTGAGGTGGACGCAGGGTTTCCTCCATCCCAAGGCGAGTGCAGTGACCCAATCCGCAATCCTGATCCTCGAAGACGGTACCGTGTTCGAGGGTCAATCCGTCGGCGCCCACGGCCTGTCCATCGGCGAAGTGGTGTTCAACACCGCCATGACCGGCTATCAGGAGATCGTCACCGACCCGTCCTACGCGCGGCAGCTGGTGACCCTGACCTATCCCCATATCGGCAACACCGGCTGCACCGACCAGGACGATGAGGCCGGCAAGGTCTGGTCGGCCGGCCTGATCGTGCGCGACGTGCCGCGCCGTCCCAGCAGCTGGCGCAGTCAGGTGCCGCTGCAGGACTGGCTCAAGGCGCGCGGCGTGATCGCCATCTCCGGCATCGACACTCGCAAGCTCACCCGCATCCTGCGCGAGCGCGGCGCCCAGAACGGCGCGCTCATGGCCGGCCAGATCGACCTCGAGCAGGCGCTGGAAGCTGCGCGCAAGTTCCCGGGCCTGAAGGGCATGGACCTGGCCAAGGTCGTATCGACCGGGCAGGCCTACACCTGGACCGAGGGCCAGCTGGACCTGGATACGAACAAGTTCGTCGGTCTGGGCGCGCAGCGCATTGAAAAGTCCGCAGATGGATGTGCGGGTTCTCGTGCGGGACGCACATACAAGGTCGTGGCCTACGACTACGGGGTGAAGCGCAACATCCTGCGGATGCTGGCCGAGCGCGGCTGCGAGGTGACCGTGGTCCCGGCGCAGACCCCGGCCGCCGAGGTGCTGGCGCTGAAGCCCGACGGCGTGTTCCTGTCCAACGGCCCGGGCGATCCGCAGCCGTGCGATTACGCGATCGCCGCAATCAAGGAATTGGTCGAGAAGAAGATCCCGATCTTCGGCATCTGCCTGGGCCACCAGCTGCTGGCCCTGGCCGCCGGGGCCAGGACGGTCAAGATGGGCCATGGCCACCACGGCGCCAACCATCCGGTGATCGACCTGGACACCGGCCGGGTGATGATCACCTCGCAGAACCACGGCTTTGCGGTGGACCAGGCCAGCGTGCCGGCCAACGTGCGCGTGACCCACCGCTCGCTGTTCGACGGCACCAACCAGGGCATCGAATTGACCGACGCGCCGGCGTTCTCCTTCCAGGGCCACCCGGAAGCCTCGCCCGGCCCGAAGGATGTCTCGCCGCTGTTTGATCGGTTCGTGTCGATGCTGGGAGCAAAGTCTCGGGACCCGGGACCCGGGACCCGGGACCGGGGAGAAGCGACATGACGGCATCCCACTTCCGCGAACTGGAGGTTTGGAATTTGGCGATGGATCTGGCCCAGGAGTCGTATCGGGTGGCCTCGGCCTTTCCTCGCGATGAGCGTTATGGGCTGACTTCCCAGTTGCAACGTGCGGCGGTTTCGGTGCCATCGAACATCGCTGAAGGCAATGCACGAGGCTCGACACGTGATTACGCGCGTTTCGTCTCCATGGCGACAGGTTCATGCGCCGAGTTGCAGACGCAGTTGCTGCTGGCCGAGCGCCTCGGCCTGGGCGTTCGGTCGGAAGTGGCCGCAACGCTGCTGCTCTGTGAGCGTGTCAGTCAGATGCTTTCCAGGCTGCAGCAGTCGTTGCAGCGGCGGCTTGAATCCGGGACCCGGGTCCCGGGTCCCGGGTCCCGAATCTCCGAAACCGCCGAGGACTACTGAAATGCCCCGCCGCACCGACATCAACACCATCCTGATCATCGGCGCCGGCCCGATCGTCATCGGCCAGGCCTGCGAGTTCGACTACTCCGGCGCCCAGGCGTGCAAGGCGCTGCGCGAGGAGGGTTACCGGGTGGTCCTGGTCAACTCCAATCCGGCCACGATCATGACCGACCCGGAGATGGCCGATGCGGTCTACATCGAGCCGATCAACTGGCAGACGGTCGAGAAGATCATCGCCAAGGAACGGCCCGATGCGCTGCTGCCGACGATGGGCGGCCAGACCGCGCTGAACTGCGCGCTGGACCTGGCCGATCATGGCGTGCTGGACAAGTACAACGTCGAGCTGATCGGCGCCAGGCGCGAGGCGATCATGATGGCCGAGGATCGCGAACTGTTCCGCGTGGCGATGGGCGAGATCGGCCTGGAATGCCCCAAGGCCGCGGTCGCGCGCAGCTTCGAGCAGGCCGTGGAGATCCAGGCCACGGTCGGCTATCCGACCATCATCCGCCCCAGTTTCACCCTGGGTGGCAGTGGCGGCGGCATCGCCTACAACCGCGAGGAATTCGAGGACATCATCAAGCGCGGCCTGGAGCTTTCGCCGGTCCACGAAGTGCTGGTGGAAGAATCGGTGCTGGGCTGGAAGGAGTTCGAGATGGAAGTGGTCCGCGACACCGCGGACAACTGCATCATCGTCTGTTCGATCGAGAACCTGGATCCGATGGGCGTGCACACCGGCGACTCGATCACCGTGGCCCCGGCCCAGACCCTGACCGACAAGGAATACCAGCGCCTGCGCGATGCCTCCATCGCGGTGCTGCGCAAGATCGGCGTGGATACCGGTGGGTCCAACGTGCAGTTCGGGATCAATGCGCAGACCGGCCGGGTGGTGGTGATCGAGATGAACCCGCGCGTCTCGCGCTCCTCGGCGCTGGCCTCCAAGGCCACCGGCTTCCCGATCGCCAAGGTCGCCGCCAAGCTGGCGGTGGGCTACACCCTGGACGAATTGAAGAACGAGATCACCGGCGGCAAGACCCCGGCCTCGTTCGAGCCTTCGATCGACTACGTGGTGACCAAGATCCCGCGCTTTGCCTTCGAGAAGTTCCCGCAGGCCGATGCGCGCCTGACCACCCAGATGAAGTCGGTGGGCGAGGTGATGGCCATGGGTCGCACCTTCTCCGAGTCGCTGCAGAAGGCGCTGCGGGGCCTGGAAACCGGCAAGGTCGGCCTGGACCCGACCGGCCTGGACCTGGGCAGCGAGGACGACATGGCCTCGCTGCGCCGCGAGCTCAAGGCGCCGGGCCCGGAGCGCCTGTTCTACGTCGGCGATGCGTTCCGCGCCGGCATGAGCGTGGAAGAGGTCCATGCGCTGTCGTTCATCGATCCGTGGTTCCTGGACCAGATCGAGGACCTGATCGCCGACGAGGCCCGGGTGGCCGCCGAAGGCCTGGGTTCGCTGGACGCGACGCGCATGCGCGAGCTCAAGCGCGCCGGTTTCTCCGACGCGCGCCTGGCCCAGCTGACCGCCACCGACGAGACCGCCGTGCGCGTGCTGCGCAAGGCGCTGGGGGTCAGGCCGGTCTACAAGCGGGTGGATTCCAGCGCGGCCGAGTTCGCCACCGATACCGCGTACATGTACTCGACCTACGAGGACGAGTGCGAAGCCAACCCGACCAACCGCGACAAGATCATGATCCTGGGCGGCGGTCCCAACCGCATCGGCCAGGGCATCGAGTTCGACTACTGCTGCGTGCACGCCGCGCTGGCACTGCGCGCGGACGGCTATGAAACGATCATGGTCAACTGCAACCCGGAGACCGTCTCGACCGATTACGACACCTCCGATCGCCTGTATTTCGAGCCGCTGACCCTGGAAGACGTGCTGGCCATCGTCGAGCTGGAAAAGCCCAAGGGCGTGATCGTCCAGTACGGCGGGCAGACCCCGCTCAAGCTGGCCCGCGCGCTGGAAGCCAACGGCGTGCCGGTGATCGGGACTTCGCCCGACTCCATCGACCTGGCCGAGGATCGCGAGCGCTTCCAGGGTCTGGTCGACAGGCTCGGCCTGAAGCAGCCGCCGAACCGGATCGCCCGCAACGACCAGCAGGCCCTGCTGCTGGCCCGCGAGATCGGCTATCCGCTGGTGGTGCGCCCCAGCTATGTGCTTGGCGGCCGGGCCATGGAAATCGTCTACGGCGAATCGGACCTGGCCCGCTACGTGCGCGATGCGGTCAAGGTCTCCAATGACTCGCCGGTGCTGCTGGACCGCTTCCTGGACAACGCGGTGGAAGTGGACGTGGACATCATCGCCGACAAGGACGGCCAGGTCCTGATCGGCGGGGTGATGGAGCACATCGAGGAAGCCGGCGTGCATTCGGGTGACTCCTCGTGCTCGCTGCCGCCGTATTCGCTGTCGGCCCAGACCCAGGCCGAGCTGCGCCGCCAGGTGGTCGAGCTGGCCAGGGCCCTGAACGTGGTTGGCCTGATGAACACCCAGTTCGCGATCCAGGCCGGTGACGACGGCCAGGACATCGTGTACCTGCTGGAAGTCAATCCACGGGCCTCGCGGACCGTGCCGTTCGTGTCCAAGGCCACCGGCATGGCGCTGGCCAAGATTGCCGCCCGCTGCATGGCCGGCAAGACCCTGGCCGAGCAGGGCGCAATCAAGGAAATCGTACCGGACTACTACTCGGTGAAGGAGGCGATCTTCCCGTTCGCCAAGTTCCAGGGGGTCGATCCCATCCTCGGGCCGGAGATGCGTTCGACCGGCGAAGTGATGGGCGTGGGCCACAGCTTCGCCGCGGCGATGGCACGCGCGCAGGAGGCCGCCGGCATCAAGGCCCCGCAGCCGGGCAAGGCGTTCGTCTCGGTCCGCGATCCGGACAAGCAGCGCGTGCTGCCGGTGGCCCGGGCGCTGCTGGAGCGCGGCTTCTCGCTGGTGGCCACGGTCGGCACCGCGGCGTGGCTGCGCAAGCACGGCATCGAATGCGAGCTGGTCAACAAGGTGACCGACGGCCGTCCGCACATCGTCGACCTGATCAAGAACGGCGAGATCGTGTATATCGTCAACACCACCGAAGGCCGCCGCGCGATCTCCGATTCGTTCTCCATCCGTCGTGAGGCGCTGCAGCAGCGCCTGACCTATTCCACCACCATCGCCGGCGCACGTGCGCTGGTCAATTCGCTGGAGTTCCGCGGCACCGGCCCGGTGCTGGCGCTGCAGGAACTGCACAAGGAGTTGCAAGCATGAGAGCCCCCATCACCAAGCAGGGCGCCCAGCGCCTGCGTGAGGAGCTGGATTACCTCAAGTCGGTCAAGCGTCCGGAAGTGATCGCCGCCATCGCCGAGGCGCGTGCGCACGGCGACCTGAAGGAAAACGCCGAATACCATGCCGCCCGCGAACAGCAGGGCTTCATCGAAGGCCGGATCAACCAGCTGGAAGCCGAGCTGTCCACGGCCGAGGTGATCGATGTGGCCGCGCTCGATGCCGGTTCGCGCGTGGTGTTCGGCGCGACCGTGGTGCTGGCCCATGTCGATACCGACGAAGAGAAGACCTACCAGATCGTCGGTGACCTGGAAGCGGACATCAAACAGTCGCTGATCGCCATTTCCTCGCCCATCGCCCGTGCCTTGATCGGCAAGAACGAGGGCGACAGTGTGGTCATCGTGGCGCCGGCCGGCGAGCACGAGTACGAGATCATCAGCGTCTCCTACGGCGCCTGAGTCGAACGCCGCGATGGCATCGGCCACGCTGCTGCTGCCGGCACGCGCCCAGCTTGCCGGTACGCTTACGCTCGAGGCTGGCCGGGCGTTGGCCCGCGCCGACCGCACTGTGGGCCAGCCCGGCGAGCGCGCCCAGCTGCGCCGGCATTTCCAGTGG
>LNAP01003865.1_pt1 | contig 14189 bp, 10 predicted proteins | sample 602601 | NCBI WGS metagenome assembly LNAP01 (sample SAMN02440304, study PRJNA202911) | soil metagenome | biome: Subtropical and temperate rainforests or woodlands; isolation source: soil samples (1 kg each in a 20% v/v slurry with milli Q water) were... ...
GGTCGCCCGCGCCTCGGCGCGGCGGACCTCTGCGATGACCGAGTCGGCGCCCAGGACGCCTGAGAAGCCCGCCGGGTCGGCGTCGCCCGCACGGCGTCGCGCATAGATCGGGCGGTTGTCCCGGTCGAGGACGAAGAGTTGGTCGAAGCCCGCCTTCAGGGTGAAATAGCCGTCGAGGCGCGCGTCCGCCCAAGCCTGGTCGAAACGGTTGTCCAGGTTGACGACCGCCTCGTTCCAGTTGGTTTTGGCAATGATGGTCCGTTCGATCCGCGCGATGCTGCCGGCGACGCCCCGCTCAACCAGGGCCTCCTCGCGGCGACGTACGCCCTGATCGACGGCGTGGGCCCAGATGAGCAGACTGGCGACGAAGGCGGCCATGGCGCCCAGCGCCAATGCGGCGAGCGGCGCCAGCAACCTGAACTCGGACCTACGTCGCATGCCTTCGGCCGCCCCTCACTCGCCGTTGGTTTCACCGAGTCTGCCGCCAGCAGGTTAACCAAGGGTGTGGTCAAGCTTCGCGCACGAAAAACGCGATTCCGCGATATTGCTTAGTCGAAGCCGCTCACCAGTTCGGCGATCGAGCGGACGATCCGGTCGGGCTTGACCGGGCTGCCCTCCGGCACGCCTTCGCCCAGATGGTCATGCCAGATCCCATAGATGCCCAGCCGCTGCGGCGCCGCGACCTCCCACTCCAGATTGTCGCCGACCATCCAGGTTTCGCGGGCCTCGACGCCCAGCGCCTGCATCGCGTGCAGATAGGCCCGCTCCTGCGGCTTGCCGAACCCGGCCTCGCCTTCGATCTGCACGTGATGGAACAGCGGCGCCAGCGCGAAGCGCTCGACCTTGGCCCGCTGGGGCTCGGCCGCGCCGTTGGTGACCAGGGCGAGCTTGACCTCCCGCTCGCGGAAGAAGCGGATGGTTTCCAGCGCGCCGGGGAAGAACTTCCCCTGTTCCTCCCGATAGGCATGGAAGCGTTCGCCGAAGGTCCTGGCGAAGGCGGACGTCAGGGCCGACGCGCGATCGCGGAGGGGCTGGAAGGATTCCTCGACCGCCAGGATCCGGCCCTCAGAGAGGTTCTGCCGCCAGATCGCTGCGCGTTCCTCATCGGCCCAGAACCGGCGGAAGCCCGCCTCCAGGGCGTTGGCCGCCTCGGCCGGGGCGAGGGGAGCGAATATCTCGCCGAACTCCTCCACGACCTCCTGCAGGATCTGCCGCCGCGAGCCGAAGGAGATGATCGTCTCGTCCAGATCGAACAGAATCGCTGCGGGCAGGATCGTCATGGCTTCACCTTACAGGAAACACGGGTCAGCTCGTGCGGTTCGCCCCGAACGAAGGGGTGAGTCCTGGGCGCCACGCCGCGCTCGCCTGACGCGTGTGTGACCGGCGAGGTGCTCGGTGCGCCTTGACCCTTCACGCCGCAACTGACCAAGGTCGGCCGCAAGTCGGAGGGAATCGATGCGTCTAAAGGCCCGGCTAGATCGTGATTGGAAGTTCTTCCGTGGGCTCAACCGCACTCTGAAGCGTGTGAAGTCCATCACGCCTGACTCTCCGAACCTCGTATGCGACGACATCCAGGCTGCGGTCGAGAAGTGGCGCGACCATCCCGCCCTGACCTTCGAGCACAAGACCGTCACCTATGGCGAGATGGACGCCATCGCCAACCGCTTCGCCCATTGGGCCAAGGGCATCGGTGTGCGGCGCGGCCAGACCGTGGCGCTCTTCATGCCCAATCGCCTGGAATACCTGCCGATCTGGTATGGGCTGAGCAAGATCGGCGCGGTCACCGCCCTGATCAACAACCAGCTCATCGGCGCGCCGCTGGCCCACTGCCTCAATATCTCCGGGGCCGCCCACGTCATCGTCGACCCCGAAACCTCGGCCGCGTTCGAGGAGGCCAGGGAACTGCTGGAGCGCCCGATGCAGCAGTGGATGCTGGGCCAGGCGCACGGCGACCAGCGCGACCTTTCCCAGGCCCTGAAGAGCTGCAGCCAGCTTCCGCCCGATCGGTCCGTCCGTGACGGCATGACCGCCAAGGACACGGCGCTGTTCATCTATACCAGCGGCACCACCGGCTTGCCGAAGGCGGCCCGTATCACCCACGTGCGCGCCCAGCTTTATATGCGCGCCTTCGCCGGGGCGACGGACGCAGGCGAGAAGGACCGGGTCTATGTGACCTTGCCGCTCTATCACGCCACCGGCGGTCTCTGCGCTATGGGCGCCGGCCTGCTGAGCGGCGGATCGGTGGTCATCAAGAAGAAGTTCTCCGCCAGCCACTTCTGGGAAGACGTGGTGGCCGAGAACTGCACGATGTTCGTCTATATCGGCGAGCTCTGCCGCTACCTGATCAACCACGAGGAAGTGGAGGACGAGCACCGGCACAAGATCCGCCTGATGTTCGGCAACGGCCTGCGTGCGGACGTCTGGGCGGAGATGAAGCGCCGCTTCCGCATTCCCGACGTGCTGGAATTCTACGGGGCCACCGAAGGCAACGTCTCGATGTTCAACTTCGACGGCCGCGTCGGAGCGATCGGGCGGGTGCCGGGCTGGCTGAAGAAGCGGTTCAATTTCCGCCTCGTCCAGTTCGACGTGGAGAGGGAAGAGGAGATCCGCGGCGCGAACGGGCTCTGCATCGAGGCCGGCCCCGGGCAGATCGGTGAGTGCATCGGCAAGATCGGCAACGACGCCCGGACCGAGTTCACCGGCTATGTCGACAAGGCCGCGTCCGACCGGAAGATCCTGCGGGACGTCTTCGAGAAGGGTGACGCCTGGTTCCGCACCGGCGACCTGATGAAGACCGACAGCGACGGCTATTTCTATTTCGTCGACCGCATCGGCGACACCTTCCGCTGGAAGGGCGAGAACGTCTCGACCGGCGAAGTCGCCGAACGGCTGCAGGCGATCCCCGGCGTGGTCGAGGCCAATGTCTATGGCGTAGCTGTCGAGGGCGCCGATGGCCGGGCCGGCATGGCGGGGCTGGTGGTCGACGACGGTTTCGACATCAAGGCCTTCGGCGACACAGTGGGCCATGACCTGCCGGCCTATATGCAGCCGGTCTTCGTCCGCATCCTGCCGGCGATCCAGACGACCGGGACCTTCAAGTACCGCAAGATCGACCTGGTGGCCGAGGGCTTCGACCCGACGGCGATCAAGGGCGCCGTCTACTACAAGGACCCGACCCGCGGTTATGTGAAGCTGACCAAGGCCGGCTACGCCAAGATCCTCGACGGCGGCGTCAAGCTGTAGCCCTGCGCCGCAGCCAGGACTCGCCTATATTGGTGACATGCCGACCGACGTGACCGCTCCCGCGCCCCTGCTGGGCGCAGCCCTCATCAAGGACGAGGTGCGTCGCCTGCCGGACTCGCCCGGCGTCTATCGCATGATGGGCGAGGGGGGCGAGGTCCTCTATGTCGGCAAGGCGCGCTCGCTGAAGAAGCGGGTGACCCAGTATGCGCAGGGGCGCTTCCATACCCAGCGCATCGCCCTGATGGTCGATCTGACCCGGTCCATGGAGTTCGTCACCACCCGGACCGAGACCGACGCCCTGCTGCTCGAGATCAACCTGATCAAGCAGCTCAAGCCGCGCTTCAACGTCCTGCTGCGCGACGACAAGAGCTTTCCCGAGATCGTCATCCGGCGCGACCACGCCGCGCCTCAACTGCGCAAGCATCGCGGCGCGCACACCATCAAGGGCGACTATTTCGGCCCCTTCGCCAGCGCCTGGGCGGTCAACCGGACCCTGAACACCCTGCAGAAGGCCTTCCTGCTGCGCTCGTGCTCGGACAGTGTCTACGAGACCCGCACCCGGCCCTGCATGCTGCACCAGATCAAGCGCTGCTCAGCCCCCTGCACCGGCCTGATCAGCCTCGAGGACTACGGCAAGCTGGTCGAGGAGTCGGAGAACTTCCTGCGCGGCAAGAGCCGGGCGGTGATCGCCCGCATGTCCAAGGAGATGCAGGAGGCCTCGGACGAGATGGAGTTCGAGCGCGCCGCGCGGCTGCGCGACCGGATCCGCGCCCTGGCCTCCATCGCCCAGGAACAGCAGATCAATCCGGAGACCATCGAGGAGGCCGACGTCTTCGCGCTGCACGCCGAGGGCGGCCAGGCCTGCGTTCAGGTGTTCTTCTTCCGCGCCGGCCAGAACTGGGGCAATCGCGCCTATTTCCCGCGGATCGACAAGAGCGACGAGGATCCGGACGTGATGTCCGCCTTCCTCGGCCAGTTCTATGACGACAAGCCGATCCCGCGCCTGATCCTGGCCAATATCGAACCGTCCGACTGCGAACTGCTGACCGAAGCCTTTGGCATGAAGGCCGGCCGCAAGGTCGAGATCGCCCAGCCCAAGCGGGGCGAGAAGGCTCAGCTCGTGGAACACGCCCTGACCAACGCGCGCGAGGCGCTGGGGCGCAGGATGGCCGAGAGCTCAGCCCAGTCGAAGCTGCTGGCGGGCGTCTGCGAGGCGTTCGGCCTGGAGGCCTCCCCTGAGCGGATCGAGGTCTACGACAACGCCCACATCATGGGGACCAACGCCGTGGGCGGCATGATCGTCGCCGGCCCTGACGGATTCCAGAAGGGCCAGTACCGGAAGTTCAACATCAAGGGGACCGACCTCACCCCTGGCGACGACTACGGGATGATGCGCGAGGTCATGCGCCGCCGCTTCTCGCGCATGGTGAAGGACGAGGAGGCGGGCGAAAATCCGCCGCGCCCCGATCTGGTGCTGGTCGACGGCGGCGCCGGCCAGCTTGCGGCGGTGCTGGAGGTCATGGCCGACCTTGGCGTCGATGACATCCAGGTCGTGGGCGTCGCCAAGGGGCCGGACCGCGACGCAGGCCTGGAGCGCTTCTTCATCGAGGGGCGCGAACCCTTCATGCTCGAGCCGAAATCGCCGGTGCTCTACTACCTACAGCGGCTTCGCGACGAGGCCCACCGTTTCGCCAACGGTAGTCACCAGACGCGCCGGAAGATGGAGATCAAGAAGAACCCGCTCGACGAGATCGACGGCGTGGGGCCGGGGCGCAAGCGCGCCCTGTTGCACGCCTTCGGCTCCGCCCGAGGCGTCAGCCGCGCCTCCGCCGACGACCTGGCGAAGGTGGACGGCGTGAGCGAGGCACTGGCCCAGCGGATCTTCGATTTCTTCCGCAAAGGCTGAAGGTCCGGCTAAGCTGGCGAACAACCGCAAGAAGGTCGAGCTGTCGCCGGCCACCCGAGAGACCGCGCGCACACCGAGTTAGCCATGAAAGCTCTGCCGAATATCCTGACTTCGCTGCGTCTGGTCCTGACGCTGTTCGTCTTCCTGGCGCTGGCGACGGCTGCGGGCGCCTTTCCCTATGTCAGCGAGCGGCTGACGCCGGAGGCGCAGTTCTCGCTGCAGCGCTGGGCGTTCTGGTCCTTCGTGATCGCCGCGGTGACCGACTTCTTCGACGGCTGGCTGGCGCGCAGGCTCGACGCCGTGAGCGTCTGGGGCGCCATCCTCGACCCGATCGGCGACAAGGTGCTGGTCTGCGGCGCGATCCTTGGCCTGCTGGCGCTCGGCGGCCAGCCGGCGATCGTCCTGCCTGCGGGACTGATGCTGTTCCGCGAGTTCACCGTCAGCGCCCTGCGCGAGGTCGGGGCCGGAAAGGGGGTCAAGCTTCCGGTCACCCGCCTGGCCAAGTGGAAGACCACCCTCCAGCTCACCGCCCTGACGGCCGAGCTGCTGGTCTCCTCCTGGGGCGCGTTCGATCTGCCGCCCGATCCGGCGATCGAGCAGCCGGTGACCCTGACCGCGCATGCCCTGATGTGGATCGCGGCCATCGTGACGGTGATCACCGGCGCTCAATACTGGGAGCAGACCCGCAAGGCGCTCCGCGGGCTTTAGGCCGGGGTCTTCTCGGCGGCGCGCGCCTTCACCCGTTCGATCCAGGCCGCCAGGTTCTTGTTGTCCGGGTTCAGCGGCTGGCCGACCTGGGCGCCGAATTGCAGGAAGCAAAACAGCAGGATGTCGGCCAGGGTGAACCGCTCGCCTGCGATCCAGGTCTTGCCGGTCAGGAGGCCGTCCAGCCAGGTCAGCTTTTCCTGGGCCAGGGTCTTTAAGTCGTCCGCGGCGTGCGGGATCGTGCGCATGCGGTCCTGGAACAGCGGCAGGCCCTCGGCGTAGCGGAAGCCCGCGGCCATGGGCTCGCAGATGTTCAGGTCCACGCGGCGGACCCACATCCGGGTCTGGGCGCGTTCCTCGGGCGTGGCGCCGATCAGCGGCGGGCTCGGGAACTTCTCGTCGAGATACTCGCAGATCGCGATGATCTCCGAGAGGTGCGAACCGTCGTCCAGCTCCAGGCAAGGGAGCTGGCCGGCCGGGTTCTTCACCATGTAGGGCGCCTGGCGGTTCTCGCCGCCCATCAGGTCCACGGTCTCGACGGGGATCTCGACCCCCTTCTCGGCCAGGAACATGGTCACAACCGCCGGATTGGGACCCATCGAGGAATAGAGTTTCATGCCGTCCTCCCTGGACATTGTTCGGACGGCATCTGGCCTGGTTTACCTTGGGGCGAGCAAGCGCCTTACGACATCGGATTGGCCGGGGGCGCAGGCTCGGGCAGGGGGATGAATTCCTGGTTGTCCGCGTCCGGCAGTTTCATGCGGCCGGCCCGCCAGTCGGCCTTGGCCTGCTCCAGGCGGTCCTTGGAGGACGAGACGAAGTTCCACTCGATGAGACGGGGACCAACGGGCTCGCCGCCCAGCAACATGACGATGGCGTCGGTCACCGCCGTGAAGACGATCGACTGGCCCGGCTCGAAGACCAGCATCTGGCCTTCCTTGAATTGGCGGCCGTCCACCTCGACCACCCCTTGCGCCACATAGGCGGCGCGCTCGGGGTACTCGGCCGGCAGCTCGCCCTTGGCGCCCAGCTTGAGCCGCCAGTGGGCATAAAACAGCGGAGAGTGGGTCTTCACCGGCGAACTCGCGCCATAGGCCTTGCCGGCGATCAGCCGCGCCCATAGGCCGTTCTCCTCGTAGGTCGGCAGGGCGTCCATGCCGTAGTGGTCGAAGGAGGGGGCGATCTCTTCGTCCTCGACGGGCAGGGCGATCCAGGCCTGGATGCCGTCCATGCGCCCGCCCTTGGCGCGCAGGGTTTCGAAGCGCTCGGAGTGGGTGACCCCGCTGCCGGCGGTCATCCAGTTCACCTCGCCCGGATGGATCGGCTGGATCGCGCCCACGGAATCCCGGTGGGTGATCTCGCCCTCGAACAGATAGGTCAGGGTCGAAAGGCCGATGTGCGGGTGCGGGCGGACATCCGCCTCGCGGCCGAAGCCGGGCTGGAAGGTCACTGGCCCCATGTGATCGAAGAAGATGAACGGCCCGACCATGCGCCGCTTGGCGAAGGGAAGCACGCGGCCGACTTCGAAGCCGCCAAGGTCCCGGCGCCGCTGGTCGATGACGAGTTCGATCATATTCGCTTCCTTTGCGTTCCCCCCTGCGAGGGAATGCAGGAAGGAGGTCTAGCCTTGCGCGCTCACATAGGGACTGACAAGGCCGAGGGGAGCGGCGGTCGTGTTCTTTACCGACCGGATCACGATCCGGCTTTCGATGTTCGAGACCAGGCCCAGGGAGAGGATCTTGTCGCGCAGGAAGTCGTCAAAGGCGTGCATGTCCCGGGTGACGACGCGCAGTTCGTAATCCGCCGAGCCGGTGACCGTCGCGCACTGCACGACCTCGGCCAGGCGGATGATGGCCTGTTCGAAGGCGTCGAGATTGTCCTTGGTGGGCAGGCTGAGCTTGACGGTGCAGTAGACCTCGAATCCCAGGCCCAGCAGGTCGCGATCCAGGATCGTGACCCGGCGTTGAATCACGCCCGCGTCTTCCAGGCGCTTGATGCGCCGCCAGCAGGGGCTGGAGGACAAACCTACCCTTTCGGCGATCTCCGCCACCGACAAACCGGCGTCATGCTGGATGAGATCGAGAATCTTGGCGTCGACGGCGTCGAGTGCCTCGGACAATTTTTCCTCCTTCAATCGGCGCTTGTGAGCGTCAATCTTGCCCCAAACCTGCAAATGAGGGGCATATCTTTGGCAAGCAATTCCGGCGAACTTATATGATGTTCTATTGGCATTAGGGAGCCGAAAAGGAAAGATATTGCTATGCGGCACGCTGACGTGACGCTCGACGACAAATTCCTGCTCACGGAAGGTCGGGTCTTCATCACAGGCGTCCAAGCGCTCCTCAGGGTGATGCTGGACCAGCATCGGCTCGACGACGCGGCTGGCCTGCATACGGCGGGCTTTGTTTCCGGATATCGCGGCTCCCCCCTCGGCGGCCTTGACCAGCAGGCGGGCCGCGCGGCCAAGTTCCTCAAGGCGGCGGACGTCGTCTTCAAGGAGGGGCTGAACGAGGACCTGGCGGCCACCGCCGTCTGGGGCAGCCAGCAGGCCAACCTGTTCCCCGGCGCGAAGTTCGATGGCGTCACCGGCATGTGGTACGGCAAGGCTCCGGGCGTGGACCGGACGGGCGACGCGTTCAAGCACGCGAACTTCGCGGGCACCTGGGCCAAGGGCGGGGTGCTGGCGGTCGCGGGCGACGACCATACCTGCAAGTCCTCTACGCTGCCGTCGCAGTCGGAGTACGCCTTCCAGGACTTCGAGATCCCGGTGCTGTCGCCGGCCGACGTGCAGGAGGTGCTCGACTACGGCCTGATGGGGATCGCCATGTCGCGGTTCTCGGGCCTCTGGGTCGGGCTGATCGCCCTGGCCGACACCATGGATTCGGGCGCGACGATCGACGTCTCGCTGAGCCGCCATCGTCAGGTTTCCCCACCAAACTTCCATCTACCGGCCGGTGGCCTGGGCATCCGCCTGAAGGACCAGCCGCTGGAGAAGGAGCGCCGGCTCCGCAACTTCAAGATCCCGGCGGCGCTCGCCTTCGCCCGCGCCAACAGGATCGACCGGACGATGCTGGCCGCTGCGCGGCCGCGCTTCGGCATCGTCTGCCAGGGCCAGGCCTACAAGGACGTCATCGAGGCCTTCGCGGCCATGGGACTTTCCGAGCAGGAAGTCGCTGACCTCGGCGTCTCGATCTACAAGGTCGGCATGCCCTGGCCGCTGGAGCCGACCGGGCTTCGCTCCTTCGCCGCGGGTCTCGAAACCCTGATGGTGGTCGAGCACAAGCGCCCGCTGATCGAGACCCAGGCCCGCTCGGCGCTCTACGACCTGCCGGCCCACGCCCGCCCGAAGATCATCGGCAAGATCGACGAGCAGGGCCATCCGCTGCTTTCCGAGCTGGGCTCGCTGTCGGTAGCCGAGATCGCGCTCGCCATCGCCGACCGGCTGCCGAAAGGCCCGCATTCGGAGCGGGTGAACGACTACCTGGCCCGCGTCTCGGCCGCCTCCATGGCGGCGGTGACCCTGGCGGCCGAGCAGCAGCGCAAGCCGTTCTTCTGCTCCGGCTGCCCGCACAACTCCTCGACCCGCCTGCCGGAGGGCTCGCGCGCCCTGGCCGGGATCGGCTGCCACTATATGGCCAGCTTCACCGACCCTCAGACCGACCTGAACAGCCACATGGGCGGCGAAGGCCTGAGTTGGGTCGGCTCGGCGCCGTTCACCGAAGAGCCGCACGTCTTCGTCAATCTGGGCGACGGCACCTACAACCACTCGGGTTCGCTGGCGATCCGCGCATCGGTGGCGGCCAATTCGCACGTCACCTACAAGCTGCTGTTCAACGACGCGGTGGCGATGACCGGCGGCCAGGCGCCCGAGAGCGGCTTCACCCCGGCCCAGATCACCCGCCAGCTCGCCTCGGAAGGCGTGGCCAAGACGGTGATCGTGGCCGACGACCCCGGGCGCTACGAGGGCGTCACCGACCTGGCGCCCGGCGTCGAGGTGCGTCCGCGTTCGGAACTCATCACCGTTCAGGAGATGCTGCGCGACACCCCCGGAACAACGGTCCTGCTCTATGATCAGGTCTGCGCCACCGAGAAGCGCCGCCGGCGCAAGCGCGGCACGATGGAGGCGGCGACCAAGCGCGTCTTCATCAACCCGCTGGTCTGCGAGGGCTGCGGTGACTGCTCGAAGAAGTCCAACTGCGTCTCGGTCGAGCCGCTGAACACCGAGTTCGGCCGCAAGCGCAAGATCAACCAGTCGACCTGCAACGCCGACTATTCCTGCCTGGAAGGCTTCTGCCCCTCGTTCATCACCATCGAGGGCGGCGAGAACCCGCAGGCCAAGGCCTTGCCGGCCCTGACGGCGGAGTCGACGCCGCTGCCGACCACCGAGCCGCTGCACGGCGTGCGCAACATCGTCTTCACCGGCATCGGCGGGACGGGGGTGACGACGGTGGCCTCGATCCTGGCCATGGCCGCCCACGTGGACGGCCGCGCCGCCTCGGTGGTCGACATGACCGGCCTAGCGCAGAAGGGCGGGGCGGTGTTCTCCCACGTCCGGATCGGCGAGACCGAGGAGACGGTGATCGGCGGCCGGGTGCCGGCGGCTTCGGCCCACGTGCTGATCGCCTGCGACATCCTCTCGGCGGCCGGCGCCGACGCCCTGGCCCTCTACGCCAAGGACCGCACGGTCGCCGTCGGCAACGAGGACTTCGCGCCCACCGCCGACTTCGTCACCGACCGCGACGTGCGCTTCGACAGCGCCTCGATGTCCCGGCGCATCAAGGCCGCGACCAAGGCCTATGACGAGTGCCCGGCCCATCACCTGGCCGAGCGCAACTTCGGCGACGCCATCTACGCCAACATGATCATGGTCGGTTTCGCCTGGCAGAAGGGGCTCATCCCGATCTCCAGCCGCGCCGTCTATCGCGCCATCCGCCTGAACGGGGTGGAGGCCGAGGCCAACCTGCAGGCTTTCGAGCTGGGCCGCCGGGTCGCTCACGACCCGAGCCTGGCGGTCGCGGCCGAGGACAAGACCCCGACGCCCGAGACCATGTCGCTGGACGAGCTGATCGCCCATCGGACAAGGGAACTGACCGCCTATCAGAACGCCGCCTACGCCAGGCGCTACGCCGACAAGGTCGCTAAGGTGGCCGCGGCCGAAGCGCCCTTCGGCTCCGAGGCCCTGACCCGGGCCGTCGCGGTCAGCCTCTTCAAGCTGATGGCCTACAAGGACGAGTACGAGGTCGCCCGGCTCTATACCGACGGCCGGTTCGCCGCCGAGCGCAACGAAGCCTTCAAGGGCGGCAGGACCAAGGTGCTGCTCTCCCCGCCGCTGCTCGCGCCCAAGGGGCCGGACGGCAAGCCGCGCAAGATGGAGTTCGGCGGCTGGATGCTCGACCTCGCCTTCCCGATGCTGGCGAAGCTGAAGGGCCTGCGCGGCACGCCGCTGGACCTCTTCGGCCGGACCGAGGAGCGGAAGATGGAGCGCGGCCTGATCGCCGACTATGAGGCGACCCTCGATAGGCTGCTCGGCACGCTCGACGCCGCCCACCTGCCGGTCGCCATCGACATCGCCGCCATCCCCCAGGACATCCGCGGCTTCGGCCACATCAAGGACGCCTCGGTGAAGGTCGCCAAGGCCAAGGAAGCGCGGCTCTGGAAGCGGTGGGAGGGAGCCTGAGGTCGGGGGCTCTCCCGGCGTTTTCAGCTGCTGATCCAAGGCCGATTTCGGCGAGGCTATCGGGTGGGCGATCTCGATCCGCCCGCTCCATCTTCCAGATCGTCATCCCCGGCCGCGTCAGCTTGCCGGGGATCGGCGATCATCGGCGTCTATGGATGGCCGGGGCCCGTCGCAGGGCGACGCTTAGCCATGGCGCGACATTGGCGCTAAAGGCGTAGGTGAACGGGGCGCGCCGGTCGTCGCCGGCTCTGGAGCATCGGATGACAAAGACCGCCACCGACGGTGACACCGCCTTCCTGGGGCACCCGCGCGCCCTCGGCTTCCTCGCTTTCTCCGAGGCCTGGGAGCGGTTCTCCTACTACGGCATGCAGTCGTTGCTGGTGCTCTACATGACCAAGCAGTTGCTGCTCAGCCCGCAGGTCGACAGGATCGCGGGCTTTCCGGCGTTCCACGCCTTCATCGAGGCGCTCTACCATCCGGGCGCGTCGATCCAGGCGGTCGCTTCGGCGATCTTCGGGCTCTACACCAGCCTGGTCTACCTGACGCCGATCCTGGGCGGTTTCCTGGCCGACCGGGTGCTGGGCAAGACCCGGACGGTGGTGCTGGGCGCGCTGCTGATGGCGGCCGGCCACTTCCTGATGGCCTTCGACGTCTCGTTCCTGCTGGCCCTGCTGTGCCTGATTCTCGGGACCGGATGCTTCAAGGGCAATATCGCCGGCCAGGTGGGGGCGCTCTACGGCGACAAGGACCTGCGCCGGGCCGACGCCTTCCAGATCTTCTACCTGGGCATCAACGCCGGGGTCATCGCCGCGCCGCTGATCGCGGGGACGCTCGGGGAGAAGGTCGGCTGGCACTACGGCTTCGGCGCGGCCGGGGTGGGCATGCTGATCGCGCTGGTCATCTATCTGAGCGGCCGCCGCCACCTGCCGCCCGACCCGCCGCTGCGGGCCAAGGGCGCGGCCCGCCCCAAGCTCGCTGCAAGCGAAAGGGGGACTATCCTGCTGCTGGTCGCCCTCCTGCCAGTCATGGCCGCCTCGGTGCTCTGCAACCAGCAGATCTTCAACGCCTACCTGGTCTGGGCCGACCGGGCGGTGAACCTGGAGTTCATGGGCCAGAAGGCGCCCACGACCTGGCTGATCACCCTCGACTCCATCGTCTCGGTCTCGTTCCTGGCGATCATGGTGGTCTTCTGGCGGGTGTGGGCCACGCGCTTCAAGGAGCCGGACGAGATCGGCAAGCTGACCATCGGCGCCTTCGTCTCGGTGGGCGGAGCGCTGTGCCTGGCCGCCGGCGCGGCCATCGCCGAGGCTACGGGCGGCAAGGTCAACATCCTCTGGTGCGTGGCCTTCCACGTCATCAACAGCATCGCCTTCGCCAACATCCTGCCGGTGTCGCTGGCCCTCTTCGCCCGCGCCGCGCCCCAGGCGCTCGCCGGCTCGATCATCGGAGTCTACTACCTGCACCTCTTCATGGCGAACCAGACGGTGGGGATCCTGGGCGGCCTGCTCGAGAAGATGCCGGCCAGCCGGTTCTGGCTGATGCACGCCGGCATCGGGCTCGGCGCAGGCCTCGTCTTCCTCCTGGTCGGCCGGCTCTTCGCCCGGCGCCTCAGCCCGGAAAACGTCGGGCCCGAACCGGCGACCACCTAGAGGCCGCAGCCAGGAACATCTCCTCTCTCGCGCCAGTTCAGGCCGGAAGGGAGACTTCGGCGTGACGATCAGAACCGTCCAGTTTCTCGCCATCGTCATCGGCGCGCTGGCGCTCATCCCGTCCGGAGCGCACCTCGCTGCGCTGCCCAACAAGATCGGCCTTCCGCAGGCCGACTATTTCGTCGTGCAGGGCATCTACAGCCGGTGGGCCTTGCTCGGGCTTCTCTGGCCGGCCGCCATCGTCGCGAACACCTTGCTCGCGGGGCTGGCCCGCTCACAGAGCGGGCCGTTCTGGCTGGCGGCGCTGGCGGCGACCTGCTTCGTCCTGATGCTGGTGATCTTCTTCCTCTGGACCCAGCCAGCCAACCAGGCGACCTCGAACTGGACCACGGCCCCCGAAAACTGGGAGGCGCTGCGCCGTCAGTGGGAATACTCGCACGCGGCCAATACGGTGATCGCCTTCATCGCGCTCTGCCTGACGACGCTGTCGGCGCTGGCGTGGCGGCCATCCGGGTCATGAACGCGCGATTTGCCTTCGTTCGCCGGTAGGCAAGGGCGCGGGGCTCGGCTAGGCCTGGAGCGCGGAACGGCGCTCCAACCAAGAATAGAGTCATGGCGGATTTCGATTTCGATGCGGTCGTGGTGGGCGCCGGGGCCGTGGGCCTGGCCTGCGGCTATGCGCTGTCGCGGCGCGGGCTCACGGTGGCGGTGCTGGAGCGCGAGCCCGGCATCGGGGAGGGGATCTCCGCCCGGAACTCCGAGGTCATTCACGGCGGGCTCTACTATCCGACCGGTTCGCTGAAGGCGCGGCTGTGCGTGGCTGGCCGGCGAGCGCTCTACGCCTTCCTCGAAAAGCACAAGGTCGCCTACGACCGCTGCGGAAAGCTTGTCGTGGCGACCAATCCGGACGAGGTCGGCCGCCTGGACGACATCTTCTCCTACGTGAAATCGGTCCGTCGCATCCGCCGCCTATCCGGCGGCGCCTGGTTCGACCCGATCGGCGGCACCG
>LNAP01003866.1_pt1 | contig 14188 bp, 12 predicted proteins | sample 602601 | NCBI WGS metagenome assembly LNAP01 (sample SAMN02440304, study PRJNA202911) | soil metagenome | biome: Subtropical and temperate rainforests or woodlands; isolation source: soil samples (1 kg each in a 20% v/v slurry with milli Q water) were... ...
GCACGAAGCTGCGGATCTGGCGACGGCCTTCGGTGGCGGTGAACGGCTTGGGCGGGGCCTTGGCGCCGGGGCTGGAAAACGGATCGGTCATCGGCCGTTCGAGCCGTCCGGCCGTGGCAGGGTCTGGCGGTGGTCCGTGCGGCCGCTGGCGATGCCGGCGATCTGGATGTCCGCAGCCGCAGCCGGGCCATCGCTTTGGCCCGGATCCTTGCCCTGGCCGATGTCTGCCGAAGGAGGGGAAGGACAGCTGCGCAGGTCGCTGGCCAGTGGATCACGGCGATGAAAGGGGTCCATCCGGCGATTATCACGCATTGCCGTCGGCCGGTGTAGGCGCCAGCCAGGGCGTGCGATGGGGCTGCAGCGGGAGCGTCACACGGACATCACCACCGTGCAATTTGCCCGGTCGATGCTCGTGCGCTGCCGGTGAGGGGACGCCGGCACTTCCTTGTTCAACCACTGTGAGAAATTTTGCATGCCATCTGAGGTCTTTCGTCCCGGTCATTCGATCCGGCGCACGTTGCTGTGGAGCGCGCTCGTTCCGCTTCTGTCCGCCAGCGTGCACGCGCAGGCTTCCGGCCAGATCGATCCACAACATGATGCCGGGGGCGGGGCACAGGCCGCGCAGGATCTGGACCGGGTCATCGTCACCGGCCGCGCCGGCGTGGGCCAGAGGACCAAGGCCGAGACCAGCTACTCGGTCACCAACATCGAGGAGGAGACGCTGCGCATGCAGGCGCCGACCAGCGTCACCGAGGCCATGAAGTCGGTGCCCGGGTTCTGGGTGGAGTCGTCCGGCGGCGAAGCGAGCGGCAACATCCGCGCACGCGGCGTGCCGGTGGACGGTTACGGTTCGGTGCAACTGCTCGAGGACGGCATGCCGGTGCAGCACGACCCGGCCCTGGGTTACCTCAACGCCGATCAGGCATTCCGCCTGGACGAGACCATCGATCGCATCGAGGTCGTTCGCGGCGGGCCGTCGTCGATGTTCTATTCCAATGCGCCGGCCGGGGCGATCAACTTCATTCCGCGGCAGGTGGGCGACCAGGCCGAAGGGCTGCTCAAGCTGACGGTCGGCGACGATGGCCTGTATCGCACCGACTTCTGGTATGGCGCGCCGGTCGGCGAATGGAAAGCGGGTATCGGCGGCTTCTACCGCTCCGAGGATGGCATCCGCGATCCCGGCTTCACCGGCAGCCAGGGCGGCCAGCTTCGCCTGCGACTGGGTCGCGAGTTCGATGGCGGCAAGGTCGATTTCGATCTCAAGCGGCTGGATGACCAGGTCATCTTCTATACCGGCATCCCGATGCGCATGACCGAAAGCGGCGACATTCGCGCGGTCCATGGCTTCGACGGGAACTTCGGCACCCTGACCGGCCCGGAGACCGCTTCGCTGCGCATGGTCACCGGCGACGGCGGCCGGGAAGACTACGACAACACCGTCGGCACCCAGGTCGAGCGCACCCAGTTCACCACCCACCTGCAGTTCGACCTTGGCGATGATTGGCGGTTGAACGACAGGCTGCGCTACACCGACACCAACACCCAGCGCAACGGCCTGTACCCCAACACGCTGCAGAGCGCCAGCAGTTTTCTCGCGCAGGCCCCGGCCCTGTCCGCCGCCTACCTCGCCGCCGTGCCCGGCGCCGCCGGCGTGCAATTGCGCTACACGACCTCGCCCGAACAGGTCTACGACGTGTCCGCCCAGAACGGCAACGGCCTGGTGGTGGTGGGTGGCCTGCGCGGGCTGACCCTGCCGGTCACCGAGTTCATGAACGACCTGCAGCTTTCGCGCGGCTTTGATGTCGGCGCGCAGCGCCATGACCTGACGCTGGGCTACTACTACGCGCATCTGGAGGAGGACTTCGACCGCAATTCCGCCGCGGTGCTGCTGGACGCGCGCGACAATGCGCGGCTCCTGGACCTGGTGGCGGTGGACGCCGCCGGCAAGCCGCTGGTGACGTTGACCGACCACGGTGTGTGGCAGTACGGATACGAGTGGGAACATGCCTCCGGCGAACAGACCACGCACGCCTTCTACGCCGCTGACGAGTGGCAGGTGACCCGGGCCCTGCGCATCGATGCCGGGCTGCGCTGGGAGCAGATGAAGGCGCGCGGCTGGGTTGAGCAGAAGCAGACGGTTGGCCTGGGCACGCTGCCGACCTCGAAGATCCGCACCGGCAACGGCCAGTTCCTGCATTACGACGAGACCTTCGACAAGGTGGCCTGGACGGTCGGTGCGAACTGGCAGTTCGAGGGGCAGTCCGGGCTGTTCGCGCGCTGGACTTCAACCAACCGTCTGCCCAGCCTGGGCAACTACGTCACCAATGCCACGGCCAACGCGATCGTGCAGACCATGGACCTGGCCGAAGTCGGCTACAAGTTCGGCAGCCCGCTGCTGGACCTCTACGCCACTGCGTTCTGGACCAAGTACGACAACGTGGGTTTCAGCAACTATGTGTTCGACCTGGGCAGCGGCGTGTCCACGTCCGAATCGCGCTACGCCGACACCCGCACGCTGGGGCTGGAACTGGAAGGTGCATACCGCCCGAGCGACTGGTTCGACGTGTCGGCCACGGTCACCCTGCAGGACCCGCAGTACCGTGGTTTGCGCTTTACCGACAATACCGGGGCTGACCGCGATTACGAAGGCAACCAGTTGATCCGCGTGCCCAAGGCCAGTTACCGGGTGGTCCCGGGGGTCAACCTGCTGCAGGGCCGGCTGCGCCTGCAGGCCTCCTACGAGCACGAGGGCCAGCGCTACGTCGACACCGCCAACTCGGTGCGCCTGCCGTCGTACTACACGATCAACGCCAGCGCGCGCTTCGATGCCACCGATCGGCTCTCGATCTATGGCTACCTCGACAACGCTACCAATTCGCTCGGGCTGACCGAGGGCAACCCGCGCGCGGGTGAATTGAACAACAGCGATGCCGGAGCCAGCACCTTCATCGCCCGTCCGCTGCTCGGTCGCCAATACCGCATGGCGTTGATGTACCGGTTCTGATGATGGAACCGGTGCAGCGTTCCATCCGCCACGGCGTGCGTGGCGGCATCCTGCGGATGGTGTGCATCGTGGCCACCCTTGCCGGGGCCGCGCAGGCGGCGTCGCCCGTGCGCGTGCCGCCGGCAGCGGGCGAAGTGGTCCTGCGCGGCCACCTGCTCGGCGAGCGTGACGCGCATCGCTATCACCAAGTGCCTTTCCAGGTGCCGGTCGGCACCGCGCGAATCACCGTCGAGTTCGATTACACCGGACGGGAGGAGAAGGCGACGATCGACCTCGGACTGCTGGATCCGGGCGGGTTCCGCGGCTGGAGCGGCGGTAACAAGCGCTCCTTCACCGTGTCCGCCGCCGATGCCACGCCATCCTATTTGCCGGGCGCGTTGCCGGCCGGGCAGTGGAAACTGCTGCTCGGCGTTCCCAACCTGCGGGCCGGGCACGGCTCCGATTACGTGGCGCGCATTCGCTTCACCTCATCGGCCACGCCCGATAACCTGCCCGATGCGCTGGAACCGATCCTGACGGACGCGCCGGGCTGGTATCGCGGCGACCTGCACATGCACACCGCACACAGCGATGCCAGTTGCCCAAGCCAGTCCGGGCGCAGGGTGCCGTGCCCGATGTTCGTGACGCTGCAGGCCGCTGTCGCCAGCGGACTGGACTTCGTGGCCGTCACCGACCACAACACCGTTTCGCACCTGCAGCCCCTGCGCGAAATGCAGCCGTACTTCGACCGCCTGCTGCTGCTGACGGGCATGGAAGTGACCACCTTCCAGGGCCATGCCAACGTGTTTGGCCTGCAGGCACCGCTGGACTTCCGCCTGGGCGAGCAGGTCCCGGACTGGAAGTCGCTGACCGACGAAACCTCGCGACGCGGCCTGCTGCTGTCGATCAATCATCCGATCCGGCCCAGTGACGAGCGTTGCATGGGCTGCGGCTGGACCCCGCAGGGTGAGGTGGACTGGGCCGGTATCGGCGCGGTCGAGGTGGTCAACGGCGGCGACGCAGACACACCCTTCTCGGGCATCCCCTTCTGGCATCGGCAACTGGATGCCGGCCACAGATTGACCGCAGTGGGTGGCAGCGACAACCACGACGCCAGCCGGCGCGCACCGGCCACGCTCGAGGGCGGTACCAGTCCGATCGGGCGGCCGACCACGGTCGTGCATGCCACGGCGCTGTCGCGGGCCGGCATCCTCGACGGGCTGCGTGCGGGACGGGTCTTCGTCGACGTGCAGGGGCGCGGCGGCAGCTTGCTCGACCTGAATGCCCGCTACGGCGGGGCGCTGGTGGGGATGGGTGCGGACCTGGCCGCAGGGCCCGGAGCGGCGGTGCGCTTCGAGGCCAGCGTGGATGGCGTGCCCGACGGTGCCAGGGTGGTGTGGATCGTCGATGGCCAGGCGACCGAGGCCGTCACCGGCCACGCCGGCGAGGCCAATGGGCGATCCCTGGACTGGCGAAGCGATGGGCGCCGGCATTGGGTTCGTGTGGAGGTGCGCGCAGCCGATGGCGCGCTGCTGCTGCTGGGCAATCCGGTCTACGTCAATTTCCCGGCGCGCGGGACGCCTCCGGATCCGCAGGCTGGGACAGGATCCGGCGTCGCGCCGGGCCGTGCCGCTTGTCGCGTTGCAGGGTGAGTTGTCCAGGGGCGCAATGAACCCACGGCGTCCCAATGCGCTGCCGCACGGTCGGCGCCGTGCCCGACACCCTCCGCGACACGATGGAGCTGCACATGCACGCATCCCCTTGCCTGTCCAGGCTGGCGGCGGCGGTCGTCCTCGCCTGGGGGGGGCGCTACCGCGCAGGTGCATGCCGAGCAGGTTTATTCGCAGACCGTGTTCTTCGGCGACGGCCTCACCGACTCCGGCCATTTCCGCCCGGCCCTGGCGTTGCGTGCGGGGCAGGCCAGCGCATAGACTGCCGCCTGTCCGAAGCGGGTGTAGCTCAATGGTAGAGCTGTAGCTTCCCAAGCTACTGACGAGGGTTCGATTCCCTTCACCCGCTCCAGTTCAGGTTCCATGGAGTTCCAAGGAGTTCCATAAACCACTATCAGCAAAGGCTTTTTCGCCGGATGAGCGTCCAGTGAAGGCCACCGGAATCCACCGACAGATGGACTGATTTAGTCCATCCAGTAGTCCATCAAGGCGGTTGGGTTCGAGTCCGGATTGTTGGTAGGGACGAGCGGGCCATGGGATGACGATCTGACTCCTGACTCAGTTCAGGAGCAGACATGGCACTTTCTGATGTCGCCGTTCGGCAGGCCAAGGCCACCGGGACGGACTACACCCTCCCCGACTTCGACGGCCTGTCGCTGGCCGTCTCGGCCGCGGGCACGAAGACCTGGCACTTCCGCTATACCTGGCTCGGCCGGCAGAAGCGGATGTCCTTGGGGGTGTATCCCGAGATCAGCCTGCGCGAGGCACGCACCCGCCGCGACGAGGCGCGGGCGCTCGTCGCCAAGGACATCAACCCGCAGCGCCAGCGGACGAGGGACCGACAACTGGCGACCCAGGCCGAGCAGAACACCTTCCAGGCGGTCTACGAAAAGTGGCTGAAGTTCCGGGAACAGGGTCGCCTCAAGAGGGGACGGCAAACCACGCTCGCCACGCTTCCGCGCATCTTCGGCAACGACGTGCTCCCCACGCTGGGCAAGCGCTCGATCCACGTCATCACTCGCGCCGACCTGCTGGAAATCGTCGGTCGGATCGAGAAACGCGGTGCGCCCTCGGTGGCCGAGAAGGTGCGTACCTGGCTCAACCAGCTATTCCGCTACGCGCTGGTGGTCGTGCCCGGCCTGGAACGCAACCCGGCTTCCGACCTGGATGTGGTCGCCATGCCGCAGCCGCCCGTGCGCCACAACCCGTTCCTGCGCATGTCGGAGCTACCCGAGTTCCTGCAACTGCTGCGCAAGTACCCCGGCCGGCTGCAGACCCAGCTCGGCGTCCGCATGTTGTTTCTGACGGGCGTGCGCACGGGCGAGCTGCGGCTTGCGACGCCGGATCAGTTCCACCTCGATGACGGCCTGTGGATCATTCCGCCAGATGTGGTGAAGCAGCTCGAACTGAAGATGCAGAAGGAAAACCTGCGGACGGAGGACATCCCGCCGTACATCGTGCCGCTGTCCCTGCAGGCGGTTGAAATCGTCCGGCACATGCTGGAGCGGTTCAAGCAGGGACAGAAGCACGTGTTCCCGGGGGCCAAGAGCCTGAAGCAGCGCATCAGCGAAAACACGCTCAATACGGCAGTGAAGCGGCTGGGCTACGACGGCCGGCTGACGGGCCACGGTATCCGCGCCACCCTTTCGACCACGCTCAACGAGTTGGGCTATCCCGACAAGTGGATCGACGCGCAGCTCTCGCACGTCGACCCGAACCCGGTCCGCCGCACCTACAACCATGCCGAGTACGTCGAGCAGCGTCGGTGCATGATGCAGGACTGGGCCGATCGGCTGGACCTGTTGGAGCAGGGCCAGTTGGAAGCGGCCAGCAATCCTCTGGCCCTCCACTTGGAAGGACTGCCGATGGCTGGTGACGGATCGAACACGCAAGGATCGCCTGCGAGCACAACGGTGCAGACCTTGGTGCTGTCCAAGCCGCACGACGCGCCGCCGCAGGGAGCCATCCAAATGCAACGGCTGTCTGCGGTGCGCGCTCCCAAGACGGAACCGACCATCTCGAACGTCCAGCGCGAGCGGATGATCCTGCTCGACATCCTGGAGTCGCCCCACAACCTGTCCGTCGCCGACTACGCCAAGCTCGCCGGCAAGTCGCGGCGCTGGATCACCTACGAAGTCACGGCGGGCAACTTGCTGTCGATCAGCCTGGGCAACCGGGGGCAGCGTGTGCCGGACTGGCAGCTCGACCCGCTCAAGCGTCGCCTGGTCCAGACCATCCTCAAGCAGACGGCTCGCGGCGTGGACCCCTGGGAGATCTACCACGCACTAACGCAGCCCTACGACGAATTCGGCGGCCAGTCGCCGATCGAGGCGGTGACGCTGGAGACGTTGGAAATGGCCGTACAGGTAGTGCGTCGCGCACTGCTCATCCAGCAGATCGACGGCCCCCTCCCTCGTCGGGAGGGTGGCACTACGCGATCGTCTGCGCTCGCTTGACGAAACGCTCGATGGCGGGCGAGTCGTTCCGCTCGGATCGGAACATGTGCGTTCCGATCCAGTAGGAGCCGTCCGCCAACGGTCGCATCACAACACCCCAGCTCCGGGACTGTTCGATGCGTGAACGGGGGGCGATGCCCACCCCGTAGCCGGCCGACACCATCACGGTCATCAATTCATACGACGTGACCCCGTAAAGAACGGGCCACTCTTGACCGAACAGCACTTCGCAGGCCAGGGGGCAATACTGAAACAAGGGATAGGATAGGAGTGCCCCAAGGGGGATCGCGGCATAGCGGAGCAAGGGGGAGCGATCGGGCACCGCGACCGCCAACTCTTCACGCCAAAGCGGCGCGTCGTCGGCGGGTGTCGTCGTCGCCACCAACCCGATGTCGTAGCGGCCGTTCTTCACGCCCTCAATGAGGTCCGGCGACGACGTGACTTCCTCCATCGAGACAGGCGTCTCGGGCTCTTTCGCGCGATGTAGCGCGAGCAGTGCCGCTAACCGGGACGAGGGGACGCCGGACGATATGCCGAGCATGAGCACCGAGGATGGGGGTGAGCCGCGCATGGCTGTCCTCAGTTATGGCCGGGGAAACAAGGCTCGCAGTCCTTAAGATCGCCATAGCGTTGAAGATCAGCGCCGCTGACCTGATGGTGGCTACGGAAAGCAATCTGCGCGCGGCTTCGAAGCTGAGAACGTAGCGCCGTACCAGTGTCCTCCTCAGTAGTTCAGCTGGACAGGCAGCCGGGCGATGAGCCGTTCCAATGCAGCTGTAGGCTCGTCGCTGTCCAGCCTGAGTAGGTAGGTCGTCAGCATCGCCGAATCCATCGCTAACGGCCGCATCACAACGTCGGGATGGCGGGAAAGTCCGATTCTGGGCGCGGTGGTGAAGCCAACGCCGTAGCCGGCCCCGACCAAGGTGAGCATCATTTCCAGAGAAGTCACCCGCTCGACGACGTTGGGCTCTCGCTTCAGTGGTCGGAGCAATTGGGTCAACGCCCTGCAGTAGCCTTCGCAAATGTGCTGGTTGCATAGGATAAGCGGGTAACTGACCAACTCATCGAGCGGAACTTCCTTGTGGACCAAGAGGGGATGGCGCGCGGGAACGGCAACCACGAGCGGGTCGCGCCAGATCGGTTCGGCGACGATGCCGTCTCCGACTTCCGCCGTGTGTGCGAATCCGATCTTGAAGTCACCGGATCGCAGTCCGCGCAGTTGCTCCACCAGTGGCACTTCGGAGAGCCGTATCTCGATTTCTGGCTCCTCCTCGCGACAACGCGCCAGGAACGCCGACAGTCGCGGGTCCACAGCACCATCGGAGACCGCAATACGCAGACTACCTCGAAAGCCTGCCGAAACAGCCTTGGCGTTCTCGCATGCCTGCTCCAGCATCGTGAATACCCTGCGGACGTCCTGCAGGAACACGGCCCCCGCCTGGGTTAGTTGGGTTCCTCGCCGGTCACGGGTGAACAGCAGGACGCCGAGCTCGTCTTCCAGTTCTTTGATGATGCGAGAAAGCGGTGACTGTTCGATGTGCAGACGGTCGGCCGCGCGCGTGAAATGCAGTTCTTCAGCCAGGACTATGAAGCAGCGCAGATGTCGAAGCTCCATAGATCACTCTCCTTGTGATTCATGTGCTTCGACGCCAACGAAGATGGGACTGCAACCCATGGGGCCTGCTCCCCTTAGGTCAATGAGCCAACGCCAATGGCCGGGCTAGAAATCCAGTTGGCTTGATCTTCGATGGCACTCTTGGCAATGCGAAGCGAGGACCTTCCCGAGATGCTTTCGAACGCGCGGATCTTCATAGATCGGGGAAGCCCAATCTTTAGGGTCGGCATCGGGTCACCCATGTGGATTGAGGGTGCCGAGGATGGACACAGCGGCAATGATCAGAACAGCGAGTGTTGCCTCGATGGTTACGGTGAGGCGAAGTGTCTGCAGCGAGCGCGAACCACCGCCAGCGAGAACTTCACCTTCCAATCTGGGTACCACGCGCCAGCGATGAAGTGCGGCCAGTCCCAACATGGCGGCGAACAACGCCAGCTTGACCAGCAGCAGCTTGCCATGAACGCTGTGGAACAAGGGCACCACGGACCAACCCGTGAGGTCGCCGTAGTGCAGGACGCCGGTGACCACAAGGATGCCGACGAAGACGGTGCCGGGACCTGAGAAGTCCTGCAGCGTCTGGTGGAGCACTTGCAGGGGGGCGCTCCTGGCGGATGCGCTGCGACGCGAGAGGATAATCAGGAAGGCCGCGATGGCGCCGATCCAGCCGCCAGCCGCAAGCAGGTGGGCGATGCCCGCGGCCAGTCGCAGCACGCCGGACGCGCCTTCTCCCGCAGCCGCGTGACCGTTCCACGCCAGTGTGAGTAGCGCACATCCGGCAAGCGCGGCCACCAGAGGCGAGAAGAAGGAGCGCTCTTCGCGACGCGACTGCCAACCAAGAAAGGCTATCAGCACGACCAGCACTGCGGTCCGTGCCAGTGCGGCTCGGCCAGCGGCGGTCTCGAACAGGTACCAGCCAAGCGATGCGCGGTCGAGTTCGGTGACCGGCATCCCCATGATCTCCGTCGTCTTGAAGACGACGTCGATACCGGTCAGCGCCACACCGAACACGGCGCTGACCAGAAGTGCCCCGGAGAGCGCGGACCTAGTCAGGGGCAACCACGGGTCTCCGCCAGGCACCGATCGGCGCAGGCCATACCACGAGAACAGCGGAAGGCCGAACAGCAGCATGAGGTCCAGGTACTGGACGAACCGCAAGGCATAGGCGGGCACGCTCGACAAGTCGGCGGTGCCTCAGCCGACGGTAAAGCTGAAGTCCCCCGTCATCGGGTGATTATCCGGCCCGACGGCGCGGTACTGTACGCGATAAGTACCGGCTTCCAGCGGATGATGCAGCTTGGCGCGCAACGTCTTGCCGATGACCTCGATCTCCAGATGCTCGATCGGCATGGTCGAGTTGCCGTGGATCATTGCCAGCTCCAGGCGTGAAGCACGCGGCACGAGCGTCTCGTTGAACATGAGGTCGATCTGCTGAGGAGACGCCACGACCGCATTGGCCGCCGGCGTGGACTGAACCAATGTGGCGTGCGCATAGGCGAACGAGGCCGACAGGAGGCTGACCGCGAGGCCGATGCCGAGTGTAAAAGAGCGAATGGCGCGAGTGCTGATGTTGCTCATAGTTGTTCTCCGTTATGGGTTACCTAGAATCAATACGCGAAAACTTCTCGTCGCATCGACTGTGGAGGCTTAGCGGATACCGGCCGAGCATGGTGCCCGACGGCACCGACGCCGAATTGCCGCTGTACTGGCTCGCAGAGCCGAGCCGCTTATGCCGTGCCTCCGCGGGCTGCTTACTGCGATCCGGGGTACGACTGGTACACGCTGGTGCTTCCATCGGCCTGTACCAGCAGCACGTCGTAGGCCATCACGCGGTTGCCGTAGACCGGTCCGTCCATACCCGGCGATCCCAAAGGCATGCCGGGCACGGCCAGGCCAACCGCCTTCGGCTTCTCCCTGAGCAGACGCTGGATGTCGGCTGCCGGCACATGACCCTCGATCACGTAGCCATTGATCTTGGCCGTATGACAGGAGCCCAGCTTTGCTGGGATGCCGAGGCGCGCGCGTGCGCCGGTGTTTCCTGTGTTGAAGACGCGCACAGTGATGCCCGCTTCCTTCAGGTGATCCACCCACACCTTGCAGCAGCCGCAGTTGGGATCTTTCCAGACGTCGGCGACCAGCTCGGAGGCTGCCGCCATACCTGTGACAGCCATGGCCAGCAGAACCACGACTGCTGACAAGTGACGGTGCTTTGTGCTTGAACTTTTCATGTTCGACGACTTTGCTACGGATCTCGGATTCGGTGACCACATGCTTTGGATATGCGGAATCATCGCCATGGTCCTGCTCGGAGCATGCAGAGCCGCCACTGTCAGACAGGTGACCCGTTCATTACATTCCCGTCATGAAAATGACGCCGTTTTTTGGGTCGGTCTGAGCGTGTGCAGATGAGCGTCGCTGGCGCCGTGAAGTGGGCTCGATCTGGTGGTCACCTCCCGTTATCAGGGGGCGGGTATAGACTCGCTCCGAGTTCTCACGGAGATCGTGATGTCCACTTCGCACGGAAAGCACGAGAACGCCCAGCCGCAACATCAGGGCCACTATGGCCGTTTGCTGTTGATGATGGCGCTCTCCTTCTTGGCCATGTACGCCTTGATGTATTCCATGGTCGATCAGTGGGCCAATGTCTACAACAACATCAATCAGTTCTACATGGCAGGCCTGATGGCCTCTCCCATGCTGCTCATTGAGTTGTGGCTCATGTCCGGAATGTACCCGGATCGTCGGCGAAACCTGATCCTTGCCGGCGCGGCGGTGGTATTCATGCTGTTCTGTTGGTGGGGCATTCGCAGCCAGGCTGCCGTCACAGACCGGCAGTTCATACGCTCCATGATTCCGCATCACGCGGGAGCGATCCTGATGTGTGAGGAGAACCGCCTCAAGGATCCCGAACTGGCCAAGCTATGCCAGGACATCATTGCCTCCCAAACGCAGGAGATCGCTCAGATGAAGCAGTTGCTCTCAGAGCGTTCCCGTTAACGCTGCTTCGCCTTCATCTTCGCCTTGGCGCCAGCCATGCTCCTTCCAAGGTTGGCGTCTATGGAGCAAAAATACCCCGCTCCCGTCGATCGGTGGAGCGGGGTATTTGACGTCTAACCGTCTGGCTGTTATTTCGCTGCCGCCTCAGCTTCATGGAGCTTTGCAAGCGCCTCGTACTCTGCGGCGGTCTCTTCCTGGAGCTTGGTCAGCCGGTCACAGTGCCGTGCCATCGACTGCCCCGTGGCAGCTCCAGACTTGAACTTCTGGTGGTCGTGCCGATAGGTGTTGCGCATCGCCTTGTGCTTCTCGGCTTCAGCCAGCGCGTCGCCGGCCAGCGTGCGGTAGTACGCGGCGATGGCCAGATGATTCTCCGGCTTGTCCGCCATATCGTTGAGCAGCTTCACGATCGGTTCTTCGGTGGGCTGCTGCGCGTAGACCGGAACGGCTATTGCGAACATCGCACACAACAAAATGACCCACGACGCTTTGATGGATTTCATGACAATCTCCTGGTGGCTGAGGGGAGGAACGCCAGATATCAGCCTAGGAAGGGCCTGCTTTCAGCTGAATGACCCAGTCATTACATTTGCGTAATCACCTTGTCACTTCTTGAACGCGAACAGAGTGGCATCCGAAGTGGCACTTTCTTCCGGTAGGACCTTCCTCCAGTGCCGGCGTCGTATTACGAGGAGATTGCGGCATCGTAATGTCGGGGTCATGCCATCGACAGCTTGCCGCACGTACGGTGGACGAACGAACCGACCACGCACGCGGGTCGGTTTCTTCGTGAGCGCGTTGCGCTCATCGGTTCCCGAGGGGAACCGCCGCCTACTTATCGGAGGTTGTCATGAAGCAGCACTATCGTCGGCCGTCACTTGTCATGGTCTGCATCCTGGGTGTCGCGCTCGCTGGCGCGGCACTGGCTGATGATGACATGCACAAGAAGGATGCCATGCCGGGCGCCATGGGGCAGCAGCCCGCCAGCACCCCGGCGGCACCTCACGCTCCAGCGGCGCACCCTACCGATCCGAAGTCCCCTGCTTCTCAGAATGCGCCCGCAACGCCCGATGCCATGGCCACGCACATGGAGGAGATGGCAGCCATGATGCGCGAACGGGGGCAAGCCATGGAGGCCATGGGCCGACAGATGCAGGAAGGCAGCATGCAGATGCATCAGCAGGCCATGGCGATGAAGGCTGGCGATGCCTCCGCGCATAAGGACATGGACATGCCCGCCACGATGCAGCACATGCAGCAGATGAAGGAGGACATGGAGCACTGCGAGATGCAGATGCAGAAGGTCGACGCCACCATGCAGAAGATGGATTCGAGCATGGGCGGGGGCATGGCCAAGAAGAAGATGGGCCATATGTAGCGGAGGCCGCCGCGGTGCTGACGGAAGGCTTCGTGGGGTGGAAGCGAGTCGCCGCCCTGGCCACGCTGGCGATGCTGCTGGCTCATGAAGCGGCCGGCGCTCAGTCGGCTGCTGATCCACACGCAGCCCATCCGCCAGACAAGACCGGCGGCACGACGGCTGCGCAGCCGGACGCTGCCGGCACGTCATCGGCCCGGGACAGCGGCTCGATGGCTGGTATGCCGATGGGCACCACGCCGCCGGCTGGCGCGCCGATGGGCGATGACGATCACGCCGCGCATCATCCGGACAAGGCCGGAAGCATGGCGGTACCGCAGCCGGCGCCAGCCGATGGCATGCCGGCGCAAAGCAGCAGCCCGATGAACGGCATGCCGATGAGCGCCACACCGCCGGCTGACGCATCGGCGGGCGATGACGATCACGCCGCGCATCACCCGGACGCGACTGCCAGCATGCCGGCTTCGAGTGGTGCATCGATGGCCGGTTCCATGGGCGGCATGATGGACGACATGATGCGCGGCTGCCGCGGAGACGAGTGCGGTCGGGATCGGCGCCTCAACAAGCTGCTGTATCCGCAGCTGATGGCGCTGCCGGATCTACCGCCGGAGCGGCGCGCGAGCGTTGAGCAGCTCGCCCACCACCGGATGCACGAAGGGATCCAGCTATTGGCGTCCCTGTCGTCGGAGGCGTCGCACGCGGTCCAGCGCAACGACTACGGCGGCCTGCAGGAAGCATCCGACCGCATGCGCGTGGCCTGGGGCGAATTCGACAGCGGCTTGTCGGCCTACCGCGCACTGGCCGAAGGACAGGCGCCGCGGGGGATCGCGCTGGCGTGGTTCCGGCGCGAGATGAACCTGACCGATCCCCTGACCACGGCCCCGGCGCACGGCGTCTTCGGCCTGTCGGGCTTCCACTACTTCACGATGGCGTTGCTGCTGGCCTTTGCGCTGCTGGCCGCCTGGATGTACGTGGCGCGAACCCGACGCACGAATGCGGTCCTCGCCACGTTGCGCACCGGGGCACCGGTTCCTCCGGCCCCCGCCGCTGCGCCTCGTTCCGGTGTGGCGCCGGCCCCCGCGGCGCCCGTGTCTCCGG